>Ga0308164_10002230_pt1 | contig 19875 bp, 14 predicted proteins | sample PhyTR2_FD_201031 | JGI IMG/M metagenome (GOLD analysis project Ga0308164, IMG submission 201031) | Phyllosphere microbial communities from UC Gill Tract Community Farm, Albany, California, United States - DLSLT.R2 | ecosystem: Host-associated > Plants > Phyllosphere > Unclassified | place: USA... | reverse complement strand
AGAACTGGCCAAAGTGGTCGACACACCGGTAGAGCGCCTGTTACAGCAGATGCGTGAGGCAGGTCTGCCGCACACCGCCGCCGAGCAAGTTGTGACCGATAACGAAAAACAAGCCTTGTTGACGCACCTGAAAAGCGGTCACAAGGCCAAGGTGGAAGAGCCTCGCAAGATTACCTTGCAGCGCAAGACCACCAGCACCCTGCGCGTTGCTGGCAGCAAGAGCATCAGCGTTGAAGTGCGCAAGAAGAAAGTCTTTGTGCAGCGTAGCCCGGAAGAGATCGAAGCCGAGCGCAAGCGGGAGATGGACGAACGCCGTGCGGTAGAAAATGCCGCTCGTCAAAAGGCTGAAGAAGAAGCCAAGCGTCGCGCTGAAGAAGATGCGCGCAATCAGCCTGCTGCAAGCCAGCCCGCTTCGGCTGCTGCCGAGCCTGTTGTTGCCGCCGAGCCTGTGCGTGAAGCATCGCCAGCCGCTGCTCCGGCACCGGCCAGCGCAGCGCCTTCTGCCGATGCTCGCAAGCGTGACGAACAACGTCGCCCTGACAAGCCTCGTGCTGACGACCGCAACGCCCGTGGCGGCGACGGCGAGCGTAAAAACGCTCCGCATCGCGCTTCGGTCAAGGAGAAGGCTCCGGCCCCTCGCGTTGCTCCTCGCACTACCGACGAAGAAAGCGACAGCTTCCGTCGCGGTGGCCGTGGCAAGTCCAAGCTGAAGAAGCGCAATGCTCACGGTTTCCAGAGCCCTACCGGCCCGGTCATCCGTGACGTTGCCATTGGCGAGACCATCACTGTCGGCGAATTGTCGGCACAGATGTCGGTCAAGGCTGCGGAAGTCATCAAGTTCATGTTCAAGATGGGCACCCCGGTGACCATCAACCAGGTACTGGATCAGGAAACTGCCCAGTTGATCGCCGAAGAGCTGGGCCACAAGGTCACGCTGGTCAGCGACAACGCCCTGGAAGATTCCCTGGCCGAATCGCTGAAGTTCGAAGGTGAGTCGTTCTCCCGTGCACCGGTTGTGACCGTAATGGGCCACGTCGACCACGGTAAGACCTCGCTGCTCGACTACATTCGTCGTGCCAAGGTTGCAGCTGGCGAAGCCGGCGGCATCACCCAGCACATCGGTGCCTACCACGTTGAAACCGAACGCGGCATGGTCACGTTCCTCGACACCCCTGGTCACGCCGCGTTTACCGCCATGCGTGCCCGTGGTGCCAAGGCAACGGATATCGTGATTCTGGTGGTTGCAGCTGACGACGGCGTGATGCCGCAGACCATCGAAGCTGTTCAGCACGCTGTTGCGGCTGGCGTTCCGCTGGTTGTTGCGGTGAACAAGATCGACAAGCCTGGTGCTGACCTCGATCGTATCCGCAGCGAGCTGTCGGTCCATGGCGTGACGTCCGAAGAGTGGGGCGGTGATACGCCTTTCGTTTCGGTCTCCGCGAAGATGGGTACTGGCGTCGACGAGCTGCTGGAAGCTGTTCTGCTGCAGGCCGAAGTCCTGGAACTCAAGGCAACCCCGTCGGCCCCGGGTCGTGGTGTTGTTGTCGAGTCCCGTCTGGACAAGGGCCGTGGTCCGGTCGCTACTGTTCTGGTTCAGGACGGTACGCTGCGTCAGGGCGACATGGTGCTGGTCGGCTCGAACTTCGGCCGCATCCGCGCCATGCTCGACGAGAACGGCAAGCCGGTCAAAGAAGCAGGTCCTTCGATTCCGGTCGAAATCCTGGGTCTTGACGGTACTCCGGATGCTGGCGACGAAATGTCGGTGCTGGCTGACGAGAAGAAAGCCCGTGAAGTCGCACTGTTCCGCCAGGGCAAGTTCCGCGAGGTCAAACTGGCTCGCGCTCATGCCGGCAAGCTGGAGAACATCTTCGAGAACATGGGTCAGGAAGAGAAGAAGACGCTTAACATCGTCCTCAAGTCCGACGTCCGCGGTTCTCTGGAAGCATTGCAGGGCGCCCTTGGCGGCCTGGGTAACGACGAAGTGCAAGTGCGCGTAGTGGGTGGCGGTGTCGGTGGTATCACCGAGAGCGACGCCAACCTGGCACTGGCCTCCAACGCTGTACTGTTTGGCTTCAACGTGCGTGCCGATGCTGGCGCGCGCAAGATCGTCGAGCAGGAAGGTCTGGACATGCGTTACTACAACGTGATCTACGACATCATCGAAGACGTCAAGAAAGCCCTTACCGGCATGCTTGGCAGCGACGTCCGGGAGAATATCCTGGGTATCGCCGAAGTCCGCGATGTGTTCCGTTCGCCGAAATTCGGCGCGATCGCAGGGTGTATGGTTCTGGAAGGCACTGTCTACCGTAACCGTCCGATTCGTGTTCTGCGCGAAGACATCGTTATCTTTGAAGGCGAGCTGGAATCCCTGCGCCGCTTCAAGGACGACGCTGCCGAAGTACGTGCAGGCATGGAATGCGGTATCGGCGTCAAGAGCTACAACGACGTCAAGGTCGGTGACAAGATCGAAGTCTTCGAGAAGGTCCAAGTGGCTCGCAGCCTCTAAATCGCGAGCTTCAGGAGTCATGGTGGAAGCCTTGCATGTAAATGCTCTGCTTTCCTCATGGGCTCTAAACGCAACGCCCGGTCTGGCAAGTGTCAGGCCGGGCGTTTGCCGCTTTCAGACTGTCAGGGTTTGGTCCCGGATCAGTAACAGGTAACAAGCATGGCAAAAGAATACAGCCGTACCCAACGTATCGGCGATCAGATGCAGCGCGAACTGGCGCAGCTGATCCGTCGCGAAATCAAGGACCCGCGTGTGGGTCTGGTCACCATCACCGCCGTAGACGTCAGCCGTGACGTGGGTCATGCGAAGATTTTCATGACCGTCATGGGCCAGGACAGCGCGGAAGAAATCGCGCAGACCATCAAGGTGCTCAACGCTGCTGCAGGTTTCCTGCGTATGCAGTTGGCCCGCGAAATGAAGCTGCGCAGCGTGCCTCAACTGCATTTCCACTATGACGAAAGCGTCGTGCGTGGCGCGCATCTCTCGGCACTGATCGAGCGTGCTGTGGCAGAAGACGGCCAGCATCAGGAAGGCCCTGCATCGCCGGATGCAAAGCCTGAAAGTACCGAGGAATAAAGAGTGGCTCAGGTCAAGCGTATACGCCGCAATGTCAGCGGGATCATCCTGCTCGACAAGCCACTGGGTTTCACTTCCAACGCCGCTCTGCAAAAGGTTCGCTGGCTGCTCAATGCCGAGAAAGCCGGGCACACCGGCAGCCTTGATCCTCTGGCAACGGGCGTTCTGCCGTTGTGCTTTGGTGAAGCGACCAAGTTCTCTCAGTACCTGCTCGATTCGGACAAGTCCTACGAGACCCTGGCGCAACTCGGTAAAACCACTACCACTGCCGACTCCGAAGGCGAGGTTCTGCTCACGCGTCCGGTGACCGTTGGTCGTGACGATATTGAAGCGGTTCTGCCGCATTTTCGCGGACAAATCAGTCAGATACCTCCCATGTACTCGGCCCTCAAGCGTGATGGCCAGCCACTTTACAAGCTGGCGCGTGCAGGGGAAGTAGTGGAGCGCGAGCCCCGTTCTGTTACTATTGCGCGCCTGGAATTACTTGCTTGCGAAGGTGACACAGCACGTCTGTCCGTCGATTGCAGCAAAGGCACCTATATCCGCACGCTGGTCGAGGATATCGGTGAGAAGCTTGGTTGTGGTGCTTATGTCGCAGAGCTGCGTCGTACCCAGGCCGGGCCTTTCACGCTGGCTCAGACAGTGACGCTGGAAGAGCTCGAGCAGGTGCATGCCGACGGCGGCAATGAAGCGGTTGACCGTTTCCTGATGCCATCGGACAGCGGTCTACTGGACTGGCCGCTGTTGAAGTTTTCGGAACACAGTTCGTTTTACTGGTTGCATGGTCAGCCAGTACGCGCGCCGGACGCACCGAAATTCGGTATGGTTCGCGTGCAGGATCACGAAGGTCGCTTCATCGGTATCGGTGAAGTCGCCGAAGACGGGCGCATTGCGCCGCGTCGCCTGATTCGGTCAGAGTGACCGAAACCAGTCCAGCCGTCGGCTTGCCGGCGAGTGGGGTGGAACGAGGATGGCTGTCAACAGGCACGGTCATACCTCATTTTTTAATACGAGGATCTGTCCTCGGCCTGTTGGAAACGTTTCTCCGGAAACGCTTCCTTGCACAAAAGGATTGCCCACATGGCACTCAGCGTTGAAGAAAAAGCTCAGATCGTAACCGACTACCAGCAAGCTGTTGGTGATACTGGTTCGCCAGAAGTGCAAGTTGCACTGCTGACCGCCAACATCAACAAACTGCAAGGCCACTTCAAGGCCAACGGTAAGGACCACCACTCGCGTCGTGGTCTGATCCGTATGGTAAACCAGCGTCGCAAGCTGCTGGATTACCTGAAAGGTAAGGACGTTAGCCGTTACAGCGCCCTGATCGGTCGTCTGGGTCTGCGTCGCTAATAACGACGTTGCTAGAGGTTGGTTGTCTGTCACGATCCGTCGGGTTTGCCCGGTGGTTCTGGCAGGCTCCCAGCCTCAAGTTTTATCTGGGCTGTGGAAGGGGCCGATTCCCCACGCTGCCCAAGAATTCGCAAGAAACCAGTTCCCCAAGAGCCACAAAGAAAGGTAGGAAACCGTGAACCCGGTAATCAAAAAGTTTCAGTTCGGTCAATCGACCGTAACCCTCGAGACAGGCCGTATCGCCCGTCAAGCCTCTGGTGCAGTATTGGTCACCGTTGACGACGACGTCAGCGTACTCGTGACTGTGGTCGGCGCCAAACAGGCTGACGCTGGCAAAGGCTTCTTCCCTCTGTCCGTGCACTATCAGGAAAAAACCTACGCTGCCGGCAAGATCCCTGGCGGTTTCTTCAAGCGTGAAGGCCGTCCTTCCGAGAAAGAAACCCTGACTTCGCGCCTGATCGACCGCCCGATCCGCCCGTTGTTTCCAGAAGGCTTCATGAACGAAGTGCAGGTTGTCTGCACCGTCGTCTCCACCAGCAAGAAAACCGATCCGGACATCGCTGCGATGATCGGTACTTCGGCTGCCCTGGCCATCTCCGGTATCCCGTTTGACGGTCCGGTTGGTGCTGCCCGCGTTGCTTTCCACGAAAGCACCGGCTACCTGTTGAACCCGACTTACGAGCAACTGCAGGCTTCGAGCCTGGACATGGTCGTTGCCGGTACTTCCGAAGCCGTCCTGATGGTTGAATCGGAAGCCAAAGAGCTGACCGAAGACCAGATGCTGGGCGCTGTGCTGTTCGCGCATGACGAGTTCCAGGTCGTGATCAACGCCATCAAGGAACTGGCTGCCGAAGCCGCCAAGCCTACCTGGGCCTGGCAGCCTAAGCCTGAAGCGACTGAACTGCTGAGCGCTATCCGCTCCGAGTTCGGCGAAGCGATCTCCCAGGCTTACACCATCACCGTCAAAGCCGACCGTTATGCGCGTCTTGGCGAGCTGAAAGATCAGATCGTTGCCAAACTGGCCGTGGAAGAAGGCAGCCCGTCTGCCAGCGAAGTCAAAGCCGCTTTCGGCGAAATCGAATACCGCACCGTTCGCGAAAACATCGTTAACGGCAAGCCGCGTATCGATGGCCGTGACACCCGCACCGTTCGTCCTCTGAACATCGAAGTCGGCGTTCTGCCAAAGACTCACGGTTCGGCACTGTTCACCCGTGGCGAAACTCAGGCGCTGGTCGTTGCCACGCTGGGTACTGCACGTGACGCACAGCTGCTCGATACCCTCGAAGGCGAGAAAAAAGACCCCTTCATGCTGCACTACAACTTCCCTCCGTTCTCGGTGGGCGAGTGTGGTCGCATGGGCGGCGCAGGTCGTCGTGAAATCGGTCACGGCCGTCTGGCCCGTCGCAGTGTCCAGGCCATGCTGCCAGGCGCTGACGTGTTCCCGTACACCATCCGCGTCGTGTCGGAAATCACCGAGTCCAACGGCTCCAGCTCCATGGCTTCGGTCTGCGGTGCTTCCCTGGCTCTGATGGACGCTGGTGTGCCGATGAAGGCGCCGGTTGCCGGTATCGCCATGGGGCTGGTCAAGGAAGGCGAGAAGTTCGCGATTCTGACCGACATCCTGGGTGACGAAGACCACTTGGGTGACATGGACTTCAAGGTAGCCGGTACCTCCAAAGGTGTTACCGCGCTGCAGATGGACATCAAGATCAAAGGCATCACCGAAGAAATCATGGAGATCGCCCTGGGCCAGGCCCTGGAAGCTCGCCTGAACATCCTCGGTCAGATGAACCAGATCATCGGTCAGTCGCGTAACGAACTGTCGGCCAACGCTCCGACCATGATCGCGATGAAGATCGACACCGACAAGATCCGTGACGTGATCGGCAAGGGTGGCGCAACCATCCGTGCCATCTGCGAAGAGACCAAGGCTTCGATCGACATCGAAGACGACGGCTCGATCAAGATATTCGGCGAGTCCAAGGAAGCGGCTGAGGCAGCACGTCAGCGCGTTCTGGGCATCACCGCAGAAGCGGAAATCGGCAAGATCTACGTCGGTAAGGTTGAGCGCATCGTCGATTTCGGCGCATTCGTCAACATCCTGCCGGGCAAGGACGGTCTGGTTCACATCTCGATGCTGAGCGATGCTCGCGTAGAGAAAGTGACCGACATCCTCAAGGAAGGTCAGGAAGTCGAAGTACTGGTACTGGACGTGGATAACCGCGGCCGTATCAAGCTGTCGATCAAAGACGTAGCCGCAGCGAAAGCGTCGGGCGTCTGATCGATCTGAGCGGCATGTAAAAAGGACTCTTCGGAGTCCTTTTTTTATGAGCGCAATTAGAGGCTTACCAATGGAGCATGCAAACTGCTCGGTGCAAACATGCATCTTGCAAGCCCGGGTTTGCACGAACGGGCAATCTGCACGACTCAGCAAAATAGAGAAAAACATAAGCAATTGATTTTAAAGGTTATTTTAACTGTCTCATTTTTGGCACACCGCTTGCGATATACCTGTTAACCCTGCCACCACATGCTGGTGCAGATTTTGAGAAAAACAGGAGTTATCGTATGAAGAAGTTCGCTATTGCCGCTGCTACCGCTACTGCCCTGACTCTGACCATGGCCAACGCTGCTTTCGCACAGACCTCGGCCCAAGCGCCAATGGTTCTGGCAGCTAACACCACTACTCAAGAAGTCAAAGAAGATACTTCTGATACCTGGATCACCACCAAAGTCAAAGCCGACCTGCTGACCGAAAAAGGCATCCCAGGCTCGGACATCAAGGTTGAGACCAACAAAGGCGTGGTTTCCCTGTCCTCCATGGTAAAAGTGACTGAAGCTCAGAAAACTACTGCTGTCGCTATCGCCAAGAAAATCAAAGGCGTTAAAGACGTATCGGCTGCTGGCCTGAAAGCCGAGTAATCGAATACTGCTCATGAACAGCCGCAGTCATTGATTGATGGAAGGTTCATGCGAGGCTACAAGGATGTAGCCATTAAAGGCCCCGACTGAAGAGTCGGGGCCTTTTCTATGGGCGCTACGAAACAGATCAAGGGAAGCAGGAGGGATCAGTTGCGGCGTTTGCTCTCAATGCCCACCAGGCGCCCGCCTTCGAAGCGCAGGTATTGATACATGCCGTTATCAGGACCGTATATCCACTCCTCGATCCTCACGGCTTCGGACCTTCGATAATTGCTATTGAAGGTTTCCTGAGTGCCGAGCACTTCCTGGCTGACCGGTTCGCCGCACTTCTGCTGGACTTCGAACGCCCGGTCACCGGTGCTCACCAGTTGGCTGCCGCAACGCAGGGTCGAACTGGCATACGCTGATGCGACAACTGACCCGGCCATGGCGGCGAGGGTCAGGTTGATCAGCAGTTTGATTCGGGTGTGTGCCAAAGGCTTCATTCGCTGTCGAGGTGGAGGGGGCTGATGACTTTACCATCCGGTTGGGCCTGGCCCAGTTGCGCGTCGACGAAGTACACGCGAGCGTCTTCGAGCTTGCCCTTGTCCACCAGGTAATCCTTGATGCTGCTGGCTCTGCTTTGGCCCAGTTCGCGCAGCAGCACCTCGTTGCTGCTCCAGAACTTGAGTACGGCGGCACGCATCTGGGCAGCACGTTGTTCCTTGCCCAGACTGGTCCATTCAGCGGGCGGTTGCTGTTTCAGGCGTGTCCTGTAGATACCTTCGAGCATAGGCGCCTTTTCCTCTTCCGGGACCTCTATCAAGCCGGCCTTGGCTGGAACCTTGTCGCCGCGTCGCTGGAGGATCTTGTAATACGTGTACTGGTATTCGCGTTCCAGTCTTTGCTGGGCGATCAATGGACCGTCACTGCTGGCGGCGCTGGTGCCTTCGATCTCCAGCTTCAGGTCTGGACGCTCCTTGAGCGCCACCGAGAGCTTGTCCAGAGCCTTTTGCGCCTCTGCCGACAAGTCACTGGTGCCTGGCGCGAAACTTACGCTGCCGAGGTCCTCGGAGCTTCCTCCGGCGACCAGCCCGCCGAGCATCTTGAACGGGGCCTGCGCTGCACGCAGCACCAGGTTGCGCAGGGTCTGCCAGACAATCGGCATGACGCTGAACTGCGGGTTGTTCAGGTCGCCTTCGATGGGCAGCTCGAGGGAAATGCGCCCCTTGGTATCCTTAAGCAGTGCGACCGCCAGACGAATAGGCAGGTCCAGCGCATCCGGGCTGTCGACCCGCTCACCCAGTTGCAGTTGCTCCACCAGCACCTTGTTCTGGGCCTTGAGCTGGCCCTTGGTGATCAGGTAATGCAGGTCGAGATTGAGCCGACCCTTGCGGATCCGGAAGCCTGCGAACTTGCCGGAGTAAGGGGTCAGGTTGGTCAGCTCGACGCGCTTGAAGCTGGTGGTGATATCCAGGCTGGCCATCGGGTCGAACGGGTTGAGGCTGCCCTTGATGGTCACCGGCGCATAGCGGTCGACCTTGCCCTCGATGTCCACCGGTGCCGGTGTAGGCTTGCGGTTGTCGATGGTGCCGATACGACCGTTAAGCTGCTGCACGGCGGTGGCGAAGTTGGGGGTCAGGGTCATGTCGGCAAAGTTTGCCGAGCCATTGTTGATATTCACTTCACCCACGTAGATCGCCAGCGGGTTTTCCTTCTTGCCTGCGGCTTGGGTTTTGGCTGCCTTTGGCTGGGCGGCGGTCTTGCCAGTAGCTGCGTCGGCTGGCTGCGGTATCAACAGATCGTCGATGTTAGTGGTGCGGTCCTCATTGATCATGAAGCGCGCGTAAGGCTGATCCATGTTCACTTTGGCAATCGACAGGCCCTTGCCGTGCTGGTAGTCCAGGCCCTCCAGCGCCAGTTGCTGCCACTTCAGGAAGTCGCGCTGTTTGAGCGTATCCAGCGTGTGCAACTGATTGACCTGCGCTTTACCGGTGACGTTGAACGCCAGTGGCTCGGTGCTTTTCAGGTCGACCGCCAGATCGCTGCCGAGCATGCCGCTGCGCAGCTCCAGACGAATGAACGGGCTGATGTAGGCCTGGGCGAGACGCAGGTCGATGTCGCGGGTGGTTACGTTGAGGCGTGCGCTGACCGGGTTGAGGTTCACGTCACCGGCGGCAGTGAGATTGCCCTGTTTACCCAGCCCGGTATCCAGCTTGAGCGTGAAGGGCGCCTTGTTCAGGCTGTCGAAATTCTGGATGTCCAGATTCAGCGGGCCAACGTCCAACGCGACCGGCTCTTGAGGCACGCGATCTGCCAGATGGACCATGTAGTTGCGCAACTGCACATCCCGCAACAGAACTTGCCAGGGTTTGCTCTGCGCCACGGGTTGAGCGCTGGCTTTGGCGGTGGTCTCGGTGGCCGGGGCTGGCTCGGCGGCTTTTTCGTCCACAGTCGGGGTGTGCGCTGCTGCGGGCTTGCCCGCTTGGCTGGCAAACAGTTTTTGCCAGTCCAGTTGCCCGTCGGCTTCACGCGCGGCCCAGGTTTCCAGCTTCTGGCTGCGCACCTTGCCTACGGTAACCAGCTGCTTTGCCAGGTCGACCGATGTTTCGCTGACGTCCAGGCGTTGCAGGCGTACCAGTGGGCGACCATCGGGAGCGTTGAGCGCGAAAGGCGCGACACTGGCTGACACGTTGGTCAACTTCAGCTCGGTTTCCTTGGACAGATTCAGTGTGTAGGCCGTGCTGAAATTCAGCACGCCGTCCTCGAGCGCCAGCGGCAAGGCATCACGCACGTAAGGCCACCATAGCTTCATCTTGCTGTCGGTGACTTTCAGCGTGCCCTCGGAGGCGATCGGGATCAGGCTGATACGGCCGACCCAGTCGATCTGCCCACCGTCCGGCCCCGCTGCGACCAGGGTCATGTCGGCATCGTCTTCAGGCAGAGTGCTGAGGTTCTTGAGCTCGAAATCCAGCGCGTCGTAAAGAAACTCGATGGGTTGGCTGGGGCGCAGGTCCTGGAAGTGAACGTAGCCTCCCGCCAGTTTGATTTCGTCGATACGCAGTGGGAATGGCTTAGTGGCGGGTTCGTCCTTTGCCGGTTCGCTGGCGGGCAGCTTGAACAGTTGTGCCAGATTGAGCTTGCCCTGTTTGTCGAACAGCAGCTCGGTGCGCGGTTTGATCAGCTCGACGCGTTGCAGATGCAGAGCCCGCGTCCACAGACTGTTGATTTGCAGATTGGCATAAAGCTTTTCAAACGCGACCTGCTCCTTCCCCGGCGTGCCGATGTTCAGGCCCCAAAGTGTCAGCTCCAGGGTGAAGGGGTTGAATTCCAGGCGTTCGAGCTTTGCTGGCACCGTGGCGTAATTGGCTAGTTGCTGGTTCGCGATCCGCAGAGCGACGCCGGGAAGAATGAAAAATCCCAGCAAACTGTAGAGCGCGATCACAGCCAGCAGGGAGCCAAGTGTGCGTTTCAATCCTCTGGACATGGGCAGCGGCGTCTCTCTCTTTTGGAAGCCCTTGGAGTATGGCATGCCTGTTCGGTTCCGAAGGCACTGCCATCGCGGCTTGTAGGAACTTTCCGGTTGTACTTTACGATATCAAGCGCCGAATCAGAGTTGCAGAATCAGCGTTTTCAGCGGCGGTTGATTATCCTGAGACGGGAAGTCTGCGGCGGGGCGCATCTCCTGGCAGTCGCGTACCGGACGCCCAGCCTTGGTGGCGCAGCGCAGTACCTGCTCACGCCAGTCCTGCATGCTGACTTTCGCCAGATTGTTGCAGCAGATCAGCACACCATCGTCCGCCGTGGTCAACAGCGCAGGTTTGAGCAGGCTTTGATAGTCGCGCAGCAAATCAACGGTGCCGAATGCGCTCTTGGCCCAGGCCGGTGGGTCGAGCAGGACCAGATCATATTGACGCTGTTGCAGTTTCACGTAGCTGGGCAATTGCTGGCTGCGGCGTGCAGCAATGGGCAGGCCGGCCAACTGGCGGATTGCCGGAAAATAATCCGACTGGATGAATTGCATGGGTGGCAGTTGCGGATTGAGCGCACCGTTCTCGCGACCCACCGCCAGATTGCCCTCGGCGAAGTCCAGGTTGCACACTTCACTCGCGCCACCGGCCGCAGCACTCAGACCGACGCCGCAGGTGTAGGCGAACAGGTTCAGCACGCTTTTGCCGGCGCTGTGCTGCTTGACCCAGCCGCGTGTGTTGCGCAGGTCCAGAAACAATAGTGGGTCCTGGCCTGCATGTCGGCCGCGGACTCGGTAATTGAGCCCCCATTCGTGGCCGACATGATCGGCCAGCGCTGCTTCTTCAGCCTTGTACACGGTGTCATGGCGATCCACGCGCGAGTTGCCCTGCGAGCGATCGTTATAGACCAGCAGGGTGTCCAGGCTCAGGCGCGTGTTGACCTGTTCATGCAGCGCCAGCAGGGCATCGCGATCCAGGCGGGAATGAAAGCTCTGCACCAGCAATTGCGGGCCGTAGCGGTCGATGGTCAGCCCGCTGGCACCCTCTTGGCTGCCGTGAAACAGTCGATAGCAGTCCGTGCCCTGCCCATGCAATTGGTCAAGCAACGCCTGGCGATGATCGAGGGCGACGCTGAGCGCCTGATTCAAGGAAGACATGCTGAGCGCCTCGGGCTGGAATAAGGCGCGGGAGTTTACCAGTTACCGGGCGCCGGAAGTTTTTGAAGTCTGCCATGCGCTTGATCTGCTGCGTTGTCATACAGCGCCAATATTCCCCTGTTACGGTGCTTTTTTGCCTGTCAGCGAGGGGATAACCGTGAGCCAGTTCGATCTCAAGCGTCGCCGTGTCATCCAGGCCGTCGGAACGGTAGGTGCCGGTCTGCTGTTACCAGGTGTTGCGCCGGCAGTCATCGCCTCGGTGCAGGATCGTCCGAAGATGATGGATGGCGTGCAGTCCGGCGATGTGTTCGGCGACAAGGCGATCGTCTGGAGTCGTAGCGACCGGCCTTCGCGCATGGTCGTCGAGTGGGACACACGCAGCATGTTCACCCAGCCACGCCGCGTGGTGTCGGCGCTGGCCGATCAGCGTAGCGACTTCACCGCGCGGGTCGAGTTGAGCGGGCTGCCGGTCGATCAGGCGATTTTCTACCGGGTGTCTTTCGAGGATGCGCAGAGCGGTGTCGTCAGCGAGCCGTGGTTCGGCCATTTGCGCAGCACGCCGCAGCAGCGCCGCGACATCCGCTTCGTCTGGAGCGGCGACACGGTGGGGCAGGGCTTTGGCATCAACCCCGATATCGGCGGTATGCGTATCTACGAAGCCATGCGTTTGCGCTTGCCGGACTTTTTTATCCACAGCGGCGACACCATCTACGCCGACAGCCCGGTGCCGGAGCAGCTCACCACGGAGGGCGGACGCGTCTGGCGCAATATCACCACCGAGGCGAAGAGCAAGGTAGCGGAGACCCTCGACGAATACCGGGGTAACTACCGTTACAACCTGATGGATGAAAACCTGCGCCGCTTCAACGCCGAAGTGCCGCAGATCTGGCAGTGGGATGATCACGAAGTGACCAACAACTGGTCGCCCAGCAAACAGCTCGATGATCGCTACAAGGTCAAGGACATCGGCCTGCTGTCCTCGCGTGCCCGCCAGGCTTACCTGGAATATGCGCCGCTGCGCTTGCAGGAAGCCGACAACGGCGGGCGCATTTATCGCAAGATTCCCTACGGTCCGATGCTCGACGTGTTCGTCCTCGATATGCGCAGTTACCGCGCCGGCAACGATGCCAACCTGGCCGACAAGCCGGGTCCGACCACCGCATTCATGGGCCGTGAGCAACTGGACTGGCTCAAGCGCGAGCTCACTGCATCGCGTGCGCAGTGGAAAGTGATCGCGGCGGACATGCCCATTGGTCTGGGCGTGCCGGATGGCGAGGTCAGCCCCGGCGTACAGCGTTGGGAGGCCATCGCCAACGGCAATGACGGCCCGGCGTTGGGGCGTGAGCTGGAGGTCGCCGAATTGCTGGCGTACCTGCGCGCGCAGAAGGTTCGCGATTGTGTCTGGCTGACGGCCGACGTGCATTACTGCGCCGCGCATCATTACCAGCCGGATCTGGCCGTATTTCAGGACTTCGACCCGTTCTGGGAGTTCGTCGCCGGGCCATTGAATGCCGGTAGCTATGGTCCCAACGTGCTGGACAAGACCTTTGGTCCCGAGCTGGTGTTCCAGAAGGCGCCCCCTGCGCAGAACACCTCGCCGTTTGCGGGTTTTCAGTTCTTTGGCGAAGTGAATATCGACGGGCAGACCGGTGAGATGACCGTGGCACTGCGCGATCTGGACGGGGTCTCGGTTTTCGAGCGCAAGCTCCAGCCTGTGAAGGAAGTCAGTCGCATCGTCTGAGAAGCGGCAGTCGCGGTGGGGGATCAGGGTTTCGGAAATTCCGTGCAACATGCTCGCCGTCGGTGGCCTATCATGAGCTACCTAACGACGGGACCGGACGCGTTGCATGCTGGCTATTTTTCTCGAAACCCTGAACATCACCGCCCCGGTGTTTGCCATGCTGTTTCTGGGCGTGTTCCTCAGGCGAATCGGCGCGATCAATGATGGTTTCATCGTTGCGGCTTCCGGTCTGGTGTTCAACGTCACCATGCCTGCGCTGCTGTTTCTGGGCATTATTCACGCCGACCTGCGCACCGCCCTGCAGCCCAAACTGCTGATTTTTTTCAGCATCGCCACGCTTCTGAGTTTTGCATTCGCCTGGTGCTGGGCGATCTGGCGCTGCCCGCACGAAGAGCGCGGGATCTACGTCCAGGGCGCGTTTCGTGGCAATAACGGGGTTATCGGTCTGGCCCTGGCGGCCAGCATGTACGGGCCTCCTGGCATTTCACTGGGCGCCATTCTCGCCGCGCTGGTCATCGTCTTCTACAACACGTTATCGACGGTGGTATTGGCGGTTTACAGCCCGGTGATCAAGTCCGATCCCTGGAGCATCTTCAAAAGCGTGCTGGCCAACCCACTGATCATCAGCGTGATCATCGCCTCACCCTTCGCTTACTTCGCCATCGGCCTGCCCAAATGGCTGGAAACCTCTGGCAGCTACCTGGCCCAGATGACCCTGCCGCTGGCACTGATCTGCATCGGCGGCACGTTGTCGCTGGCTTCGTTGCGCAAGAGTGGAAAGCTGGCTATCAGTGCCAGCGTCATGAAGATGATCACGCTGCCAGTGCTGTGCACGCTGGCCGCCTGGCTGGCGGGTTTTCGCGGCGCTGAACTGGGGATTCTGTTCCTGTATTTCGGCAGCCCGACAGCGGCAGCCAGCTACATCATGGCGCGCACGGCCAACGGCAATTACGAACTGGCCGCTGCGATCATCGTCATCACCACGCTGGCGGCAGCAGTCACGACCAACGTGGGGATTTTCATCCTGCAATGGGGCGGCTGGATTTAATCCGCTTTGACGTAGCTGTCGATCACTTCCTGCGCCGCACGAAACGCGTCGATGGCCGCTGGCACGCCGGCGTACACCGCGCAGTGCAGCAGCGCTTCGCGAATCTCCTCGACCGTGCAGCCATTGTTCAGTGCGCCACGAACGTGGCCTTTCAGTTCTTGCGGGCATTTCAGGGCGGTGAGGGTGGCCAGGGTGATCAGGCTGCGGGTTTTCAATGGCAGGCCCTCGCGACTCCAGACGCTGCCCCAGGCGTGCTCGTTGACGAAATCCTGCAGCGGCTGGCTGAACTCGGTGGCATTGCCCAGCGCGCGGTCGACGTAGACATCGCCCATCACCTGGCGACGGATCTGTTCGCCTTCGCTGATCGTCTTGTCTGTCATGGCCTTGCTCCTTGTATCAATGCGGGTTGGAGGTCAGTGCTGGCGTCGCCAGGCGCGAATTGTGCCCCAGACAACCACAGCGCCCAGCACAGGTAACACCAGCGTGAGCATTTTGCTTTCAAGCCGTTCGGCCAGCGCCATACCGGTGCTGATCGACAGGATATGCAGCCCGTAGGTCAGGTACAACGACAGCAGAAACAGGCCTTCCAGACGGTCTATCCGGTATCCGGAATAGAACAGCGGCACGCACAGCAACGACACGCCGAGCATGATCGGCAGGTCGAACACCAGTGCATTTGGCGAGATCGTCAGCGGCACCGGGGCGACCAGTGCGGTCAGCCCCAGAACGCCCAGCAGATTGAACAGGTTGCTGCCGATCACGTTGCCCACGGCAATATCACGCTCACCACGAAACGCTGCGATCAGCGACGTCATCAGTGCCGGCAATGATGTGCCAATGGCAATGATGGTCAGACCGACGATGCGTTCGGAAAGCCCCAGGTGTATGGCAATCACCACTGACGCGTCGACCAGCAGGTGTCCGCCAGCGGTCAACAGCAGCAAGCCACTGGCAAGCATGAGGATGCGCGTGAAGGTACGAGGTTTTTCGGTTGTCTCGGCCTGTCCGTGACGCGGCGCATGACCGCCTTGGCGGATGATGACGATCAGGCAGAACAGCAATCCGGCAAGCAGCACTGCGCCGTCCAGTTTGCTGAATTCGCCGCTCCAGGACAGGCCGATAGCCAGCAGGCAAGCGCCAATCATCAGCGGAATGTCGACGTGCAAAACCTGACGGGCAACGCGTAACGGAATGATCAGCGCGCACAGGCCAAGGATCACCAACACATTGAAAATGTTACCGCCGATGACACTGCCCACAGCGATGTCGGTGTTATCGGCAAACGCGGCTTGCAGGCTTACTGCCATCTGCGGCGCGCTGGTGCCCATTGCCACGACGGTCAGGCCGACGATCAGTGGCCGGACCTTGAAAATCGCCGCCAGATGCACCGCTGCGCGCACTGACAGTTCTGCCCCGATCAGCAGCAATAACAAGCCACTGAGCATCTGGATGAGCGCGGGGGCGGGCAAGGCCGATAGCTGGAGAATACGAGTGTCCTTATCGGAGGTGATCGAGAGCTGGGGTTAATCCAGGGCCTGTACGCGGACTGGCGCTGTCCCGCTGCGCAGCATACCCAGTTGTTCGGCCGCTTCGCGAGAGACATCGATCAGACGGCCGCGCGTGTGAGGGCCGCGATCGTTGACGCGTACGACTACCGACCTGTCGTTGTCGAGGTTGGTGACTTTGACGCGCGTGCCGAAAGGCAGCTGTCGATGCGCAGCGGTCAGCGCATTCTGATTGAACGGTTCGCCGCTGGCAGTGCGGTTGCCATGATGGCGGGCGCCGTAATAAGCGGCGGTGCCGGTCTCGTCATAACCATGGGGGTCGATGATGTGATTAGCGCATCCTGCCAATAACGTCAGCAGGCTGCAGGCAAAAATAAGGCGGCGCATGGGGTGGGTTCCTGAGTGCCGGAGTAGTTGTGGTTGACGCTCGTGCCAAGGCTCCATGTCGGCATGCATTTCGTGACGCTCCGCGTCATAACCCGGTGTCGCAGCGCGTACTCGACAGCGGACGCAGAGCGTCCGGAACTGCATTCCCACACAGAGCGCTCATCGTTATGCACAAGTCATGAAGAGCCCAGAAGGCGGGGTCTTTGACCGCAATCGCGATGTGAATAAAGACCTCTGTGGGAGTGAGCTTGCTCACGAAGACCTTGGTCCAAACGCCCTGTCTCTAGAGGCTGTACCGGCCTATTCGCGAGCAAGCTCGCTCCCACAAGACTCGTGTATAACGCTGATCGCATAGCGTGGGAACGAGAGTGACGAGGATCAGCCCTCCAGCTTGGCCTTCAGCAGTTCGTTGACCTGCTGCGGGTTGGCCTTGCCTTTGGAGGCTTTCATCGCCTGACCGACGAAAAAGCCGAACATCTTGCCGCGTTTGGCTTCGTCCGCGGCACGATACTGTTCGACCTGTTCCGCGTTGGCTGCCAGCACCTCGTCGAGCATCGATTCAATGGCGCCGCTGTCGGTGACCTGCTTCAGACCGCGTTTTTCGATGACTTCATCGGCGCTGCCTTCACCATTGGCCATTGCTTCGAAGACCATTTTCGCGATCTTGCCGGAAATGGTGTTGTCGGTGATGCGCTTGAGCATGCCGCCTAACTGCTCTGCACTGACCGGCGACTGATCGATCTCCAGGCCCTGCTTGTTCAGCAGGCTGCCCAGCTCGACCATGACCCAGTTGGCTGCCAGTTTGGCGTCACCGCTGATGCTCACTACCTGCTCGAAGTAGTCAGCCTGCTCGCGGCTCGAAGCCAGTACGCTTGCGTCGTAGGTCGACAGACCGAACTGGCTCTGGAAGCGTTCGCGTTTCTGCGGCGGCAGCTCTGGCAAGGTGGCGCGGGTTTCTTCTAGGAACGAGTCCTCGATGATCACCGGCAACAGATCCGGGTCGGGGAAGTAACGGTAATCGTTGGCTTCCTCCTTGCTGCGCATGGCGCGGGTTTCGTTGGTGTTCGGGTCATACAGGCGCGTCTGCTGGATAACCTTGCCACCGTCTTCGATCAGATCGATCTGGCGCTGAATCTCGCTGTTGATCGCTTTTTCGATGAAGCGGAACGAGTTGACGTTCTTGATCTCGCAACGCGTGCCGAACTCGACCTGGCCCTTCGGACGAATCGATACGTTGCAGTCGCAGCGCAGCGAACCTTCGGCCATGTTGCCGTCACAGATGCCCAGGTAGCGGACAATCGCGTGGATGGCCTTGACGTAAGCCACGGCTTCCTTGGCGTTGCGCATGTCCGGCTCGGAAACGATCTCCAGCAGCGGGGTGCCGGCACGGTTCAGGTCGATACCGGTCATGCCCTGGAAGTCTTCGTGCAGGCTCTTGCCCGCATCCTCTTCCAGGTGCGCACGGGTGATGCCGATGCGCTTGACGGTGCCGTCTTCAAGGGGGATGTCCAGGTGGCCCTTGCCGACAATCGGCAACTCCATCTGGCTGATCTGATAGCCCTTGGGCAGGTCCGGGTAGAAGTAGTTCTTGCGGGCAAACACGTTGTGCTGGCCGATTTCGGCGTTCACTGCCAGGCCGAACTTGACGGCCATGCGCACGGCTTCCTTGTTCAGCACCGGCAATACGCCAGGCATGCCCAGGTCGACGAGGCTGGCCTGCGTGTTGGGCTCGGAGCCGAACGTGGTCGCGCTACCGGAAAAAATCTTTGATTGGGTCGAAAGCTGGGTATGAATCTCCAGCCCGATGACGACTTCCCATTGCATGTGTTTCTCCTCAGAAGCCTTCAGGTGCGCGAGTGTGCCAGTCGGTGACTTGCTGATACTGATGCGCCACATTCAAGAGACGGCCTTCCTGGAAATACGGAGCGAGCAGCTGCACGCCGACCGGCAGACCGTCGACGAAGCCCGCAGGCATGGACAAGCCAGGCAGGCCCGCCAGGTTGGCGGTGATGGTGTAGAAGTCTTCCAGGTATTCGGCAATCGGATCGTTGGTCTTGGCGCCGATTTTCCAGGCCGGGTTGGGCGTGGTCGGGCCGAGAATCACGTCGACATCGGCGAACGCACTCATGAAATCGTTCTTGATCAGGCGACGGATTTTCTGCGCCTGCAGGTAGTAGGCGTCGTAGTAACCCGCCGACAGCGCGTAGGCGCCAACCATGATGCGTCGCTGGACTTCCGGGCCGAAGCCTTCGGCGCGCGAGCGCTTGTACAGATCAGTCAGGTCTTTCGGGTCTTCGCAGCGGTAGCCGAAACGCACCCCGTCGAAGCGCGACAGGTTGGACGAGGCTTCTGCTGGCGCGATGACGTAGTAGGCCGGGATCGCGTGCTGCAGGTTCGGCAGACTGACTTCCTTGACGATCGCGCCGAGCTTTTCAAGCTCCTTGACACTTTCATGCACCAGCTGCGCGATGCGTGGGTCGAGGCCTGCGCTGAAATATTCTTTCGGCACACCGATACGCAGGCCCTTGAGCGAGGTATTGAGGCTGGCGGAGTAGTCCGGAACCGGCTCGTCGATGCTGGTCGAGTCCTGCGGGTCGAAACCGGCCATGCCTTGCAGCAGCAGTGCGCAATCTTCGGCCGTGCGTGCCATCGGTCCCGCCTGATCGAGGCTGGATGCGTAGGCAATCATGCCCCAGCGCGATACGCGGCCGTAGGTCGGCTTGAGGCCAGTGAGGTTGGTCAACGCTGCAGGCTGGCGAATCGAGCCACCGGTGTCGGTGCCGGTCGCGGCGGGTAACAGACGCGCAGCAACAGCGGCTGCCGAACCACCCGAAGAACCGCCAGGGACGCATTCCAGGTTCCACGGGTTTTTCACCGCGCCGTAATGGCTGGATTCGTTGGCCGAGCCCATGGCGAATTCGTCCATGTTGGTCTTGCCCAGCGTCACTGTACCGGCCGATGCCAGACGCGAAACGACGGTGGCGTCATAGGGTGCCTTGAAATTGTCGAGCATCAGCGAGCCGCAGCTGGTGCGGATGCCCTGGGTGCAGAACAGGTCCTTGTGGGCCAGTGGGGCACCGAGCAGCGGGCCGTTTTCACCGGCTGCACGGCGCGCGTCTGCCGCCTGCGCCTGGGTGATGGCCAGGTCTTCGGTGAGGCTGATGAAGCTGTTGAGCTGCGGGTCGAGCGTCGCGATGCGCGACAGCAGAACGCGAGTCAGCTCTTCGGAAGAAA
>Ga0308164_10002226_pt1 | contig 19896 bp, 24 predicted proteins | sample PhyTR2_FD_201031 | JGI IMG/M metagenome (GOLD analysis project Ga0308164, IMG submission 201031) | Phyllosphere microbial communities from UC Gill Tract Community Farm, Albany, California, United States - DLSLT.R2 | ecosystem: Host-associated > Plants > Phyllosphere > Unclassified | place: USA... | reverse complement strand
CCTTGTTACTAAAATTGTGATCACGGTTCAGCCGGTCGTCGTGCAGCTCGGATGCGGAGCGATAGGCGGCGCTCGCGATGGCGCTCGATCCGTTTGCACGGCTCACAACCTTGGCGGAGAAATGGTAAATCGCCATGACACTCCGCACACTGCCCTACTTAGCGCATGTCGGCAACGACGTATAAGCGCGCACTCACAATCCGCTTCGCTCCCTGTGGTTGACTTGGTGCCGCTTTTTGCTCGTTCTGGCTTTACCCATAGATCGGTCACGCTAAGATGCTGCTGGTCGATACGCGGAAGGGTAAAGGCAATGCGGAAGGTTCGCGATTACGATGCCGAACTGAAAGCGCTGGGTGACAAGGCCCGCGCGCTCAAGGCTAAACGGGTCGAACAGCTCGGCCAGCTCGTCGCCGCCACGGGTGCTGATGCACTCGATGCGGAAACACTCGCCGGCGTGCTGCTCGATGCGATCGGATCGAATGATGCGGGCGCGAAGGAGGTATGGCGCGCGAAGGGCGCAGCCTTCTTTCAACGGCGCGGGCGCAAAGGTGGCGGTGCTGCTGCAATCGACGGATCGGGCGCTGCGACTGAACCGGGCGGCGACGCTACGGGCGGAAGCAGCGGAACGGCGAACAGATAGCAGGGGCTGGGTCGTGCAACGCCGCGAACGCACACGCCATCTGATTGAACTGGGCGGACTGGTCCAGAAAGCCGGCTTGGTTGAGCTGACGGACGACGATCGCGCCACCCTTTACGGCGCGCTGCTCGATCTTGCCGGGCGTGGTCGCGGCGACGAAGCCGGCAACATGCTGGCGCTGTGGAAAAGACGCGGAAAACGCGCGTTCGATGCGGAGGCTGAAGGGAGCGAAGCGCAATGAGCGATTTCGATATCGAGGCAATCCGTCGGCAAGTCCGCGCGATGGATTTCGTACGCGGCACGCCGGCGGAAATCGCCATGTGGCACGAGGACATGGCGGACTCGCGCGCCAACCTGGTCATCGAGGACATGATCCCGACGCCCAACGACGATGCGTTTTTCAAGATGATGCTGGACGAGGGCGTGCCCCCTCCCCTCGTCTCACAAATCCTGCTCCGGCTGTTGGATCATCCCGACGCCGATCGGTCCCTGCCGATTACGCCGATGAACGCGCACTGATGCCCCGGCGACGGATCAGCCCGCTGTTCGCGGTCTTCGTCGCCTTCGTGGTGCTGATAGCGAGCAACTCCTGGCTCAAGGGCATCTTCGGCTATGGCGAGATCGCGACCGACATTCCGTTTCTGCTGTCCGGCGCGATCCTGTTCCTGGCTTGGCGTTTCAACCGGCGTGCCGCAAACCAGCACAATGATCTGCTCGGCCCCGCCCGTTTCGGCGACCGTGCCGACGTGCGAAAGCTGGAAGCGAATGGGGATCTCCTGATCGGTCGCTCGGCGAAGTCGGGCAAGCTGCTGCACTACGACGGCGCGGCGCATCTGCTGACGATGGCACCCACCCGCTCGGGCAAGGGCGTCGGCACGATCATTCCCAACCTGCTGCTGCTCGATCGCTCAGTGATCTGCATCGATCCCAAGGGCGAGAACGCCCGCGTCACCGCTCGCGCGCGTGCCGCCAAGGGCAAGGTCTGATGCCTCGACCCGTTCGGCGTGTCGGGTCAGCCCCCTGCCCGCTACAATCCGCTCGACCGGCTCGATCCCGCCAGCCTCGATCTTGCGGAAGATGCCAACACCCTTGCCGACGCGCTGGTGCATGACGCGCCGGGACAATCGGGCGAAGCCCACTGGAACGAGGAAGCCAGGGTGCTGATCGCCGGGCTGATCCTGCACACCGTTGTCCACGAACCCGCCGACGCCCGCGTGCCGGCGACGGTGCGCGACAAGCTGACTCTCGCCCCTGCCGCCTTCGCTGCGCTGCTGGCCGATATGCAGGACAGCCCGGGTGCCGGTGGTCTGATCGCCCGCGCCGCGAACCGCCAGCTGGGCAAGTCCGACCGCGAAGCCGCCGGCGTGCTATCTTCGGCGCAGCGCCACACCCACTTTCTCGACAGCCCGCGCATCGTCGCCAGCACGGCTGCGTCCGATTTCACCTTCGCAGAGTTGAAGGACACGACCGCCATCGTGTTCCTGTGCCTGCCGCCCGATCGGCTCGATACCTATGCCCGCTGGCTGCGGCTGCTGGTGAGCCAGGCCGTAACCGACATGGCGCGTTCCACCGCCCGCCCTGCCCGACCCGTGCTGTTCCTGCTCGACAAGTTCGCCGTCCTCGGTCGACTGGAGCCGGTGGAACGCGCGATGGGATTGATGGCGGGCTATGGCTTGCAGCTCTGGCCGATCCTCCAGGACATGCACCAGCTCAAGGCCACCTATGGCGAGCGGGCCGGCACCTTCATGTCGAACGCGGGCGTGATCCAGACGTTCGGGGTCAACGATCATGCCACCGCCGACATGCTTTCGCGCACGATCGGCGACACCACGATCGAATATGACACCGTCAGCACGTCGAGCGGCACTGGCTGGGGCGACAACCGCGCCGGCCCTTCGGAAAGCGTTAGCGGACACGTCTCGGCCCGCCGTCTCGCCACGGCCGACGAAATCATGCGGATGCGGCCCGATCAACTCCTGCTACTTCGTTAGGGCGAACACCCGCTCGTGGTCGAGAAAATCTGCTATTACGATCAACGCGAGTTCGTCGGCCTGTTTGGTCCTGCGTGAACGATGCGCGAAAGGTGAGTTCTGGGGTAGCGCCTCACCTTCCGAAGGTGGGTTCGTCACGGTAGCACCGTGACGGAGCTGGTGATCGGATTGACGATCTACGAAACCGATCGCGAAGGAGCTGATTTAAGCACCAACAGCGAGGTTTGGTGCTGCAAGGGTGCGGGTCGTGGCAGAGCCCTTTCCCCTGCCCTCATGGCGCTCTCGGCCGGCTTCTGCGCAGTATCTGGCCGCCAGCTTTCTCTGTTCTCTCCGCTAAGCATGCGGCGCTTTGCGCCGCTTTGGTGACGGCACAGCCGTCACGCAACTAATAGTGTATCGGCCATTAGGCCGATCCCGTTGATTATTCTGACGGTGGTTATCTACAAGCCGATCTACCCCAAAGCTCACTTTTCGCAGTTCAGATTCTTTAATTCTTCTAATTCAAGATTCAGAGCCCTGAAACGCCAGCATTTCTGCGGAAAAATGCCTCCAACAGTGAGCGTTGGGGTCGATTCGCGTGAGTTTCGGGGTAGCATACGGTGAGCTTTGGGGTCGGTAAAAGTGAGTGTTTGGGCAGGGTCCAGTGAGTGTTGGGGTACCCCAATGGTTGAGTTAAAAGGATCGGTGAGTTTTGGGGTATCCGGCTCTCTGCTCCACGGGGGAGTTGAAGAATTTGCCTAGCTCACTTTTCGTGGTTAGGGTGAGTTGGTAAGTCCCTCTAGCTCACCGTTGGTCAAGCCTATGTCGCAACCTGCCGTGGTCGATATGACGTTCCGCACGCTGGCCCAGAAGGGACGCGGAAATCCTTTTGATCCCGCCAATTACGGCGAAATCGTCAAGCCCGGCGAACTGGTCGATATTGTAGAGTTAAGCCCCCTCACCCTCGCCGATCGCCGTATCTACAACCTGCTGATCGCCAATGCCTGGGAACGCATTGGCGAGCCGATCATCCATCGCATTGCAAAATCCGGACTGAAAGGGACGCACCAAGGCAACGAGCGCGTAGAGAGTTCACTGCTGCGCCTCATGGGCACCATCGCGATCGTCACGATCCGCAAGGATGGCAAGAGCTACAAGCGCCGTGTCCAGCTGCTCGGCCCAAGCGATGAAAGCCTCGAAAAGGACGGCTTTCTTCACTATCGTATCCCAGAAGAGCTGATCGAGATACTGCGGAACAGTCAGGTCTATGCCCGTCTCAAGACGCAGGTGATGTATTGCTTCGAGTCAAAATACGCCCTTTGTCTCTATGAAATGATCGAGCGGCGCATTGGTCTCGAATACAAACAGAAAGAGGAATTTACGATAGAGGAGCTGCGCGGCCTGCTTAATGTGCCCGAAGGGAAACTTGAACGCTTCGCCGATCTAAACAAATACTGCCTCAAGGTCGCCGTCGAGGAAATCAACAAGCTCTGCCCCTTCTATGTCGATTTCACACCGATCAAGAACGGACGCAAGGTCGAACGGGTGGCACTCCACTGGTTCCCGAAAACGTCCAGCGGCAAGCGCGACGCACAGAACCTGATCGACCAGCACAGCATTGTACGACGGGCAAAGCTGCGCGGCGGAATTCCCGAACTGCCCGTGCTGGTGGATTTCAGCGCGTCGGCCCAAAGGTGAGCTGCTACCCCAAAACTCACCGATAGGCTTGCTACCACCTCTACATGTCAAACACGTGTTCACGTTCCGTCGTGTTCTCATGGCATCATGTTCACATGCCAACACGTAGGCTGTCGGCTTCCGGGATGCCCGCTACAGATGACGATCACTCTCCCAGCCCTTGCATGTTCCACTCGGGACGGATCATTCGGATCAATCCCGCTTCCAACCCTGGCGCTGTCAGCACCGGAAGCCCGTTCCACGTAGTGGCCTCAGGGGTTGCGATCAGGACCTCGACATGGCTGCCTGCATTAAGCGCCGTTAGGATAAGGCCTTTGACGCGTGCACTGGTGCGCTGCCGAGCGTGACCGCGAACATAATGCGCCATACGGCCCCGCAAACTGCGCTGGGTCAATCCTATATAGCGGATGATCCCATCCACCACGAACGCATAGACGCCGGCGTCCGCCGGCACGATGTAATCTTGTTCGAAAGCCTCATCGCTGATCGAAGTCCACTGCCCAATCCGAATGAACCCTGCGTCAATAAGGCGGGAGGCCGGAATCGGCTCGTTCATTATAGCCGCTTCAGGCTTTGACCGCCCCTTGGCAGGCGGTCGAATGCCCGGACTGGCGGTATTGGTGCGCTGCTTCCGTCCCAGATCGATCCCTGAGCGTTCAAGAACCTGCCGCACGTGTTGATAACAGACCAAATCCGTGCCCTCGCGCGAGCTGAGTATTTGCGTACGGAAATCGCTGCTCAACTGCTCAGTCCGGCAGAACCTGATGGCCCGGCATACGCTCGCCAGAGGACAGCGGCTCAATCATAAATGCTTCGCCCCCTTTGTCTTTCGGAGCTGCTGCGTCACCGCTCCCCGAACGGGTGCTTGCCGTACTGACGCATGAGAAGGTCAATCGCCTCGCCCATCAGGGCCTGAAGAGTAGTTCCGTTCTCGGCCGCCAGCACGTTTAAGCCCCGGCTGACTTCAGGACTGAAATATGCGCTAACGGCCTTCTTGCCCTGCCGCGCCGCCGATCGCACTGACACCATGCCCTCAATGGCTGGAGCAGGGACGCTCGGCTCCACCTTCGCGCGTTCTGCGCGCTGCTGCCTCATGGCACCGAATTTGCTCATGTCAGCCTCGCTTCCTCCTGCTCTGCTTTCTTGTGGGCAAGTTCACATGTTCTCGTGTCCACGTCCATAGCGCAGCGATCTCCTCCGCCGCCTTACCGTCCGGCTCCGCCTCCATCGCGGTTTTCCCTTGCGCCGTGCTGTGATGATAGATCGCGCGCATGGTGAGCATGACGGGCGCGACCGGCACACCCATACCCTCAACGCCTTCGCTGCCTTCGATCAGCTCGCGTGCGTCTCTGTAAGTAGTTGGCGCACGCTGAGGGCCGCCCATGAAGAGCACGAAGGCCGGCTTGCCTGCTGCCTTCACCAGCTCGGCCGTCGTTTCAACGGCTGACAGGTCGAACGCTTGGGGACGACACGGAATGAGGATCAGGTCCGCAGCCTTACACGCCTCGCGTGCCATGATGTCCGCATGTGGGGGCGTGTCGATAATGACTAAGTCCGCGCCTAGATCGGCCGCCTGCTGCACCTTACGCGGAAGGAGGGTAGGGGAGGCACAATCCACGACCTCAGGGTCCGCCCCGCCTCGCCAGTGGTTCCACTGGCTGGCGGTCGCTTGCGGGTCCGCGTCGAGGATCAGCGCGGAGAAGCCCGCACTGGTGGCAGCGCCGGCAAGGTGGATGGCAAGCGTGGTCTTACCCGCTCCGCCCTTCTGGCTGATGATAGATATGGTCTTCATATGGCCACCTGAACGTGTTCTCGTGTGAACATGTTGAGTAGCTCACAAGTGCGCAGGATGACAATCTTACTTGTGAACTGGCAGCCTTCGTGGCCTGTAGCAGCGTGGTTGGGTGGTCGTAAGCTGCACCCGATGTTCGCGACATAAGGGAGCGTGCGTGACAGGAGTACCAGGAGGGTCAGGATCAGGCGGCTGGACGCCAGTGGTGCTGCCTTGTGCGCATCTCAACCATGACCCAGTGACAGCGCGCTGCATTAGCTGGCAGCGTTGTGCCAGCGCTGCCACATGCTCCACGATGCTCCTGAGCATCAGCGCCGACGCTGGATGAACGCGCATCACCGGCGTGCGCTCGGCGACCTGTCCTACGGTTCGTACCCCATGCTGGGAGCCGACTGGATCACGCCCACGCCGTAAAGCCAATCACCAACCACGCAGATAGAACTGCAGCCCGGACCGTCTGTCAGCAGAAGCCGCAAGTGAAGGTTTTGCTTCGGCACACGAACCAGTAAGGGGATAGCGGCATTTCACGGAGGCGGCATGAGTACTTTCGAAATCAAGGGAATAAATTTCGACAATCACGGCGCGGCAATGATGCTGTTGTCCGTGCGCGAGCGATTGGGTGGCGAGCATCGGCTCGCGGTGGAGGCCGCCGGAGACTATGACGTGCGTGCGCCTTATGGCCTCCACCAGATCCTGCGCCGTGCCGGCGGCGTTCCGCTAAATCCGTTGGTTGCGAGCGTACCACGTCGGTTGCGCGGCCGTGTGGGCCTGATAATCGATAGCGAAATTGATGCGGTGCTTGATGCGTCGGGCTTCGCCTATGGCGATGACTGGGGCGCTGCCAAGATCCACAAGCGGTTGGATGCGGCACTGGTGCGGCGCCAGCGTACCGGAATGCCGGTGATCCTGCTGCCTCAGGCGATGGGGCCGTTCAACAAGCCGGAGGTGCGCAACGCCTTTGCTCGAGTGGTCGATCAGGCCAGCCTTATCTACGTCCGAGATGCCAGCACGCAAGCCTATGTGGAGGAGGCGTTCGGTACGCGTGACAATGTTCGCCGTTGCCCGGATTTCACCATTGGTCTACAGGGCCTACGCGATCCGCGCCATGCGCGTTTGACCGGTCGCCCAGCTATAGTGCCCAACCATATGGTGGTGCGGAACGCCGACGCGGCGACACGCAGCCTTTATGTCGATCTGCTTGCCTCCTCTGCCGCAGCCGCGCGCGACGCATTCGGCGAACCCTTCGTCGCGCTTCATGATGCTCGCCAGGACGCGGCGCTGGCCGCTGAGCTCAGCGAGCGGCTCGGCACGGTCGAAATGGTGGCCGAGCACCGGCCGCAAGTGATGAAGGGTATACTGGCTGATTCGGCGGTGGTGGTCGGATCGCGCTTCCATGCGCTGGTCGCGGCGCTGTCGCATGGAACGCCAGTGATCGCCTTTGGCTGGTCGCACAAATATGCCGAGCTCCTCACTGATTTTGGCTGCCCGGAGGCGCTGGTGAAGGTGGAGCCGGGCGCCGAGGCAGAGGTGCGCACGCTGATGGAGAAGATTGTGGCAGATCGCCCGGCGCTCTCGGCGCGCCTTCAAAGCCGCGCGGCCGAACTCAAGGCAAAGGTCGTGGGCATGTGGGATGAGGTAGCCCTAACCGTGCAGGGAACAGCTCGATGAGCCCGCCTTCTGTCAGCGTCATCATTCCGGCCTACAATGACGAGCGGCTCGCCGCCTGCCTCGCGGCACTGGAGCGGCAGGATTACGCAGGCCCATACGAGGTCATTGTGGTTGATAACGGATCGGACGTTCTGCCGACGGTGACCGGTCGGGCCCGGTTGTTGCAGGAGGCGAAGCCAGGTTCGTACAACGCCCGAAACCGAGCGCTGGGCGAAGCGACGGGGGCGGTTCTAGCTTTTACTGACTCGGATTGCGTGCCCCATCCGGGCTGGATCAGCGCGGGGGTGAATGCCGTCACCCACGGGGCGGATATCGGGCTGGCCGGTGGCCAGGTGCAGATCACGCCCATGTCGGGTGCCAAACCCAGTTTGGCCGAGCTGTACGAGGTCGCGATTGCGTTTCCGCAGGAGGCGTATGTTCGCGAGGGCAAGTATGCCGCCACCGCCAATATGTTCACCACGCGGACCGTGATGGAAAAGGTGGGGCCGTTTAACAACAAGCTGCGCTCGGGCGGCGACGCCGATTGGGGGCAACGCACTGCGGCGGCGGGATACCGTCTTGTCTATGCGGCCGGTGCAGTCGTGGACCACCCCGCGCGCACCCATGGCGAGATCATGCGCAAGCTTCGCCGCACTACCGGAGGCGAGCGCGACCGTCGTCCCGGGTGGCTACAGTGCGTAAAGTTCTGCGCACGCCACCTGCCGCCGCCGCGCTCGCGCATCCGCCGCGTGCTTGCGCTGGAGGGCGTCGATCCCGCCCGCCGAGCGGCTTTAGTGGGCTACTGCGTCTTCATCTATTGGAGCCATGCTGCCGAGCGGCTGCGCCTCCAGATAACGGGCGCGCATTCAAGCCGGTGACCTTGTCCGCTCGGCGCGCCGACCGGTCAACGCTACGCGATCAAGGAGAACAAGACCGAATGCTGCGCCTTGCCGCCTCGATCCGCACCGACACCGCCTCGGCCATGTTGCGCAAGCTGGCAAAATTTCCGTATTAGGATTCCGTCGCCGGCGCGAGATTGGACTGATCTGGTACGAGGCCGGCAATTCCCCTCGGATGCGCTGCGAACTCGCGCCCGCATTCAGCTGACATTAGAAATCAGGATCGCGGAATTAAAGTGGTTTCTGATCAGCCTGCATCGTAACCAGCGGCTGCAAAGTAGTTCGAGCATTCCTGGGGCGAGTAGAGGTCGACGATACGCCCGATGGCATCCCAGAGGCCATGATGGTCCGCTCGGCCTCTTTTCGCAGATGCGCCTTCAGCTTGGAGAAGGCCATCTCAATGGGGTTGAAGTCGGGGCTGTAGGGCGGAAGGAACAAGAATCTGGCACCCGCGGCTTCGATGGCGGCACGCACGGCTGGCGCCTTATGACTCGATAGGTTGTCCATGATGACGACGTTGCCGGGCGAGAGTTCGAGCACGAGGACGCGGGTCACGTAGGTGGTGAAGGCTTCATCGTTCATCGCTCCGTCGAACACCCAAGGCGCGATCATGCCGGTGCGGCTCAGCCCCGCGACGAAGGTAGTGGTTTTCCAGTGTCCGTACGGCACACCGGCCCGCAGTCGTTCGCCGCGTGGCGCTCGGCCGTAGCGACGTGCCATGTTTGTTGATGCCCACGTCTCGTCGATGAAGATGAGTTGCTCGGGATCGAGATCAAGCTGGCCGTCGAACCATTCCTCGCGCCGTTTTAGGATGTCCGGACGATCCTGCTCGGTCGCGTGCGCTGTTTTTTTTGCGCGTGATCCCGCGCCGCGCGAAAAACCGCCATATCGTGCCGAGTGCGACCTCGGTGCCGTGATCGGCTAGAAGTGCCTGCAACTCGGCCAAGGTGATGTCGGGCGTCGCCTTTTAAGCCTCCAGGATCAACTCGGCATGCGCCTCGATCCTCATCGAACGTCGATCGCCACCCTGCTGCTGTGGCGCCGGCGTTCCGTGCTGGTTTGCAAGCTGCTGCCACCGGACAGCGCTCGCGGCGCTGACACCGAACCGTACCGCCGCCTGTCGACGCGACAGACCGCTCGTGATCGCCGCCACAACCCTGTCTCGAAGATCCACTGACAACGCTCACGCCATCAATGCCGGCCTCCTGAACCGGCAGGAATTATGAATCAGAAAACCGCAGCGACGGGAATCCCCTTATGATTCAGCACGGTGAGAAACCGCTCTAGCGTAATGCCAAGCATCCTCCGCTTCTTCCTCAATTCGGTGGCAGTTCCAGAAGCCGCTCGCGCTCGTTGAACACAGCCATGTCCGCCACCGATCGCTTGCTGGAGAAGGCCACCTTACCGGTCGGGTCCGGCCAACCGAATGCGATCAGCATCACCACCCGTTCGTCTTCATCCATCGGTACGACCTCGCGGATGCGGGTCTCATGCGGCTCCTGGTCAGGCCAGTTTATGGGGCAGGATGCCAGGCCCATTGTTTCCAGTGCGAACATGAAGCTCATCGCCGCGAGCGAAGCGTCGATATAGATGATGTGGCGGTCACGCTCAAAGGGATAGGCGCGCAGCTGTCCAATGACCACCGCAACGGCAGGAACCTGTTGCGAGAAGCCCTTGGTGCCCATGGCGATCGCAGTGACACGCTGCGCCATCTCCGGCTCGTCAAAGATGCGGAAATGAAAGGGCTGCCGGTTGCAGGCGCTGGGGGACTGCGCGGCGGCCTCTAGCGCCCTGCCCACCGCCGCCCGATCGACCCGGCGATCCTCGTACCACCGTACCGAGCGCCGCCGTCGGCTTAGCGCCATAAAGTTTTCGAAGCTGACTGGCGGCGGTGAGGAAAGATCGCGCTCATATGGCACGGCCCGCTGCGGCACGGGCACACGCGTCGTCTTTTCGATTGCAAGATACCGCGCATACGCAGACGCAATCTTCACCGCAGTAACGTCGACTGCCTCAAAATAGTCGGAGAGCACATCCTCGGCCCAGACCAGCTCGCTGTTCCACTCACCACCAGAGACGTGCATTGCATGCGCGAAGATCTGCACCGTCTCATCAATGAAGTCGGCCGCAAACACCGGACGCCGGGGGCGCATGATCAGCCCCTTCTCCAATCGATGAATATTACGGCGCAAGAGGTAGTAACTGCCGGAAGCGGCACGGTGATCTGCCGCGTAACGAAGTTGGCCAGCCGCCACCGCACGCGCCTCGCGCAGCAGCTGGTGGTTGCCGAGTGCGTAGTAGGCGGCCGCGGCAAAGCGGTTGCGCACGGCATTACGCAGGAAGAAGTCGCGGATCGAGCGCTGCGTACGCCGGATGCCAGTGCGGATCGCCTCTCTTTGGGCGGGGGGAATTACTTTTACGGCATGTCGAATTGCATTCATGTTGCAGCCCCCCTCATTGATAAGGCCCTCTCTCTCAACTCACTGTCGGTCTTGATTAAACGCCAGTATCGATAGTGCCTTGCCTGCTGCGTCACGGGGTCTGGTGAGTAAAGCGAGAAACTCCCATCCGGCCCCCCAGTGAATGTCAACATTTCTTCCGCCAAATCCAAGTCAGCGTGCGCTGGGTCCCCAAAGATCTGATGAAAAAAGGCAATGTCACAAGCGGAGGTTTCCGTGCCTGAAGAAAGGCCATTGGTCCAGTGTATCGGGGTTATGCGTTTTTTAACTACCGAGCCAATTGCGAAAGCTTTCGCCCGATGCCAATCGCCTCGGCTGTCGAGCGCAGGATCTTTTCCCGACGCGGCAAGAAGCGCATAACCATACATGTTATACAGATGGTAATCTGCTTCTTTTGCCATCATCGCCTTTTCCCGCTTGGGCTCACGTACTGCGTGGCGCAAACGCTGAACAAAGCTGGTCGGTCGACGTACCGAATGAACGACCCGACCATCGACCCTAGTTTGAAACGTGTAAGCAGTCCCGGCGATGAAACGGTCTAGCTGCAATGAGGCATATTCGTTGCCAGGCGCGAACAGCGCGACTGTGGCCGCGAAGTAAAGCTGATGGTTAAACGTTTCATCGGGTGACAGGATCTTACCCGATGGTGTGACTCGGTCCCATAGATTCCAACTTTCATTCCAGCTGTGGCGCTTGATTAGGTCTATGCCTGCTTGCCATGCGTCATCGCGCTGGAGCGCCACGGCTGCGTAAAATAGCGACTCCAACAGGTGCGCTTGCCCTAACACGCCGTTGGTTCGGTCCTTTGTCGGTGCTTGGCGAACCGGTATACCGCCCGGTACTGCCGCAACGCACGCAAGCAAGAAGCGCAGGGCACGTTCAGCCGCTTCGCGAAATTTCGCGTCGCCGGTGACAGCGTGAGCGACGCAGAAGCTCGTAAGCCAATGCGACGTGTTTCGCACGGGCGTTTCAGGATCTCCATAGGCGCCATTGCGCCCGGCCGGCATCGGGCCGGCTCCACTTTGCATCGTCAATCCGGCATCCGCCAAGTTGACCAATCGTTCTAACAGCATCAGCGGCTCCTAGCCTCGCGAACATGGCTGAACATAATAGGCAGATACACGATTGCACTTATGATGGCAGTAACTAGGTCACGTTCCCAACCACCTTCGGGAAAGAGCAAACGCGCCGCCAGTGCGAGGGCGACAATCGGCAATTGCAATAGGAGAACGCGAGCGAGCACGACAACTACGTGTTCGGTAACGCCGCCGATCAGGCGGTCGAGAAAGATTTGCCGGATAACGACAGATACGGCTTTGTTGGCGGCAACTGCAATTGCTGCACCAGAAATGCCAGCAACCAGCGCGCCGACGATAAGCGCGGGCAGCAGGAACACCACCGATGTTAATGCAAACAGCGCAAGGTCCAGCCCTGGACGGCCCACTGCCTTGTACACGGTCGAAGTAGTGCCACCAGCCGCATGAAACATTACGCCGACCGCCAACGCTTGAAGCGCTAAGCTCATGCCACTCCACTCGCCCCCTAAAAATCGAACCGCTAACGTAGGCGCAAACAGGATGATGGCCAACATAATCGGGAAGATTACTAGGCAATTGACGTATAATGTTTTCAAATAGAAGTGTCTTACAAGCGGTAGATCTCCCTGAATCAATGAATACTTCGTAAACATGACGCGATTAAGAATCGACATCATATTCATGCGAACAATATCTGTGATGTAAAACGCTAAAGAATACAGACCAACTTGACTTTGTGTAAGAACGCGACCCAACGTGATCACGTCAAAATTACGGGCCACCGACACCATTAAGTCGTTTGCAAAAACAAACCCACTGTATCCAATCATTTCGCGGAATGTGCTGCGGCTCATCCTAAAACGCGGGCGCCACTCGCTCACTCGCCACATGGCGATCGCCAAAAATACCTGTGAGGAGACGATCTGCACCACCAAAGACCATACGTTGCGGTAGAGTGCGAGCACGACACACCCCGCGATCAGGCTAAGTAGCGTCGAGGCCATCCGCGCAATCGTTACCGCGCGATAGTCGCGCGCGCGAAACAGCAGGGCGCGCGCGATGCTGACGGTCGGCGTGAATAGGAAAGACACTCCGATGACCACAGTCACCACGCCGACTCGTTCGCTTTCGTAGACCCACGCCGCGAGGGGCGCGATCACAAGTATGTTAACAACGAAGAGCCCGGCTGAAACGAGAGTAGACGCGGCATAGGCGGTGTCGACCACCTCGCGCGTGAAGCGCTCCTCCGAACGCTGGATGACTGTCGCGGCCATACCAAACTCGTTGAACACCTGCACGATTGCGAAGGTCGTCAGCGCTAGCGCGAATACTCCGAACTCGGCCGGGGCGACGAAACGAGCAACAACCAAGCGGAACAGGAAGGCAAGACCCGCGGACACTAAGGTGTCCGCGGCCGTCCAGGCGGCATCGCGCCTAAGCGATGGGGTCCGGCGCTTCGCTGCAGGTGTCAGGACCTCAGTGTCGGGCGAAAGAACATTAACCATGGCGTACGAGACAATGTCCTTTGAACGATAATCGGGCGCGGCGGCCCTTCTGCTCCTCTGTACGCGAACATCCTGCACCCGCAATATGCTGCGTCGCGAGATGTACGATTAACCCGCTCAGCGCTGCACCGGTGCCTTCAGCGCACCGCATCTGCCGCCTGCCGGGCATCGAAGGCGACAAGCCGAAGCGTCAGCGCTTCAGGCGTTATCCCATCGGGATCTTTCGAATGAATTTAGCCGAGGGCAGACCGCCCAAGGCAAGCTCGGAGGAGTTGGATTACCGACCATCATTGCAAGCCGCCACAGCTAAGGTCAATCTGTAATCTGTAATCTGTAATCTGTAATCTGTAATCTGTAGTCTGTAGTCTGTAGTCTGTAGTCTGTAGTCTGTAGTCTGTAGTCTGTAGTCTGTAGTCTGTAGTCTGTAATCTGTAGCTACAGAGCCAAGGGGTGATCCCTTGAGAATTCCTATATCTGTCCACACTGGTCGAGCCGGAGTTCGGTCATGCTGTGTCGGATCTCACAAAGGCGAACTTTTCATTGATTCGAGGCAGGCTTGCGTTCGACCTGCTCCGCCGGAGCGGGCCGCTGCCGCCCAGCAACTCAGGCCCAATCAATCGCTGCAACAACCTTGGCCACCCAAATGGCTCAGCCGAAGGCCATTACGCAAGATTCGTTCACAGACGAAAAACCAATGAACCGGTCGAACCCGTGACGAGTGCAGTTTGCGTCATCGGTTCAGTCTGATCCAAACAGGTCACGAGTAAAGACCTTGTCCGCTACGTCGTCGATCTCTGAGGTCATCCGATTGGCAATGATGACGTCGCAGTCCCGCTTGAAGGCGTTAAGATCGCGTACGACGGCCGAGCCGAAGAACTCCTCCTGCGTCATCGCGGGCTCGTGGATCACCACTTCGATGCCTTTGGCCTTGATCCGCTTCATAATACCCTGGATCGATGACTGCCGGAAGTTGTCCGATCCGGCCTTCATTACAAGACGAAAAACACCAACCTTCTGCGGCTTCCTAGCGATGATCTGATCGGCCAAGAAGTCTTTGCGAGTGCGGTTGGCATCGACAATCGCACGAATGAGGTTCTGCGGGACTTCCGAGTAATTGGCCAGAAGCTGCTTCGTGTCCTTGGGAAGACAGTAACCGCCGTAACCGAAGCTGGGGTTGTTGTAGTGCGGCCCGATCCGTGGATCGAGACTAACGCCAACAATGATCTGACGCGAGTCCAAGCCATGCCCGATCGCGTAGCTGTCTAGCTCATTGAAGAAGGCGACGCGCATGGCAAGGTAGGTGTTGGCGAAAAGCTTGATCGCCTCGGCCTCGCTGGGATCCGTGAACAGGATCTCGACCTCTTTCTTCTCGGCGCCTTCGAACAGCAGGTTCGCGAAGATCCGCGCCCGCTCCGAACGCTCGCCGACGATGATGCGCGAGGGATGTAGGTTATCATGGAGCGCGCGGCCTTCGCGCAGGAACTCGGGGCTGAAGATCACTTGCGAGGTGCTTAACCGCTTGCGCACGTCCTCGACGAAGCCAACTGGAATGGTCGACTTGATGACTATCGTAGCTTCAGAGTTACCGGCCATCGCGGTCCGGATCACCGCTTCCACCGACGAGGTGTCGAACTTGTTGGTCTCCACATCGTAGTTCGTCGGCGTGGCGACGATAACATAGTCGGCACCCTCGAGCGCCTGCTGCGGATCCAGCGTAGCGGTGAGGTTCAGCGGACGCATAGCGAGGAATTCCTCAAGCTCTGCATCGACGATGGGGGACTTTCGCGCATTGAGCATCTCGACCCGCTCGGCCGTGATGTCGACAGCGACAACCTCGTTATGCTGCGCCAGCAATACAGCGTTGGACAACCCGACGTAGCCGAGGCCAAAAACAGCGATCTTCATGTATGCCGTCCCCACATGCTTACGGCGATATCGTCGCCAAGCGTCAGTTAACCGTCACGTGCAGCCGCGGGCGAACTGCAGCCCGCTATGCTGCACCTGCACATAGGCTGACTACATAAGTCAGTTCGTGGCAAACAGAAGCGAATTCGCACGATGCAGGTACCATCGCAGACACCGTGTGGCGACATTCTTGGCCTTTGACACGCAGCCGCTGATCGCCGGCTCGATAGCTCTTTTTACCAGGCTTGAGCCCGATGGCTCGAGGAACAGTGGCTGTCAGGGACAATAACGACCACGGCGTCAAGGTCCCGCATTACTGTTGATTCAGCCAATCAGAGTTCAAGGCCAAGGCTCTTTTCAGGATAGGGAAGTTCCGGTCTCTTTAGCTCGCTAGGCTCCCGCTTTCGAGAGAGATCGGCTGGCTGGCGGTTCACCTCCTTGTTGTCGACGGAGGCTCGCGGCGCCGTGTCTCCCCGCCTAGACGCGCCTTCGAATGACATCCGTGCGTCTACATCAAGGGCAGAGGTCTTGTCGCCAGGAGTGCATAGCACCGCCCGCTCGAGATTGCGGCCGCTATCGACGACCAGCGTCGCGCGGTCGGCAATCCGCGTGACGGCGACGAGGACGTAGATTGGGACGCGAGCTGCCCATCCCGCGCGCTCATCATTACAATGCCGTGCTTGGTAGTCACACCTTGGGCCGCATGAACGTTGAGCGCGTAAGCAAGGTCGAGCCGCTCCAGCATCCGATCGCTTCGTGCGAGTTCATGGACCGTGCCATCGGCCAACGAGGATACGGTAATCGCCTCCGCGCCTACCTTCTTCACTGGGGCGAGCTGCGCGTTGAGCAGCTCGCGACCGTGATCGTTGCCTGTCCAACGAATGCGGTCGCCTGCATGAAGCTCGACCTCCTTGAGCGCGTACACCGATACGGCGTCAGCCTTCAGGTTGCGCGGTAGCCGGTCCGGCAGGAACAATCGATGGCGTCCGTCCGCCATGCGCAACACCACTTGACCGCGCTCGGCAGACACCACGGTTCCTCGGGTGCCGCGCGCCAACTGCTGACTTGGCAGATCGGTCCGGAACTCAACCACGTGGCCGGGCTGATAACCTGCACGTCGATCTGATCAGCGACGAAGGCGAGGATGGCACCCGGCGGTTTCTCCCCGGCCTCCAGCACGCGGCCCGGCCAACGCATGTACAGCAACAGAAGCGCGAACCCGAGCCGGCTCGACGCTCCCCGACGTTCGCCGATAAGATCGAGATCCTCGCGGCTGAGGGTGCAGTGACGGGCGGTTTCCCGTTCGTCGGTCGGGGGATCGTAATACGGGGCGAGCGCCTCGCGTGTCAGCAACTGCCGTCTTGCCATGCGTCACGACCCTTCCCACCCTGTCCGTCAGACGGTCCTCTGGCGGCCAGCATGAATATGTCCGTCAACTCTGGACCCGCGATGGCGATTCGGACAAGAATGCAAATCAATGGGAAAACGGACAGATCGGGACGGACCATGGCGCTGATCGGCTATGCGCGGGTATCGACCGGCGACCAGAAGCTGGCGCTTCAGCATGATGCGCTGAACGCGGCCGGATGCGAGCGCACGTTCGACGACCACGCCTCTGGCGCGAAGACCGATCGGCCGGGGCTGGCCGAAGCGCTTGCCTATCTGCGTGCCGGCGACACGCTGGTCGTGTGGAAGCTCGACCGGCTCGGCCGTTCGATGAGCCACCTGATCGAGAAGGTCGGCGAACTGGCCGCGCGTGGTGTCGGTTTCCGATCGCTCACCGAGCAGATCGACACCACCACGTCGGGCGGAATGCTCGTGTTCAACATCTTCGGCTCGCTCGCCCAGTTCGAGCGCGACCTGATCCGCGAGCGCACCAACGCCGGATTGAAGGCTGCGCGCGAACGGGGGAGCCTTGGCGGTCGGCGTCCAGTCATCACGCCTGACAAATTGCGTAAGGCGCGCGATCATATCGCGGCAGGGCTGACGGTTCGCGAAGCGGCCACGCGCCTCAAGGTCGGCAAAACCGCGCTTTATAAGGCGCTCGAAGGCACCGCTGCTAAAACTGCAGTCAAAGCATGAGGAAAGAGTGATGCACGAACGCGATCCCAACATCGTCACCTCGAGCCTGTCTGGTTTCTTCACCGAGCAGGGCGTCACCGTGACAGTAAACATCATCCGGTTGGAAAATGAGCCGGGCTGGTCACTTGAGGTCGAAAACGAGCATGGAAAGTCTACGGTCTGGGACGACTTGTTCGCGACTGATGATGCCGCGCATGCCGCTTTCCGTCAGACCGTCGATGAAGAAGGTATGCGCGCCTTCCTTAACCAGGCTGTCGTCATACCCTTCCGACGTTAGCACCGTGAGCGTTCGCCGTTCGTTCGATCCTAACGTACGTGAACTTCACTTTCGTGCAGTGCCCCCTATTATTGCGCACTTCGGCCCGGCTGGCGTGCGAGCGATGTATTTGCGCGATGCGGGATTAATTTCGGGTCAGATCTCTATAGTATTTCATGGCTCGAACGTTACCGAGACAGCTTTGGTTCGTCATTTGTTTCTCACTACAAGCGCCTATTTCAAAAAAACTGAGTTACTTCTTTTTATTAGATATATTTGGAAACAGCGACTTATAATCTGTATAAAATATATCAATACACCGGATATGTGTTGGTGTTGCAGCTTTTTAACTTTGTCGAAAGCAGAAATTTCAACCGTCCCTTGAAGATTATGAATACTGCTGGGTTTGTAAAAAAAAGTGGCTCACCTACGAAATACAAGAAGTCTACAATGTATACGAAGACGTCCATTTTACAATATTTGAATACGGCCCCCTTGAGAAATATCTTCGTGCTTCTGCTTTAGCCTGTCCGGGACGCATACGCTTTGCAGTAAAGATGGGCCATAAGGAAGTTTAGAGCGCGCTTCGTGATAGTGATTTTTTTACCTTCCTTCCGTTATCGCGGACAATGGCGACATGGAAAGAATAACAGTTTCACTCATGGAGGCGATGGCACTAGGCGTGATAACTATCTCGACATGGCATAGCGGAATACCAGAACTGATAAGAGACGGAATCGAAGGATTTTTGGTACATGAGCGAAACCCGGACGAGATTGAAGCTATGCTATCGCATATTGTGAACAGCAATAAGAATCTATCCGAGATTCGTAAAGCGGCTCGTGCCAAAGTAGGTCTTGAATTCAATAATGAGAAGCTCGATTTCCGCCTGCATTCATTGCTACAGCTAAATATAGAAAAAGTCTAATAGGGAGGGGAAGAACATGTGGCTTTGCTGGCATCGGTTTGGAAATTGGATGTTAGTCACGCGCGACGAGCTCGGCGGTCAGTTTTTAGCTCGTAAGTGCGTAAAGTGTTTGCATGAACAATTTCGCTTCTTTTCAGACATAAGTCCTCACAATGACTAAACCGATGAGAACTAGCGCTCGCCCGCCTACCGCGCTGGCGCGACCCGGATCGTACATCGCACCGTCTCGCGCTTTCGGGTTGCGGCCTTGCTGCACCCCTCGATCGTCTCGCGGTTGGCCGTCACGATTCTGTCGGCACCGGCTATCGCGCTAAACGCGGTTGGGCTGGCGCTCTGCATCATCCGCTGCCCTGCTTCCCAACGGGGAAGATCTAGCGTCCGCGCCGCCATACGCTCAGGCCATTGCCAGCTCGCGGGCGCGATATCGCGCGCGACGAGGCCGGGCAGGATTGTCCATGCAAGGATACCGATCGCCGCCCCGCCCAGCCCGAACCATAGCTGCCGGTTCTTCTGATCGGCCCGCGTCCATGCCGATCCGGCGATAGCGCGAAGCTCGGCCGTGACACGGGCTTTGTCCTCGCCCGCCTTGGCAAGTGCCGCCTGATCCTCACGCCGGGCGGCGTTGCCCGCTGCGGCGATCCTCTGCGCCATTTGCTCCGGCGTCATCGCCATGACCGGGGCCGCGGCAAGCATCTTGCCGATATGGTCGAGCCGCCCGGTCGCGGCGTCCACGCCCTGCTGAAGCACGCCAAACGTCTCGCTGTAATCAGGTGCGTCAATCGCGGCACGCTCGGCCGCCAAGCCCTCCACGGCACGGCGTAGCAACGCCAGCTCGCGGTCCTGGCCTTCTATCACGGCGCGCAAGCGGTCGAACGCCTCCGCCGGATCGCCGCCTTCCTGAATATCATCGTCCATGCTCATCCTACCGGCTCATGCCACGATCACGATCGCGGTCGATGCTGACCGACTGCGCCAGTTCCTGCCCGATCGACCGGCCCCACTCCATGCTCAACGCCAGTTCGGGAGCGCGTCGCGTCAACGCAGATTCGAGCTGCGGGTCTCGATGCAGCCCACCCGCGAT
>Ga0308164_10002223_pt1 | contig 19920 bp, 14 predicted proteins | sample PhyTR2_FD_201031 | JGI IMG/M metagenome (GOLD analysis project Ga0308164, IMG submission 201031) | Phyllosphere microbial communities from UC Gill Tract Community Farm, Albany, California, United States - DLSLT.R2 | ecosystem: Host-associated > Plants > Phyllosphere > Unclassified | place: USA... | reverse complement strand
CCGAAAGAGTAGAAGTCGAAGAAGGAGTTTCAGCCTCGGTTTCCGAGGCGGGCAGCGGGGCCGCTAGGTCGTCGAACACCATGCCGGTGCACAGACACATTTTGCGCTCGTTTTCCATCAGGATGCCAAAGTTTTTGCAGCTCTTGCAGCCTTTCCAAAAATCTTCGCTGGTGGTAAGCTCCGAGAACGTAACCGGCTTGTAGCCCAGGTCGCTGTTGATTTTCATGACCGCTAGGCTGGTCGTAATGCCGAAAATCTTGGCGCTAGGGTACTTGGTGCGCGAGAGCCGGAAAACCGCGCGCTTGATAGCGCGGCCCAGGCCGTGCTTGCGGAGTTCGGTATTCACCACGAGGCCCGAGTTGGCCACAAACTTGCCGCTCTCGAAGGTCTCGATGTAGCAAAAGCCGGCTAACTCATCCTCGACAAACGCGATTACCGCGTTGCCTTGCACCATTTTAGCCTTCACGTATTCGGGGTCGCGCTTCGCGATGCCCGTGCCCCGCTGCTTGGCCGATTCGATGTACCATTGACACAGCAAATCCGCGTACTGCGTGTCTGCTGCTGTCGCAACCCGTATTGTCATTTAATTTAAAGGGAAAGACTTAGGAAAGAAACGTAGTTTACCGGCTCTCGCCTCTGCGAGTTGTGCGGCAGAAAACCCGAAATCTATCGGTAAGTGGCCGAGCGCATTAAACAGGTGGCTCAGCAAAGCTGGCTCGCAGCCAGCACCCGGCAGTTGAAGCCGGCTAGGGTCGTCGCAGCAAGGCACTAACCAGTGTACGCACACCTGCCCCGCCCGAAAGGGCCACCAGGGAAAGCTGAAGATTGGTGCGAACCAAGTAAGTCATTGCTGAAAGAAGCCGTGGGCTAGCAAATGAGCTAGCAAACCAGGGGCCATAATGGAGCCGCAAAGGTAAAAGTTCCTACTTTTGCCCGCAATAGAAAACGTGTTTTTTTTCGTGGTTAGGGTAGGGGCTGGCAATTAACAAATTATGAGTAAGTTGGAAGTAACTATTTATAAGATTGGCGGTGGCATTATTGACGATGCCGCCGAGCTGACCAAATTTCTGGCCTTGCTGTCCCAAGCGCCTGGACCCAAAATACTCGTGCACGGCGGCGGCAAGGGGGCTAGCACCATGATGCGCGAGCTAGGTCTGGAGCCGCAGCTTGTGAACGGCCGCCGCATCACCGACGCCGCCACGCTCGACATTGTCACGATGTTCTACGCTGGCAAAACCAACAAGCAGGTAGTAGCCGAGCTGCAAAAGCTGGGGGTAAACGCACTGGGCCTGAGCGGCGCCGATGGCAACGTAATCCGGGGCCACAAGCGCCCGGTAAAAGATATCGACTACGGCTTCGTGGGCGACCTCACGCCGGCTAGCATTAATAACGACTTGCTAAAGAGCTTATTGCTGGCTGGCATAACGCCTGTGCTGTGCCCCATCATTCACGATGGCCAGGGTCAACTCCTGAACACCAACGCCGATACTATTGCCTCGGCCGTGGCCGTGGCGCTGGCTGCCGACTACGAGGTGACGCTGCACTATTGCTTCGAGAAAAACGGGGTGCTACGCAATGTAGCCGACGATAATTCGGTAATTACCGAAATTAATTCGGCAACGTATGCTGAGTTGAAGCTGCAGAAAATTATCGCCGATGGCATGTTGCCCAAGCTGGAAAATGCCTTTGCCGCACTCAATCAAGGTGTAGTGAAGGTAGTTATCGGCCATGCGCTCAATATTGGGTCTGATTTACGCACGGTGCTATGTCTGAATTAATTGCGCTATTCAGTGAGGATGCGATTGAGTTATTAATTAAATTAATAAAAACGCAATCCTTTTCGCGTGAGGAGTCCGGCACGGCCGATATTCTAGAGCAGTTCTTTGCCCAGCACGAAATTCCGGCTCAGCGGCAGGGAAATAACGTGTGGGCCACCAGCCGCCATTTTGACCCGCAAAAACCCACAATTCTGCTTAATTCGCACCACGACACGGTGAAGCCAGGCGCCGCCTGGACCTATCCGCCGCTAGGGGCCGTGCTGGAAGGTGATAAATTAACGGGCCTAGGGAGCAACGACGCGGGCGCTTCGGCAGTGAGCTTGCTGGCGGTGTTTCGGTATTTCTATGACCAACCCACGGCCTTTAATTTAATTTGTGCTATTACGGCTGAGGAAGAAATATCGGGCGCCAATGGCATTAAAATTATTCTGCCCGCACTGGGCAAAATTGACCTTGGAATAGTAGGCGAACCTACCGCGATGAACGCTGCCGTAGCCGAGAAAGGGTTGTTAGTGCTCGATGGGCTAGTGCGCGGCCGCACCGGCCACGCTGCCCGCAACGAGGGCGAAAATGCTTTGTACAAAGCGCTCGGTGATATTGAGTGGCTGCGCACTTACCAGTTTTCGGAGATATCGCCGCTGCTGGGGCCAGTGAAAATGACCGTAACGCAAATAAGCGCCGGCACGCAGCACAATGTGGTGCCCGATGAGTGCCGCTACGTAGTAGATGTGCGCCCCACGGAGTGCTACTCCAACGAGAAAATTCTGGCGACGGTGCGTGCGCACGTACAGGCCGAAATAACCCCGCGCTCTACGCATCTGCAATCATCGGGCATTTCGCTAGCCCACCCAATTGTGCGTAAAGCCGTTGCAATGGGCAAAACGACCTATGGCTCACCCACGCTTTCCGACCAGGCGCTGTTGCGCTTCGACACGCTAAAAATGGGCCCCGGTGATAGTGCCCGCTCGCACGCGCCGGATGAGTATATTTTGCTCAGTGAGATTCGCAGTGGAATTGCGGATTACATTGAGTTACTGACTGATTTTAAGTTTTAAGTGCAAGGTTTCGCAAGGTTAAAAGAGGGTTCGCTAGACCTTTTCTACGCCTTGTAAAAATAAATTGTAAAACCTTGCGCAACCTATTTTAACCTTGCGAAACCTCGCGTTATGAAAATCTGGGAAAAAGGCTTTTCGGTTAATGATAAAATTGAGCAATTTACCGTGGGACAAGACCGGGAATTGGATATGTACTTGGCGCCCTTCGACATGCTGGCCTCCAAGGCGCAGGCGAAGATGCTGGCCAGCATCGGCTTGATTTCCAAAGAAGAAGAAAGCCAATTGCTGGCGGGCCTGAATGAATTGCTGGCACAGGTCGAAAATGGCACGTTTCAGATTGAGGCTGATTTTGAGGACGTACACTCCAAAATTGAATATTATTTGACTGAGAAATTTGGCGACGCAGGTAAGAAAATTCACACGGCTCGCTCGCGCAACGACCAAGTGCTGACGGCCATTCAATTATTTATCAAGGATTACATCGAAAAAATCAGCGCTAAGGTGTTGGAGCTGGCGCAACTATTAATCCGCCAGGGCGAAAAATATAAAAACGACTTACTGCCCGGCTACACCCATTTCCAGGCTGCTATGCCGAGCAGCTTTGGGCTGTGGTTTGGGGCATATGCCGAGCACTTGTTGCTGGATATAAGCTTGCTGGAGGCCGCGCACCATGTGGCCGACCAAAATCCGCTAGGGTCGGGTGCGGGCTTTGGCAGCAGCTTCGGCATCGACCGGGAGCAGACGACGCGGGAAATGGGTTTTGGCCAGGTAGCCATTAGCGCCGTGGGCGCGCAGATGCTGCGGGGTAAGACGGAGAAAACGCTGGCCTTTGCCATTGCGGGTGTGGCGGGCACGCTGAGCAAATTGGCCTACGACCTGGTGCTGTATAACAGCCAGGATTTAGGCTTTGTGAAATTACCTAAGGAGTTTACGACGGGCTCTAGCATCATGCCGCACAAGAAAAACCCTGATGTATTTGAGCTAGTGCGGGCGCATTGCAACCGGCTGCAAGCGTTGCCCAATGATATTATGCTGACCATTAATAATCTGCCGAGCGGCTACCACCGCGACTTCCAGATTTTAAAGGAAATCCTGTTTCGGCCAATGGTACAGTTTGCCAATATCCTCGACATCCTGCTGTTTGCAGTGCCAGAGTTGCAGGTAGTTCCAGGAGTAATTAATCAGCCGAAATACGACGCTATTTTCTCGGTCGAGAATATCAATCAGCTCATTCAGGACGGGGTTCCTTTCCGGGATGCCTACAAGCAAGTAGGGCAGGCCGTGGATGCTGGCACCTACGAGCCGCACAAAGAATTTACCACCACTCACTTGGGTAGCGTGCACCAGCCGGGGCTAGCGCAGCTCGGCGAGCGGTTGCAGCAGGTGCGCGCGCGGCTGCCGTGGGTAGGCGTGGCAACAGGGGAGTAGGATAGGAAGCTTGCAGCCGGCGGCGTAGCTTAGCCGCCACACTGCTGCTACTTCTACCGAAACCTGCATGAAAATCACCAAGTTGCTCGTCGCCAACCGCGGCGAAATCGCCATCCGCGTGTTCCGCGCGGCCTCCGAGCTGGGCATTCCCACGGTGGCCCTCTACACCTACGAGGACCGTAATTCGCTGCATCGCTTTAAAGCTGATGAGGCCTACCAGATTGGGCGCGACGATGAGCCGCTGCGGCCATACCTGGATATTGAAGGCGTTATCAAGATTGCCAAAGAGAACGGCGTAACCGGTATTCACCCCGGCTACGGCTTCCTGAGTGAGAATGCGACCCTAGCCCGGCGCTGCCGCGAAGAAGGTATCATTTTCGTGGGCCCGCGCCCCGAGGTAATGGAAGCGCTCGGCGATAAGGTGGCGGCCAAGGAGGTGGCGCAGCAATGCGAGGTGCCGCTCATCGAGAGCAGCGAGGCCGACCTGACCGACATCGACGTGGCCCTGGCCGAGGCGCACCGCATTGGCTACCCCGTGATGCTGAAGGCGGCTAGTGGTGGCGGTGGCCGCGGTATGCGCGTGATTCGGGACGACGAGCAATTGCAAAAAGGCTTCTTCGAGGCCCGCAACGAGGCCCAGAATGCCTTTGGCGACGACACGGTGTTCCTCGAAAAATTTGTGGAGCGGCCCAAGCACATCGAGGTGCAGCTGGTGGGCGACCAGCACGGCCACCTCACGCACCTCTACGAGCGCGACTGCTCGGTGCAGCGCCGCTTCCAGAAGGTGGTGGAGGTAGCGCCGGCCGTCGATTTGACTGAGTCGCTGCGCCAGCGGCTGTACGACTACGCCCTGAAAATTGGCCGGGCCGTGGGCTACGACAACGTGGGCACGGTGGAGTTTTTGGTGAACCCCGAGCTCGACCGCATCTACTTCATTGAAGTGAACCCCCGCATCCAGGTCGAGCACACCGTGACCGAGATGATAACGGGGGTGGACATCGTCAAAACCCAACTGTTTATCGCCTCGGGCCTGCCGCTGGAGGCACCCGAAATCGGGCTGGGCCCTGAGGTGGTGGTGCCGCGCATGGGCGTGGCTGTGCAGTGCCGCATCACGACGGAGGACGCCACCAACGATTTCAAGCCCGACTACGGCACCATTGTGGCCTACCGCTCGGCGGGCGGCTTCGGCATTCGGCTCGACCAAGGGTCGGTGTACCAGGGAGCGGTGATTTCGCCGTTTTTTGATTCGCTGCTCGTGAAGGTGTCGGCCCACGCGCCGACCCTAGCCGGCGCGGCCCAGAAAATGCTGCGCACGCTGGATGAGTTTCGGGTGCGCGGGGTGAAGACGAATATGCAGTTTTTGCAGAATATCGTGCGCCACCCCGAGTTTCAGGCCGGCCACGCCACCGTCGATTTCATCAAGGACAACCCCGACCTGCTGCAATTCCGCACTAGGCTCGACCGCGCCACGCGCCTGCTGCGCTACCTCGGCGAGGTGGTGGTGAATGGCAACCCCGACGTGGCCGGCCGCGTGGACGAGCGCCGGCAGCCCCGCAAAGTGCCGATGCCCGCCGCCGACCTCAGCCAGTCCCCGGCCCCCGGCACCCGCCAGAAGCTAGCCGAGCTAGGTCCCGAAAAATTCGGCGAGTGGCTGCGCCACGAGCCACTCATTCACTACACCGACACCACGCTGCGCGACGCCCACCAGAGCCTGCTGGCCACCCGCATGCGCACCATCGACATGCTAGCCGTGGCCGACCGCTACGCCCGCCAGCATCCCCAAACCTTCTCGCTCGAAATGTGGGGCGGCGCGACGTTTGACGTAGCCCTGCGCTTCCTACATGAAGACCCCTGGGCGAGGCTGACCCGCCTGCGCGAAGCTGTGCCGAATATCCTGTTTCAGATGCTCATTCGTGGGGCTAATGGCGTGGGCTACAAAGCGTATCCGGATAACCTTACTGAGCGCTTCGTAGCTGAGGCGGGCGCTAAGGGCATCGACGTATTTCGTATTTTCGACTCGCTGAACTGGATGAAGGGCATGGAAGCCTGCATCAATTTCGTGCGCAAGCAAACCACCGGGCTCGCCGAGGGCAGCATCTGCTACACCGGCGATATCCTCGACCCTAGCCGGCCCAAATATAACCTCCAGTATTACCTAACCCTAGCCAAGCAGCTCGAAGATGCCGGCGCTCACATTCTCTGCATCAAAGACATGGCGGGCTTGCTGAAACCCTACGCGGCCCAGGAGCTGATTCCAGCCCTGCGCGACACGGTGAAGCTGCCCATTCACCTGCACACCCACGACACCAGCGGCCTGCAAGCCGCTACCTACCTCAAGGCCGTGGAGGCGGGCGTGAACGTGATAGACGTGGCGCTGGGCGGCCTCTCGGGCCTCACCTCGCAGCCCAACTTCAACTCGGCGGTGGAGATGCTGCGCCACTCGCCGCGCCACCGCGAGTTCGACCAGCACAGCCTCAACGAGTTTAGCGACTATTGGGAAGCGTTGCGCGAGCAGTATTACCCCTTCGAGAGTGGCCTGCTGGCTAGCACGGCCGAGGTGTATGAGCACGAGATTCCGGGCGGGCAGTACTCCAACCTGCGGCCGCAGGCGGCGGCACTGGGCCTGCTCGACAAGTTTGAAGAAGTGAAGCAGCGCTTTGCCGACGCCAACCAGCTGCTGGGCGATATCCCGAAGGTGACGCCTTCCTCGAAAGTAGTGGGCGACCTAGCCTTATTCATGGTTTCTAATAAGCTCACGCCCGAGGAAGTGGTGAGCAAGGGCGAAAGCCTGAGCTTCCCCGAGTCGGTGCGCGAGCTGCTGCGTGGCGACATTGGCCAGCCGCTAGGGGGGTGGCCGGCCGATGTACAGCAGGCTGTGCTGAAGGGCGAGCAGCCCTTTACCGACCGGCCCAACGACCACCTCACGCCCGTTGATTTTGAGAAGGAATGGGCCGGGTTTGAGCAGGAGCACCCCAATGCGCAATTCACTGACCTGCTGTCTAGCCTGCTTTATCCCAGGGTGTTTGCTGATTACTGGCAGTTCCGCAAGGAGCACGGCGACGTGAGCCGTATTTCAACGCCGGTGTTCTTTTTTGGCCTGAAGGAGGGCGAGGAAACGACCATCGAGATTGCGCGCGGCAAGTCGATTATCGTGCGCCTGCAATCCATCGGCCCCGTGAATGAGGAAGGGATGCGGACCGTCTTTTTTACCCTCAACGGCCAGACCCGCAACCTCGAAGTGCGCGACGAGCACGTGGAAGTCAAAACCGTGCACAACGCCAAAGCCGACCGTGCCAACGCCAAGCAAATCGGCGCCCCGCTGCAAGGCATGCTCAGCAAAGTGCTGGTAGAAGCTGGCCAGCAAGTGGCCAAAAACACGCCGCTCTTCGTCATCGAAGCCATGAAGATGGAAACCACTATCACCGCGCCCAGCGACCTGACGGTGGGCGCCTTGGCCCTGGCCGCCGGTGCCCGCGTGCAGGCCGACGACCTGGTGCTGACGGTAGCCTAGCGCCGGCTAGGCCGGCTCAGCGCACGGCACATCGGGCGGCAACTGCTGCCCGATGTGCCGTGGCAGCGTTGCACTTAGCTTTGCTTTGGTGAGCGGTTTCACGAGGTAATCAGCCACGGGTAGGCTAGCCGGCGCAGGAAGTGCCAAGTGGCCGAAATAAGTTAATTTGCAGAAAGTCAGTCTCAAACGCTGCAAATGCCGTAGCCACAAGCCTGGCTAGGTCGGCGCAGACTCACTCACTTCAACTATGAAGACCAGAATACCCTGGGTCTGGCCCTGCGAATCTTTGAGCGGCTGATACAGGAAGTTCACGTAAATAAGGGCATCCTCCAGGGGGGCCGGGTGCCGCACCCATACTGGTTGGTGCCGGCCGTGATAGGGCTGCGACGTGGCGTAGACCTCGTCTAGGATACCCACAAAACCCTGGTCAACGAGCTCGGGCAGGACCTCGGCCACCGGGTGGCCTAGCTGAGCGCGTTGATTGGCCATGTTCTGGTAGCGCTCGTTGAAGAACACGTACCGGTGCTCGGGGCCCGCCAGCGTAGCCACCGCCGCCGGCAGCTGGCCCAGTATCTGGCGCAGCAAGTCCTGCTGCTCGCCCAGCTGGCCGCGCTGCTGCTCGGTTTCGTGCAGGGCCGCCGCCAGCTGCTGGGTGCGCTCGGCCACGCGCCTCCAACTGCTCGTTTAGCTGCTGCACCTGCCGGCGGGCCAGCACGCGCTCCGTCACCTCGTAGGCAAAGAGCGAAAGGCAGTCGGGGTGCCCATCTTCGAGGTGGGCCTGGTACAAAAAATTGAAATAGCGCGGGCTGGGCAGCCCGGGGCTAGCCAGGGGCAGCTCCATTTCCAGCACGGTTTCGCCGGTTTCGTACACGCCGTCAAGCAGGGCAATAATGCCCTGGTTGAGTGCCTCGGGCAGCACCGCAGCGGCGGGCAGGTCGTGCAGCGCGCGGTGGGCAAAGAGCTGCGCAAAAGCTGGGTTTACGTACTCAAACAGGTACTCGGGCCCGCGCAGCAGGCAAATGGGCGTGGGCGTTTGGGCTAGCACCTGGTGCAGCACGTCGCGTTCCGGCGTCAGCTGGCGGGCTGTTCGCTGGGTGCGGGCCAGCGCGCCGTAGCTGGCGGCCAGCCGGGTGGCGGCGGCCTGGGCGGGCAGCTCGCTCAGGGGAGGCAGCACGGCCGTCAGGCTCACGGCCAGGTGGGCGCCGTGGCGCTATGCCCGCGCCCGCCAGCCGCTTAGGTAGCCCAGCTCGGTGGTGTGCACCGTGTCCGCCAAAAAAGCGTCGCGGTAGAATGCAAAATCAGCCTCGGCCTGCGGGTGCAGCGTGCGAAACGTGGCGGCCGGCTGGGCCGGCCGCCGCTGCAGCCGCTGGGCCGTGGGGTTGAGTTGTAGGTAAGCCAGGTCCACTACAAGGGTGGGGTCGTGGGGCGCGTAGAGGGGGCGCAAGTGCAGAATGCCCAGTTCCGCGTCATCCAGCAAGCCAGCTGGCACGGCTAGCGCTGCGGGCGGCGAGGCGGTAAAAGTGAGCGCTGGTTATTTCAGAGAAGCTAAATTACTTTGCATAAAATAATGGTCATTTTTATCCGGCCAAGTAGGCTGAATATTGGGCATAATGCTACTTGCGCTGGGTGTACGGTCGACTTAGTTAATTTGCTGTGGCCTGCCCGCCAAGTTGTTAAGTTACCATCCCGGCTGGGCGCGGGTGGGCCCAATGCCCAACTGGGAATATCTTTCGCTACCTAATCCTTTTCTTACATGCGCAGCCGCTTTTTTCTGCCAGTTCTGCTGGCCCTGCCCTTGCTAGGGGCCGCCCAACACTCCGGGGTCAGCCGCAAGGTCAACGACTTGTACGGCAACGAGTCGCTGCTACCCGTTGATGACGAACGGCTCTACGGCAGCCCGTTTCTGGAGCGTAGCTGGCAAACGGCCAGCGTGCAGCTGGTGGGCAATGCCACGCCTACGCCCGCCATCCTGCGCTACGACATCTACCGGCAGGAGCTGCGCGTGCGCCGCCCCCAGGGCGACTCGGTGGTGGTGCCGCTCACCCGCGTGACCGAGTTCACGCTGGTGGGCCCCATGCGGCGCTTTGTGTGCTACCCGGCGGCCACGCTGCCTAGCGAGGTGGCCGGTAGCTGCGCCGAAATGCTTGTTGATAATCCGCAACTGCAACTACTCAAGTTCTGGCGCAAGGCCGTAGTGAAGCAATCGCTGGGTAATGGCTCCTACTCCATGAGCAGCACCCGCGACGCGCTGGAAGAAACCACTCGCTACTACCTGCGCTGGCCCACCGATGGGCACCTGGTGGCCGTACGCCCCAAGCGCAGCAGCCTCGAGCAGGCCCTGGCCGGTCAGCCCGCCGCCCTGGCCGCTTTCAAGGCTCGTAAAGGTGGTTTCAGCACCGAAGCCGAGCTGGTAGCCGCCGTGCAGGCGCTGGCTCCCACCATAACCGTCAGCCGCTAGGGCAGTTGCCATAATGAAGCATACCCTATTGTTGATGAGCCTACTGGTAGTCGGCGCCCGGCCGGCCGGCGCCCAGCGCCGCGTCGCCGAAGTGTCCGGGGCTACCGTGGTGCGGGTGCTGGCCACCCTGGCGGCCGACGATATGCAGGGCCGCGCCAGCGGCCAGCCCGGCAGCCTGAAGGCCGCCGAGTTTCTGGCCGCCGAATTTCAGCGCATCGGCTTGCAGCCGCTGCCCGGCGCCACGGGCTTCATGCAGGAATTTCCGGCGTATCAGTCGGCCGTGACCAGCGTCACTGTTACCCTCAATGGCGTGGCGCAGCCCGCCGGCCAAGTAGTGGCCCTCACCACCCAGCCCACCGTCGGCTGGACCGAAAAGGACGACGCGGCGCTGCTCGTGCTAGGCCCGCAGGATAAGGTGCAGCCGCACCTGAGCGAGATTTTTCGACCCTCAAAAAATACCTTGGTGCTGCTCGACCCCAGCCAGGCGGCCTTTTTCAAGTCGCTGGCCGAGCGCTCCGCCCAGCCTCGGCTGCGGGCCGAGCTGGCGGGCAGTCCATATTCGACGGTGGTCGTGCTAGCCCCGGCGCCGGCTAGCCCACCCACTTACCGCGTGGCGGCCACTGCGGCTACCACCCCCGTAGTGCTGCGCAACGTAGCCGGCTACCTGCCGGGCCACGAGGCCGCCCGCAGCGCCGAAAAAATCATTTTTTCAGGCCACTACGACCATCTGGGGATTCTGAAGCCGGTGGCGGGCGACTCCATCGCCAACGGGGCTGACGATGATGCCAGTGGTACTACCGCCGTGGTTGCCCTAGCCGAGTATTTCAAAAAGCGTGACGATAATGCCCGCTCGCTTGTGTTCGTGGCCTTCACGGCCGAAGAAATCGGCGGCTTTGGGGCACGCTATTTCTCGCAGCAGCTCGACCCGAAGGAATTGACGGCCATGTTCAATATCGAGATGATTGGCAAGCCCGCTAAGTTCGGGCCCAACACGGCCTTCATCACTGGCTACGACAAATCGGATTTTGGCCCGCTGCTACAAGCCAACCTCAAGGGCACCAAATTCAAATTTGAGCCCGACCCGTACCCCGAGCAAAACCTGTTTTACCGCTCCGATAATGCCACGCTGGCCCGGCTAGGGGTGCCGGCCCACACTATCAGCACCGACCAGATTCCGACCGACAAGCTCTACCACAGCGTCGATGACGAGGTGAGCAGCCTGGACGTGAAAAATATGACGGCCGTGATAAGCGCCATCGCGCGCAGCGCCACCGGCCTCGTATCGGGCCGCCAGACCCCTAGCCGTGTGGCCTCCGAAAAGATAGATAAGTAGTAACTAACGACGAGTGACGAATGGGTACTGACTGGGCAGCAGAGCGCTCACCAGTCAGTACCCATTCGTCACTCGTCGTTAGTCGTTACCCGCTAGGGTAGCGGCACGGCCTCTAGCTGGGCCAGGGGCGTGCCGGTGCGCTCGGCGTTGGGATAAAGCAGCAGCAGCTTGCCCGTGATGCGGTAGGCGCGGGTGGTTTCGAGAGCCTGCGAAAAAGCCTGTTCGGTCACCAGCTCGGGGCACGCCATGCGCGTGCTCAGGAGGGGGGTAAATTCGAGCTCGCCGTCGTCGGTAGCCGGCTTAAGACCACCCCGGAAGCGGTTGCAGCCTCCTTGGCCCTCGGCCGTGCCAGCCGCGCTGATAAACAGATAGGGCTCTTGGTTGGGCGGGGTAGTGGCGGGCACGGGCTGGCCACCCACCTGGCGCAGCACCCAGCGGGTATCGCGCAGCGGCGCATCGGGCGTGATGGAGGAAGCAGGCGGCGTGGTGCTGCTGCGCTCCGTCACGCGCTGGCAGGCCGAGCCTGCCAGCAGCAAGCAAAGCAGAAAAGAGGCACTATACTTCATAGCAAGAAACGGCAAAAAAAAGCCGACCTGCCCGTATACGTAGCAGGTCGGTCCAGAGTGGCAAAAGTAGGCGGGAAACAGCCGGCAGCTAGTTGCCGCCCAGCCGTAGGGCTAGCCCCGCGCCCACCGTGGTAGCCCCCGCGTTTACGCCGCCCAAAATGCGGCCCACCGTGGCATCGAGGCGCAGGCCCGTCCAGGGGCGGTAGTAGAAACCGGCCGTGGCCCCCGAGGTTAGCTGCGCCCGGCCGCGGCCGTAGCCCTCCAGAAAGTAGCCGGCCTTGTTGCCGATGGGCGCGGTGAGCGCCAGCGAGCCGATGTACTGCCCGCCAATCTCCCCATTGAAGACGTCGGCCAGCGTGAGGCCGCTCTGCACAAAGCCGAAATTGCCCTCCAGGGCGGCGCGGCGGCCCAGCTGCTGGCTCAGCAGCAGGCGGCCGGCGGGTGCCCAGCTGCTGCGGCGCAGGCCGTTCTGGCCGGTGTTCGGCAGGGCGCTTTCCAGCAATAAAGTGGCCTGAAAGCGGCTGGCGCGGTCGGGCGTTAGCATCAGCTTGGCCCCCACCGTCACCGGCGCCCAGCCCACCGAGTCGGCGCGCAGCTGGCCATTTTCGCCCGCGGCCCGCGGCAGGCCCGGCGTACCAAATACGTAGGGCTGCGTGATGCGCAGCTCCATGCTGTTGAAAAAGCCAATGCGCAGCGTGTTTACGTTGCTGCTCACACCCACGCCGCCGCGGGGCGTGAAGCGCTGAATACCGGTTTCGAGCTGAAACTGGCCCGGCCGCAGCACGCCGGCCGAGATAGTTTGGCCGGGGCGGTCGGGCCGGATGTGCTGCACGAAGGGCGTGTCGCCGTTTTCGTTGTTTTCGTCCGGCGTGTTCTGGGCCAGGGCGGGGGTGAGGCTGCCTGCGAGCAGGGCCGCCAGCACCAGCGGAGTGGTCTTGCGCATAGCCTACCCGACACGCAACCCGCCGCGATAGTTCAACGTAAGGCGCCACTCTTTGGCTCTACTCCTTCATACTGAAGGGGTAAAAGCAACCCACCGCTGCCTTTACCCCTTCAGTGCTAGCGCGTAGGTGGCGCGGCCTCACCCAATCTTCATAAGCTATTTGCTGCTCTGAATTGCCTGGATGGCGGCGGCGGCGGCCGCCTGGTTCTGGGTAGCATTGGGCTTGCCGGCCTGCGCATCGGCACCTTTTTTAATGGCTTCTGCCATGCGCTTGTCGAAGCCGTAGGCCTTGAGCTGGGGCACCAGGGCTAGCTCCTGCAGGCGCTTCACATCTTCGGCAAAGGCGGTGGGGTCGTCGAGGCGGCCCAGTATCTGCACCATCGGCTGAATGAGGTTGTAGCGGCCGCGGCCCTGGGCATTGTCATAGGTCGTGCGGATGTAGTTCCACTGCGCCGTACCGCCCTGCCCGGCGTACACGCCCATCACGGCCGGGGCCAGATGCTCGTCGGTTTCAAACGCCTTGGCGCGGGCTAGCGCGGTGGGGGCGTCAAGCTCGCCCAGCGTTTCGAGGCCGGCGCTCTGCACTGCATACGAGGGGCTAGCCAGCGCCGCGTTCGCGATTTTCACATCCTTCTTATCCTTCAGCTGGGCCAGGGCGCCCACGGCGGCGGCGCGCACGTGGTTTTCCTTCTCGCTGCTGGCTAGCTGGCGCAGGACCGGCGCAGCCGCCTTGGCTACATCCTTGTTATCCAGCTTCAGGCCCTGAATGGCGGCAATGCGCAGCCCGTAAAACTTGTCCTTGAGGGCGGCCAGCACCACGGCGCGGGCGGCGGGGCTAGTGGTTTGGGCGGCTACGGCGGCGGCCAGGGCCTCGCGGCGGTCTACGTACAGCGGGGCGTGGCTGTACTGGTAGAGGCTCTCGGTCAAGGGCTTGTTGTCGGTTTTCTGCCAGAGCATAAACTTCTCGGCGTCCACGTTCACGAGCTCGGGCTTGGCGGCTAGGGGCATGGTGAAAGTCTGGCTAGCCTCGGTCAGGGTCACGCGCTGGCGCTGAGGCTTGCCATTCACGTAGTAATCGATGGCCAGCGGCAGGCGAAATACCGTGCCCGGCTGCGTCTGCTTGATAGTTACGCGCTGGGTCTTGGTGCCCGCGTCCCAGCCGTAGTCGATGCTCACCACCGGGTGGCCCGCCCCGTAGTACCACTGGTTATAAAACCAGTTGAGGTCCTGGCCCGACACAGCTTCCATGGCTAGCCGCATCTGGTGCGCCTCGCCGTTGCCAAACTTGTTATCGGTGAGGTACTTCTGCAGGCCGGCGAAGAATACGTCGTCGCCCAGGTAGGTGCGCAGCATCTGCACAATAGCGCCGCCCTTCTGGTAGCTCACCAGGTCAAAAACGTCCTCCTTATTATTGTAGTGAAAGCGCACCAGGTTCTTGGCCGCATCGCGGGGGCTGCGCAGGTAGCTCTGCACGTAGCGGTAGTTGTGGGCGTCGGCGGCGTCCTGGCCGTACTTGTGCTGGGCGTAGAGGGCTTCCGAAAAGTCGGCCATCGACTCGTTCACCGTGATGTTCGACCACGACTCGGCCGTCACGTAGTCGCCAAACCACTGGTGAAACAGCTCGTGGGCAATCACCGACTCGCTGCTGTACTCGCGGTCGAGCAGCTCGCGGCCGTCCATCTGCACCTGCTCGCCGTGCAGCGTGGCGCTGGTATTTTCCATGGCGCCGCTCACATAGTCGCGGGCCACAATCTGGGCGTACTTATTCCACGGAAACTCGACCCCTAGCCGCGTCGAGAAAAACTCCAGCATATCCGGCGTATTGCCAAAAATCTGCTTCGCAAACGGCGCGTACTTGGGCTCGAGGTAATACGTCACGTCCTTGCCGCGCCAGGTGTCCTTGTACACTTTGAAGTCGCCCACCGCCATCATAAATAGGTAGGGCGAGTGAGGCAGGTCCATCTTCCAGGTATCGGTGCGCAGGCCGGGGCCGGCGGGCACCTGGCTCACGAGCTGGCCATTGCTGAGCGTGGTGTACTTGGCCGGCACGGTCATGGCGATTTCCTCGGTCGTCTTCTGGTTGGGCCGGTCGATGGTCGGAAACCAGGCCGACGAGCTTTGCGTCTCGCCCTGCGTCCAGATTTGCACTGGCTTGCCCTTCACCGCACTGTCGGGGTTGATGAAATACAAGCCTTTGGCATCGGTAATAGCCTGCGAGCCTTGTACTTGCAGCTCGTCGGGCTTGGCCGTGTACTCGATGTACACCACGTACTGCTCGCCTGGCTTGAAGACCTTGCCCAGGTTGATGCGCAGGTTGTTCTTATCGGAGTAATCAAACTTGAGCGGCTGCTGGCTAGCCCCGTTCATAAGCGCTACGGTCTTGATGTCCATGCCCTGCGCATCGAGGCGCAGCGTGTCGGTGGCGTAGGCGTGGGGCTTGAGCGTCACCCACTCCTGGCCGTAGAGGTAGCGCTTGGCGTAGTCGAAGCGCACGGCCAGCTTGGTGTGCACCAGGTCGTTGGTTTTGGTAGCCGAGGGCTGGTAGGGCGCGTTGGGCGCGGCCGCGGGCGTGGAAGGTGCCTGGGCCTGGGCCGTGCCCGCGAGCAGCAGGCAGCCGGGCAGCAGCGCGGCAAGAAGAGTGGGTTTCATGAAACTAAACAGGGGAGGGGTAGCGGAATAGGGCCAAAGATGCGGCTCGCCCTGCAAAGTTGCGCCCCCGCTAGCCCCGCCCCCAAACGCAGCGAGCCGGCCGCTAGGGTAGCAGCCGGCTCGGATAACAGAAGCGGGAAGAGCAGAATAACTTACTTAGCAGTCAGATTACCGCGGATTTCGCCACCGTTATTTTTGTCGGTATGAATGTTGGCGTACAGCTTGCCCGCCTTTAGCGAGTCGGCCTGCATACTCGTGAGGGTGGCCGTGCCGCTAAACGTGCCGCTGGCCGCGCTCGGCACATTGGCGAAGGGCACGGTGGGGGCGGCCGTTTTGTGCTTGGTATCGCCGAAGTGCAGGTGCGCCATCGTGGCCGGGCCGGTGAGGCCCGAGTACGTGACGGCATACGTGAGCACCATATTGCTCGGGTTGTAGCTGCCCGTAAAGGCGCCCGTAGCGGCCGGTACCGACACCGCCGGTATCTCACTGGCCGAATTTAGCGAAGCCGTTACCTGCATGGTAGCCGGGGTGTTGTTGTCATCTTTTTTGCAAGCCGACGTAAAAGCCAGGCCAGCTAGCGCAAGGAGAAGAAGTTTTTTCATAAAAGCTGAAAAACGTGGTAAAAAGGGAGGAGACTCGAGAAGTGAGGCCATGTACGGTGCAACAAAGGTGGGTGGATTGCCCGCCCGCCCCTAAACTTTTAGCTCAACGGCAGCTGGCAGCCGCTGAATGGCGGCGCTGGGTTAGCGGCTGCATTCGGCAACTTCGGCAGGCGTGCCCGTTGGGCTGCCACGCCCGGGCCGCCGCCCTGGCAGCCTAGCGGCCCAATTGCCCGGCTAGCCCGCCAATGTGGCAGAAAAAAACGCTTGGTACGCGGCTTGTAACAAGGCCCCCAGCGGCTTCGTAGCTGCTATTCCCAACCCAGACACCACCTCACTTTAAATCTCAGCACCCACCTTATCATGGGCAAAATCATCGGTATTGACTTGGGCACCACCAACTCGTGCGTCGCCGTAATGGAAGGCAACGAGCCGGTTGTAATCCCTAACTCCGAAGGCCGCCGCACCACGCCATCGATTGTCGCGTTTCTCGACAATGGCAAGGGCGAGCGCAAGGTAGGCGACCCGGCTAAGCGCCAGGCTGTTACCAACCCCAAAAACACCGTCGCCAGCATCAAGCGCTTCATGGGCCGTAATTTCTCGGAGGTTTCGGCCGAGAGCAAGTACGTAGCCTATGACCTGACGCCCGGCTCGAACAACACGGTGGCCGTGAAAATTGGTGACCGCAACTATACGCCCCAAGAAATCTCGGCCATGATTCTGCAAAAGATGAAGCAGACGGCCGAAGACTACCTGGGCCAGCCCGTAACCGAAGCCGTTATCACGGTGCCGGCTTACTTCAACGATGCTCAGCGCCAGGCTACAAAGGAAGCCGGTGCCATTGCGGGCCTCGATGTAAAGCGCATTATCAACGAGCCTACGGCGGCGGCGCTAGCCTACGGCCTCGACAAAAAGCACAAAGACCAGAAAATCGCCGTGTATGACCTCGGCGGTGGCACGTTCGATATCTCGATTCTCGAATTGGGCGACGGCGTATTCGAAGTACTGAGCACCAACGGTGATACCCACCTTGGCGGCGACGACTTCGACCAGGTTATTATCGACTTCTTGGCCGACCAGTTCAAGAGCGAAAACGAAGGCCTCGACCTGCGCAACGACCCAATGGCCCTCCAGCGCCTGAAGGAAGCTGCTGAAAAGGCTAAGATTGAGCTTTCCAGCTCGAACGAAACCGAAATCAACCTGCCTTACATCACGGCAACCGCTAGCGGCCCCAAGCACTTGGTGGTAAAGCTGAGCCGCGCCAAGTTTGAGCAACTCAGCGACGACCTCGTGCGTCGCTCGATGGAGCCCTGCAAGAAGGCGCTGCAAGATGCTGGCCTGTCGGCTTCGCAAGTCGATGAGGTTATCCTCGTAGGCGGCTCAACCCGCATTCCGCGCATCCAGGAAGAAGTAGAGAAGTTCTTCGGTAAGAAGCCTTCGAAGGGCGTAAACCCCGACGAGGTAGTAGCCATCGGCGCAGCTATTCAGGGCGGCGTGCTCACCGGCGAGGTGAAAGACGTACTCCTGCTCGACGTGACCCCGCTTTCGCTGGGCATCGAAACGATGGGCGGCGTAATGACCAAGCTCATTGAGTCGAACACCACCATCCCGACCAAAAAGTCGGAAACTTTCTCGACGGCTTCGGACTCGCAGCCTTCGGTGGAAATCCACGTGCTGCAAGGTGAGCGCCCGCTAGCCTCGCAAAACCGCACCATCGGCAAGTTCCACCTCGACAGCATTCCGCCCGCACCCCGCGGCGTACCGCAGATTGAGGTGACGTTCGACATCGACGCCAACGGCATTTTGAACGTGACGGCTAAGGACAAAGGCACCGGCAAGGAGCAGAAAATCCGTATCGAGGCTAGCAGCGGCTTGACCGACGCCGACATCGAGCGTATGCGTACCGAAGCCGCCGCCAACGCCGACGCCGACAAAGCCGAAGCCGAGCGCATCAAGAAAGTGAACGACGCCGACTCGCTCATTTTCCAGACTGAAAAGCAACTTAAAGAGTTTGGCGACAAGCTCAGCGGCGGCAACAAAACCGCCGTCGAAGGTGCCCTCGCCGACCTCAAGAAAGCTCACGAAAGCAAGGACCTCGCAGGCATCGAAGCCGGTGTGGCCGCGCTCAACAAGGCTTGGGAAGCCGCTTCGCAGGAGATGTATGCCGCTGCCGGTGCCCAGGAGGGTGGCCAGCCCGGCGGCCAAGGCTTCCCCGGCGCTGATGGTGGCCAGGGCGGTGCCCAGCAAGGCCCGCCCGCCGGCGACCAGGTAACCGACGTAGACTACGAAGAAGTAGACGGCAAATAGACCGCAGATTTAACGGATGGCGTGGATACGTCGGCTGCGCTGGCGACTAGGCCTGCTGCTGAGTTTTTAGTTGAAATGCCTGAAAAGGTCGGGAGCGAGAGCTTCCGGCCTTTTTTGATTTTGGGCAGGTTGTGTTATTTATGGAAAAAATAAGGTGGGAATCCTTTTTCTTATAGGGTGAGCTAAATGGTGCGGGCGGCTGAGAAAATATTTAGGACCAAAAGAAGATTTTTGCCTGGCTAATAATCAAGAATAAATTGTCATTTTTTAGGTAATTGTAAAGTGTAATTCAGTACAAAATATTGATTGATAGTATTTTTACTTAAATAAAATTTGTATGATGCTTTGAATAATCATAAGTAGTCGATTTGCGAGGCAAGTAGGGATTTTATAACTTGCGCAATAATTACTAACCAGCAACTATTTGGCTTGACGTTTACTTTACCTAACTCTTCGACGTAGTAGCACTAGCTCAGCGCTTTCAGCGTTGAGGTAGGCAAGCTACCCGAGATATGGTATCCGGTGCCTGGCTCGTTGTCATTCGCGAGCCGGAAGCAGGGGTGCAACCAGCTAAAGTGGGTGTTTGGCGAAAACCGGGTCCCGGCACGGTTTTTATTTGATTGTTTTGCCAACCGGTAAGCCAAGTTACTCCGTAGGTCAGGCCATGAATACCGTTACTGCTATGTTATCCTTTCGTCGCCTTGCCCTGTTGCCAGCCCTTGGGCTGTTGTTTGCTACCAGCTGCACCCTGCGCGAAACCCGGCAGGAAGGGACCCCCAACGTGGCGCCCGAAGTAAAGCTGCGCACCGTGGAGCAGGCTAGTCTCGGTAACCTCAACGTGCTGCCGCTGCGCACCCCTAGCGACGTAGACCTGCCCCGGCGCAACCAGCTCATCGAAGGTTACGTAAATAAGAACTTGCCGCTGAAAATGCGCGTGCAGCTTAACGCCTATAACCCTAACCTGGAGCCTACCGGCCTCACTGGCCTCGAATACACCGTGCTGGTTGATGGCAAGGTGCTCGGGTCGGCCCGCGTGCCGCTAGCCCTGGAATTGCCCGCCCGGGACTCGGTGCGCGTGCCGCTCGAATTTGAAATGAACACCTACAAGTTGCTCGGCGATGATGCCCTGCCGGCCCTGCGCAATTTTGCCCTGGGCTTTGGCGACATCAACCGTAAGCGCGTAACCCTGAACCTGCGTCCGTTGGTGCGTAACGGCCGCGGCCGCCTCAGCACCCTCATTCACCGCCTGCCAGTGCCCATGGCCAGCGTAAAAGCCAAGCCGGCTAGCCGGCC
>Ga0308164_10002222_pt1 | contig 19934 bp, 18 predicted proteins | sample PhyTR2_FD_201031 | JGI IMG/M metagenome (GOLD analysis project Ga0308164, IMG submission 201031) | Phyllosphere microbial communities from UC Gill Tract Community Farm, Albany, California, United States - DLSLT.R2 | ecosystem: Host-associated > Plants > Phyllosphere > Unclassified | place: USA... | reverse complement strand
CTCGAGAATATTGGCGGGTGCCGGTTTCAGCACAACCTGGAACTGGTAGTAGTGCTGCAGACGATTTGGGTTTTCGCCATAGCGGCCATCCTTGGGACGACGCGATGGTTGTACGTAGGCAGCTTTCCAGGGCTCTGGGCCGATGGCGCGCAGGAAGGTCGCGGTATGCGAGGTGCCGGCGCCGACTTCCATGTCGTACGGCTGCAGCAGGGCGCAGCCTTGTGCATCCCAATAGGACTGCAGCTTGAGAATGATTTGTTGAAATGTGAGCATCGTGGTTCTTTGACTGTCGCCATGGAGCGGCGAGCGGGCAGGGTTGCCGAAACCCTAGATTTTAACGGGTTTTGGACAGAACTAGTACGGTAACGCGCTTGTTTGACGGTCTCTGAACGATGTCCGAGGCAGTTCAGTTGTGCTGGCGACGTCGGCCGAGCATGACGCTTGCAACCAGCAGTAACAGCGTGATGCCGACGATGACGCTATTGCCAAAGCGGATATAAGGCGTGACACCTTGATAACCCTGTACCGATGCGGTCAGTGCACCCAACGTAAATGGTGGCAGTTCTGCGCTGATATTGCCGTGCGGATCAATGATGGCGGTGGCGCCGGTATTGGTTGCGCGCAGCATAGGGCGGCCGGTTTCCAGCGCACGCATTTGCGAGATTTGCAGATGTTGCGGCAAGGCGATCGAGTCACCAAACCAGGCGATGTTCGATACGTTCAGTAGCATGCTGGCTTCCGGCGCGCCATTGGCGCGACTGGTGCGTATCTGATCGGCGATTTCCTCGCCAAACAAATCTTCGTAGCAAATATTGGGCAATACCCATTGGTCTTTGACGGCAAACGGTAGCGGCGTCTTGCTGCCGCGTGTGAAGTCGCCGAGCGGGATATGCATCATGTTCACAAACCAGCGAAAGCCGAATGGAATGAATTCACCGAATGGCACCAGATGATGTTTATCGTAGCGATACAGGGATGGTGTCGTAGCGGCAGGCGTCGGCGAGAAACCGACCACACTGTTGGCGTAGGAAACGGGATCGTCGCTGACCGGTACGCCGATCGCAAGATGGCTGTTGGATGCGGTTGCAAAAGCAGCGAGACGTGGCAGGTAATCCGCAGGCAATTGATGCAACAGCAAAGGCAGTGCAGTTTCCGGTGTGGCGATCAGATCGGCGGGCGTGGCGCGGATCATGTCTTCGTATTGGCGTAATGTGAGATTGGCCTGATTGACGTCAAACTTGATGTCCTGCGGCACATTGCCTTGCAGTAGACGCACGGAAATCGGTTTGCCATGCGGCGCTGTCCACTCGATTTTTTTCAATGCAAAACCAGCGAGCAAAATGATGACAGGTAGCGCGATGATCATTTTGCGATTCGGTACCAACAGCAAGGATGCCGCAATCAATGCAGCCAGCCAGCCGAGGCCATAGACACCGATCAGCGGCGCAAAGCCTGAAAGAGGACTTGCTGTGTGGGCATAGCCGGAGACGATCCAGGGAAAGCCGGTGAAGATCCAGCCGCGTGTCCATTCAGCCAAGGCCCACAATGCGGGCAGGATCGCCAGCAGAAACAGTGTCGGTGAAAGTTGAAAACGTCTGCGCAACCAGTTGGCCATGGCACCCGCACTCGCGTAGAGCAGGCCAAGAAATGTCGCCAGCAGAAAAACCGCTAGTGCTGCCATCGGCGACGGCATGCCGCCGTATTCATACATGCTGATGTAGAGCCAGTACACGCCGGTGACGAGCCAGCCGGTACCAAACGCCCAGCCGATCAGAAAGCTGCTCTTGACGGAGCGTTCCTGTGACAACAGATGAAATAGCAGGGCCAGCGTGATGATCTGTAACGGCCACCAACCAAAAGGCGCGAAGGCAAAGACGTTGATCGCACCCGCGACCAAGGCCAGCATGATCGCCGGCAAGGTAGCCAAGTTGACCAGGTTACGCGTCATCACGCACCGCGATCGCGGTAAGGAAAGTGCAGAAGGCAGGCCTTAGCCATGCCTTCAGTTCTCAACTGCATCCTCGTTCGGGAGTGGCAGTTTTTCTACCAGCAGCATATGAATGTGCCGGGCATCGGCACGCACGATGCGGAAGCGCAGATTGTCGATCTCGACTTCCTCGTCCTTGTGCGGTACGCGCGCCAGATGATCGGTGATGAGGCCGCCGATGGTTTCGACGTTGGGATTGACGAGTTCGGTGCCCAGCTCTTCGTTGAACTGTGCGATCTCGGTCAATGCCTTGATGCGCCAGCGTGGACCATCCTTGCCAGCTGCGATGGCGAGGATGTTGTCTTCCTCTTCATCGAAGTCGTATTCATCCTCGATATCGCCAACGATCTGTTCCAGTACGTCCTCGATCGTGATTAGTCCGGCGACGCCGCCGTATTCATCGACCACAATCGCCATGTGGTTGTGCTTGGAGCGGAAGTCGGTCAGCAGGACGTTGAGGCGCTTGGATTCGGGAATGAAGACCGCCTTGCGCAGCTTTTGCCGCACATCGAAGGATTCCTCTGCGTAGTAACGCAGCAAATCCTTGGCCATCAGGATGCCGACTACATTGTCGCGTTCGCCATCGACGGCGGGAAAGCGCGAGTGGGCCGTTTCCAGCACCATCGGCAGCCATTCTTCGATCGGTTTGCTGATATCGATGACATCCATCTGCGCGCGCGTGACCATGATGTCGCGTGCCGACAGTTCGGAAACCTGGAAGACGCCTTCGATCATCGACAGCGCATCGGCGTCGATCAAATTGCGTTCGTGGGCATCCTGCAGAATGGCGAGGAGTTCGGTGCGACTTTCGGGTTCTGGCGCCATCAGCGCCGTCAGACGTTCGAACAGAGAGCGATGCGGCTTGGCATCGCCGGGTTTGTCAGAGGGTGAGTTGTCTTGCATAAGGCGAAATGCCGGTGCGGGAGGTAGTTCAAGGACAGTCAGGATACAACAAAACGACCCGAGGTCTCAAAAAGCGCCGAGTCGTGGTTTGCAACATGGCAAGAGCATTCTATGCGTCGTCTTCTTTTTCCTGCGGCTGACCGCGGAAATAGGCACGGAATTCCAGCACAATATGCAGTCCCCAGAAGACCCACAAAGGGAGAGCAAACACACAGAGGGCATAGAGCAGAGCGTTCATCGCTACCTCGGCTGCATCAAATTAGTTTTGATACGGATTGGAAAAACCCAATGTTGCCAAAATCTCTACTTCCAAGGCTTCCATTTCATCGGCCTCATCGTCCGATTCATGATCATAACCCTGAGCATGAAGCATGCCATGAATTACCAAGTGTGCGGCATGCGCTTCCAAAGTTTTTTTCTGCTCGGCCGCCTCACGTACCAATACGTCTGAGCAAAAAATGATGTCGGCCTGCGTATCGTCTTCCTCGTTTTCCGTATAGGCAAACGTCAGGACGTTGGTCGCGTAATCCTTGCCGCGATAAGCTTGATTGAGAGCACGCCCTTCTTCCGCATCGACAAAGCGCAGTGTGATCTGTGCCGGTGCAAAGAGTGCTGCCTTGGCCCAGCGTCGCAACAAGGGGCGGGTCAGGGTTTCCTGAAGGGAGGCATCGGCATACTGAACCGAAAGCGTGAGTTTATTTGCCTGTTGCATTTTTGCTTACCGATTTTTTTGCAATGGGTTTGGTCACGGCTTTGGCGGCCGGCTTGTTCTTGGTGGACGGCGCTGGCGCTCTGGCCTGATCGTAGGCATCGACAATGCGTGCGACCAGCGGATGACGCACCACGTCGGCGCTGGAGAAGCGTGTGAAGGCCAGCCCGCGCACGTCACTCAACACGTCAATTGCTTCGACCAGCCCGCTTTTCTGATGCTGCTGTAAATCGATCTGGGTAATGTCGCCCGTAATAACGGCCTTGCTGCCAAAGCCGATGCGCGTCAGAAACATTTTCATCTGTTCGGGCGTGGTGTTCTGCGCTTCATCCAGAATCACGAAGGCGTGATTGAGCGTGCGGCCGCGCATGTAGGCCAACGGGGCAATCTCGATCGCCTGCTTTTCAAACATCTTTTGCGTACGGTCGAAACCCAGCAGATCGTAGAGCGCGTCGTACAACGGACGCAGGTAAGGATCGATTTTTTGTGACAGATCACCGGGCAGAAAGCCGAGGCGTTCGCCGGCTTCCACCGCAGGGCGCGTCAGGATGATGCGTTTGACAGCGTCGCGCTCAAGCGCGTCCACCGCGCAGGCAACAGCCAAATAAGTCTTACCGGTGCCGGCAGGGCCGATCCCGAAAGTCACGTCATGTTCGGTGATTGCCTTCAGGTACTGAATCTGATGCGGCGTGCGACCGCGCAGGTCATGCTTGCGTGTCTTGAGCGTGATCGGTGCATCGAGAACGGATTCCACCGCTTTCTTTTTGCCACTGTTTTTCGGTTGAGGTGCAACGATCAGATCCGGCTCAGCCAGTTCGGCACGTTGTTCGACCAGTGCCAGTTGCACTTCTTCCAGCGAAATCACGCGATCCGCTTCGGCATAAAACTGTTCCAGAATCAGGACCGCGCGTGCAGCGTTGCTGCCGCTGACGATGAATTTTTCGCCACGACGAAACACGGTGACGTCGAGCGCAGCAGAAATCTGGCGCAGGTTTTCATCCATTGGACCGCACAGATGTGCAAGCCGCTTGTTATCGAGCGGCTCGGGGATGAAGTAAGACGGTTGGACGGCAGTTTTTGTTTTCAATGGGCTGTTCGGTAAAGGCTTACTGTTTGACGACAATTTCGCCGCGCAGCGTATAGCCATGCGACTGCGTGATATTGAGATCGACCAACTGGCCGATCAGGCGTTCCCCATTCGGGCCGCCGGCAAAATTGACGACGCGATTGTTCTCGGTGCGGCCCTGCAGATCGCCTTCTTCTTTCTTGGCGGCGCTTTCGACCAGCACACGCTGAATCGTGCCAACCATCTCGTCGCTGTAGCGACGCGTATTGGCATCGATCACGGCTTGCAGGCGCTGCAGACGTTTCAACTTCACATCGTACGGTGTATCGTCTTCCAGATTCGCGGCAGGGGTGCCGGGACGCGGGCTGAAGATGAAGCTGAAGCTGTTGTCGTAGCCGATATCGGTGATGAGTTTCATCATCGCTTCAAAATCTTCCTCGGTTTCGCCAGGGAAGCCGACAATGAAATCGGACGAGATCGAAATGTTCGGGCGTACCGCGCGTAGGCGGCGCAACACAGACTTGTATTCGAGCGAGGTGTAGCCACGTTTCATCGCCGCGAGGATACGATCCGAACCGTGCTGTGCCGGCAGATACAGGTGATCCACCAGCTTGGGCACCTTGGCGTAGGTGTCGATAAGGCGCTGCGTGAATTCCTTTGGATGGCTGGTGACGAAGCGGATGCGTTCGATGCCTGGCAGTTCTGCGATGTATTCGATCAGCAGCGCAAAGTCGGCGATTTCGCCGTCTTCCATCTTGCCGCGATAGGCATTGACGTTCTGGCCGAGCAGCGTGATTTCCTTGACGCCTTGCGCTTCGAGGCCAGCGACCTCCGCCAGCACATCTTCAAAGCGACGCGAGACTTCTTCGCCGCGGGTGTAGGGCACGACGCAATAGCTGCAATACTTGCTGCAGCCTTCCATGATGGAGACAAATGCAGTCGCACCATCGACCTTGGCCGGCGGCATGTGATCGAATTTCTCGATCTCGGGAAAGCTGATATCGATTTGCGAACGACCGGTCGAGCGGCGCTGCTTGAGCATCTCGGGCAGACGATGTAGGGTTTGCGGTCCGAACACCAGATCGACGTACGGTGCACGCTTGACGATGGCATCGCCTTCCTGCGACGCCACGCAACCGCCAACGCCGATCAGCAGGTCGGGATTGTGGCGCTTGAGTTCGCGCAGGCGGCCGAGGTCGGAAAACACTTTCTCCTGCGCCTTCTCGCGCACGGAACAGGTGTTGAGCAGAATCACGTCTGCGTCTTCCGGCCGATCGGTCTTGATCAGGCCATCGGATGCGCCCAGTACGTCGGCCATCTTGTCCGAGTCGTACTCGTTCATCTGGCAACCGAAGGTCTTGATGTATATCTTTTTCTGCATGAAATGACTAACTAATGAATACGACTAAATAAATCGGGGGCGTCTGAAAGCGAGTGGACACAATGCTGGCGACATGGCGTACGACCAAGTCTAGCTGGCGTCCTTTTTGGGCAGCGGTTTCTTGATCTCGTCGTCGTTCAGAATCCAGACGCGGTCAATGCTGCCTTCCATGTTTTCCGTGTAGTTCACGACGAATTTGCCACCGTACAGGCCGACCGGCATTTCGATCATGTTTTGCTTGTTGCGAATCCACCCGCCTGGCGACAAGATGCGACTTTTGCCATCCATCGTGATGTTGGGATGCTGACCGACCGTCATCACACCGCGTTTGGTGATCGATGGAAAAGGTCGCTCAAAGGCATGGGCAGCCAGCGAAGCGACCGCAAGCGCGCAACAGATCACAAGACGAGGAATCAACATGGTCACTTTCGTTCCGAGATAGGCAGCGATTCATCAGCTGGAAGACGTCAGTGCCGGATGCATGTCGAGCGTGTGCAAGGCCCTGAAAACACGGCAAAACCCTATGGTTTCGCGAGGCGCCATGATATCACGACGCCCTTGCCCAAGCGTTGTAAAGGGGTGTTGTGCCTGTGTCAAGAAATCGCAGTATGATCATGGTTCCACTTTGACGGGGAACACCATGGCAACCAAGAAAACAAATCCAACCAAGATCGATATCGGCATTTCCGAAAAAGACCGCGCCAAGATCGCGGAAGGGCTTTCCGGCTTTCTGGCCGACAGCTACACCTTGTACCTGATGACACACAATTTTCACTGGAACGTAAAAGGGCCGATGTTTACGAGCCTGCACACCATGTTCATGACGCAGTACACGGAGCAATGGGCGGCGCTGGATCAGATCGCCGAACGTATCCGCGCACTGGGTTACGCAGCACCAGGCACTTACGCGCAATTTGCCAAACTCGCAACGGTCAAGGAAATCGACGGCGTACCGAAGGCGCTCGACATGGTCGCGCATCTGGTTGCGGCGCACGAAGCAACGGCTCGCACTGCCCGCAGCATTTTCCCAGCGGTCGAAAAAGCCAATGACCAGCCGACCGCCGACCTGCTGACGCAGCGTCTCGATGTCCATGAAAAAACCGCATGGATGTTGCGCAGCCTGCTGGAAGAATAAGTATGAGCGGGTTGCACCCGCAACTGTAAAAAGCCCGCATAGCGTTTGCCGATGCGGGCTTTTTTTGTTTCTTGGGCTGAAATGCCATATGCAGTATTCGCATTTGCAATCACGAATTACTTCGTAGTCGAGCGGCGAGGGCGGCGCTATAGTTCATTTGCCCTCTGTCATTCCTTGATTTTCGTGGTTTGGCCCTTGCCCATAAGGCGAGGGCTTTTTTTTGCCTGTTTTTAGGACAGAAAATGCTCCGCAAACAAAAAACCCGCATCGCGTGAGCAAGGCGGGTTTCAGGATGTTCAGAGAACATATTCTTGGTGGTGATAGGTGGACTTGAACCACCGACCCCAGCATTATGAGTGCTGTGCTCTAACCAACTGAGCTATATCACCAGATAGCCCGCGATTATGTCGGCTTTCGATAGGGCTGTCAATATCTGGATAGACGTTGTCATCCGGGAAAGACGACATTTTTTGTCTTATCCGACGGCATGTCGTGCCTGGATCAAACGCAAAATGGTTTGCGGTGCATCCGGCGCAAGGCAGTCGATTGCCTGGCGGTCCGGCATGGAGCGAAGCCAGGTGATCTGGCGCTTGGCAAGCTGGCGCGTGGCGGCAATGCCTTTTTCACGCAGTTCGGCCAGGCCGTACAGGCCATCCAGATATTCCCAGGTTTGCCGGTAGCCGACACAACGGATTGACGGCAGGCCGGGATGCAAATCGCCGCGTCGCCGCAACACTTCCACTTCGTCGATCAATCCGCCATCTTGCAACATAGCGTCAAAGCGCTGGGCAATACGGCGATGCAAGACACTGCGGTCGGAGGGTTCCAGCGCGACGGGTAACAAATCGAAAGGTAACTCGACCTTCGGCGCACGCGCCAAAAGCGACGACATCGGTTGGCCTGTCAGCAAATAGATTTCCAGTGCGCGCTGAATGCGTTGCGAATCATTGGGTTTGAGGCGTGCAGCCGTCTCCGGATCAAGGGTGGCAAGCCGAGCATGCAGAGCCGGTGTGCCGAGAGTGGCTTCATCGTGATCAAGTGCGGCACGGATTGTGGCATCGGCTTGTGGCAGATCGTCGAGTCCGTCGCGCAAGCCCTTGAAGTACAGCATGGTGCCGCCCACCAGCAGTGGCAATTTGCCGCGGGCCTGAATATCGGCAACGAGACGAATCGCATCCTGGCGAAACTGCATGACCGAGTACGCATCCAGTGGATCGAGAATATTGATCAAATGATGCGGCGCTTGTGCCTGCTCTTCTTTCGTCGGTTTGGCGGTTCCGATGTCCATCCCGCGATAGACCAATGCGGAATCGACTGAAATGATTTCGGAAGGGATCTGCCGCGCAATCTCAAGTGCAGCGGCGGTTTTGCCGGATGCGGTCGGTCCCATGATGGCGACTGCCAGTGGCTTCTGTGCGGCTTGATTCATATGCGTGTCAGGGCGACATGGAGGGCGAACATCACTGCCCGCGCTGGAACAGTTTGTCCAGATCGGACAGGCCAAGCTGCACCCAAGTCGGACGTCCATGATTGCACTGATCGGCGCGCTCGGTGGCTTCCATCTGACGCAACAGGGCATTCATTTCCGGGATGGTCAGAATGCGATTGGCGCGTACTGCAGTGTGGCAGGCCAGTGTGCCCAGCATTTCGTTGCGTCTCTCCAGCAAGACGCGCGAACCGCCAAACTCACGTACGTCGCGCAGTACATCGCGTGCCAAGGATTGGGCATCCGCATTTTTCAACAGCACGGGTACCGCGCGTACAGCGAGTGTCGTTGGCGATAGCGGGGCGATATCGAAGCCGAGCGAGCGCAGGATGTCCTGGCTTTCGGTCGCGGTACCGACTTCTACTTCGTCCGCATAAAAAGTGACCGGGATAAGCAATGGCTGCACCTGCATGGCATCGCTGTCGAGGGCATGTTTCAGTTGCTCGTAAAGAATGCGCTCATGCGCAGCGTGCATGTCGACTAGTGCCAATCCCTTGCGATTCTGCGCAAGTACAAAAATGCCGTGCAACTGCGCCAGCGCGAAGCCAAGTGGATATTCCTCATCCTCGGGCATGGCATGGTGAGCGGCCGCAACGGGCGAGGCAACGTAGCCATTTGTGTAAGCAGGCGCGGTTCCGGTTTCAGCCGTGTTGGCAAAGAAGTTGCCGTAGCTTTCCGTACTCTGCGCCACGCCCAAACCAGTGTTGCCACTATTGAACTGCATGCCGAAAGACGTTTGCTGCTGTTCGCGCAACCATGGCAAAACGGAGGACGGTGCTGGCGTTGGCGCCGGCGCAGCACCATGGGCCGTTGCCGATGTTTGCGCCAGCGTGCGTTGCACCGCATGGAAGACAAACTGATGCACGGCGCGACTGTCACGGAAGCGCACTTCGATCTTGGATGGATGAACATTGACGTCTACCAGCGCCGGATCGAGTTCCAGACTCAATACATACGATGGGTAACGGTCACCATGCAGTACATCTTGATAAGCCGAACGCACCGCGTGCGTCAGCAGCTTGTCGCGAACGAATCGTCCATTGACGTAAAAATACTGGGCATCGGCACGTGCCTTGGATGCTGTTGGCAAGCCAAGGAAACCATGCAATTGCAACGGGCCGGCCTGTTCGTCGAGCGGCAGACGCGCGCCTGAGAATTCATTACCCAATACCTGCGCGCTGCGTTTGGCGATGTCGTTGACGGTCCAGTGGTCAATCGTCTTGCCATTGTGGGTAAGCGAGAAAGCAACGTCCGGGCGCGACAGCGCAATGCGGCGTACCACGTCTGCACAATGTCCAAACTCGGTTTGCTCGGTTTTTAAAAACTTGCGACGGGCGGGCGTATTGAAGTACAGATCCTGTACATCGATCGTGGTGCCGATGGCGCCAGCAGACGGTACGACCTGCGCTTGATGGTTGCCGACAATTTCCCACGCATGTTCGGCATCTGCCGTGCGCGAGGTCAGTGTCAGTTGTGCGACCGAGGCGATCGAGGCAAGTGCTTCGCCACGGAAACCGAGTGTGGCAACATTTTCCAGTTCGGTCAGCGACGAGATTTTTGAGGTGGCATGACGCGCCAGTGCCAGCGGCATTTGTTCGGGTGAGATGCCGCGACCGTTATCGGTAATGGCAATCCGTTTGACGCCGCCTTGCTCAAGACGCACGGTAATTTGCGTGGCGCCCGCGTCGAGCGCGTTTTCCAGCAATTCCTTGACGACGGCAGACGGACGTTCGACGACTTCGCCAGCGGCGATTTGCGAAATGAGCTGATCGGAGAGAGGCTGGATCGGCCGGAAGGAAGGCTGGGTTGCATGCATCCCAGCATTATAGCTGTGCGTACGGTCTGAATCCCGCGCGTCCCTGTTGGAAAGAGGGAAATCGACATGCCGAATCCTGTGCTGGGCCGATGTCAAATTCGTCAGTCGGTTATCATGTTCGGGCAATCAAGGAGAATTATGGAATTCATGCAGTTCTTCGACATGATCTTGCATGTCGACAAGTATCTTGGTGTCTTTATCGCGCAGTACGGCCCACTGATTTATCTGGTGTTGTTCGCCATCATTTTCAGCGAAACAGGCTTGGTCATTTTCCCGTTTCTGCCGGGCGATACCTTGCTCTTCATTGCCGGTGCCTTTTGTGCATCGGGTGCCATGAACCTCGGGCTGCTGCTGTTTTTACTGAGCGTCGCAGCGATTCTTGGCAATACTGTCAACTACTGGATCGGCGCCCGCATCGGCGACAAGGTTTATACGCACGACTATCGCTGGCTCGATCGTGATGCGCTGCGTCGTACGCATGCCTTCTATGAAAATCACGGTGGCAAGTTTCTGGTACTGGCGCGGTTTTTGCCAATCGTGCGCACCTTCGCGCCGTTTGTTGCGGGTGTCTCGAAGATGACGTTTGCCAAGTTTCAGTTCTTTAACTGTACGGGCGCGTTGTTGTGGATTGTGGGACTGGTGACGGCTGGTTACCTGTTCGGCAATATTCCGATCATTCGCGATCACCTCAGCACCATCGTGCTGATTGGCGTTGCTGCCGCGGCGGTGCCGGTTCTCTTTGGCGTGTTGTGGAAGTTGGGCAAGCGTCTGACAAACAAGCCTTCGCAACATTCCTGAATGCTGAGCGGGCCTGGCCTGCTCAGTCTTACATCATGCGACCTTTGGCCAGCGGTGGGTTTTTGGCGAAGTAGCGTTTGATGCCTTGTGCAATCGCCTCTGCCATCCGGTCCTGATACGCGTTGTCGTTGAGCTTGGCTTCTTCTTCCGGATTGGATATGAAGGCCGTCTCGATCAGAATGCTTGGAATATCGGGTGCCTTGAGCACGGCAAAGCCGGCCTGTTCGACTGCATTTTTGTGCAGTCGATTGATGCCGCCGATTTCCTGCAATACCGCCTTGCCGAGTTTCAGGCTGTCATTGATCTGCGCCGTGGTCGACAGATCGAACAACACGCTCGCCAGCTGTTTGTCGGCACCCGCTTTCATGTTCGCGCCGCCTACCAGATCGGCCGCATTCTCCTTGTTGGCCAGCCAGCGCGCGGCTGTCGAGCTCGCGCCTTTTTCGGACAAGGCAAACACAGACGACCCATTGGCCGTCGGCTTGACGAAAGCGTCCGCGTGGATGGAAACAAACAGATCGGCATTGACGCGTCGTGCTTTCTGCACACGCATGCCGAGTGGCACAAAGTAATCGCCATCGCGTGTCAGCATCACGCGCATATTGGGTTCGCGTTCCAGTTTTGCTTTGAGTCGCTTGGCGATCGACAGCACGATGTTTTTCTCGTAACTGCCGCGTCGGCCGATGGCGCCCGGATCTTCGCCACCATGCCCAGGGTCAAGCGCAATCGTCAGCATGCGTGACACTTGGGGTTTAACGTTGGGCTTGTCCGGCTTGGGCTCGACGAACGGCGGGGTGTTTTCCGCAAGAGGTGGTGGCGTGGTCGAAGGCAACGAGCTTTCAACCGGATCATCCAGCGACCATTTGCCTTCGCGAATCAGGGCGGCAATCGGATCGGGCGGCGTGACCGGATACAGATCGAAGACCAGGCGGTGCTGGTATTCAGCGACGGGCGCCAGTGTGAATACCTGCGGATTGATTTCTTCCTTGAGGTCGAACACGAGTCGCACGACATGCGGCTTGTTCTGACCGACACGAATCTGGCTGACGTAGGGGTCGTTCGGCTGGACCTTGGCAACCAGGCTCTTGAGCGTGGGACTGAGGTCGATGCCCTCAATGTCAATGACCAGACGTTCCGGATTCTTGAGGGTGAAGTGTTGGGTCTTGAGGTCGCTGTCGTTTTCCAGCGTGATGCGGGTGTAGTCTTCGGCGGGCCACATACGCACGGCAAGAATCTGCGCGGCGCGGGCGGTTAGTGGTGTCAGAAGCGAGATGAGAAGCGTGCCTCCGGCCTTGAGTACCGTGCGGCGTCGCTTGGCAACTACAGATTGGGAGCAAATTTCAGTCGGTTCAGACATGCAATACCTTGATCAGACAACGCCAGCAATTCTACATCACGCCCTTGTCCCGCCACAGAGAGGGAAATCCGCAGGTCCGGATCGGGCAGAACACCATCGGCCTTTTCCGGCCACTCGATGATGCAGACGGTTTCTGCGTTGAAATGTTCCCGAAAACCTGCATCGAGAAATTCTTCAGGTCCACTCATTCGATACAGATCGAAGTGCACGACCTGCAATACACCGGTCGCGGTTGTGATCGTATATGGCTCTGCCAGTGTGTAGGTTGGGCTTTTCACCCGTCCACCGTGACCCAGTGCGTGCAGCATCGCCCTTGTGAGGGCAGTCTTGCCGGCGCCCAGATCGCCGTGCAGATAGATCGTCATGCCGGGCACGATGGCGTGCGCGAGGGCTGTGCCCAAGGCGAGCGTGGCAGCTTCTTCATGCAGGTGAGCGTTAATGTGGTCAGGCATTGTTGTGTCCGGTCGCGCGATGCAGGCCTCGGCCGGCGGTGTTGCTGCCGAGCGTGATCTGGGAGCAGGGTTGTCTAAGGCTCTACTGTAGCAGTGCCAGCCACAGCGGCAAGGTGCCCATCGATAACAGCGTGCCGGCCGAGATCAAAAATGCGGTAAACGGCCCGTTGCCGCCCATGCGCACGGACAGTACATAACAACTGGATGCGGTCGGCAGTGCGGCAAACATCACGACCATCGTCAATTGTGCCGGTGGCAGGTCGGCCCAGATGCCAAGCCCATACGTGATGGCAGGCACGGCCAGCAGCTTGACGATGATGAACCAGGCGGCGATGCCTTTCGATTCATTCAGTCCGGTCATGCGCAGACCGGCGCCAACCATGATGAGGCCGAGTGCGATCGAGGCGTTGCCAAGACGGGACAGGAAAGCAGAGGCCAGTTCCGGCAACTGAAAACCGGCAATGTTGAACAGTACGCCGCTCATTGTGGCCATCAACAACGGATTTTTCAGCAGTTCAAGCAGCAAGCCGCCTTTGTCTTTCACCAGCGCATGGACCGCGCCCATATTGCACAGCGGGACGGCAAAGCCGATCACCAGACCCATGAGTGAGGTACCTTCCGGGCCACCAAGACGGCTGGCGATTGCCAGTGCGATATACGAATTGAAACGAAATGCGGTTTGTACGCCCGACTCGAAAATCATCGGGCCGACCTTGAACAAGGGTTTGGCCAGCCAGCCCAACAGAATGCCGCTCACGCAGGCCGCCATGGCGATCTGCAGGAAAGTGCCTGTCTTGGAAAAATCGATGGGTGAGCGGGCCGTGGAGTAGAACAGCAATGCAGGAAACAGGATGTAATAGATCATCCGTTCCATGCCTTCCCAGAAGGGCGTACCCCATTTGGTGACGCGAATCAGCAGCGCGCCAAATAGAATCAGCAAGAAGTCCGGCAGCAGGATGTTGACGATGTGCATGAAGATCAGCGCGCGCTAATAAAAGTCGTCAGGAAAATAAAAAGGGAATGCAGGCGCGGAAAAGAGCTTGATGCAAGTTCTTGTTTCGCGCGCAATCCTGTCGCCGATATGATGCCGGTATTATCTTGCTGCTAACTTACTTGAGCAGACGTGCAAGCTCGACTGCTGTCTTCACGTTCATTTTGTCGAAGATATGCGCGCGATGAACTTCGACGGTGCGCATGCTGATGCCGAGCTTGTCGGCGATGACCTTGTTCATCTTGCCTTCGAGGATCAGGTCGAGCACTTCGCGCTCACGACTGGACAAGGCTGCCAGACGCGTATGAATGGCGGCGCTGGCAATCGCTTCTTCCGAAGCAATCAGCGCTTCCTGCACGCGATCCATCAGCTTGTTGTCGTTGAATGGCTTTTCAAAGAAATCGAAGGCGCCGCGCTTGAGTGAATCCACCGCCATTGGCACATCGCCATGACCCGTCAGGAAAATCACCGGAAAGGTTTGTGTCAGACCGCGCGTCGCCAGCAGATCGAACAGGGCAATGCCGCTCAGGTCAGGCATACGCACGTCGAGAAGCAGGGCGTGACCTTGCATGCCGGTGCGCGTCATGTTGTCCAGCATGGCGAGAAAAGCCTTGCCGCTTTCATGCGGGATCGCGGTGATGCCACGTGACTTGGCGAGCCACATCAGCGAGTCACGGATTACTTCTTCGTCGTCAATAATGTGCAGCATGTAAAAATCCTGTCGGTCGGCCTGTCGCTGAACCATTGGCTCAACGATATTTCGGGCAACGAAAAAACGTCTGTATCGTGCCTGAAGGAAAAGCGGACGGTATTAAAGAAGCGTTATTTTAGCTGGTCTGCGACGTTCTGACTGTCGATCCGATCCAGCGATTGTGTACGGCTGGTACGTATGCCGGCAACGAAAAGCGGAAAATCGTGCCGCCATCCGGATTGTTTTCATGCGTCAAGGTGCCGCCGTGGAACTCGATCGCGGTGCGGCAAATGCTGAGACCCATCCCCATCCCATCCGCCTTGGTCGAGAAGAACGGCGAGTAAAGACGGGCGGCCACATCCGCCGAAATGCCGTGCCCCTGATCGATGATCGAGACCACAACATGGGAACTGCGCGTCGTATCGCGTTCTGCGGTGATGCGAAGAATCTGTTTGGCCGGTACAACATATTGCATGGATTCGATCGCATTGCGTGTCAGGTTCAACAACACCTGTTCCAGCAATACGCGGTCGGCCAGTACGGGTGGCAGATCTTCCGGAATATCGATTTCGATCGACACAAAATATTTTTGCGCCTGCAGTTCAACCAGCGGTGCGACGCTTTCGATGAGTTCAGAAACCGTGATCGGCGCGCGGGCCGGTTCGCGCTTCTTGACGAAAGTGTGGACGCTTCGGATGATCTGGCCGGCGCGTTGTGCCTGCGTGTTGGTTTTATCCAGTGCTTCCTGCAGCATGCCGAGGTCGAGATTTTTCGGATGCTTGTTGTCCAGCATGTTGAGTGCGCCGGTGGTGTAACTGGAGATGGCGGCCAACGGTTGGTTCAACTCGTGCGCGAGGGTAGAGGCAATCTCACCCATGGTGGCCAGACGGGCGCTGGCTTGCAGTTTTTCCTGCTGCTGACGGTTCAGATCTTCCACGCGTTTGCGGTCTGAAATATCAAGGATCGAACCCATCCAGCCGGTCTGCTTGCCCGTGTCATCGACCAGTGGCGATTCAAAAAACAACACGGGAATCCGCGTGCCGTCGGCATGACGCAGCACGGTTTCAAAACCCTGTGGCGTGACCGTGCCGGCAACCACCTGTGCAAAGCGGCGTTGATACTCGTTCATGGCTTCCGGTGCCCAGTACGGCATCGGCGGATGACGGCCAACGATTTCTTCGGCAGGCATGCCGACCATTTCACAAAAAGCCGGATTGACGTAAGTCACGCGGCCTTCCAGATCGCGTGCGCGCAGGCCGGTGATCAGGGAGTTTTCCATCGCAACGCGGAACGTCACCTGTTCGCGCAAGGCCGATTCGGCCGCGTTGCGTCGCGCAATATCGCGCCACAGTGCAATCAAGCTCCACATCAGGCCGACCGACAGCAAAATGATAGCGTCGACTAGCAGACTCGGCAGCAATTTCGGTGCGCCCTTGATGCTGTCCGTGGCGAGTTGCAGCGATACGCCGGCCAGATTGAGTGCGCGGCGATGCGTGTAGATGCCGCGTCCGGCGCCGCCCGAAGCGCGTTTGTGGATCACCGTGCCATTGATGTCCGTCAGGGCAATTTCATTGTCCTGTGCAAACCACCAAGGCACCATGTCGTCCAGAATGCTGGAGGCCAGATAGCTGGCGATGATGCTGCCTGCATACTGGTCGCCGACAAAAATCGGCACGTGATAGTCGAGCATGACCGGACCGGTCTTGTCGGCAGACGGCTGACTATAAAGAGCGGAGCGCGTGGTGCGCGCGCGCTGGTCGGTCTGACGCGAGGGCGCCGACAGCACGTCGAGCGACATCATGGTTTCGTCGGTCGAGGTGAGTAACTTGCCGTTGGCATCGAGATAAATGATGCGATGGATTTCGTGATTGTTGCGAATCAGGTTTTCCATCCGATCCTGCAGGCGCGTGCCTTTCAGATAGCCGGCAGCGACCTCGGCCGCCATGAGGCTCAGGCTTTCTTCGTTGCGTTGCAGTTGAAAGCGAATGGTCTGTTCGACCCACAGCGAGTCAGCGACCAGTTGTTCCTGACGCTCGGCCGTTTCCTGTTCTTTTTCGTGAATGGGCAGCCAGATCAGTGTCGTGATGAACAGCAGGCCGAGAAAAAGCGGCAGCAACCAGCGCCAGGCCTGCTTGCGGCTTGGAAAGCTGAAGTTGGAAAAGCGTAGCTGTTTTGACATCATAACGGGCGGTAAAGCGGACAATGAGGCAGGCAATCAAACATGCGCGGTGATGCGATTCGATGCATGAAGGCTCCATCGTATTGCATGTGGGCATTGCGTGACTTTGTGCATCACGGTATGGTTCATGCAGGCGTCACGATGCGCTGGTTGTCAGCGTCATGATCGTTTGCGGTTATCCACACTTGTGACTGTGCAGGCGACTGCGCATAGTACCAACAAAACTATAATTCGAGACTCCTGATTCGCGCATGAATAAAGCAAGAAACTTGCATCTGCTTTTGCTTGGCCTGTTGTTATCGCTGGTCAGTGCAATCGTATCTGCGCAAACCACCACCGTCATCAAGTTCAGCCTGGTCGCCGAAAGCGATACACCCAAGGCCAAGGCCGCCCTGCGTTTCAAGGAGCTGGTTGAACACGCCAGCCAGCGGCGCATGCGTGTGGATGTCTATCCAAACAATCTGTTGTACAAGGAATCCGACGAGCTGGAAGCCTTGCAGCTTGGTGCCATCCAGATGCTGGCGCCGACCTTGTCGCGCCTGTCGCAATTTGGTTTGCAGGATTTTGAAGTTTTCGATTTGCCGTTTCTGTTCAAGGATCGTGTCATGGTCTCGCGCGTGACTGAAGGTGCGATTGGCAAGGCGCTGCTGAAAAAAGTGGAAACCAAAGGCATGGTCGGTCTTGCCTATTGGGACAACGGCTTCAAGGTCATGACGGGTAATCGTCCGCTACAGATGCCGCGTGATTTTGCAGGGATGAAGATGCGAATTTTTCCATCCCGCGTACTCGACAAGCAAATGGATGCGTTGGGCGCGATGCCGCAAATCATTGATGCCAAGCAAATCAATCTGGCGATGAAAGCCAAGCTGATCGATGGCAGTGAAGGTATTCCTCTCAGTATCTATACCCGCAAGCTGGATGAGGTGCAGACCAACCTGACCGTCTCCAACCATGGGTACATGGGCAGTGCCGTTGTGGTGAACAAGAAATTCTGGGAAAGTTTGCCATCGACATCGCGCACCATCATCGAGCGCGCCCTGCGTGAAGCGACGACCTATGGCAACGATCTGGCGGAACAGGCCAATGCCGAAGCACTGGAAACCCTGAAAAAACAGAATAACCTGCGGTTTCATACCTTGAGTGAAAAAGAAGAGCGCGCCTGGCGTGAAGCCTTGCAGCCTGTGCGTACCGACCTCGAAAACCGTATTGGCAAGGCCATCGTTTCTGCCGTTGTGACAGAAGCCAACCGTGTGCGGCCGGTCGCGCCCTAACTAATATCCTGCTTTTCAAGCCTGCAACCGACAGGTTTGATCCCTTCCTATTTAACGATAACTTGATAAACCGCTGCGGAAAGTCCTTTCCGGCAGCGGCGTTGTGCTGCATGCTCACTGAAAGATTGCGTATCAAGTTCTGTGTGTGATCTTTGTTGCAGGTCGCAAATAAAATCGTTAGTCTTGAATCACGCAAGCCTCGTGAAAGGTTCGGTTCATAAAATGAGGCGCGATTTGAGTAGGGCAACAGGAATATCAATCTGATATGTCTGTTAGAGAGTATCGAGACATCGGCCCTGAAACATCCGAGTTGCGATGCATTTCCAAAATAATTAAATCAGGAGACATCAAAATGCGTAACAAAATCCTCAAGACATTGGCTGGTCTGACGCTGCTTGCCAGTGCCTTTGGCGCTTCGGCCCAAAACTATCCAAATAAACCGATCACGATGATCGTGCCGTTTGCTGCAGGTGGACCGACCGATACGGTTGCCCGTCTGGTTGCGCAATCGATGGGTAACACGCTCAAGCAAACCATCCTCGTTGAAAACGTTGGCGGCGCAGGCGGCACCATCGGTGCAGCACGCGTGGCCAAGTCGCCTAACGATGGCTACACCATCTTCCTGCATCACATCGGCATGTCGACAGCACCATCGCTGTATCGCAAGCTGAGCTACAACGCGATCGACGATTTCGAACCAGTCGGCCTGATCACCGACGTACCGATGACCTTCATCGCGCGTGGCAACTTCCCTGCAAAAGACTTTAAAGAACTGCTGACCTACGTCAAGGCCAACAAAGCCAGCGTGACCTATGCGAATGCAGGCGTGGGTTCGGCTTCGCATCTGTGCGGCATGTTGTTCATGACGGCAATCGATACCGAACTGACCACGGTTCCATATAAAGGTACCGGTCCGGCGATGAACGACATTCTGGGTGGCCAGGTTGATTTCATGTGCGATCAAACCACCAACACCACCAGCCAGATCAAGAGCGGCAAGGTCAAGGCTTACGCTGTAACGACCAAAACGCGTGTTCCATCGCTGCCAAATCTGCCAACCATGAACGAAGCCGGTCTGCCTGGCTTTGAAGTCGCGGTCTGGCACGGTCTGTACGCGCCAAAAGGTACGCCAAAACCAGTTATCGACTCGCTTGCTTCCGCACTGCAAGTCGCTCTGAAAGACGCGACTGTCAAGCAGCGCTTTGCCGATCTGGGTACCGAGCCTGTAGCGCAGGACAAGGCCACTCCGGAGGCACTGCGTGCACACTTGAAATCTGAAATCGCCAAGTGGGCACCAATCATCAAGAAAGCCGGCGTTTACGCTGACTGATTGATTATTCCTTGCAGTAAGGCCGGGCGGGTGTTGTATGATCGCGCCCGGTCGCGCATTCCCGCGGCATAACCAGCCGCACAATGCAGCAGTAAATGTTTTAAAAACGGGAGCAGGCATGCCGTCATTCATCAAGCATCACAAGGACTTCTGGACCGGAATTATTTTCATTTTCTTCGGTCTTGCAGCCATCATCATCGGCCGTGACTACAACATGGGCACGGCAGGACGCATGGGGCCGGCATATTTCCCGACCGTTCTCGGCGGCTTGCTGGCAGTTGTCGGTCTGATTGCCGTGATTCGTTCGTTCTTCCGTGAAGAAACGGATCCGATGGGGCGTTTCGCCGTCAAGGAATGCATTCTTGTTTTGACCGGTGTGGTG
>Ga0308164_10002220_pt1 | contig 19953 bp, 14 predicted proteins | sample PhyTR2_FD_201031 | JGI IMG/M metagenome (GOLD analysis project Ga0308164, IMG submission 201031) | Phyllosphere microbial communities from UC Gill Tract Community Farm, Albany, California, United States - DLSLT.R2 | ecosystem: Host-associated > Plants > Phyllosphere > Unclassified | place: USA... | reverse complement strand
CCTTGTCATCGACGACCGTGTTACGCACGTCGACAAATAGTGTCGTACCTTTCTTCACTGCTGGACGCTCGGTAATTTCTTCAAACCAGCGTTGCAGGTTTGGGTAGTCAGACAACGTGATGCCTTGCTTTTCCCATGAACGCAACCAAGGGAAAGTCGCGATATCGGCAATCGTATAGCTGTTGCCGGCCAAGTATTGGCTCTCTGTCAAACGACGATCGATCACGCCGTATAGGCGTTTGGCTTCGTTGGTGTAACGGTTGACGGCATATTCGATTTTTTCCGGTGCGTAGATGCGGAAGTGATGCGCTTGTCCCAGCATCGGGCCAACGCCGCCCATCTGGAACATCAACCATTGCAAGGTCTCGAATTTTTCACGATCGGTGGTACCGAGAAACTTGCCGACCTTGCTGGCCAGATAAACCAGGATGGCGCCTGATTCAAACAGGGAAATCGGTTTTCCATCCGGACCATCGCTGTCTACGATCGCTGGGATTTTGTTATTGGGCGAGATTTTCAGGAAATCCGGTTTGAACTGGTCGCCGGCACCGATATCGATATGGTGTTTGCGGTATTCAAGGCCGCATTCCTCCAGCATGACGTGTACTTTATGGCCGTTGGGGGTTGCTGTTGAGTAAAGGTCGATCATGTTTTCTCCAGATGGCAGAACAAGCGAATTGCAGAATTATGCAGAAAGTCCGAATGTTCTGCTGTGACCACGCTGGATCGTTAAAGTCCGCGCGATCGCTTGTAGTGATGCAGCACTTCTTCCATGGTCGTGAGCCGCGTATGTGTGTGCAACGGCAACAGCGGTGCGTGGTTGATCGTGTGCACGAGCCAGTCATTGGCGTGATGCCCGACATCCAGCACGTTGATGCAGCCCGGTGACTGTTCGAGGTTGCCGAGAAAGTGGCGTTGCCCGGTAATTGCATAAGACAACAGTGCGCGATTCACGCCACCATGTAGTACGAGCAAGATGGTGTCCCATGAAGTGTCGGCACGCAGTCTATCGACAAGCGGATGAATGCGGTCCATCAATTCACCTACGCTTTCCCCACCGAGAAAGCGGCAATGCTCGCCCGCCATGCAGGAAAACGCACTGGTAAATGCCTCTTCCAGATCGTCATCAAGAATTGCATCGAGAGAATGCCCACGCACTTCCGTAAACTCTGGCCATTGCTCGATCTCGATCTGCTGTCCGGTTTCTGCAAGGACGCGCGTGGCTGATTCGATCGTGCGTGGCAGGTTGGATGTGATGACGCGGTCGAACTGAATATTTTGTTCTGCAAAACTGCGGCCGGCGGCAGTAGTCTGATTGCGTCCGGTTTCGTTCAGCGGAACTTCATCCGGAGAGTAGGGATTGCCGTTCTCATCGAAGTACGTCACGCTGCCGTGGCGCATGAGGTAAACACGTCTTCTTTGCGTCATTTGTAATGCGGGGTTCGTTTGTCAAGAAACGCCTGAATGCCTTCTTCGGCATGCGGATGATTGAGGCTATCGACGAAGTGACGTCGTTCTGCCTCAAAGTGGCGCGATAAGGAGTTGTCTGCTGCTTCGCGCACCAGCAGCTTGATCCGATCAACGGCATTATCGGAAAGACCGGCCAGTTCATCCGCCCATTCCAATGCGGCGTCCAGCGTACCGCCATCCGCAACCAGACGATTGATCAGTCCCAGATCATGCAAGCGCTGGGCACCGATGGGCTTGCCTTCGATCATGAGTTCGGTCGCCAACTGGCGAGGTAATGCCTGAGACAAAAACCAGGAGCCGCCGCCATCGGGTGTCAAAGCAACCTTGACGTACGACATCGCAAATTTTGCAGTCTTGCCTGCAACGATCAAATCACATGCCAGCGCGAGAGAAAACCCTGCACCGGCTGCCGCACCTTCTACCGCTGCAATGACTGGCTTGGGGCAATCGCGTATGGCCTCAATCCAGCCGCGCAGCAGATCAATGCTTTCGGCCTGCTTCAGCGGATCCATTTTTCGATGCTCAAGCAGTCGGTTCAGATTGCCGCCTGCACAGAAAAAATTATCGGCACCGGTCAATACGACCGCACGGATCGAATCATCGCGTTCTGCAGTCGATAGCACTTCAATCGCGGCGGCAAACATGTCCGGATGCAACGCATTCTTTGCGCCAGGATTGGAAAGGGTGAGGATCAGCGTCGCGTTATGGCGGGAAGCCTGAATTTCAGCGGTCATATGGGCATGAAGGTGAAAGAGATGTCAGTGAATATACAGGATGCATTCTTGATTGACAGGCGTGCTCAGGCAAGAATGAAAAGTAAGCGTGCTGCTCTCGTAAAAACCCGCAGATGAAAGACGGCTTGCGTGGCCTTGTTCAGGCCACTTCGGGCGTCTCGTTCTCTTGTTTTTCGTATGCTGCGATCCAGGCATCCGGCGTCATGATTTCGAACAGACCATCGCGCCGCGTTTTGCGCGCCAGCTTCAGCAACGCCTTATCTTTGGTGATGAGTACATCCGCTTTGATATCGCGCGAAAATTCCAGAAATTTTTGATCGTCCTTGTCTTTGCAGGCAGGGAGTTTTTGCGCATTGGCATCTGGTGAGGGAATCGGGTGACATTGAATCACTACATCGAATGCCTGCTCGACAGTGACCCGTTGCGACTCATCCAGTTTCAGATGTGGGTAGCCCAGCACGATTTGCCATTCCCGACGACAGTCCTCGCGCGTGACGGCTTCCACCTCGCCGCTATCGATGCATGCCATCAGTTTTGACCAGCGCGGATCGCGGAAAACAAACAGATCGAGACACACATTGGTGTCGATAACGATGCGCTTCGGTATCATTGCCAGCTTTATCCTTGTCCGGAAATAGAAATGCTCATAGTTTTGTCACCCGCCAAGACGCTTGATTACGACACGCCTGCCCAGACTGATGTCAGTACCAAGCCTGACTTCATCAAGCGTTCTGCCGAACTGATCGATATCCTGAAACAGCAATCGCCCGGACAGATTGCCAGTTTGATGAAAATTTCCGATCAATTGGCGACGCTGAACGTTAATCGCTATGCGGAATGGTCGACGCGCTTTACGAAAAAAAATGCCAAGCAGGCGGTGCTGGCATTCAATGGCGACGTGTACGAAGGGCTGGATGCAGCGAGCATGAATGAAAAACAGCTGCAATATGCACAGTCACACGTTCGCATTCTATCCGGTCTTTACGGTGTGTTGCGCCCGCTGGACTTGATGCAACCGTATCGACTCGAAATGGGAACGCGCCTCGCCAACGCGGTGGGCAAGGACCTTTATGCTTTTTGGGGCGATGAAGTAACCGATGCCTTGAATGCGCAAATTGCCGAGGCCAAGGCCACAGCGCTGGTCAATCTCGCTTCGGAAGAATACTTCAAGGTAGTCAAGCCGCGCTTGCTGCATGTGCCAGTCATCACACCGGTTTTTCTCGACTGGAAAGCAGGTAAGTACAAAGTAATCTCATTTTATGCAAAACGTGCACGTGGTTTGATGGCGCGTTATGCAGCGACTAAGCATCTGACTCGCCCGCAGACGCTAAAGAGTTTTGATGTCGATGGTTATGCATTTGACGAAGTGGAGTCGGATGCAAATACATGGGTGTTCAAACGAAGATAGTTTGAATTTACTAAGGTGAATCTAAAAAGTTGACTCTAAAAGAGCGCCATTTAGGTGCTCTTTTTTATTGAAAATCTGCAGCTAAATTGGTGCATAACTTACAAAAATGGGAAATGCATGGTTAAAAATCGAAATAATTGCTATGCCATACATTGGGTATTTAGTAAGAAGCCGTTTAGGACGTGAATTTAGGACTTTTTAACCACAGTAAGTTTCCTTGAGGAAATTCTATTTCGACGAATATACAATTGTTCACAATTGATTGTAATTGTTACATATTTTGTTAAAGAGAAAGTTCGATTTACCTATAGATAAAGGTGTAATTAGATAAATTTCAGGAGTGTGACAAGACTGGAATTGTTAAATAAATTTCCATATGGAAATAAAAATAACATTTTACGTTTCAAAATACTTAGGAAGACCGGTTCATTCTGTTTTTTGCGGTTGTGCTCATCCTGCTTATTTGGTGCAATAGGCGTGTTAATTGCTTGTTGGCACTAATTTCCTTGGGGATATTAATTAATGTCCTTTAAGAAACAAATTCTTGATCTTCTATTTGGCTTGACTAAATGGGATGAAGATACAAGCGTAAGGATGGCGCAGTCGATTTATGTTTAGCGAGCTCATTTCAAAAAAAATTGATTTTTTGGGCATGCGATTCCGCAAGAGATTCGTCCCCAGGTCAGATTTTCGCGTTCAAAGTTCTGCTTGGGCATCTTTTTTTGGTTTCCCAATGATGCTGGAATTTGAAACAGGTCCCAGCGCATCGTATCTATCGCATCAAAATCCATTCGGCAGCTTTTCGACTGCCTCCTTCCACCTGTCAGACGTGAGACGCGAATGCGCTGGTTTTTCAGTTTATTCGGCGTGCAAGCCTGTGAACGCCTTTTCAAGTCAAAGTTTATGAGCAAGGTCCAAAACGATATTGCCAACCTGTTGAACAGGTTTGGAGCGAAAGCAGATAGTTACCTGGAAGTGGAAGCGACTCTGGATTACAAGGAAGTGCCACTTTCACCTGTAGTGGCGTTACCAGTTGCACCCGTGATCCAAGTTGCGCAGGTGATGCCACTGGTGCCGGCAACGGAAGTAGAGACTGCTGTCCAGCCTAAACAGCAAATCGCGCTTGTGCCTCGTGTGGCAATTGCGGCGAGTGCGCCCCGCGTGGCGGATGCCAAGATCGAGCCGGTGCTTGGTGCTGTGTTCGTAACCCCGGAAGTCGCTGTGCAAAAAGACCCAGCCGCTTCACCTGCGGCTCCTGTCACGGCGGTTCCCAAATCTTCTCTGCGTTCTCTATTGACGGAAGTTGCACTGGCACGGCAAGCCGGCAAGCACGCAAGTAATGAAGAGAACTTGCACAATGCCGAAGAAGCCACGGCAACCTTGGCACATGTCATCGCCGTCGTTTCCCTCAAGGGCGGCGTAGGCAAGACGACGATTAGTGCGGCATTGACGGGCGCGCTGGCTCTTCAAGGCCCGGCATTCGCGATCGATATGGATCCGCAAAATGCTTTGCGTCACCACCTTGGCGCGGTCTCCGATGAAGACGGTGAGGTCACAGGCTTGAATGGTGACGACTGGCGTGCATTCTTGTGTGATGGCCTGGCCGGCACACAGATGCTGCCTTATGGTTCGTTGCCGGATAAAGAGCGTCGCGTGTTTGAGCGCCGTATCGAAAACGATAATGAATGGCTGAACCGGCACCTGGTTGCCATGAAACTTCAGCAGAGTGATGTGGTGATCCTTGACACGCCACCAGGTCCGACCCCGTACATGGAGCAGGCGCTGGCTGTTGCGGATCAGGTTGTTGTCGTCATTACGCCGGATGCGGGTTCGTTCCTTACGCTGGATCAGCTCGATCGTCAGCTCGAAAGCGTTGAACATTGCAGCTTTATCGTCAACCAGTTTGATGCATCGCGTACCTTCTGCGTGGACATGCTGGAAGTGCTCAAACGCCGTCTGGGTGACAAGCTGATTGGTGTCATTCCGTTTGATCACGCCATCAGTGAAGGGCTGGCATTCGGCACCATGCCATTGCTGACAGATGGTGAGTCGCATGCACGTCAGGCCATTCTGAAGATCGCTGACGTATTGAGGGCGCAGGCATCCGCAGCGGCAGGTGGCGGAGTCTAATGAGTAAGTCTGATCTGCAGCAAGGCTTTGTCAGTCGTTTGCAAAATCTGGGGCAAACAATCGTCAGCAAGTTCGATGATCTTTCGTGGGAGATGCGTCGTGGTTTGTTGACGGCCATCCTGCTGTTCGCGGCGGCGATGGCGCTGTTCACGATCACCGTGCCTTTTGACTTTCTTTCTCAATGCATCTTTGCGGCCGGCTGTTTTATTGCCGCGCTGATCCTGCGCAAGCAACCGGGACGCTTTCCGGTCGTGCTGCTGATCGTGCTGTCCCTGATTGCTTCCCTGCGGTATATGTACTGGCGTTTGACGTCCACGCTTGGCTTTGAGAGCTGGCTTGATTTTGTATTTGGGTATGGACTGCTCGCAGCAGAGTTTTATGCGCTGATCGTTCTGGTATTTGGTTATTTGCAGACGGCGTGGCCATTGCGTCGGCAACCAGTACTCCTGACACAGCCCCCATCTGAATGGCCAACCGTCGATGTTTTCATCCCGTCGTACAACGAATCACTGGATATCGTGAAAGTGACGATCTTTGCGGCGCAGGCAATCGACTGGCCCAAGGAAAAACTCCGTGTTCACGTTCTCGACGATGGACGGCGCGAAGATTTTCGTTCCTTCTGCAGCAATATTGGCGTGAACTATCTGGTGCGTGACAACAATCATCACGCGAAAGCCGGAAATCTGAACGCTGCGCTACAAGTCACGGATGGTGAATTTGTCGCGATTTTTGATGCGGATCACGTGCCGACGCGTTCATTCTTGCAGATCTGCGTCGGATGGTTTTACAAGGATCCGAAGCTGGCGATGTTGCAAACGCCGCACTTCTTTTTCTCGCCGGATCCATTCGAGAAAAATCTCAATACTTTTCAGTCCGTGCCGAACGAAGGGGAGTTGTTCTACGGTCTGGTTCAGGACGGCAACGATCTGTGGAATGCGACCTTCTTCTGCGGCTCCTGTGCCGTGATGCGTCGTACCGCATTGATGGAAGTCGGCGGTGTGGCAGTCGAAACCGTTACCGAAGATGCGCACACTGCGCTGAAAATGAGTCGTGCTGGTTACAACACGGCCTATCTTGCAATTCCTCAGGCTGCTGGTCTGGCGACAGAAAATCTTTCGCGCCACATCAAACAGCGTATTCGTTGGGCGCGTGGCATGGCGCAGATTTTCCGTACGGATAATCCGCTGTTTGGCCGAGGCTTGGGATTGGGGCAACGCCTGTGTTACCTCAATGCGATGCTGCACTTCTTCTACGGTTTGCCGCGTCTTGTGTTCCTGACCGCGCCCTTGACGTATCTGTTCTTTGGGGCGCAGATCTTCCACGCGTCGGCGCTGATGATTACGGCTTATGTGCTGCCGCACATTCTGCACGCGAGTTTGACCAACTCGAAAATTCAAGGGCGCTTCCGTCATTCATTCTGGAACGAGGTCTACGAGACGGTGCTGGCCTGGTACATCATGGGACCGGTGCTGATGGCGTTGGTCAATCCAAAGTTCGGTGGCTTCAATGTGACCGACAAGGGCGGGATCATCGATCAGAAGTTTTTTGAGTGGAAGCTGGCCAGTCCTTACATCGTGCTGCTGACCTTGAATGTTGTTGGCATGCTGTTCGGCTTCTGGCAACTGGCGTACGGTCAAGAAGGGGCAATGACCACCATTCTGATCAACATGGCCTGGACCACTTACAACATCATCATTACCAGCGCATCGGTTGCGGTAGCGAGTGAGACCCGCCAGGTACGCAGTGAACCGCGTGTGGCTGCCGAGCTTTCAGTCAATGTTGAGCTGGCAGGTGGTCGTGTCATCGAAGGTGTGACGCAGGATTTCTCCCAAAAAGGCCTTGGTTTCCGCCTGCCGGACGGCATCGACATTCCCAAAGGGGAACGCATCAAGGTTGTTCTGTTCCGCAATCAGCGACCAAGCGTATTCGATGCAACGGTGATGTTCAGCCGTGGCGGTCTGCTCGGTGCGCAATTCGAGCGTATGACCCTGCGTCAGCAAAGCGAACTGGTACGTCTGACGTTTTCGCGTGCGGATATCTGGGCATCGCGCTGGGGTAATCGCCGTGTCGATACGCCATTGGCCGCCTTATATGAAGTCACTGGTATCGGTCTACGTGGCATGCGTGAATTGTCCAGGGCGACGCTGATCGAGTTGAAAAGCTTTATTGCAGCACGCAGACAGTCTTCTCCAAAGTTAAAAAACAATATGGAAAACCAATGAACCGGAAGCATTTCTCAGGCGCAGGCCTGCTCGCGCGACATTCTGTAAAACTGCTTGCTGCAGCATTGCTGGCGTTTGGCAGTGCGTCAGTCAGCGCCGAGACCGCACAAGCAGGCAGCGATGGCTACCACCTGACCTTCAAGCAACTGGGTCGCAGCTATTCCATGAACTTGCACGGGGTAGAAGCGACGGATAGCGTTGCCTTCAATGTGCGTGCGGACCAGGTAGTGACGGGTGCGACGCTGACCTTGTTGTATGCCTATTCGCCTGCGCTGCTGCCGGAACTGTCGCACATCAATATTCTGGTCAATGATGAAGTCGCGGCGACCTTGCCCTTGCCAAAAGAAACAGCAGGGCCACAGCAGCGCGCAACGATTGAAATTCCCGCACGTTTGATTACGGAGTTCAATCGCCTCAGCGTACAGTTCATCGGCCACTATACGATGAGTTGCGAAGATCCACTGCATTCCAGCCTGTGGACAAAAATCAGTAGCGAGTCTTCGCTGGAACTGCGCACGTCACCGCTGGCACTGGCGAATGATCTATCCATTCTGCCGCTGCCATTCTTCGATCGCCGTGATGCCCGGCCATTAAGTCTGCCATTCGTTTTCGCTGCCGCCCCGGATAATCGCACCCTTGAAGCAGCCGGTGCGTTGTCGTCGTGGTTTGGTGCATTGGCAAGCTATCGTGGTGCCTCGTTCCCGGTTCAGTTTGATGCTCTGCCGGCCCAAGGCAATGCGATCGTGCTGGTGAGCGGTGATAAGGCGATGCAAATTGGTGGATTGAGTGTGCCCGCGCCGAAAGGGCCGACCGTCACGATTTTGCCTAATCCAAATGATGCCAACGGCAAGTTGCTCTTGCTGACGGGACGTGATCCCGCCGAACTGAAGCGCGCTGCGATTGCAGTGTCTGTCGGTAGTCAAACCTTGACGGGAAGTTCGGCACTCATCGACAAGCTCGATACGGTCAAGGCGCGCAAACCTTATGACGCGCCAAACTGGTTGCCGACGGATCGGCCGATCAAACTGGGTGAGTTGATTGACGGTGCACAGTTGAATGTGTCGGGTTATAACCCCGGCAATATCACCATCCCGTTGAATCTGCCACCGGACTTGTCCAGCTGGCGCAAGGAAGGCGCGCCGCTGAATATCAAGTACCGTTACACGCCACAGCTGCAATCGAGCAATTCGTCGCTGATCGTCAGTTTCAATGATCGACTGATCAAGTCTGAAGTCTTGCCATCGATTCAGAAGCTGGACAAGAACTTGCTCAACCTGATCAAAAATGAGTCTCTGTCGCGCGAAGTTCGTACCTTGCTGCCCATGAATTCCGCAGCACTGCAATCCCGTTTGCAGTTGCGCTTTATGTACGACTACATCAAGGAAGGCGAGTGCCGCGACATCATCATCGATAACATGCGTGGCGCGATCGATCCAGAGTCCACCATCGATCTCAGTGGTTACGACCACTTCATTGCAATGCCTAATCTGGGCGTGTTCAAGGATGCCGGCTATCCATTTACCCGCATGGCGGATTTGTCGCAGACGGCAGTCGTGCTACCGGACAGCGCAAGCACCGGCGATTTGAGTGCGTATTTGAAAGTCCTAGGCCGCTTTGGTGAATCCACCGGTTATCCGGCAACCGGCGTGACCGTGGCACAGGCGGCAAAAGTAACCGACGTCGCGGACAAAGACCTGCTGGTCATGTCGTCGGGTACCAATCAACCGTTGCTGCAGCAATGGGCTGATCGTCTGCCTGCCTATCTTTCAGGACAGCAGCAGCGGTTCGAGTTGTCAGACCTCGCAGTGCGTGTACGTAGCTGGTTCAGCCCGGACTCTGAAGAAAATGTACGCAGAACGCGTCTCGCCATGGCTTTCTCCGGCGATCAGCGAAGTACCTACCTGACTGGCTTCGAGTCGCCGCTGAAAAGTGGCCGTAGCGTGGTGGTGATCGCTGGTGGTGATGAAGAAGGGCTGGTACATGCCACAGATGCATTGAGCAACAAGGTCGATAACGCAGATGCAATCCAGGGCAGTCTGGTGGTGATTCGCGGCAAGAACGTTGAAGCGCTGGTTGCGGATGAGCAGTATTACGTTGGCAGCATGTCGTGGTTCAAGTACATCCAGTGGCTGATGTCCCGCAGTGTCTGGTTCATGTGGCTGATTACAGCGCTCGGCGTTTTGCTGCTTGGTGGGCTGGTCTATTTTGGCTTGCGCGCAAAAGCGAAAAGGCGTCTGGATGCCTGATGCAGTAACGATTGTGCGCGTACAAAAAGCGCACCGGTTCTCACGAATACACGTTGTATGCATGACGTTGTTTGTGATCGCGGGTGCGCTGATGTGCCGTCCTGCAGAAGCGCTTGAAAAGAAGTGCGTGGGTGGCGACTGGCCGTTGTGGGAGCAATGGTCTTCTCGCTACGTACAGGACGATGGCCGGATGCTCGCGTCCAGCATGGAAGAAAATCACAGCACTTCCGAAGGGCAATCCTACGGCATGCTCTTTGCGCTGATCGCGAATGATCCGGTACGTTTCGACAAATTGTGGAAATGGACTGCGGCCAACATGATCGGGTCCGATCTGAATAACAGATTGCCCGGTTGGCTGTGGGGAAAAGGCAAGGATGGTAAATGGCAGTTGCAGGATGCCAATTCCGCATCCGATGCAGATCTGTGGATTGTTTACGCATTGCTGGAAGCCTCGCGTCTGTGGCAGCAGCCGGCATACAAGAACGATGCACTGCGCTTGCTGAAAACCATTGAATCAAAACTGGTTGTGACCTTGCCAGGGCTGGGAAAGATGCTGTTGCCTGGGCCGGAAGGTTTTGTCCAGCCGAATAGTGTATGGCGTCTCAATCCGAGTTATCTGCCGCTGCCATTGCTACGGCGATTGAAGAAAGAAGTGCCGCACGGCCCATGGCAGGAAATTGCCGACAACACCGTCAAGATGATTCGTACGACCAGCCCGAAGGGCGTTGTCGCTGACTGGGTTGGCTACCGTGGCACCTCGGCGCAATCGGGTGGATTTGTGGCAGATCCCATCAAGGGCGAGGTTGGTAGCTACGATGCGATTCGCGTGTATTTGTGGGCGGGCATGACGCCAAAAGGCGATCCAGGATTTTCCAAAGTATTGACTGCATTGGATGGCATGGCGAAGAGTACGTCGCCGAATGGCTTGCCGCCGGAGACGGTGCATGCCTTTTCCGGTAAATCGGAAGGTGTTTCGCCATTTGGTTTTTCCGCCGCGCTTGTACCTTACTTTATCGCTCGCGAACAACCCAAACTGGCTGAGCAGCAAAAGCGCATCACACAAGCCAGCCTCGCTGCCGCCTTCGCCAAAGGCGATCAGCTTACCGAACCACTTTATTACAACGTCATGCTGAGCCTGTTTTCCTTGGGCTGGGCAGAGAAGCGTTATCAGTTCCGCACCGATGGAACGCTCAAATTATCCTGGGAGACGTCATGCGTCCGCGCCGCTCTACGCTAGCCATCGCAATCTTATCGGCACTTGTCGGTGTCACTGCCCATGCTCAAAGCGAGGATATACAGGCGCAGCTGATCGAGCAGGGCCAGTATTGGCAGGCACGTGCCAACGCCCCGCGCGCGACCGAGGTATGGCAGAAGGTTTTGCGTCTCGATCCGAATCAGGTTAACGCGCTGTATGGCATGGGGGCACTCGGCGTCAAGCAGAACAATACGAAACAGGCGCAAGAATATCTGTTGCGTTTGCAGGCCTTGTCGCCCGTACCGTGGCAAGCCAGACAGCTCGAGCAGGACATCGCACTGGCCAAGCCAGAGAACAAAGCCTTGCTGGACGAGGCACGCCGACTTGCCGATGGCGGTGAACGCGATAAGGCGACTGAAGTGTTTCGTCGCATGTTCAATGGGTTGACGCCGCAAGGTTCGGTCGGGCGCGAGTATTACAACAATCTGGCCTTCAATCCTGCGGGCTGGCCGGAAGCACGTCGTGGCATGGAGCGTTTGATTCGCGAGACGCCTGACGATTCGATCCTGGTGCTGTTTTATGCCAAGCAGCTGATTCGTCATGAAGATAGCCGTGCAGAAGGTGCGCGTCTGCTGCAGCGTCTGACCAAGCGGGAAGATATTGCCGGCGATGCTGATGAAAGCTGGCGTCTGTCCCTGGTCTGGATGGGGCCGCCGAAACCATCGCAAGTCGCCTTGTTCGAAGACTTTTTGAAGGTGCATCCAAACGATCAGGAAATTCGCGACCAGTTAAACAAGGGGCGGCAGCAGTCGGCCAACAGTGCTGGCACAACCTGGCAGCAGGATCCGCTGGTTGCAGCCGGTTTGAAGGCATTGGAAAAGGGTGATCTGCCCGCCGCCGAGAAGGCATTTCAGTCGCGTCTCGCAACGCGCGTGGATGATCCGGATGCGTTGGGTGGTCTCGGCGTCGTGCGTCAGCAGCAAAACCGCAATGCCGAAGCCGAGCAATTGCTGACACGCGCGATCAGCAAAGGCGGTACACGCTGGAGAACGGCTCTCGACGGCGTGCGTTACTGGTCCTTGTTGCAACAAGGTCGTGAGCTGCAAGCCAGCGGACAATCGCGCAAGGCACAGGACGCAGTCAATCAGGCGATTCGCCTGGACGCCAAAAATATCGAAGGCCGCTTGACGCTCGGTGACATTCAGGCGCAAGCCGGTGAGTACGAAGCGGCAGCACGCAGCTATCGGCAAGTGCTGGCGGCACAGCCTGGTAACGCACAGGCAGTGCGCGGCATGGTCGGTGTATTGACCGAGTTGGGGCAGGCGGATGAGGCCTTGCGCTTGCTCGACAGCCTTTCGCCTGCAGAACAGGCCAAGTTTGGCGATGCACGACGTCTGCGCGCTTTGCGCTATACGCAACTGGCCAGTGTGGCTGAGCAGCGCGGCGATATTCCCGGTGCGCAGAGTGCCTTGCTTGATGCCATCAACAACGAACCGGACGATATCTGGACGCGCTTTAGCCTGGCCCGTCTGTATCTCAAGACGGGTGACTCGGCCAAGGCACGCAAGCTGATCGATACATTCGTGTACAACCATCCGGATAACGCTGATGGGCTCTATACGAGTGCGTTGTTATCGGTGGAAATGGGGCAGTGGAAAGAGGCAGAAGCGTCGCTCAGCCGCGTTCCCGTCGAGCGCCGTACTGCCGATATGCATGATCTGGCAGATCAGATTACGCTCACCACGCAGGCCAATCAGGCTCTCAGTCTTGCCCGACGCGGACAACGCAAAGAGGCATGGGCATTGCTGGATCGGCTGCAAGCGCTTGCGAGCGGCAACACCGAACGTACTGCCACGCTGGCTGCCGCATATGCGGACGTCGGTGATCCGCAACGGGCGCAGTCGATGATGAGTGCATTGGTATCGCGCAGCGGCACGCCATCGAACGACCTGATGCTGCAATACGCATCGATTCTGCTCAAGACAGGTGATGACGCGCAAGTCCATTCCATTCTGCGCAACCTGCAAAATCAACCTTTGAGTGCGACCGCGCGCAAGCGCTATGACGACACGCTGCATGCGTATCGTGTACGCCAGGCGGATCAGTTGCGTGAGGGCGGAGATCTGGAAGCCGCTTATGACATGCTGGCACCCGCACTGACACAACGCCCGGGCGATGTAACCGCAATGTCGGCACTGGCACGCATGTATTCGTCCAATGGTGAAAGCGGCAAGGCACTGGAAGTCTATAAGCCGCTGGTGCAGCGCAATCCATCCGATCAGGGCGTCTTGCTTGGTGCTGCAGACGCTGCAGTACAGGCACAGGAGCGCGGTTATGCCGAAGCTGCGCTGGATCGTTTTGTCAAAACGCAGAGTACGGATCCGGCATCGTTGACAGAAGCAGCGCGTATTTACCGCAGCATGGGCAAGACCAGCGAAGCGACGGTGCTGTTACGCAAAGCTGTTGCGATCGAGCAGAGTGATAAACAACGTGGTCTGGCGGCTGATGCCAATAGCTGGAATGTGGCGCAAAATCCTTTCCGTGGTCAGCGCGGCCAGTCATCGATTGCTTCTGCATCGTCTGTGCCGCCACCTGCGCAGACCGTTTTGAACAGATCGGTCGTCGTTCCTGCCAGTAATCCGTTTGTCCCAGACGCGTACCGTAGAGAGCAGGTGCTGATCGATCCGCCTGTCACCAAAACCCGTGCTTCGTATCCAGCTCTGGCACGGAACGAGGTCGCTGCTCCTGTCGATCCATACATGCCTGAAACCAGATCGCGTACGACGAGAGTCGACCCAGCAAGAGCTGAATCAGGAAGATCGGATCCAGCAAGATCGGATTCAGCAAGACTTGGCGCGGTAAAACCTGCTCTAGCATCCAGCAGTCCTGCGCAAAGTGCCTTGAATGAAATCCTTCAGTCACAAACGGGATATGTTGCACAAGGTGTCAATATTCGCAGCAATGACAGCGAGCCTGGGCTGAGCAAACTGACGGATGTGCAGACACCGTTCGAAGCGAGTATGCCTGTGGGTAATGGGGGAGGCAGACTAGCGTTGCGTATCACACCGGTGTTGCTGAGCGCAGGTAGTATGAGTGAGGATTCTGTTACTCGCTTTGGCACAGGAATGGTTGATGTTTCCGGCGTTGGTGCGCAACGTGATAAAGGCATTGGTATCAGTCTTGCATATGAACTCAGGGATTCTGGACTTAAGGCAGATATTGGTACGACGCCAATCGGCTTTGAATACAACAATGTGGTCGGTGGCGTTACCCTTGAGCGGCCCTTGGAAGATAATCCAAACGTTCGCTATGGCGTTTCTTTGTCACGGCGAGCGGTAACTGACAGTGTTACGTCATTTTCCGGTACGACCGTTGGGCACAATGTGTCACGGAGTGAGCTAGCTAATATCATATCCTTGGGTACAGGCGTCCCTATTACTGAAAACGATATTCGCAATACGGCGTGGGGTGGTGTAACCGCTAACGGTGGGCGGGTTCAAATGAGCTATGACGATTCTGATGTCGGCGTCTACGGTTATGGTTCGTTGCATAGACTTGTCGGACATAACGTCAAATCCAACTCACGTGTCGAACTGGGTGGCGGCGTGTATCGCTCCATGCAGAACGAACCGGACAGTAAGGTGACGGTTGGTTTGAGCGGCATGTTGATGGGCTACGCCAACAATCAAAATTTTTACACCTTCGGTCATGGCGGCTACTTCAGCCCGCAAACCTATTTGTCTCTTGGTGTGCCAGTGACCTGGGCGAAACGTAACGAACAGTTCACGTTCCAGCTCAAGGGCTCGATCGGTCTGCAGTACTTCCAGCAAGACAGCGCCGATTATTTCCCTACCGATGCATTTCTTCAGTCGATCACCAAGAATCAGCGTTATGCCGAACAAAGCAATAGCGGTCTCGGTTACGGCGTGGAAGCCAGCGGTGAATATCGCTTCGGTCCTAAGCTGTTTGTCGGTGGCCGTTTCGCGATGGACAACGCACGTGATTACCGACAACTGAATGCGGGCATGTATGTGCGATACATGTTCGAAAACATGATTGGCAGCCCGATGGCATTGCCAGTCAGTCCTTACCGTTCCCCTTATTCCAACTGATCGACGGAGAAACACATGGCAGCTTCTGTACTTGCAGGTTTGACTCTTCTGGTTCTCGGCGAAAGCCACATGAGTCTTGAAAACTATCTGACGGAACCACTGAACGCGAAGCTGACGCAGCAGGGTGCCGTTGTGCATTCGATTGGCGCATGCGGCGCGAGCGCCGGCGACTGGTTGATCAGCAAAAAAGTGGATTGCGGTGCCGAGCAGCAGGGCACTAGCAAGATTCAAATCAAGGGACGTGAAGCGACGACTACACCGATCGCCACACTGATCGGCAAGTACAAACCGGATCTGGTGGTGCTGGTCATTGGCGACACGATGGCTTCGTATGACAAGCCGGCATTTCCAAAAACATGGGCATGGCAAAACGTGACGGGTCTGACCAAGGCGATTGCCGCTACCGGCACGAAATGTGCGTGGGTTGGTCCTGCATGGGGAAAGGCTGGTGGCATGTATCAGAAGAACGATGCGCGTACCCAATTGATGTCGCAATTCCTGGCAAGTAATGTCGCGCCGTGTACGTACATCGATTCGCTGGCGTTCTCCAAACCAGGTCAATGGGTGACGACGGATGGACAGCATTTCACGGTTGCCGGTTACAAGTCATGGGCCAACGCAATTGGTGATGCCTTGGGCAAATTACCAGCGGAAGCAGTCAGCAACAAAGGAACGAAGAAATGAAAATAGCCAAGGCTTTTGCTGGCGTAGTGGCTCTGATGTCGGGCATGAATGTGATGGCAGCGGATATTCCGCTGTATCCGACAGGACCGGCGGAAGACGCTGCCTTCATTCGTTTCGTCAATGGCGGAACCGAACAGCTGCAGGTTATTGCGCAGAGAGGGCAGCCACCACTCAAGCTGGAAGCAGCCAAGCCTGTCTCGCTGTTTTTCCCGGTCTCGGCCAGTGGTACGATCAAAGGTACGCTGGTCAGCGGTCAGCAGCGTCTGGCACTGGAAGTCAAAGCGCAGCCAGGTGAGTTTGCCACCGTGGTGGCGCTACCTGATGGCAAGAAGGGCGTGCGACAAGTCACCGTGCGTGACATGCCGGATGACTTCAACAGCCTGAAAGCGTCACTCGGTTTTTTCAATCTGGATGCACATTGCGCCAATGCCACCTTGCGTCCGGCGGGCCGTACGGCCGACCTCTTCAAAGGCGTGGCAGAAGGTAGCTTGCAACGCCGCTCAATCAATCCGGTGAAGCTGTCGGTGCAACTGGTTTGTGCCAATGCCAATACCGGTCCTGCGCTGGATCTTGGTGAACTGAAGGCAGGAGAGCGCTACAGTGTTTTTGTCATGCCATCTGCAACCGGTCCTCGACTCCTGTCGGCAACGGACAGCTTGTCACACTGATCGGATCGCGCCGCTGCCATGGTCTTTGCCTCGCTTGAATTCCTGACGCTGTTTCTGCCGACATTTCTGCTGATTTACGCGCTGGTCCCCAATCGCAGCCGCAATATGGTGCTGCTGTTGGGCAGCTGGCTTTTCTACGGCTGGTTGAGTCCGCTGTTTCTGCTACTGCACGTGGTGTTGACCATCGTGGCGTGGATCGGTGGATTGCTGGTCGAACGGTCACGCGAAGATTCACGTGGCCGCATGCGATTGCTGGTGGCGTTGATCGTCTTCAATACCGCAGTATTGTGCTGGTACAAGTACGCCAACATCGTTGCTGCTACCTGGAACGAGCTGATTACCTATTACGGTTCGATGCCGATGGAATGGCAAAGGGTCGCGTTGCCGGCAGGGCTGTCGTTTATTGTCCTGCAAGCCATTTCTTACCTGGTGGATGTGCATCGAAAAACGGTTGCAGCCGAACGTAGTTTTATCAATTACGCCACCTATATTTCGATGTTCGGCCATTCGATTGCCGGTCCGATCATTCGTTACGACTGGGTGCAGCGCGAGCTGGTGCAACGCTGGTTCAACTGGCAGAATTTTTCACTCGGCGCACGACGTTTCATGGTCGGGATGTGCATGAAAGTGCTGGTGGCCGACACCTTGTCGCCATTGGTCGACGTCGCATTCCATCTCGATAACCCGTCTTTTGTCGATGCCTGGATCGGTTGTCTTGCCTACTCACTGCAGTTGTTCTTTGATTTCGCCGGTTACAGCGCAATGGCGATTGGTCTTGGCCTGATGCTGGGTTTTCACTTCCCCGAAAACTTCAACCGTCCTTATCTTGCCAACAGTATTCAGGACTTCTGGCGTCGCTGGCATTTGTCCTTGTCGAGCTGGCTGCGTGATTATCTTTATATCGGCCTTGGCGGCAATCGTTATGGGGTCTGGAAAACCTATCGCAATCTGTTCCTGACGATGGCGATTGCCGGTCTTTGGCATGGCGGCGATAGTTGGAATTACCTGTTGTGGGGTTCCGCTCACGGTATTGCCTTGTGTGTTGATCGCGCATGGGCGCGCTCGAGTCTGCCCAGCGTGCCGCCGGTTCTTGCGCACGTGTTGACACTGTTCTTTGTCTGCACGGCCTGGACGCTGTTCCGTGCACCGGATTTCCATTCGGCGGTCAACATGTATGCGGGACAGTTCGGGATGAACGGTTTCGGATTGGGTGATGCCCTGGCGGTGACGCTACGTCCGGTGCATGGCATTGCCGCAGCCCTGGGTCTGCTCTGCATCGTCCTGCCGATCTGGCAGGCGCGTTGCGAAAAGCGTTTTGCCGGTAATGTCGTGTTCAACTGGATTGCCGCGCTCTGGCCTGTAGCCGGTTTCCTCTTGTCGTTTGCACTGATCGCCAGCCGCGAAGCGGTGCCATTTCTGTACTTCCAGTTCTGATGAAGACGCCGACGAATCCCCCATCCAGTAACGTGCCGCCGCCACCGAGCAATTTTGCGGTGCGCATCAGCAAGTTACCTGCCTACGCCTTGTTTGGTTTGCTCGGCGTCGGTTTGATTTCATGTGGTGCCTTGCTCCTGAGTGGCAAGGTGGAAATGCTGCCACCCAATCTGACACCCGATGACGTGATGCATGGCGATGTGACGCACAAGATCGCCAAACAATTGTCGAAGGCATGGCTTCCCGAGCAGGCGGCGGATCTGGAGCGTGCAGCAAGCTGGTTGCTTCTCAACGATACCGGCACGCGCGTACGTGTGGGCTGTCCCGACTGGCTTTTCCTGACGGATGAATTAAAGATCAACCGACATGCGCAGGACAATGCCAACATCAAGGCGCGCGCCGTGATTGATCTGCAGCAGCAATTGCACCAGCAGGGAATCACCTTGCTGGTCGCAATCGTGCCGGACAAAAGCCGGATTGCAGCAGATCAGCTTTGTGCCGTCGATCGACCTGCGACACTGAGCAAGCGCGTAGTGTCATGGAGTTCTTCGCTACAGCAGGCCGGTGTTTCCGTTCTGAATCTGGCACCTGCGTTGCAGTCTTTGGGCGCGTCTGCTTATCTGCGTACGGATACGCACTGGAGCGAAGCAGGGGCCAATGCAGCAGCGCAAGCGATTGCCGCGCAGGTTAAGGCAATGGATATCGAGGCCACACCGCGCAAGACGTTTGAAGCACATGCGCAAGCAGCCGCGCTACGACCAGGCGATCTGGTCAGACTGGCGGGGATTGACTGGTTGTCTTTACATCTGCAGCCGAAACCGGAGAGCGTTGCGGCCACGCAGTTCATTGAAAAGCAGGACGCAGCAGCAGAGGGTGCTGACGATCTAGACGATCTGTTTGGTGACGACAATCTGCCGAATGTCGCCCTGATTGGCACTTCCTTTTCGCGCAACTCCAATTTTGCAGGTTTTCTGCAAAAGGCATTGGGCGCGCCAGTCGGTAATTTTTCCAAGGATGGCGGCGAATTTTCTGGCGGTGCCAATCAGTATTTCAGTAATCCGGCATTCACCCAGACGCCACCGAAACTGGTGATATGGGAAATTCCGGAACGCGACCTGCAGACACCGTATGTGCTGATTATTATGAAAACGCAGGCTGATTGATGGATAAGGAAAACCTGCTCATCCCAGCATAACGCTGTAGGTCATCGCAACGTTTGATTGTCAGTCACCAAGTTTTTCCGCAAAAAAAGCCTCGCATTGCGAGGCTTTTTTATTCAAACAGGATTAACTGCCAGACTTACCAGATTTGGTACCAAGGCTTTTCTTTCGCCTTTGGTCCACCTTTGTAATAAACGCTGTCTGGATAATTCATGTTCAGGACACGTTCCGCATCGGCACGTAGTTCAGGCAGGTTAAGTGCCTCATAGGATTTCACCATGATGTACAGCGCGTTTTCTACCGCTGGCGTGCCTGGATAATTCTTGACTGCCGATTGTGCACGGTTGGCGGCAGCCAGATAGGCACCACGACGATAGTAGTAATCGGCGACGTGGACGTCATATTTCGCCATGGCATTGACCAGATAGGCGAGACGATCACGCGCATCAGGCGCATACTTGCTGTCCGGGAAGCGTTCGATCAGCAGTTT
>Ga0308164_10002219_pt1 | contig 19955 bp, 19 predicted proteins | sample PhyTR2_FD_201031 | JGI IMG/M metagenome (GOLD analysis project Ga0308164, IMG submission 201031) | Phyllosphere microbial communities from UC Gill Tract Community Farm, Albany, California, United States - DLSLT.R2 | ecosystem: Host-associated > Plants > Phyllosphere > Unclassified | place: USA... | reverse complement strand
GTGGCTGGCCTGCCAGGCCGTCCACTGCCAGTTGCGCTTCCTCGGCACTGTCAAGCAAACGGCGCGCGTGCGGCAGGAACAGCTGGCCGGCGTCGCTGAGCCGCAGGCCGCGCGTCGAGCGCTCGAGGAGCACGACACCGAGTTTGCCTTCAAGGCGCACCAGTGCCCGACTGATCGTCGATTTCGGCATGGCTCGCAAACGCGCCGCAGCCGACAGCCCGCCCGAATCGACGGCCTGGACAAAGATTCGGACGTCGGTCAGGTCAAGCATCGTGGCAGCGTGCCGTTATGGATGTCGTGGTGGTGTCAGTTTTCAAATGTGTTGCCATGCCGAAGAAAGTGCGTGCCGTAGCCGACCAACGCCACCTGGCGCAGGATTGATCGTTCATCCAAGTGTTTCTCCGAATCGTTATGCAATCAGTGGCTGACAGGCATCGCATGTCAGCCACGCTACGCGACAGTTATCGCGCACCCTGCACGGATAAAAAAACGCCGTGAGTCACAGACCCACGGCGCTCGATCGCTGCAAGAACATTCAGTCTTAGAACGGTTATGCCTACTAAAAAGTGTTGATAGATTATGGCATGTGAGTGAGTGAATCGAGGATCCTTCGAATTATCTCATTCAAATGTTGGTAGCCTCGCAAAAACTGCAGTCTCCCCTATCAAGAAGGTCAAATAAATAGAATTGTGGGTAACGCTACCGCCCGGTGCCAGATCATGTAGTGAAAGCAAGTTGAACAAAAAAAGTCGAATACCTAGTCTCATGCCTCACTTCGGACCATGCTATCGTCGCGTTCAGGAATGACAACAGTGCGCAGATAGTCGGCGGATCTGCGAGCATCGACTCTTTTTGATAATAGAGGGATGCAGCAGCCATGTGGGGGGCGCCGAACTTCATCTCGATGGCCGACAAGAAGATGCTCTAACCAAGCAAGGAGATAGTATGACTAGTGAAAAGGAATATCAAATAGAAACACGTGAGCAGATTTTGGGCGGAGCCACTTGGGTTCCAGGTTCCCGCCTCGAGTCTGAGCAATTCCGTCAGTGGGTTGCCGATGGCAAGATCTTCGGTGTTGAGCACAACGGTTCACAGTATTACGCCGTGTATCAGTTCGATGAAGATGGACTTCCACTACCAATAATCAAAGAGATCCTTCAACTTCTACGCGGCGAAGACGCATGGGAAATCGCAGCATGGTTTCATTTCCCCAACTCGTGGGTTGCTCAAGACTCAATGCCGGTCGCCCCAAATGCCGTATTAGAGAGGCATGATGAAATATTGCAAGCTGCAAGATGCCGCATCGGCACATATGTTGCATAAAAAACACTGCGCTCATTCGACGTAGATAAGTGGCAACATTTCAAAAAAATCTTTCTATCCTGAGCGCTAATGTACTTGATGGCGCGGAGCAAATGAGTTGTGCGAAGCTTAGTTTGTTAGGCTAAGCGCAGTGATGTCACTCGGTTTGCTTACTCTTTAGCGAACCGGATAAGACGACAGTCCAAAGCACCTTGTGTACCATGGAAGAGCATCATCTAGGAGCGTCTTTCGCAGGTAACTATTTCGACCGCAGCTTTTTCAACTAATCAATTATAAGAAGATAAAACATGTTTATCCCGATCAAAAAGGTGCAAAGTTGGGAAGATCTCGAAGTAAAGGTGCAAAGTTTTTTCACTGAACTTGGCTATGAGGCAAAAGTCAATCACCCGGTGACTCTTGCGAATGGCGGACAAGCGGTCGTCGACGTGTACGCTGAAAAAACCAATGCACCCCTGCTTCAAAAAATCTTATTCGAATGCAAGTATTGGAAAACCGAAGTTCCAAGAGCGATCGTCCAATCTTTCAAGATGGATGTATTGGAATCAGGAGCAAACTTCGGCGTTATCGTTTCGAAAACAGGATTTCAGTCAGGCGCTTATGAGGGGGTTGCGCTGACTACAGTCAAGCTCTACACATTCGAAGAGCTGCAGTTGGCCTTTGCGAAAGAATGGGCCATCCGGAACCTCTACCCCTTGACGCACCGGCAGAATATTCTTGTTGACCTGTATCGGAACTTCCAGATCGGGCATTCTGAATATACGATTTTCGAGAAGATGAAGTTCAATAAAAAACTCGAAGATGCAGCTGATGAAGTCAAGTTTGCGCTGGAGATGGCTTTGTCAGTATTCAAGGATTACTTCTCGATTGACCCACTCAAGTCGATCGGTGATGTTTCCCACAGCATCCAATCTCTTTCTGGACAAGTAGTGGCCGTAAGCTTTCATGATGCCCGCTCGATGTCCCTCGAACTGAACCGCTTGCTTGACTATGCCGATGAATTGTGGAGGCAATTCAATCAGTTCTACGCGGAAGAACTCCATGCTCTACCTAAGCACGAACAAGCTGCGGTGTTCAAGAGCATACTGAGCGAGTAGCGGCCTTGGCTCAGCACCATCATCGGCTGTCGCTGTCACTCTGCTACCCTGCTGTTGCTACGTTGCGCGCTTGCGGCGCGAACTGTGCTTTGCCGGCGCTGCCGCATGACATACCCGTTGCTCCATCGAACTGATAAGCGCCCGCTTCCTGCTACTCCATTCGCCCTTGCCCTTCACATCCACGGGTCAGGTCTGATAATCGGGCACAAGCTCAGCCTTAGTTGCGTATAGTGTCGAGTTCGTGTCCAATTGTAAGACCTGAACCTATCTTTCGATACCTCGCGAACGTCCGCAATGGGTCCAGGCTGTGTAAAAACGCAAATTGGGAGTCGGCCGGACGACAATGGACCTCTCAGATGGCTCGTTACGGCATTTTCTCGAGGTCGGGAATGGTAAAGGGACCGCTCAAAACACGCTGATCACGCGTTTTTACACAGCCTGGGTCGAAACCGGCCTGACAACGACCGGCCGATTTGGGCCAGCAGCAGACGTTCGTTGATACCATCGATTCATCCGGAGGCAGGGATAGTGACTTAGTTGAATCGCTAACAGTAAGAAAATCCAGAAAACTCCCATCTCTTATTTTATGAAAAAAAGTGTAATTTCTTCGTATAACTTCATTATATCCGACGACTATAAGTTGGCTGAGATCGAAATGGAAATAATGAATAATTTCGAATCAACAGAAAGATGGCTATATTTGGGCGCGGACGCTGTCAATCTTGACTTCGCTAGAATAGGTATCACTATGCGAGATCTTCGATCCAGATCTTATAGCTCTGCAAATCCAAATTACTACTTATTCTGTGCATTCAAATGTATTCACAATCTACCTGTAGTTGATCTTAAAAGTATGGAGAACCATGTATTGAGAGAATTCCAAAATTACTACAGATATCCGAATGGCTTTACTAAACGAGCGAAGTTCTATGAGTCAGATGTTTTCTCCGACTGCTTTTACAATATTGATTATGAAGATTTTTTGACACATCTTCATTATTTCCTGTATACGAACTATAGACAGAACTTTGTTATATCTGCTATGGATCATGGTTTTGGGGTGGTAGATGGCGAATTTATTGATTGCATCTTCAATCAAAAAGTAAAAAATGAAAATCGATATAGACAAATGCTTATTCAGTAAAGATGCGACAACAGATAGTGACGAGTGTGCTCCTGGAGCAACATACGCAATAGGCGATTCCGGCCTGTCGCAGCTATCGCTGTATTTTTAACTTGGCAACCTGCCGTGCCGGCCCGAACGGCCGGGTTCAGCCAAGAGCGCCATCGTTGGGCGACCGATGGCGCCACTTCGGGAACAGAAAAAAGCTGTGCGCACAGCCCAGCCTATTTGCTCATTATCTCCAAGCAGCAATACTGGTCTTGCATATTCTCAATGAAGGGGTCATTATCGGCTTCAGCCCCCCTAAGTTTAAACCATGACGTCGTGCTAGGCCCGCCTAGATCGACAGCGCGGGGTACACTGCCTCACTGACGGCACGGCCCAGCATTTCTGCTTGAAGACCTGCAGTCGCTGATCGCCACTCGTCTTCCACCCCTGCCATCCCCAGAAGGCCATGCCAACTCATCAATGACGCGCACCCTAGCGGGAATTTTATTCGCCCTCAGATTGGAATCCGCTAGGAGTCTTCACCGCGTGAGCTCAGCTGCCGTAGCGGTAAGATGTGATAGCGCCAATCCCACGCTGAGTTGCAGGCCGAGGTCTAGGAGCATGTTCATGAAGAATTTTACTTCGAGTCACATACACGAATAATGTTGCAAAAATGCAAAAGCTTGTGCTACGGTTATCGAAATAAAGCTAAGATGCATCATGCAAATTAAACTGATACCCGCCGCACTTCTGTTTATCGCTTCTTACTTTCCTTTAGCGCTGATCCTGACCGTCCAAGACATTAAAGTAGAGTTTTGGGACGTGCCTTTCTGCAAGAAAATGAAATTCTGGCAACATTGTGAGATGCCTCAACTTGCACATCCAGGACTTGCCATCGGTTCCGTATTAGTTTGCATGTTGAGTCTAATGTTCTTCCTGTGGGTACTGCGGCATTTCCGTGGGGCAACAGAGATGAAAATCGAGGAGTGCAAGCCAGTCCCAAATGATCTTATCAATTATGTATTCCCATATATAGTCTCTTTCATGGGGGTGGAACTGGGAAGTACGGGCAAGGTGGTTGGCTTTGGTTTATTTATGGTGTGGTTGTTTTTGATTAGTTACCGATCCGGACAGATTTTGATGAATCCCCTGCTGTTAGCAGTCGGATGGCAACTATACGAAATACGGGCCGACATTGAGGGCAACAAACGGAGTCTCAGAGCGCTTTCACAAGACATTGTAGTGCCAGGCCAACAATTACGATCCTGCTTAGTGCAGGGAATATACGTTCTCTCAAGGGCATAGAAGTATGACGAAAGAGCAAGCGCTCGCTGATTGTAAAGGGCTTGACGTCGCTGCAGGCGTCCTTTCCCTTTGGGTTTTTAAGAAGCGCCCAACAGGCGGATACACAGCGAAATCCATTGACGTAACAGATAACTTAACTGAGGAACTGAAAAATATCGTCGCCCGAGAGTTGCAAACTCTGAGCGAAGTAGACGACTACTCACTTATTGCTCAGTGCAACGAAGTTAGCTGTCTGCATGTAGGAACAGACGAAACATCGTTTGTAGATTTGAAACCGTTAATAGATGCCCCGGCAGAGGAGCATAGAATTGAAGGCGAGCGCGCTTTCAAAAATATCACTGGATACGTGATCCGTATTCGTATTGAGACTCGAGTTCTCTATGCCGTGAGACACGTTACTGATGCATGGAAAACTAAAAAAGCTCGCAGTGTCATTAACGTGGTACTACGTGCTAACCGCCTCGATCTAGTCGAGGATCGCAGCTTTACCATTGCTAAAAATATTGATTTCCTTGTGCTCGAAAACGACATGTTCATTATAAATAAACGTGCTTTCGAGTCTATGCTCAACTATAAGATCGAATACACCAACTCGTTCACAGCATTGCAAGCTGACCCAACGTTCTCAGGTTGCTTCACCACCATGGCCCCTTTGATTACACATGTCGGCACAAACGCAATGCATCTGCGCCGCATGGCTGTCATTCAACAGAAGGCAAATTATGCAAATCCAGCCTACATGCAGCGACTTCGTACAGCCAACGTACAGGAAAATTGGAATATATCTTTTGACCCCAACGGTCGAATCATTGCGACTGAAGATACCATGAGAGTCATTATGCAAGTTCTGCTAAATCATCGCCTCTTCTCAAAGCTTTCGCTTACAACATTCGACGTGCCATCCAGCTCAGCCGTTTAGGCCACAACGCTTATATCAAAATTGGCCCCTAGAGGACTGAAAGTAGCAACAATGGTGGAAATAAGTGTTTTGGCAAGCAAGAATCATAAACCAAACTTTGTAACGTCTGGCCCTGTTACCTGGATATCTATAGTTATCGGAGCACCGGTTGTTACCGTTGTCTTGGACCACGTTATCACGGGGTTGTCACAAAGAGAACAGTGGGTGCGGATAGTTCTCTGGATAGTTTTTCTATCTCTCCACGTTCTCTATACTGTTATATTGAGGAAGCAAATCCGGATAGCTACGGTAAACCTCATAGGAGCAAAAAAATCAGCATTGAATCCTGGCCTACTTAGAACAGCAGCTGCTATCGCATCAGCCGTTACCCTTGGGCTTTCGCTAATAGTATCACTTATACTACTCGACTACTATGGACATCGAGGTGCAGCTGATTTTATTCTTAGAGAAGCAAATTTCAGTGAAGCACAGGCCGAACTTCGTGAGAAAGAACGGATTAAAAACGAGTTATTTCGTGCCGAAGCGAAAGTAGCTGAAAATACCAAGAAAAACGAAAAACTTCCGTCGGATGCAAAGGCGTCTTATAAAGTATCCGCCGAAGAGCAGGCCAAGAAAAAACATCTTGACACGTTTAAGGGGGATGAACTAAACGTAAGAAAAAGCAGCCATGAAAACATCCACAATCGTGAAGGGGCCACTCCTGCCGTAAAAGCAGAGGAAACACAAAAAGTAGAAGGCGCTTTCAAAAGCCCAAATGCGGCGAAGCCTGTCGCCAACTCCTTAGAGAAAGCGGGAATGTTTCTTGGAACATTCGGCGACTTTCTGGGCGGGGTTCTGAATCCTCTCCTCACCTTCGGAACGTTGGTCGCTCTCGCGATCACTATCTTACTGCAAAGAACTCAATTGGAGTTGGCTGAGGATAGTGCAAGCCGCAACTCGGCTGTTATGGAAAAGCAGGCTTTCGAAACGACTTTCTTCAATATGCTGAATCTACATAATACAACTGTTCAGGATTTGAAGTTCGATCCGAAAACCATTGAAATACCGGCTTGGCACAAAGATGCTACCGAGATGGAGGAAGATATCGACTTTGATAATCGAAATCCAGATATGTTATTGACGCCAATCAATATGGCCGAGTCAGAAGGACGCCAAGTGTTCGAACGGGTGTTGCAGCTTATGGACTCAAAACTACATCCGTCTCCACCAAACGCCGTGTATCACCGAATTCAGAAATACCACAATTATGTCTTAGGACATTATTTTCGGACGCTGTATCAATTACTTGAACTTGTCGAAGAATACTCCGAAGAAGCAGGGCATGAAGAGGCCACTCGATACTCTAGTATTATTCGCGCCCAACTCTCCGCAAATGAGCTAATTCTTCTATTCTACAATTGCGGTTACGAATTAGTGGATACAGGACAATTCCGAAAGCTGCTTAAACGATACGAAATTTTAGAACACATGCCGTTGCGCCTAGGTTCGGAGCCCGATACATTGGACACTCCTGGTTATTCATTTGAGATTGAGCATCATATTGATCAATACTTCAAAAGACCAGAGGATGGAGATCACGTTTTCTCCAAAGCTGGCGCATTCGGAGAAAATCCCGTAGTAAGAGATTTTCTAGAAAGAAAGGCGATCTACGTAGACAACTAAGGCTGAGTTCGCTAGAGGTTTGTTTTTACTACTTGGACCGTGGAAAAACATGATGAGTTTTTATAATGGCAGGATCGATCTCGATCGCAGCATGCTGTTCCAAGCGAGATCCGTTTTTACACAAGCATGAGTAGCCACAGGTTTGATCATCGACTGAAAAACGGCTGAATTCGACAATTTCGGAGATTACAAATGGCTTGTCACGAGAAAGCGCAGTTTGCATATATATTTTTATATCTTCGACATCTTCATTCTCGATAAGATCGGCAACTGAAACAAGATCGCAGCAAATGAACCGCTGCCACAGATCCAATTCGACACCATCTCCCTTGAATAGCAAATTCACGTGAAGTAATTGAACGTTAGCCGATAGTTCAACAAGAGGATATCGTTTCAGTCCCGGCCTCTCAAACAAAGTACGAAGCACCTCGACGTTTGAATGAGATTCCCAAGAATTCTCAACTTGAAACATGTTACCCCCAGGCAATTTTTCACGGCCAAGGAAACAAGCGCGTATTACACATTGATGCGCACCTCACGCCGCCCCCTGTAGGGGGAAGACCAATCATACACTATCTTGCAGTATCGCTCCCACTACAGGGGGAATTTTTGGAAGATGAGCTTATAATGTCTTTCGGGTCAGTATTGAGAGACCTGCGACTTGACAGAAATATGACACAAGAAGAGATGGGATTCGCTGCAGAGATCCAACGCAAGCATGTTTCATCTCTTGAGCTTGGTTTGAAGCAACCTTCACTCAGCACAATTTTCAAGCTTGCACGAGCGCTACAAATTCGTCCAAGCCAGTTGATTGCTCAGGTTGAGCAAGTACAGGGTGATCCAAACATACGGACGGCAAGTCCTATGCGCGATAACGCCGGTCGGTGACGCTCTGGGAGCATAAAGGGGTAGTGATGACCGAAAAACTTCAAGCCGACCTTACTAAAGAAAATTGGGAAACAGTTGCTTTACCGGCGGACTTCCCGCGCTTTACTGAGGAAAGTGCTGTTCCTGGTGCACAGCCTAAACTGGTTGCAACATTGCATCAAGGGAAGTTTTATATGGCAGGGTGCTCCCCTCCCGAGCTCTACTCGCGATGGGAAGTCTGTGAAGATCTCGCACTACAGCTAAAAGAGCAAGCGAAAGATTCCAAGGTAGGGAAACGATCGCATATGACTGAAGTTGCAATTTTGGAACAGTATTTGACGCGCTTGATCGAAATGCGATGGACCTCAATGGATGAAGCCCATTGGGTTATCAGAAGGGTGGCTGATCTATTGCATTGGCCTGTACCCGTACAAGCTGCACCGCTTCGTCGAAACTAAGTTCGCCAGCAATGATGCGGTCGCGAAGCCCGGTTAACTCATCGCTACCTTCTAAGCCTGAGAGCTTTACAATTGCGTACGAGCTTTGAAACGCAAGCTCTATATGGCGACGCTCGCCTTGACCTACAATTTTCATGCCTAGCTTCTCCATGAATCGACAACAGAAATTAAACTATTTGGATCGATAACATCGCGATAACCAGACTACTCTAAGATCATCTGTTCTTAGAATCGAAAAAGACAAACCTGCAGGCTTATTTCCGTATGCTCAAGAGCTCATCGCTTCTTTGCCATGATCAGAGACTCTTTAACTTGCCGAGCGCGATCATTTCTTCTTCCCATTGTCATATGATCGTGGTCGATGTTCTCGTACCATACCTCATAATGCTCGCCGAAAGAATCAGTTGCCAAGTTAATAAGCTCGTCAATGTCGATCATCCCGGTGTTCGAATAGCTTAGCAGTAAATCGCTGGCTGATTCTTTTACGCCGCTGAACAAGTCGATAAAAGCACTGCGAACCTGGGTACGAATACAGAATGGAGATTGATGCCGGTCCACGCGGTAGCGTCCTTTTACGACTACTCCCCCTTTGATTTGCAAATCAGGGTAATCGTACTTCACCAACGTCTCGATAGCGTGATAAAAGCGGCTGTAGTGAACAAAAGCATATGGCGGATCAGCGTAGACTACCGACGGTTGCAGGTTTTCTAGACACTCACGATAATCAAGCGATACCAGCTGGTGCCCTTTATCGATTGCGTTAGCTAGATTCCACCGCAATAAGCCTTCAAATTTTCGAGAAAAGTACGTAGCGACTGATTGACGACGATACTTGTTAATATCTTTCATCGATGAGGCAGTGTTCGCATCGCGATACTGAGCATAATGCCCAGTTCCTTGGCTAGTATAAGCCATTGCATGCATCAAACAAGTGAGACCAAATCGAAAGTTTGAAACATCAATTTTTTTCTTTTCGTACAGATCGTCTAATATCTCACGAATAGAGTCGATCCATACGCACTGCTCCGCACTCCACCATGTTCCCGAGTAATATTTCGTAAACAAATGATAATTAAACGAAAAGTCCATCTCTAATAACGAGCGGTTTCGCTTTTCAAGTTCATTGAACTTCTCTAGGGTCAACTCGTCCAGATAGAACAAATCTTTAGGAAGAACTGCAAGCTTCGCCTCAACCAAGGGACGAGCCAAACTAATGATATCGAACTTGCCAATTTTGTTCGCGGGATGCAGATAAATACTCGCGATGGTGGCTGAGTAACTTTGAATATCATTAGAGATGACTGGCGCGAGATGTCCAAACCCCCCGCTGATAGCGCCTGCACCAGCAAACAAGTCTACGATAGGTTTGTTAGGCTCATGAATTTCTGACAATCCTTCCCCAATAAACCGCAGGATCGAAGCCTTCGAACCCATGTACTTGATGACTTGCGGGTATGCACGCGGCAGGTAGTGCTCAGCCAGTGGGTGCTCAACTACAGGCTCAACATCACCAGAGACCACTTCCAAATTTTTCACAGCCACGTCCATCTGCATACCCAATCAATTCTCTAAGCTACAATTTGCCATTCTCTACTATATCACATCTAGGAGATAGCTCCCTGAGGAAGAGGTCAGCAAGGGCGTGCAACATTGTTACCTATGCCATTTCTTGTGGACTACTACAGAGCGTCTTGACTAGGAAATAATTTCTTCCTGGCATAGAATGAGGCGACTACTTAAATTAATGGTGCCCAAGTGTTCGACCGTCTTCGAGAGCTAGGATATGAGATCCGATTCCTTTCACATGCTGAAGCAATATTGAAACAAGACTTTCCAGAAGCTAGCGAAGAACTCGAGGAATCGCTCGTTAACTTCAACATTCCAATCACAGAGATTATCGGCTCTGGTGGCGGTGAAGCATTAGGAACACAACGCTTACGTCGAAGTTTAGCCGCTCGGAAGTGGGTCAAGACTAAATTTGAATTAGTGAAATCAATCAATGGCGTCCCACGAGAGTCGATCTCGCATGAAGTTGATCACGTCCGAGAGTTTGACTACGATGGTGGCAAAGCGATCATTGCAATGGAAATTGAATGGAACAACAAGGATCCATTCTTTGATCGTGATCTGGAAAACTTCAAACGTCTGCATGCTGAGGGAGGGATCAGTGTGGGAATTATATTGACGAGAGGCACAGCTCTGCAGAACGGTCTACGTGGTCTTGTTCGACGATTTACGGTCGAGCGCAATATCAGGTCGTTTGCGGATTTAGAAGCGCTCGGCCTAGAACCGACCAGCCGCCAGAAGAAGATTGTTAATGGCAGGGTAAATCGTAAAAAAAGCCCGCTTGAGTTCGGTGAAGCCTGGGCATCCCATTTTGTGAATGATAAATTCGGGCAGGCAACCACTCATTGGCGTAAACTTATGGACCGTGTGGATCGAGGCGTTGGACATCCATGCCCCCTCGTACTTATCGGGTTGCCAACATCTATCATCACGTTCGACCCAGATGCCCGAATAGAAATGGTTGAGCCGGAAGAAGTAGAGGAAGAATCGGAAGTATGACGAAGCGACGCGGTCACTGATTCACGATTATTGCAGAGTCGTATCTGTAAACGTCAAAACCAACCCGTCTACATGACGCGGGAGATATTCCCACGTGCTCGACTCGACGCCGCGATTGAAAGTAAATTTTTGCTGACGTGTGGTCTACATGGGCCCTGCGGCCCATACCCCGCTAAACTGAACCCATTGTTGGCCTCTTAGGGCAAAATTACTCGTTTTTTACGCCGTTGTCGCAACCGGGTGAAGTGAGGGTTTGCTAACGCAATCTCGTAGAATCTCTCCTAGGGCTACTTGACGCGAATCTGCTCGAGGGGGAGCCTCTACGGCCTGTCGGGCTGCCAGTACATCCCCAACGATGATAACTTGCCGTTGCGCCCTGGTAATTGCAGTGTAAATCAGAGTACGGTCCAGCAAGCGATTTCCTGTTAGAACGACAATAATACGCTGCCATTGAGAGCCTTGAGATTTGTGAATAGTGATGGCGTAGCCGAGCTCGAGATGCTCGAGCATCGAGGCTAACACTGGACGACGTTCACCGTCGTCCCAACGCACCCAAGCTAACGCGTACCCAAGATCACCACCTTCAGGCTTTGTCAGAAGTCGTGGTTTTAGCTCGATCTCTTCCAGTTTGCCAAGTGAGCCGTTTTGCAACCCCCAGTCCCACATATTCTTTGTGCAAAGAACCGGGTCGCCAAGGTAGAAACCGGTGCCAGCGTTGCATTGAAATTCTTCGTTGTAGACAAGAAGCGGCGGCGCGCTTCTCGAAAACCGGTGTTGGCATAGCTCGTTCAACGATTTGGTACCGTCGGCGTTACCCTTCCGTGCGCTCAGGATCTGTGTGACTTCCCGCTCTTGCTCGTACAGATCAACGACAAGTGCCGCAATGGCCCTGGTTGGACAGGGAACAAATGATATCGGCGACTCCCCATCTGCCGGCAATTCAGGCCAACTTCCGTTCCTAATCTCCAAAGCGGCGGCGGCGATAGCCCCGCCATACCGCTTCACTTGTTTGAGCTCTACTTTCGGCAAAAAATCTAGCGGAGCTAGAGCGTGCAACACAAGTCCAGGGCCGACCGGCATGAGCTGGCTAGTGTCGCCAACAAGAAGTAGCCTAGTATGCGATGGCATCAGTTCGCATAACCGATGCATCGTAATTACATCAACCATTGAGGCCTCGTCGACTACTACTACTGACGGTCCAGCCAAGTCAACCTCGCTTCGATTGGCGAAAAAGGAAGCAAGAGTGGTCGCAGGTCTGCCGGTAGCTTCAGCCATACGTTTGGCGGCTCTGCCGGACAATGCGACTTGGAAGATGTGCATGCCCGCATCATCATATACGCGATAAACCGCTTTCAAGACGGTGGTCTTGCCTACCCCAGCTCCGCCGAGGACCAAGGCAAACGCGTGAATAGCAGCACAATGCACTGCCTGTCGCTGCTCCACGTTTAAGACAAGGCTTTCAGCTTGCTCGTACGTGCTCAAGAGTCCATTTATGTGCTGGCTAGTCAGTAATGGCCTATCTTGTAGCAATCTATCTGCTATACCGTTTGCAACGGTACGCTCCATAACTAGCGCACCTAGAGGATGAACGCCCCCATTCATTCCGATGACATAACTGCCGTTCGTCAATCCACTCTCAAGCGCTTCCATTGCCAGAAAGCGAGGTGTAGAACAGCCCAAAACAGTTTCTGTGCGTGCCAAAAGGGTTGAGATAGGCGTAACAGTGTCTCCGCCGTCAAAACCTCGATACAGGGCTTCCTCGATGGCGGCTCGCAAACGACGCGGATCATCCTCTGTGATGCCGAACTCGGAGCGAGCGAAAATGTCGACGCTCTTCCAATTGGCGGAGAAAGACAAGAGACGATAAGGGTCTTCCTTCAGCTTCTGCTCGACGTCGTTTCCGAAGTAAGACAGCAGCTTCCGGCCCGTACGTGTATCGATCCCACTACTTTGAAGCCACTGCAGAGTACGTGCGCTTCCCTGTAGCGTCCACGCAGAGATAACTTGGCGCGCGCTTTCTTCAGTTAGGACGGTAGCTAGCGAACCTACATCGGCTTCATCGAGGATTTGATACAGTCGTTCACCGAACGTATCCCATAGCTTTCGCGCTTTCACCATTCCAATACCTTGGAAATCCTCAGACTCAGCGATAAAGGTGACGATATGTTCGCCAGACACCTTAAGTAAGGACACTTCTGTCGCCTTCACCTGCTGCTCGCGGACGAGGTACCCGTTCACTGTGCGGTCATATGGTTCAACCTCACCCGTCACCTGCCACCATTGGCCAGACTGAACGGAAATTTCGCCAAGCTGAGCGCCGGTGGCCTTGACGACGATGTAGCTCCTGGCATCAACGATATTCCCCAGTTCGTCGATTTCGGTACCAACAAAAATACATCCGCCGCGACCATAGGGATTCTGGGTGCGAATGGACTGAACCCTGATGAGGACTGAACGTATCATCGTGGCATGCGCCCGGTCATAGTAAGAACTTCTCGAATCACGGCATAACGCTCAAGTTCCTGCTTCAGTTGGCGGTTCTCGGCGCGAAGGCTCGCGTTCTCTTGCTCAAGACGCCGCAATCGCTCAGCATCAAGTGAGCGTCGAGGCGAGTTCGGCTGGGGTACATTCGATAAAGTGATGGCAAGACCCTCTAGCTTGCCGGCGACAGCGGGGAGCACGCCTGATTCGCGCAACGCCGCCTCTTTTGCCGAGAGTGCAGACTTGATGCGAGGATTTTGATTCAAGGAGCTGACCGAGAACCTACACTGCGCCGCAATTTCTTTTCTCGAAAGACTACCGCGCGTCACTAACTGCCTGAAATCCTCATCGGTTCGGCTGGACAGCCAAGCGGTGAACACTTGGAAATTTTGCTCAGCAATTTGTTGACCATTAGCCATTGCTTTTCACCTTACTTCTAGCGCGTTCAGGCTTGGGCAAAGGTGCGCTTAACATATCAATCGTGACACCCTTGCGCTCAGCATTAATAGCCCACGTTACAAATCGCTCGTTTAGAAGCTGGTTTTCCATTTCCAGCCGTTCAGCTTTGACTTTGTAACGCTCCGCCTGTGCGAGCGCGGCACGAAGGCGTTCGTCCCGAGGCTCACCTCGCTGGCGCGGCAATGTTCCGCGTAATTCGTCCTTCCTAAAGGAGAACGCATTGGCAATTTCTGGGTACTCAGCGAGCGTAAACCTCGAGTACCGATAACCAATAGATTTCTCTACTGCATCTAGCAAAAGGTCCCATGTGAGCTTGCCCTTCCAGCTGTCCACAGTCTCCAAGATGACGGCGATGCGCTCAGCGGTTAGGTCGGGGGATCTGCTTTTCCTCATGTGGGCACCTTTTGTCGTGTTGCCGAGACAAACCTAACAGGATGAACATGATCCGCAGTGATAAGCGGGGCATTGCTTACGTCCAAACGGATTCTCGCTCCCATAGGTACTGCTGGGTTCTCTAAAATTGATACAAGCGCGTTCACGCGCTCAAGTGTCACACTCTGATGCTTGACCCAAGTATCGGCGCCATACTCTTCGTCACTCAAAGCTTCGCGAGCCTGCTTCAGCAGGTACTCCGTTTCGCTCTTGAGCATACGTAGATTAGTTTCCTTCTGAGCATCGCCCTTGACACATTCCTGCTCCTCACAATTGATGCAATCGCGGTACATTTGGCATGGCTCGCTCGCAAAATCGTGAGCGCACCAACCGTACTCTGTTGTATGTGCAGCAGTCAGTCCCTCGCCCTTAAATTCACTGCGCATAACAAGGTTGCGCCTAGTGAAGACTGGCTCGAGCTCCGAGGTGAAGCCTTCCTTCAAGGCCTGGCTAATTGGTACTTGTACCTCATCCGAAGTCATATGGTCATAGGCACGGTTCTGCGCTACGTCCTTTCGTCCTGAAAAAATAGCAATTTCAGTGCTGCTCAAGCCGCCAGTTTGCGCGAGCATGTTCAGGTAATGACGCAAGCTGTGGCTACGTAGCTCGATTGGTTTTCCATCGTCCTCGAAGTATTCAAAGCGTTCAAAGAGCGATTTCCTATCCTTATAAGCGCCGAAGTCGCTCGTGATCGCTGTGTAGTCCACGCAACTGAACATACAAAGGAATGTCGCCCTAGCCGAGTGCATTTCATTTGCGCGCATGATAGCCATCGACTCACGACACAGGAGTTGATGATCACCTGGAACATACGGAAAGGTTTCTGGAAGCATCGCGAGGACGGCGCGTTCAACGTCTTTGAAGAGAAAACCGATACGCCGGCCACCAAGCGACTGCTTGGGTAGCTTGTTTGTTATTTGTGCCCAGGTATTCGCCTGCACTCTCGCTTTTTGATCGCCCCATAAGATAAGGCCGATCTGCTCGGGCGTTAGGATCTCTGTATTCCTGAGATGGACAGCATTCTTGTGTAGATACAGCGCTTGGGGATTTGTTGTGTACCAATTTGCCAACTCCTGCGCCGGAGCTGTGACCTTGATGATGTTTGCAACTGCCTGTCGTGCAATCGGGGCCATTTCCGAAGGCAGCCATTTGGTGGTGTTTTCGAAACCTTTAGACCCGGACCAGCGTAGTCCCAGCTTTCCGCAATATTCACCCTCCCCTTCGACCAAACAATTTCGTCGAAGACGAAGTAGCTCATTGATGCGCTCAGGTGCGCAAAGCAATAAAGCAGTGTTACTTGATACAAGAACGTCAGCTGGCTGGATAGCCTCAAAAAAGATAGCCCCGAGCGCTCGGAGCGCGGCAGCGGAGGGGAGTTTCTCTTGGCGTGCGGTCAGTGCTTCGGTGGAGATACGAGACCCTAGCTCTTGGGGCTTTTTGAAACCATGCGTCCAATTTTGCCGAAGTACAATAAAACCCTTACTGCGCATGAACTCAGCGATGTATTCCAACTGCCCTGCAACGCGATAGGCCACGGCTGACGACACCTGCCTTCTAGCGATTTCCACTGCAGTATCCAACACCATTTCGTTTACCGCCGTCGGCCTCGAGCCTTTGCTCAATTCGCGCAACGCAGCATCTAGGCATCGCAACGCTGCAATGCGTACGCTTTGAGAGGTGACAGGGCGCTTATCGTGAAGGTAGATTAGAGTCGCTTTCGCAAATTCTAAAAACGGGGATGGCAAGCTCGGCGTGGGCTCGTTTTCGCTGGCCGCTTCCAGGGTACTGAACACCGCACGGTGCACTTTATTCTGGCCTTTTAAATAACCAACGTCCCAAATGTTGTTGTCGAACTGAGACTTAGCACCGAGGACTTCTGAGTCCCGGCAGAGTTTGACGAAGGCCTCAAAGTTGGCCAGCGGCTCCAGTTCCGCACGAGGTGTGAAGTTGAGGACTGGCGCGTTCACAACACACCCTCCGATGTCGATTGGGCGCGCTGTTCCGAGACCTGAGCACAGAGTGCGATAACCTCTTGAACGGCACGAATAGATTCATCGTTCACGGCTGCGATGCGGTCATCTGTTGACCACTTTTCCCTCTCAGTCTCCAGTCGTTCGAGCACTTTCACATGGGGAGCATCGAGCCACGGTTCAAAACGGAAGCACGTGTAACAAGCAACTGGCTTGTTAAAAGCACAATTACTTCCTTTCCCTCCGCAGCTCCCGATAGGAGCTTTAGAAATTCGAAAGTCAATAATGCGGCTGCCAGGCGCACCTTTGTGTGTTGTGCTCTCCTCGTCTGCTACGAGCTGCCCTTTGAATGCCTTAGCAAGTGGGGCCAACAGCTGCCCTATCGCCCTGTCGATGTTCTCAACAATTTTAGGTGAAGCAGAAACGTACACTCCAACGTGCTGAAGGTCGGCGTGTCCCATTCGATTCGCGATGATCACCTCACTTGCGCCCTCTTCCGCGAGTCTGGTGCCAAATGTGTACCGAAATCTCTTTGTTGATAGAGGCATTGGCGCAAAGTCAAGCCTGGATGTTGGTGGTGCAAATTCAGTTATAAGGACTTTGAATTGCCTAGATAGACTTTCAGGTTGACAGTGCCCGTAGAACAAGTCGTCGATATCGCGCAACTGTTTGGTCGAGCCTCGGGTCAAAACTAATTTTTCGGGAAAAAAAGCTGAGTTTTCGTCATACCCGCACGCCCGTAATTCATTGATATGGTTTTTGATAAGCTGAGCTGTTTGTGGGCTGATATCAAACGGCAGAAGGCTAGTCCGCGTGTTTTTCTCACGATTCTTCGCCTGAGGAAGATTGAGCACTGATGTTGCCTCATCGAAATCACCTAGTTTCAGTGACGCAAATTGGCAAATACGTCCACCGCACGCTAAGAGTAACCGGGTGAGGAGAAGCATCCATAAGGGAAGCGCACCTGCTCCATAGGCCGCGTTAACCGCCGAGTGCAAAGCGGTGTACTCTTCTTCGCTCAAAGGTCCCTTGACCGGATCGCGCGTCCTGACGGCGTTCCCTTTCTCATGCCAAGGCTTACGTCGTTCCACCAAATATGTTGCGGATTCCGGCTCCACTCCGGGTAGTCTTAGAGCAACCCATTTCTGAAACAAGACACTGAGCCGCCCAAGCCGCCCTACAACCCGGGTGCCCAACTTCGCCACATAGCTGGAAATATGTTGTGCGTAGATTTTTCCCTCAGGAAGTACCTGAGTGACCTGTGCAAAGTGAAAAAAAGACTCATTCAAATGGCAGACATATGCTGACGAATGTCCTTTCACGAAGGTAAGCAACACTTGCTTCAACATCGGCACGAACGCATCAAAGCCATTATCGTATCGACGAAAGTCAATTCGAGCATTAAACGGACCATCAGCCCACTCCCAAACATCTTTTCTCGGATCGAAGCTATTCCCGTTGCGAGTAAAAACACGCTCTGGCAAAGCAATGGCGAGTCCAATGGGTGAGCCGGGTTTAACTGCTTGAAACATCGAGCTGCTCCTGAAGTTTCAGGGCAATCTCACGCCCCTTTTTATTGGCGTGGCGACGTGTATAAGTCGCAGCGGACTTCGAATTGTCGGCCCAGCCTTGTTGTTCATTTCGGGCTTTCTCTTCGACAGCGTCAGTCAGGCCCATCAGTTCAGCCTGCTCGGAAAACCGTTCATTCCAAGTGTGACGCAACACATGGCTCGTTAACGTGACAGGCAAGCCTGGGCAAGCCTCGCGGAGCTGCGCGAACAATTTATCAATACTTTTCACGGATAACGGATGACCATCATCTGAAACGATAAGCTGAGGGTATTTCCGAGCAATCTTGATTTTCTTTCTATCGCTATTGATATAGTCCCAAACAGCGCGCATGATGGCTGGCCGCAGCTCCACCTCTCGGTCGTTGGTCTTGGCATTTGGTTGAATACGGCGAGGATCCTCGCTAGCATCTGCTCTTCGAAGGATACGTAACTTCGGAAGGCGCTGGTCAAGGTCTCGAATTTGCAGGCCGAGCAGTTCACCTCGACGCATCCCGGTCGCGAGAAGGAGCACAACAATCAGCCAGTTCCGCTTACGGACAAACCCACGTTCCCACGGGTTATCTGGGGAGTCTGGATGGACCACCTTGAGAACTCGGTTCTGATCGTCTTTTGAGAGACCTTCTCTGGCCCCGAGCTTGGCTCGCTTGGAGACCTGCGGTAAGTGAGCACGAAATGCCTCAATAACAAAGGTGCTTTCAAGTGCTAGCTTTTCACGCAAAGACGCTGACAATGTGGCCCCAACATACGTTGCCAAAAATCCAAGATAGTCCGCAATGTATCGTAGGCGGGAGGCCTGCGTTGCGACATCGACAGATTTGGTCTCCTCCACTTTAACGTTCCGACGCATCCGGACTCGTTTAAGATCGATAACTTTCGACTTTCCCTGCGCGCCCACGGCCTCTTCGGACAGATCTGCTATCCGATATTGAACAGAATCAGCTAAGCGGTTCACTTCAGGGATGGTCAAAAATTCACCCTGCCGCAGGCGGTCTAGCAAGTCAATCCCAGCCTTGCTCAGTTCGCGATGCACCAATGCAAGTGACATGCATACCGCATGAATCGTATTAGCAGCCCGACCGCGCTTGCGGTATTTCGCCAAGTAAAGGGTTGCTTCATGAACTGGCAGACCTCCAGGTCTGCTCAGAACCGAGTGGTGCTCGCCATTTTGAAACCTGACACGCTTCGCGACAAAATTTGTCATACCCACAGTTTTAGCTAAGTAGTAGTCGGATATAACCGCTACTTAACCACAAAACAGAGTGTTGGTAAAGAAAAAAGCCCGTCTTCTTCGAGAAAACGGGCTTTACCAACAAAAATGCAACAAGGTAGGTTTTAGAACGGAATGTCGTCATCCATATCCGAGAAGTTCGGTGCTGGCTTCGGCTGCGGACGTGCTGCCGGTGCCGGTGGCGCCTGGCGTGGTGCTTGCTGGCGTGGCTGCTGTGGTGCCGAGTAGTCGTCGTCCATGCCGCCACCGCCCATACCGCCACCCATGCCGCCGCCGTCGCCGCCCATGCCCTGGCGACCGCCCAGCATTTGCATGTTTTCAGCGATGACGTCGGTTGCGTAACGCTCGATGCCGTCCTTGTCGGTGTACTTGCGGGTCTGCAGCCGGCCTTCGACGTAGACCGACGAGCCTTTTTTCAGGTATTGCGCGACGATCTCGGCCAGGCGGCCGAAGAACGAAATACGGTGCCACTCGGTCAGCTCTTTTTGCTCACCGGTGTTGCGGTCTTTG
>Ga0308164_10002216_pt1 | contig 19981 bp, 20 predicted proteins | sample PhyTR2_FD_201031 | JGI IMG/M metagenome (GOLD analysis project Ga0308164, IMG submission 201031) | Phyllosphere microbial communities from UC Gill Tract Community Farm, Albany, California, United States - DLSLT.R2 | ecosystem: Host-associated > Plants > Phyllosphere > Unclassified | place: USA... | reverse complement strand
AGTCGCCCTGTCCTGTCGCAAGCGTTGATCCGAACCTGAAGCTCCGCTTCGCGCGTGTGCGGTAATGAGCACTAGCCTTCAGTGGATTTGATGCCTCAGGCATCAAATCCATACTGTTCCAGTCGCCATGGCTTATCCGAACACAGGTCCTTCAGGTTTTCAGCAGTCACGCTGGTATTTGCCCGGCACCGTGTCCTCACCCGCCGACTTGAGGACCTGCCCATGGCCGACCATTTCCAGCTCAACCTGGGCTCGCTGCGCAGCACCATCACCCTGACCCTGCACACCCATCACGCCGCTCGGCTGTGGCAGGGCCGCCTGGCCCGCGAGGGCAGCCATCCGATCATGAGCATGGCGGCCTACATCAACATCACCAACATCCTCAAGCAAGCGGCGGCGCAGGACGACCCTTTCGCCGACTGGTTCATGCTGATGCTCGAGGACAAGGTGCTGCTGGCCAAGGCACAGATGGGCCAGTTGATGGAGCAGGTCAGCCATCTAGAAAAACTCCTGCCCTCGCAAATCGACGTGGGTGACAACCTCAACATCCACCCCGTCACCCTGCCGCTGTTCATCGCCAGCCAGCTGGGATTTCTGGCGGTGTACCTGCTCACCGATTACGACACCTTGGTCAGGCGTGTGCTGCTGGCCCATCACACGGCGCTGATCGGCCGACCGGACATGGAAGGCTGGATCGACCAGGGCGCCCACCAGGTGCGCAGCTTGTTTGGTATCGCCCACCGATGCCGCGTGTCCGGCGTCACCCGCAGCGATGTGGTCGCCGACAATGCTCGCTTCCAGGAAGCGGTCGATAAATACGGTCGCCCGCCTCAGGATGTGCTCGATGGCACACGTCGCTCGCAGTTCGCCCCGCCCATCATCGCGGTGGCAGGGTCGACGGAGAGTGAGCCGGCCAGTGCAAGTGATGACGTTCCGGCGGACGACGAGACGGCCGCTGCGGATAAGCCGTCATGACCCCACGGGACTTCCCCGCCGATCTGACCCTCGCACCCACTGCCTATCGGGACATCGAACACGCTGCCTCCCTAAAAGGCCTTTTAAAGCCTTTTAAGGGTAAGGGGGAACTGGTTCAGCTGACGAACGTCACGAGGGAGCTTGAACAGCGTGTGGCGCAGCTCATGGGCACCCAGGCGGCGATCATGGCGCTGCCGCCCTTGTCCTTGCTGGGCATTCGCCTGGTGCTGCAGAACACCGGCGCCGGCACCACCTTTCTGCGCTGGCGCACCCAGGACTTTTCCCGCATGGGCGCCCTGGTCTGGGAGCGGCTGATGCGCAATCCGCGCCTGCCCCCGGACCTGCGCACTGCCCTGTTCCAGCTCGAATGCAACCGCATCGCGCTGAACCTGCAGATGAGCGTGCTGCATTCCCTGCAGCGCCAGGCGCTCGACTGCAGCCACAAGATGGCCAACGCCGAAGGCGTGCTGCGCCAATCCCCATCCGGAACGGAGACATCACCATGAGCACTTTTTTTGTCGGCGAAGGCAACATCGGCAGCGCGCCGGACTTTCAGGAATTCACCTCGGGCAATGATGAGCCGCGGCGTCTGCTGCGCCTGAATGTCTACTTCGACAACCCGGTACCACGTGAGGGCGGCTACGAAGACCGAGGTGGATACTGGGCCCCAGTTGAACTGTGGCACCGTGATGCCGAGCATTGGAGCACGTTGTTTCAAAAAGGCATGCGCGTGCTGGTCGAGGGGCGCACGGTGCGCGATGAATGGGAGGACAGCGAGGACAACGCACGGGTGACCTTCAAGGTCGAGGCGCGGCGCATCGGTATCCTGCCGCATCGGCTGGCCAGCGTGAGCATGCGCGAAAAGCCCTCCGACGCCGCGCCATCGGGCTCGGCCGACAAAGCGAGCACCGGCACCGCCCGCAAAGGCGGTCGCGCCAAGAGCTGACCAGTGGACCTCAGTGGAATGAGCGCCTCACTGCGCGGCGCTCATCCAAACCCTGGCCCATCGACGCGCGTCACTTCAATGCCGTGTCGAACCCGCACTGTATTGCAACAACATCGCCTCCAGTGCCGTCTCCAGCACGTCCGGATCCTCAGCGACTTTCGCCAGCGTCTGCCCCAGTTCCCGAAACGCCTGCCGGTGCGTAGGGCATTGTTCCAACCACTGCGCCAAGGCGCTGAGCTTGTCCTTGTCGTCGGGTGATCGATGAATCTCCAGAAAGCGTTGAAGTGCCTGCAACCGCACCTGGCCTATCAGCCCATCGTCCGCTGTATCCACGTGAGTTTCCTTGTACGTCAACACGCGCCTCGCGCGCGCAGCGACCGCAACTGATTCTTGCCCATTTTCAGCAATCCACACACTCAATTGAACAAATACAACCCATATCGCCCAGAGTCAACCCGATGGGTTGTTCATCTTGCCGGGTCTTTGTTCGACCATTCAGGTTGAATGGGAGACCCGCACAGTTGCCGAAAATCATCGCCGCCGCCGATAAGCAGATTGGCCAAATGATCGCCAAGCGTCGCCGCGCCCTGGGTCTGACTCAGGACCAGTTGGCCGAACGCCTGTCGATGGGTCGTGAGGCCTATTCCCGGCTCGAACTGGGCAAGACGTCGCTGTCGGTCCCCAAGCTGATTCAGCTGTCGGGCGCGCTGGATTGCGGGCTGGCCGAGTTGGTGACCGACTTCAGCCCACGCCCCACTGACCAAGGCCATAAGATCGGATTGCTGCTCGCGCCGCTGTCTGATGCCGATCGGCAGTTCATCCTGTCTTCGACCGAGCACCTGATTGCCCACCTTAAGCAGCGTTAGTTTGCCGCGACCGTCCAGTTGGACCCAGCACATTCAGTTTTAAGCTGGCTCCCTCCCCCCTGAGCGTCACCCTGCTTCAGTCATCCGACTGGAGCGAAGCCATGCAATTGTTCATCTGCGAAAAGCCCTCCCAGGCGCGCGACATCGCCCGCGTGTTGCAGGCCGGCCGGCGTGCCGAAGGCTGCCTGGTGGGCGAGCGGGTCACCGTCACCTGGTGTGTCGGGCACCTCTTGGAGACTGCGCCACCTGAAACCTACGGCAGCCACCTCAAGCGCTGGGCCCTGGAAGACCTGCCGATCCTGCCCCAGCAATGGAAGGTGTTGCCAAAGCCCAAGGTCGCTTCCCAACTCAAGGTCATTCGCGGCTTGCTGGGCCGGTGCGACGAGGTGGTCATCGCCACCGATGCCGATCGCGAAGGCGAGATGATCGCGCGCGAGATCCTGGAACTGGAAGGCTACCGCGGGCCGGTGCAGCGCCTGTGGTTGTCGGCGCTCAACGATGCCTCGATCCGACAAGCGCTTGCGGCGCTCAAACCCGGTGCGGAAACCTTGCCCTTGTATCACTCGGCCCTGGCTCGGTCGCGGGCCGACTGGCTGGTGGGCATCAACCTCAGTCGGTTGTTCACCCTGCTTGGGCGCCGCGCGGGTTATGACGGAGTTCTGCCGGTGGGGCGCGTGCAGACGCCGACACTGAAGCTGGTGGTATCCCGCGATCGGGCCATCGCGAGCTTCGTGGCGCAGCCGTACTGGACGCTGGATATTCGCCTGGCCGCAGGGACCGCAGATTTTCAGGCTCGCTGGCAACCGCCCCCTACGGCCTGCGATGACCAAGGTCGTTGTACCCGCCAAAGTGTCGCGCAGCAGGTGCTGAAGGGGGTGCTCGAGGCCGCACAGGTGCACATCGACAGTGTCGAAAACGAGCGGGTACGGGAGTCCGCCCCGCTACCGTTCGACCTGGGCACGCTGCAGGAAATCTGCTCGGCCCGGCTCGGCCTGGGTGCTCAGGAAACACTGGAATGCGCCCAGGCCTTGTACGAGACCCACAAGGTCACCAGCTATCCTCGAAGCGACTGCGGCTACCTGCCTGAGAGCATGATCGACGACGCGCCAGCGTTGCTCGAGGCGCTCACTCAAGCCGATCCGGCGCTTCGGGATCGGCTTCAGGACCTGAACCTGTCCGTGCGCTCGCGCGCCTGGAACACCGCCAAGATCTCCGCCCACCACGGCATCATCCCGACCGCCGTGGCGTTCCGGATCGACAGCCTGCCCCCGCGAGAACGCGCGGTGTACGCGTTGATCCGCGCCCGGTACCTGGCGCAGTTCTGCGCGCTGCACGAGTACCTCAAGACCGAAGCGTTGTTCATTGGGGCCGGTGAAACCTTCAAGGCCACGGGCAAGCAGATTCTGGTACCCGGCTGGAAGCCCTGGATCAGCGAAGCCGACCCCACTGGCCCGGCTGACGCCTCACAGGCGCTGCCCGCGTTGCACGAAGGCCATGCCCTGAGCGTGTGCTCGGCCAAAGTCGATGCCCGCACCACACAACCGCCCAAGCCTTACACCGAAGGCACGCTGATCAGGGCCATGAAATCCATCGCCAATCAGATCGAGGATTCGCGCCTGCGCCAACGCCTCAAGGACAGCATCGGTATCGGCACCGAAGCCACCCGGGCCTCGATCCTGCAGGGGCTGATCGACCACGGTTACCTGGTGAAAAAGAAGCGCAGCCTGTCGGCCTCGGCGGCCGGTCACACGCTGATCGAGGCCGTGCCGCCCGAGGTGGCTGATCCGTTGATGACGGCGTTGTGGGAACAGGCGCTGGAGCATATCGAAACCGGCCGGCTGACCGTGGACGCCTTTCTCTTCAAGCAGGGCGAATGGCTCAGCCAACTCATCAAGCACCACGCGACACTCAAGCTCAACGTGCCGGCGGCGCGCGGCCCGGGCTGTCCGATCTGCAAGACGGTGATGCGCAAACGCACCGGGCGGACCGGCACCTTCTGGTCGTGCTCGCGCTATCCCGACTGCAAGGGCACCAAGCCCTTGGCCAAGCCCAAGGCGTCAAAGCCCAAATCCAAGGGACCGTGACCCTCACCGTGCACTTGACGGGTCTGGTCGGGGCTGTTGTAGTGAGGACGCCCTTCGCCATTGGCGAGCCAAGACCGATTCGCTCCGGGCAGCTCGGTCGGACTCCATGAGTTCGGAGCCGCTTTTTCCTGCAACCTGGTTGCCCTTCACCGCCCTGCAAATCGTTGCAGCGAATGACCCGTGCCGCTTTTCACCAGGCCGCAGGGGTCATTCGCTTCGGCGATGACGATCAGCTCCGGTGCCCGCCGGCGAAACACTGGGCGCCTTTTGTGCGCGGATGCGTGCCAGAAAATTCCGACCCAGGCCACGACAAGGGTCGGTTGGTCAGGTCCTGCCAACGTGTGCTTGTCACGAGGAGCGACGTTGTCGCGATTGGCCAAAGGTGGTCCCTTTTTATCCCCAGCCCGATGACCGTCGGGCTATTTTTTAGGGGCAACTATGTCCTGTCTTCCATGGGGTTCGTTCAGGGCTCACTAAATCGCTCCAATCGAAAGACCTTGCCCCTCCAGTTCAGGAGATTTAAGCGCCGTATCGAGTAATTACCGAAATTGCGTTTCGTCCCCTATTGTCGAGGGGGTTCTGGCCGATAAAAGCCCAGATGACCACGATTATTCTCTGACCGAGGCTTGACTTCCATGTCCCTGCGCAGCATTGGCATAGCATCCCGCGCTACCCTAAGTTTCAGTCTTATCGCTCTGCTCGTGCTGTTTCTCGGCGGAATGAGTCTGAAGCAGATGGATCAACTCAACCAGAACGCCGTGAGTATCAGCCAGGGTTGGCTGAAATCGACCCGTATCCTCGGTGAGCTGGCCGACACCACCACCCGCTTTCGGACAATGAGTTACTTCATCCAGATCAACCGCGACCAAGCCAGCATCGACAAAGCCGACTCCCGCCTCGAAGAGCTCACCAATCAGGCCCGGCGCTTGATGCGGGCCTACCTGCCAACCATCAGCAGCCCCACCGACCAAGCCCTGTACGACGATCTTAACAGGGTCATGACCAACTATGTGACCGCGCAGGACAGCCTGCGCCAGGTGTCAAAGGCGAAGCAGGAAGACAGCATCGCCGGCCTGATCAACGGTGACCTTAAGACCTTCTCCGACCAGATGACACCATTGCTCGCCAAACTCACCGAGCTCAACCGCAAAGGCGCCGACGGCGCCGTGGCGGACTCGCAGACTGAGTACGCCAACGCCCGCAACCTGGTCGTAGGCGTGTTGATATTGGCTGCCATCCTCACCGTGCTGCTGGCCGTCCTGCTGACCCGCAGCATTGTGCGCCCTTTGAGCGCCGCGGTGAAAGTGGCCGAAGACGTTGCGAACAGCGACCTGAGTAAGAACGTCTTGGTCGAAGGCAACGACGAAGTGACGCGCATGCAGCAAGCGCTGAGCACCATGCAGAGCAACCTACGTAACACCCTCCAACAGATTTCCGGCTCAGCCACCCAGCTGGCTTCCGCCGCCGAAGAACTCAATGCCGTCACCGAGGAAGGCTCCCGCGGGCTCCAACAGCAGAACAACGAAATCGACATGGCCGCCACCGCAGTGAACGAGATGACCGCCGCCGTCGAAGAAGTGGCTACCAACGCCGTGACCACCTCCGAAGCCTCGCAGCAATCCACCGCCGCCGCACAGCAGGGCCAGCAGCGCGTGAGCGAAACGGTGACCGCCATCACCCAGATGAACCATGACGTTGCCGCCACCTCCGAGCAAGTCCGCCAGTTGGCCGGCCAGACCCGCGACATTGGCAAGGTACTCGAAGTGATTCGCGCCATCGCCGAGCAGACCAACCTGCTGGCGCTCAATGCGGCCATCGAGGCGGCGCGAGCCGGTGAAGCCGGGCGTGGCTTTGCCGTGGTAGCTGACGAGGTGCGGGCGCTGGCCCATCGGACCCAACAGTCGACTCAGGAAATCGAGACCATGGTCAGTGGTATCCAGCATGGGAGCACCCAGGCCGTAAACGCCATGGAGAACAGCAGCAGCCGCGCGCAGAGCACCCTCGACGTGGCCCGCAGCGCCGGTAATGCGCTTGAGGAAATCACACGTAGCATCGGCGAGATATCTCAGCGCAACCTCGTTATTGCCAGCGCCGCTGAAGAGCAGGCCCAAGTGGCCCGCGAAGTGGACCGCAACCTGATGAACATCCGTGACCTGTCGATGCAGACCTCGGCCGGTGCCCACCAGACCACCGCCGCTAGTCAAGAACTCTCGCGCTTGGCCATAGACCTGAGCCAAATGGTCAATCGCTTCAAGGTGTAAGATCCAGTTAACTACGGGGATTTGCTAGCGTAGAGCCCTTCGCCTACTGCCAGCAAAACCCGCATGCGCCGTTCTTTGGTTCGAGCTTCATGGCACCCTGACTCACACCGACAAACTGCATTTACCAAACAGAGCGAGATGCCATCATCTGATCCTGTTCGCCACAGGGTTGACCACCTACTGGCGAGGCTTCTGAGCAGCGTCCGCCGGCCCGTGCATACCAGTCAGCTAGAAAGCATCAACAACAGGATCCAGTTGATCAGCGTAGGGCGCACGGCGCGTCAAATAGTCCGTTTTTTCTTTTTAGAGATCGAACGTGCTTTTCACAGAAAATTTACGAAAAACATATTTTGTGCCCCGAATTTTCCACTGTGTGCCACTCGAATCTGGGCCAACAGCCTCTGTTCGATCAGCTGTTGACGTCGCATTGATCGCGTTTTATAGATGGGCTGCACTTGCTGTCGATGACAGCGCCTAGGCAGCTCGAACCTTCAAGGCTGCGCCATTTCGATGGTGGTTCTCCCAAGTGCGATTCGCGTTCGGCAGCTCGCACGGTCATCGATTCGTCGGTGATGAGCGCTGATTGTTATCTCAGCCCTTCTGGGCCTACTTGTCATCCCCCTGCGGAATTCACCTCCCGCCGGGACGGTGGGTTTCCGCGTTTCTTGCAAACAGGAGATTCACCATGACTCAGTCCACTACCCAAAACCAAACCCAAGCTAGCAGCTACTTCAACCTGCACACCCAAGGCATCGGCTATCTGAACCGCGTGCGTGAAGTCACGGTTCGTCGCGGCCAGCCGTTCATGGCCTGTGATATCGCTGCCCTTCATGGCGCCAGCGATGACGTGGAATACACCCGCTTCGACTGCAAGGTCGCCGGTGGTGAAGCGGAAAGGCTGATCCGCCAACACATGGCCGACGTCCAGGCCGAACGCAAAGTCCTCTTGGGTTTTCGTATCGGTGATCTGTGGACCGATGCATTCATCTACGAAAAAGGCGAACGCCAGGGTCAACCCGGCGCCAGTCTCAAAGGCCGCTTGATCTTCATCGAGTGGATCAAGGTCGACGGCACCTTGGTGTACAAGGCCCCGGCCCGCACGCCCATTGCCGCCGATGCGGAGCAACCCACCGCTGATGCAGATCACGCACAGCATCAGGACGAATCGCAGGCACGACAAACCGCCTGATCCGTCCGCTATCCCGCTGCGCTCTCCCCCGAGCGCCTTTTCTTCCACCACAGGAGGCTCCCATGGAATCCTTCTCGCTCTGCCAAACCTGCCTGGTTGCCGTCGCCTATGACGACTTCAGCGCGCTGTCTTTGTATTACACCGATGAGGACGTCGAGCAGCGCATGGCCGCAATCCATGCGGGTGCTCGGGAACTGATGCCCCTGAGCGCTGATTTCGACTCAGAGACCGGCCTAGGCATCGACCACTTTTCCACGTCACCTTGTGATGCGTGTCACTGCTCACTTCACGGCACCCGCCACCGTTTCACCCGATTGTGATTACTGAAATCCAAAACTCTTTCACCCAACCCATCAGGGGCCACCACGCCCTGGGGGTGTGCCCCTTTGCGACTGGAGGATCACACCATGCACGCTCCCCTCACCTTGATCGACGGTACCGATGTCACCCGCCGCGGTGCAGAAGACCAAATGATTGCCGAAGCGCTCAACCTGCTGGATCGGCGTTATTTCACCCGTGGTGAATGTCTTTTCAGCCCGACTGCGGTGGCCGACTACCTGAAGCTACAACTGGTCGGGCATCACCAAGAGGTCTTCGCCATGGTCTGCCTGGACGCACGTCACAGGACCCTGAGTTTTGAAAAAGTGTTCTTCGGCAGCATTGACAGTGCCAGCGTGTACCCGCGAGAGATCGTGATTCGCGCCCTGGCCTGCAATGCCGCCGCCGTCATTTTCGCCCACAACCATCCTTCGGGGTGCGCCGAACCCAGCCAGGCCGATCGCAACCTTACGGCACAGCTCAAGAACGCCCTGGCCTTGGTGGAAGTCCGCGTTCTGGATCACTTCGTGGTGGGTGAGGGAAAACCCGTGTCGCTCGCCGAGATGGGTTGGCTCTGACTTAACGTGCAAACGCTTCACCCTGCCGGGGAAAATCTCTTCCCCGCTGGGGAGGCGGTGACTCCGGTTTTACTCAACCGAAACAGGAGAATCACCATGGAACTGTCCATCAACGATCTGGCGGGTGTCCAGTTTGTGGAAAACCCGTACGCACCCGACACCCTGCTGCGACGCGACGTGTTCGAGCGTCAATTCGTGGTGATGGGTCACGGCGAGATGATCTTTTCCAAAAGCAGCTTTTGCTCTCAGGCCTTTCAGGAACGAGCGCTGGTGGTACTGGGCTACTGCGGCCTAATCACCGAGGGCATGGCGATCGCTCACGATTGCCTTTTCAGCGACGCCTTTGGGCTGCGTGCATTAGAGCAGGCGTGCGCGGTGGATTTCAGAATCCACCAGGTCAACATCGTCGACCTGCAGCGCCGCACCGTGCTGTCGGGCGTTGTCCGTGAAGCAAGCATCGAGTGGCTGTCGCCCTGTGTGACTCGAACCGAACGGATGTACGCCAGACTGACCGCTCAGAACCTGTTGAATCGGGCACAAGTGCATACCCACGACGGTCTGCACGAGGCCGCCCGGCAACTGCGCACCGAGGCCGAAGAGTGGCAAGGCCGGATGATCGCCGAACACTGGATACCTCACGCGCTGAAAGCGCTCTCGCAATGACCCAGACCCGACCGGGGAGTAACCTCCCCATCGGGCGGACTCTCCCGGTTTTTCGATAACCTTGGAGAGACAGCATGAACCTTCATGTACAGCACTTCGATGGCGTCGCTTTCGTTCACAACCCCTATCTCGCCGGAACAGCCCTGCGCCAGGACATCTTCGAACGTCAGTTCCGGGTGCTCGCCCACGGCCAGGCAGAACTCGCGGATGATGATGGCTTTGCTCACACCTTCTGGATGCCGCTGACAATCGAGCTCGCACAGTGCGGCTTGCTCGAGCAGTGCCTGCTCAAGGCCCTGCATTATCTGGTCTCGGGCAACGCTGGCTTCATCGGCGATGCGGTGCTGGACTTTCGGCCGGAGCGTATCTCGGTTCAGGATCGCGGCGGTCAAACCGTGCTGTCAGGCCTCGTCAGGCAGTCCACGCTGACCTGGTTGCCGCCCTACTGCACCGGTGACGAATTGCTCTTAGCCGAAGCGCAAATAAGGCGCCTACTGGCAGATGCCATCGACGAAGATCGTTGGGACAACCATAGCACCGCAAACAACCTGCGGCGTCAGGCAGACCATCTCCAGGCCCGCATTATCCCCACTCGCTGGCGGCCGCACGTCCTGAAGCTGCTGAACATCTAACTATTGATGCACATCCCTTGGGGGCCTTTCCCCCTTGGGGCGGGGCCCTCCTCACCTTGTGGAGAACCCGAGCATGAACACCACACCTGAAAACCCTTTCGCCCGCGGCTACCTGGCCATGGTCAGCGAACGCGTGCTGATGATCATCTACGACGACAAGCAGCCGCCCTGCTACCGCACGCTGCACCCGTCACAGATTCATCTGAGCGACGAGCACATCGAGCACCTTGCCTGCCGTTTCAACGACGACATGGTATGGGTCGGTACTGATCCAAAGCCAGACCCTGATCTGGAAGCGCAATGCATGTACGAAGGCACCGTCGCGGCAGTGATCTACCAGGTGACGGCTGACCATTTCGGTAGCGCTGTGCACCTTGGGGATTTCCCCACCGAGGCTGCTGCGCAATCGGCGATCCTGCAGGTGGCTTTTGAGACCGGCCACTACAGCCGCAGTTGGGAAATCAGCAGCGCCCACGTGCCTCAGCCGGACCTGTGGACTTTTTGCTTTCCGGCCAGCAGCGGGCGATCGATGGGCTACTTCGAGTGCTTCAGCCTGCCGGGCAGTACCGCGGTTGGGTTCAAGCTCTACTCGACTCCGTGGTCGGCAAATCCTTCTCTACGCTCGTTCGATGCCAGCAGTAGCGACGTCGAAGCGCGCATGCGCAGTGAAGGTGTGCCCGAGGCGCTGATCAGGATTCTGATGCTGGCAGGTGAGGCAGATGTGCGGTTTTTGTTCCTTGATCCTGACGCTGCGGCAGTGCCTGGATTGCCCATCTTCCCTGATGATTGAACCAAAGGCGCCCTTGATACGGGCGCTTTTTTTCTGCGTGGCGCACCGGCAACCACTTGAGGCTAACGCATCCTGTAGTTCAGAAAAGTGGCCAGGTTGAATTCGGGTTTCTGGTAACTGCAGCGTCTCCTGACTGCCATGGTGAGCCTTCGCAAATGCCGAGAGTTCATCATGAACCTGAATCTTCCCATCAGTCTCGCGTTGGTCCTTGCACTGACGGGGTGTACTTCCGCCCGCACTGACGCTACGCCTGTGCCCAAGACGGCAGCGCCTGTGGTACCCGCTACCAATCCCAGCCTCAAGCAGCAGTCGGCTCCGGAAATCGCCCAAGGGCGCTACGGCCTGGTGAGCACGCGGCCAACCGTGGAACAACGTGATCCATTGCTTCAGATCATCGACGTCCATATCACGCCGACACTCAACGCCACGGTCGCCGATGCCTTGCACTTCGTCCTGCAACGATCCGGGTACTCCCTGTGCGCCGCTACCCCTGGGGTCCAGACGCTGTTCAGTCGTCCACTGCCGTCGGTGCACTACCAGCTGGGGCCCGTCTCGCTGATGGACGCCTTGGACGTATTGGGGAGCGAGGCCTGGCAATTGCAGACAGATCCGGTGCTTCGCACCGTGTGTTTTACCCAGCGGCAGGTCGTTATCAACGACCCATCGCTACCAGCCGAGGGCCAGCCATGAAATCGACTTCCTTTCAGGCGCTGGTTGTCGGCGTCCTGTGCCTGTGCACGTCGGGACTGGCGGCGGTGGCCGTTAATCAGCATCGGCAGCTACAAGCGTTGCAGGCCAAACCGCAAAACGAAATGACGGTCTCCGAGTACCAACGCCAATGGCGTGAGCTGAACGACAAGCAAGGCTTGGCTGATACCGCCATCGCGCAACTGCGTAGCACGTTATCCAAGCTGGCCTCGACACAAACCGAGCACGGTGAGCAGACAGTGCAACTGGCCAGCGACATCGAATCCCTTAGGGTCGCCAAGCAGGCACCAACTGCCAATGTCGACCTGCAGCCCTTGGAGATCCGGCTCTCGCTCATTGAGGAGCAACTGGCTCAAATCCGTCTGCAAGCGGCGCCTCAGCCGAAGGTGAGGCCCGCCAGCGTTTCAAGCAAGTCGCCGGCCGTCCCACGCCCACAACCGCCAACGCCACCCTTCTCGATCATGGGCAGCGAGCTTCGCGGGCCAGAGCGCTTTCTGTCTCTCCTGCCACTGGGCGACAGAACGCTTAGTTCGGTACGCCTGATTCAAACTGGCGAGACCTTTGGCGGATGGCGATTGGACAACCTGAACACGACCACTGCCGTGTTCTCGATCGCCGGCCAGGCTCAAACCCTGCCCATTCCATAAGGAGGCGCCATGAAAACCTTCGTGTCGTTATCCGCCTGGTCGATGGGCTGTTTCTGTCACCTGGCGCTGGCCGCCCCTGACATCTCGACCGCAGACCACACTGCACCTGAGCGGCCAGCATTGCGGGCTTCAGCCCAGCACTCCCAGGAGATATGGGGGCTCACCGAACAGGAGTGGGCCAAATTCGAATCCTTGCAAACGGGTCCGCGCCGCTACTGGAGCCCGCAACTCGATCCTCTGACGACCCTCGGCGTCGAGGCCGAGACGGACCAGGAACGCCAGCGCTATGCTGAGCTGCAGGTTCGCCTTGAGGCCAAGCGTGCCGAACGCGAGCTTGCCTATCAGAAGGCCTACACGCAGGCGTGGGCCAAGCTGTACCCCGATTTGATGCCAATCCAGGGCATGGCGACCACTGCCAATACCGCCTCTCAAACCGCCACTCGCAGCGCGCTCTTCGTCAAAGACGATTGCGACAGCTGCATGAACGTGGCGAAGCGCCTGCAGGACCAAGGTACGGCGTTTGATCTGTATCTGGTGGGTAGCGACGGTGACGATGACTCAGTGCGGCGCTGGGCCAAGGCAGCGGGGATTGTCCCAGCCAATGTTCAACGTCGGCAGATTACCCTCAATCATGACCGCGGTCGCTGGTTCAGCCTCGGTGCCTTTGGCTCGCTCCCCGCCCGCTTCGAACAGGTCAATGGCCAATGGCAGCGCATCGAATAGCCTGGCTGGCCGTGCTGCTGCCGGTGCGTCTCGTGCTTGCCGAGAGCATCCCGCCGCCGGCTTACCAACTCGTCGCAGAGCGCACCGGCGTCCCGGCGACCGTGCTGTTCGCGATGGCGCTGCAGGAGAGCGGGACGCTGCTTCGCGGTCAGCGCATCCCCTGGCCCTGGACACTGAACATTGCCGGCCAGGGGCAACGCTATCCCACGCGTGACGCAGCCTGCCAAGGGATACACAAGGCTGCGAGGCAACACGACCTCAAACGTATTGATGTCGGCCTGGGGCAAACCAACCTGGGCCATAACGGCGCACGCTATTCATCCCCATGTGCCGCCCTGGATCCGCAGCAAAACCTCATCGTGACCGCGACGCTACTGCGCGAGCACTACGATCTGACCGGCGATTGGGTCCTAGCGGCCGGCCGCTACCACCGCCCAGCGGGTGGTGCGATCGCCGCGCGCTACCGCGCCCAGTTTCGGCAGCAGCTGCAGCAGTTACAGGCCTCGACTTCTCCCACCTTGGAATCCTCACCATGATTGGACATGACCTCAATCGCCTTTTGCTGTCTCTGGGTATCGCTGCGCTGTGCGCTGCACCCGCAGCGGCCCAGGACCATACCCGAAAGCTCAACCCGGTATCGACGTCGATCATCCATACCGACATGCCCCTCCCTTCGGGACTTCAATGGATCCTGCCGGTACGCAGCCCCAAGCTTAGCCCAGGCCCTGTTGAAGCCAGAGCGCTGAAAATGCCTGGCCTCAAGCCATTTTTCCTGGTCGGGGAGGAGGCGAGCTCGCTGGAATGGTTAACCGCCAATGCCGAACGCCTGACGGAGCTAGACGCCGCCGGACTCGTGGTGAACGTGACTGACGCTGGCTCTCTGCAGCACATCCAGTCGCTGGTACCCGAGCTCACCGTCATGCCGGTGAGTGGCGATGACATCGCCGAGCGATTACAGCTCTCCCATTACCCGGTACTGATCACCTCCACTGCCCTGGAACAGTAAGGTACCCGTCATGGCCGATCACGTGATGGAGTCGTTGCTACGCCCCGCCGTCGAGCTCTACACCGTGGCGGTCTGCGGTGGGGCCGCTGCGCTGTGCCTGCACTCCCCTTGGGCTGTCGCGCTCTCCCCGGAGATCGGCGCCGGGATGGCCATGGCCTACACAGCCTTCGGCCTCAAGCGGCTCAATGAGGCGCGCATGGTGCTGCGCTACCGGCGCAATATCCGGCGCCTGCCCCGCTACGAGCTGACCAGCCGCCAAATACCGGTGAGCCGTAAACGGCTGTTCATGGGCAGAGGCTTTCGCTGGACCCGCCTGCACACACAGCGCCTGGTCGAAGCTCAGGATCCGGATGTCGCCCGTTACGTAAACCAATCGTTGCCCCATCGCATGGCCCGGCACCTCGAAAGGCGCCTGGAATGGGCGCCCTATCCGCTTGCCCTGCTGGGCCGCGCCACTGCCTGGGACAGCGCCTTCAACCCCGTCAGGCCGCTGCCGCCGGTGGGCGGCTCGCCGCTGCTGCATGGGGTTGAACCCAACGAAACCGAAGTCAGCCTACCGCTGGGTGAACGCGTTGGACACACCCTGGTTCTGGGCACTACCCGGGTCGGCAAGACGCGATTGGCAGAGGTGTACATCACTCAGGATATCCACCGAAAAGCGCCCGAAGTGGTGATCGTGTTCGATCCCAAAGGCGATGCCGATCTGCTCAAGCGCATGTACGTCGAGTCGCGAAGGGCCGGTCGTGAAAAGGAATTCTATGTCTTTCACCTGGGCTGGCCAGACATCTCCGCGCGCTACAACGCAGTCGGTCGTTTCGGCCGCATCTCTGAAGTGGCCACCCGTATCGCTGGGCAACTGAGCGGCGAAGGCAACTCTGCGGCCTTTCGCGAGTTTGCCTGGCGCTTCGTCAACATCATCGCCCGTGCGCTGGTCGAGCTGGGCCGAAGGCCTGATTACCTGCAGATCCAGCGACACGTGGTGAACATCGACGCCTTGTTCATCGAGTACGCCCAGCAGTTCTTTGCCCGACATGATGCCAGTGCCTGGGAAGCCATTGTGCAGATCGAGGGCAAGCTCAACGAGAAGAACATCCCGCGGCACATGGTCGGGCGCGAAAAGCGTGTGGTAGCGATCGAGCAATACCTGGCCGCCAAGCGCATATTTGATCCGGTCATGGATGGTCTGCGCTCGGCGGTACGCTATGACCGCACCTACTTCGACAAGATCGTGGCTTCCCTGCTGCCATTGCTGGAAAAGCTCACCAGCGGCAAGACCGCGCAGTTGCTAGCCCCCAACTACACCGACCTGGAGGATCCGCGGCCGATCTTCGATTGGATGCAGATCATCCGTAAACGCGGCATCGTCTACGTCGGCCTGGATGCCCTCACCGATGCCGAGGTGGCCGCGGCAGTCGGCAATTCCATGTTCGCCGACCTGGTGTCGGTCGCGGGTCATATCTACAAACATGGCGTCGACCATGGACTCCCCGGTGCCGATGCCTCCGGGCAAAAACTCCCGATCAATCTGCACGCCGATGAGTTCAACGAGCTGATGGGCGACGAGTTCATTCCGCTGATCAACAAAGGCGGTGGCGCCGGTATCCAGGTGACAGCCTATACCCAGACCCTGAGCGATATCGAAGCGAGGATCGGCAACCGCGCCAAGGCCGGTCAGGTCATTGGCAACTTCAACACGCTGCAAATGCTTCGTGTGCGCGAGACCGCGACTGCGGAGCTGCTCACCCACCAACTGCCCAAGGTGAATGTGCAGACCCGTACGCTGGTCTCAGGAGCCACCGATACGGCCGACCCCGATGCCCATACCGACTTCACCTCGTCCTCCCAGGACCGCGTCAGCACCACTGCCGTGCCGCTGATCGAACCCGCGCACATCGTCAGTCTGCCCAAGGGCCAAATGTTCTCGTTCCAGGAAGGTGGACAGCTCTGGAAGGTGAGGATGCCCCTGCCTAAACCGGCGGATGACGATGCTATGCCCAAAGACCTGCAGGAACTGGCTACTCGCATGCGTGCGGCCTACAACGCCCACGCGAACAAGTGGTGGACCGCCAGCGGCGGCGGTCCGACGGTGGACTATGACCCAGAGCAACCCCCGCCGGGACGCCGCCGTGGATAGCTGTATTGCACAGTCCCTCTGCAAGCGGCTAGTACCGTGAGCGCCGATCCGCCGCGGCAGGCCCCACCGCAGCAACGTCCTGGCCTGATCATGTCGTTCATTGCCGGCGTGCTGAAGGTCATCGGACTGCTCTTCATGTCCCTGCTGGCGTCGATCATCATGGAATACATAGGGCTGATCTGGTTCTGGCCGGAGCAAGGCTGGCACCACAGTTACGCGATGCTCGACAGCGAGCTCGCGTGGCTCAGCAGCCACTTCAAAAACTCGCTCATTGTTGAGCAACCGGGTGCAGCGACGCTGAAGGTTTTAACCCTTCTGGAGGAGTGGCTCATCGGGCGAACCGGGCTAGTACACCTGGATGCTCGCGCCGGCGAGATCGGTCAATCCGATAGCTTCTGGGCTTGGGTCGGTAGTGTGTATGTGCTCACCAAGGACTACATCCTCGCCGCGGTCTACACGACGATGACTTTTGCGGTGCGCCTGGCGGTGCTGACCTTGGCGACACCGCTGTTTTTGCTCGCGACGCTGACGGGGCTGGTCGACGGACTGATGAGCCGGGACTTGCGAAAGTTCGGCGCCGGACGCGAAAGCAGCTTCATCTACCACCGGGCCAAACGATCTCTCGTTCCGCTGATGTTCCTACCTTGGATTGTCTATTTGTCATTGCCCATCACGGTAAATCCTCTGTGGGTGCTAGTGCCCTGCGCAGCTCTGCTAGGGATCATGATTGCCATCACTGCCTCGACATTCAAAAAGTATCTCTGAAGCCCCCTCACCGACCGCCCGCCATGGACTGCAGCACACGATCTATTCCAATCCTTGGACCTTATCAAATCTCTTTCTCAGTTTGAAAACGAGGCTGCGTTCGAACACGAGTCATGAATGGAAGGGTTCTACCTATTGCTCTGGGCCATCTGCCGGCTGTGCATGCTCGCGCCAACGTTTCGGCCCAGTAGCCTATGCCAATTCAGCCATCGAATCGTGTAACCGCACCGCATCTGAGACGATGCCGGCCCGTCAGCTGCGATACGGGTTTTCTCACTAACATTCCCACAACGAGCGGGTTCCTACCGCAAAGACGACTGTTTGTTCCAGCCACCTCTGTGCTGGCCAGACTCAACGTGCCAGGATAGTGGGTTTTGAGCTTTGGTCCTCGCCTCGACGACTATCTGATTGATACTATCTATCTGAGTGGCAAAATGCCATATTTATACATTCATGTGCTCGAACGAAATAGTGAGCGCTCGAGCTCCGTAGCCCATGAGCAGATTTTGCCTGATCAATTTTTATAGAAATGGAGATTCTATGACTGTCCTGCAAGAGATTTTACAGTGGACAACGGGTTTGCCCGCTTGGCAAGGCGATTGCGTCAGACGCTTGCTAGTTCAACAATCGCTTTCGCAGCAAGATGTTGACGATGTCCTTGCCTTGTTGAAGGCGACACACGGAATCGCTGACGCGCAAGGACGACAGGCCAAGCAGCTGACAGAGGATCAAATTCCTGCTGCATTGAAAGCAACCACTCACATTGAGTTGCATGCGATCAAGAATCTACTGAACGTCAACGCTATCGCCCAAAATCACAGTCTTGCCTTTGCGCCGATCGGTCTTACGGTAATTTATGGAGGTAACGGCTCTGGGAAGTCAGGCTATTCTCGGGTGCTCAAGCGAGCATGTCGGGCACGAGACCAGGCAGAGACGATTTACCCAGACGCGAACCAGCGGACTCTAGACAACGCGCCTGCGCAAGCTACGTTCACTGTCAGCGTAAATGGTACCGTCAACGATGTCCTATGGACGGATAATCAAACAGCACCTCCCGAACTTTCAAGTTTCTCGATATTCGATTCGAGGTGCGCTAATGCTTACTTAGTGAACGAGGCTGACTACTCCTATGTTCCTCAGGGCCTGGATGTTTTTGAGCGTCTTGCAACACTGCATCAGCAACTGAAAATTGCTGTTGAAAAGGAACAGCGTGAATATGCGGTGGACCTTGGGGCTTTTGCGGGGCTGAACGGACCAACCGAGGTTGGGAAGTTGATGGCTGGGCTTTCTGCCAAAACCAACCCAACGAGTATTCAGAAGCTAGGCACCCTTACGGAGGAAGAGTTGAACCTGCGAACTTCGATTAGACAAAGTCTGCAGGAGAACAATCCGAAAGAAAAAGCGGTTCAATTACGGCGCCTTGGTCAACGGATTACGGCTATCGCGGCTAATTCGTCAAATAGATCTGCACAGATCAGCGACGAGGTCGGGCAAGTGCTCCGTCAATCAGTTACTCACTATCTGAGTGCAAAGTCGGCCGCAGAGCTTGCCGCAAACCAATTCAAGGAACAGGGCGGCTTGCTGCAGGGAACAGGCGAAGAGGTCTGGCGGGAACTGTTTGAATCTGCCCGGAAATTCGCTTACATCTCTCACCCTGGACAGCATTTCAAGACACTATCTCCGGACAGCCCCTGCCCTCTTTGCCAGCAGCCTCTGAATGAAGGAGCAGCGCGGATAGCCCTTTTTGAGGAGTTCATACAGCAGGAGGCAGAGAAGAACTCACAGGCCCGTCGCAAAGAGATGGTGGCGCACTATACCCCCGTTGCGGCTTGCGAAGCATCGATCGGCTTGGACGAAGCTACTGCTGGTGAGATCCGTGCTCTATCTGAAGAGCTTGTTGCTGCTTGCAGGGAGTTCGAGCGTTCATTGGGCGAGCGCCGCGATAGCTTGGTCGCGGCGGTTAAATCAAATAACTGGAGCGATGTCCCGCGGTCACCAGTAAGTCCGGCTGCCGACTTACTGGTGCTCGCAGAAAAAGTCAATCTACAGGCTCTTACGCATGAACAAGCCAGTGACGAAGCAGCGCGAAATGCGATCCAGAAGCAGTATACAGAGCTAGAAGCCCGTTTCCTTCTAAGTCAGGTAAAAGATGCCGTTATCACCGTCATATCAAAGCTGAACCATACGGCCATGCTAGCAAAATGCATTTTGGCGCTGAAGACGAATGCCATTTCCACCAAGTCGTCCCAAATCGGTGAAACCGTCATCTCCAAATCGCTACAGGACGCCCTTAACGCCGAATTCAAAGCACTAGGCGTCGGCGCTCTTCAGGTCGCTTTACAGAGCCGATCGGGCAAAGGCAAAATGCTCCACAAGCTCAAGCTTGAGTTACCACAAAGCCGAAATCCCCGTGATCTTCTGAGCGAAGGTGAGCAACGAGCAATAGCACTGGCATCATTCTTGGCCGAGGTCGGTTTAAGTAATAATTCAGGGGGTGTTATTTTTGACGATCCGGTCTCATCTCTTGATCATCGACGTCGGGAGAAGGTCGCAACGCGATTAGTAGAGGAAGCGAAGTCCAGGCAAGTTATCGTATTTACCCACGACATCTACTTCCTCTGTATCTTGGCAGAACAAGCAGATGCCGCAGGCGTCGCAGCTCAAACCCAAAGCATTTCACGGCGTGCGGAAGGTTT
>Ga0308164_10002213_pt1 | contig 20000 bp, 16 predicted proteins | sample PhyTR2_FD_201031 | JGI IMG/M metagenome (GOLD analysis project Ga0308164, IMG submission 201031) | Phyllosphere microbial communities from UC Gill Tract Community Farm, Albany, California, United States - DLSLT.R2 | ecosystem: Host-associated > Plants > Phyllosphere > Unclassified | place: USA... | reverse complement strand
AATGAAAACCTAGCGTCTGTAATGAGGACCGATTTGGGTAACGAGCTTAAAGCTCCGGCCGGAAAAAAGCTTTTATTTGTCCTTGAGACTTGCCGCGAGACCGTTCCGAGCCTTGAATAAACTCAGTTGGAAATATATCGGGGCAGTGCTGGCAAATATAAAGCCTGATCGATATTGCAAAAAGTGGAGTCACTCATGCAGGAGTCGGTGGATACCACACGTTGCGCAAAGCTACCCGAATGCTGCGTGCAGGGCAAACGATACGGCCCAATGGGACTGGCACTTTGCCACAACTAAAGGCATGCTAGCCGCCCTCTTTGGGCGACCGCCTATTTTATCTAAAGCACCACTGCTTCAGTCCAGCAGTCAGGAACAGCGATTTGCCCACTTCAACGCCTCTGTCGTCATCAAGTGTCGCTACAGACAGTGCGACCAGGCCTCTGCGTGGGTCAGTGAAAGGCATGCTGGCGGGCCTGGTTCTGGTGGTGCTTGCCCTGTTGCTCTGGCAGCTGATCGAGCAATTTCATCAGACTCAGGAGCGCCAGCGTCAGCGCAGTCTGGAGTACAGCGTCCAGTTGTCAGACCGGATGAGTCTGAACATGGCGCTCAAGGCGCAGATCGCCATGAACCTGCTGGACGAGGCGCTATCCTCGGGGGAGCGGCTGGAGCAGCCGACGACGCTGGTGAACCTGCGCACTGCCCTGCCCGCACTGCGCAGCGTCGCTCGCCTGAATCGGGAGGGTGAAATTGTCAGTGACAGTGCCGAGGCCTCGCGCGACGGTGAGTTTCTCGAACAAGCCATGAAGCAGGCGCACGGTCGCCCCTACTTCTATACCGGCTCCGAAGACGGCAACCAGATTTATATACTGATTCGCCTGGGCAACGGGGTGAGCGGCGACTACTGGGCAGTGCGCGTGGCACCCGACGCCTTGAAAGAACTTGCCAGCCAGCCGGCGCAGAACTTTCAGCACCTGTGGCGTCTTGAACAGCGCAAGACGCAGCGGGTCATTCTCCATGAACAGGTGCCGGCCAACGAAGCGGACAGTGGTCTGTCCGATACCATTCTGCTGCAGCCGCTGAGCAACAGTGACTGGCAACTGCGGGGACTGTTCGACACCTACAAGGCCCGCAGCGAACTGCTTGCGCCACTGATCGGCAAGTGCCTGATCGGCCTGCTGCTGTCGATCCTGCCGCTGATCGCGCTGATCAGCCTGCGCCGACGCCAGCGTCAGATGCTGCAGAGCAGGCGCCGCTACCGGGATATCTTCGAAGGCGCAGGCGTCGCGATCTGTGTCATGGACATGTCCGGCCTTCAAGAGCAACTGGAAGCACTTGAAGTCAGGACCGGCGAGGACTTCGAGCGTCTGCTAAAAAGCCAGCCAGCCTCGCTCCAACGCCTGCTGCAGCAATTGCACATCAGCGAACTCAACGAAGTTGCCTTGAGCCTGCTGGACATTGAGCACCGCGAACAGGCATGGCAACCATTGATCGAGGGCGAATCACGCTCGCGTCCGGGCGTCGGCATTCCGATCATTCAGGCGGTTCTCGCCGGGCAGCCACGACTGGAACTGGAAATCTGCCTGACCCGCGCAAGCGGTGAGGATCAGCACCTGTGGCTGGTCATGCGCCTGCCCGAGACACGCAGCGACTTCGATGCGGTGATTCTCAGCATTGGCGACATCACCAGCCGTAAACAGGTCGAGTTGTCGTTGCTGGACCGCGAGAGCTTCTGGTCCGACGTGGTACGCACCGTACCGGACCATTTGTACGTTCAGGACGTACGCAGCCAGCGGGTGATCTACAGCAACCACCACTTCGGCTACACGCTGGGTTACAGCAAGTCAGAACTGCACGCCATGGGCGAGTTCTTCTGGGAAGTCCTGCTGCACCCTGAGGACGCCCGAAACTATCAGGACATGCGCCTGCGCCAGCGTCACCACGGGCACAATGAATTACTGCAACGCGTGCTGCGCTTCCGGGACCGCGAGAGCAACTGGCGGTCTTTCGACATTCGCGAGCAGGCGCTGGCCTGGGACGCAGAAGACCGGGTCACCCGTATCATCGGCATTGCCAAGGACATTACCGAGCAGGTCGCGTCCAGCCAGTCACTGCGTGACAGCGAACAGCGTTACCGCATGCTCGCCGAAAGCATCAGTGATGTGATTTTCTCCACCGACGGCCGGCTGGCAGTCAACTACGTCAGCCCTTCGGTAGAACGTGCGCTGGGCTACAGCGCCGAGTGGATCCTGCAGAACGGCTGGTCCGCCGCCATTGCCAACCCCCAGCAAATAGTCGGTTTTGATGCGCTCATGGACCGCATCGACAAGGTCCTCGACAAACCTCAGGAACTCGCCAGGCTGCGCGAAGAAGTCACCATCCGAATGTTCCTGTTCGACTGCCTGCGTGCCGACGGACGCAAGATCCCGGTGGAACTGCGCGTGGTTCTGGTGTGGGGCGAACACGGCAATTTCGAGGGGATCTTCGGCGTGGGCCGGGACATCAGTCAGCAGCGTCGGGCCGAGAAAGACCTGCGCATGGCTGCCACCGTATTCGAGCATTCGACATCCGCCATCCTGATTACCGACCCCGCTGGCTATATCGTGCAGGCCAACGAGGCCTTTACCCGCGTCAGTGGCTATGAAGTGGCTCAGGTGCTCGATCAACTGCCGGGCATGCTTACCGTGGAGTCCGAACAGGAAACCCGGCTGCGCCACATCCTCAGGCAGTTGAACGGACAAGGCACGTGGGAAGGTGAAATCCGGCTCAAGCGCCGTAATGGCGAACACTACCCGGCCTGGGTCGGCATTACCGCAGTCCTCGACGATGAAGGCGACCTGGCCAGCTACGTGTGCTTCTTCAGCGATATCAGCGAGCGCAGGGCCAGCGAGGATCGCATCCACCGTCTGGCCTACTACGACGCGCTGACTCATCTGCCCAACCGCACCCTGTTTCAGGATCGACTGCATTCGGCGCTGCAGCACGCCGAGCGCCAGCAGGCCTGGGTGGTGCTGATGTTCCTCGACCTCGACCGCTTCAAACCGATCAACGACTCCCTGGGCCATGCCGCGGGCGACCGGATGCTGCAGGAAATGGCCACGCGCCTGCTCGCCTGCGTATCGGTGGATGACACCGTGGCGCGCATGGGCGGGGATGAATTCACCCTGCTGCTGGAACCGGATGAAACCCGCGAAGCCGCGCTGAATCGCGCGATTCACGTTGCCGAACGCATTCTGACCAGCCTGATAACGCCTTTCGTACTCGAAGGCCGCGAGTTTTTTGTGACCGCCAGTATCGGCATCGCCCTCAGCCCGCAGGACGGCAAGGAACTGAGTCAGTTGATGAAGAACGCCGACACGGCGATGTATCACGCCAAAGAGCGCGGCAAGAACAACTTCCAGTTCTATCAGGCAGACATGAACGCCACCGCTCTGGAGCGTCTGGAGCTGGAAAGCGACTTGCGCCACGCCCTGGAGCAGAAGGAGTTCACCCTCTTCTACCAACCGCAGTTCAGCGGCGACGGCAAACGCCTGACGGGCGCAGAAGCCCTGCTGCGCTGGCGCCATCCACGTCGCGGGCTAGTACCGCCCAACGACTTCATCCCGGTGCTCGAAGAGCTCGGGCTGGTCGTGGAAGTCGGCGATTGGGTTCTGGCCGAAGCTTGCCGCCAACTCAAACACTGGCATCAGGCCAGGGTTCGCGTGCCCAAGGTGTCGGTCAACATCTCGGCACGGCAGTTCTCGGACGGTCAGCTCGGCAAGCGTATCGCCCTCATACTCGAACAGACCGGCCTGTCACCCGCCTGCCTGGAGCTGGAACTGACCGAAAGCATCCTGATGCGCGAGGTCAACGAGGCCATGCAGATACTCGACAGCCTCAAGAACCTTGGCCTGAGCATCGCCGTCGATGACTTCGGCACCGGCTACTCGTCGCTGAACTACCTCAAACAGTTCCCGATTGACGTGCTGAAAATCGACCGCACCTTCGTCGATGGCCTCCCATCCGGCGAGCAGGACGCCCAGATCGCCCGCGCCATCATCGCCATGGCTCATAGCCTGAACCTCTCGGTGATCGCCGAAGGCGTGGAGACCCATGAACAACTGGAGTTTCTTCGCGAACACGACTGCGACGAAGTCCAGGGCTACCTGTTCGGCCGCCCGATGCCCCCTGCGCAGTTCGAAGCGCAATTCAGCAATGATGCGTTGTTCATGCTGGATTGAATGCGGGCCTCGCGCCCCGGCCATCGTACATTTGAACGATAGCCGAACCCTTGAATATGAGTAGACTTGAGCCACTGCCTCGCACAGCGTCAATGACAGCGAGCGCTCTACCCATAATAAAGAACACAAGGGGGTAGCATGATCAGCGATACAACATCCCTGGACAGTGTTTCCTGTCAGGTCGTTGAAGCCTTGAACAAGGTGATTCTCGCGCTTCAGACCGAGGTCAGCAGCGCGTCGATCTCTACGTTTCATCAACAGGCGCTTGAGCGGGCGTGCGCGCTGGTGCCGTTCGACAAGGCCTGGTGGGGAAGATCCACCTGGCGTGACAACTGGCCCGTCGAGCACAGTTCCTTTTTGCTCGGCCTGCCCACCGGCTATCCCGCCGAGTGGGAGCAACTCAAGACCTCGGATGCCAGCGTCGGCAGAATGCATCAGACCCAAGGCGTCTGTCAGGTCATTCACTGTACGGCAGCGGATGCACCTCCCGCGCTGGCCGAACTCGGACGCCAGTACGACCTTTGTTTCGCTCTGGGCATTGTCCTGACCGACCCGCACACCCAGCAGGGCGTGCATTTGACGCTGTTTCGCTCGGCTGACCACACGCCCTTTTCGCCCCTGGACAAACGCCTGATCGAGTGGCTGATGCCGCATCTGATCGCCGCCGAACAGGCCAGTTATCTGCGCACGCTCACGACCCTGCGGGAAACTCAGGGCGCCTACGATGAGACCGCGATGGCGGTGAGCGATCGTTACGGCGTGCTGCTTTCCATGGAGCCTGCGTTCTCGTCGATGCTGGGCTCGGAATGGCCCGACAGACCGTCCAATCGTCTGCCCAGACAATGCAACCCTCAAGAGGGCTATTCGAGTCAGAACCTGCACATCACGTCGCAGCCGGTGGGCGACCTCGTTCTATTGACGGCGCGTCGACGCAGCAGTCTGGAACTGTTGAGCACGCGCGAACTTCAGGTCGCCCGAGGCTTTGCGGTCGGACAGACTTACAAGGAAGTCGCGCGCAACATCGGTATGTCGCCCTGCACCGTCCGGCACCACTTGAGAAAGATCTACAACAAGCTCGGTGTCACCCGTAAAGCGCAGATCGCTCAGTTACTGCATTTGACTGACGGCTGACGCCAACGCGTTCCAGCCCATTTCCGGTTTTTCCAATAACTGCCACCCCGCAAGGGAGGGCCGTGCTCGCCCATAAAAATAACAAGGCACTTACCGATGTCATTAAAAAACCACTTCCTTAGCGCTTCCGGGCTCGCCATGGCGATCCTGTGGTTATCGTCCACGGCCTGCGCCACTGAAAATGCGGCGCCCACGACAGCCGCCGGCGTTTTCGACTTTGGCGCAGGCTTCATGCCGCCCACCACCCCTAATGGCACCGTCGGCATGCGCATCAGCAACTACCGGGCGAATGTCATCAAGGACAGCCACGGCAATGACAGCCCCAACGATTTCCAGATCAACGTCCTGGCAATCGGCCTCGCTTATTTGCGAATGACCGAGCAGGAGTTTTTGGGGGCCCGCTATGGTTTCGCGGTGGTGCCGATCTTCTTCAAGATGGATGCAGACCTGGGCGTGAACGCCGGGGGGCAACGGGTCTTCAGCGACAGTGCATCGCTGTTTCGTCAGGCGGACCTGCAAGTGGTGCCGATCATCCTGGACTGGAAGCTCGGACCGGGGCTGGGCATCAATGCCCAACTGATGTTTCAGGCGCCCACCGGGGACTATGACAAAAACCGTCTGGTCAGCCCTGGTACTCATCACTGGACGGTTTCTCCGCTGTTGAACGCGACCTACATTTCACCCGGTGGCTTCGAGGTTTCCTCGAGTTTCCAGATCGATATAAACGCGCGCAACCCCGACACCGATTACCGCAGTGGCGTTGAGTACCGACATGAGTTTGCAGTGGGCCAGCATGTGGGCGACTGGACCGTCGGCATTGGCGGCTACTACTACCGACAGCTGTCGGACGACGACGCGCCGGGACTGACCCGCGGCAATCGCGCCCGAGTACTCGCCGCAGGCCCTGCAGTAAGTTACTTCAAACCCGGCGCCGGTCTGCCGCCCATCTGGTTGCACGCCTACAAGGAGTTCGACGCCCACAACCGTGCCGAGGGCTACACCGTAGCGCTGCGTACCGGCATCAGCTTTTAAGTGGCGTGCGCAACGCGACGACACGCTTTCAATCCTGGAGACGATCGATGAAAGACCTGCACGAATTATTCAATACGCTGGACGGCCGTGGCCTGGCAACACTGGTACGCAATGGCGAGGTCACCCCCGGCGAGCTGCTGGAAACCGCTATTGAGCGGGTCGAACAGGTCGAGCCCGGCCTGAACGCCGTCAGCGAAAGGCTTTACGATCAGGCGCGCAGCCACGCGAGCGGGAGCAACGTCAGACAGGGCGTCATGGCAGGCGTACCGACCCTGGTGAAAGACATGTTCACGCCGATGACGGGGGCAAGGATGACCAGTGGCTCGCATGCGCTGGGCGAGTTTCGCTCAGACATCGACTGCGAAATCGTCAGCCGCCTGCGTCAGGCAGGCTGCCAACTGATCGGAACGACCACCGCGCCTGAATTCGGCGTGTCCTACAGCACCGAATCGCAACGCTTCGGCGCGACCCGCAATCCCTGGAATCCGCAGCACAGCGCGGGCGGTTCCAGCGGGGGTGCAGCGGCGCTGGTTGCGGCGCGCGCCATCCCCTTCGCCCACGGCAACGATGGCGGCGGCTCGCTTCGCGTACCGGCTTCCTGCTGCGGCGTATTCGGCTTCAAGCCATCGCGCGGTCTGCTGCCGTCCGGCCCGATGGTCGGCGAGGGCTGGGCAGGCCTGAGCACGGCCCATGCGATCACCCTGTCGGTAGGCGACAGCGCCGCCCTGCTCGACGCCACTGCCGGGAGTGACCGGGGGGCTCCCTATGCGGCGCCCATGCCGGCGACGCCGTTTGCACACGCCGCGGGACGCGATCCCAGGCGCCTGAAAATCGCTCTGATCTCGGCAATATCACCCTGGCCCGCCGAACCGGAAGCCCTGGCTGCACTGCAGCACACGGCGGCCTTGCTAGAGGCGCTAGGGCATTACGTGGTCCCGGCGACGTTGCCGATCCAACTGCCTGAATTGCTCGACGCGACGTTCGACATCATCGGTTCACACACCCAGGGCTACCTCGATCTGTTGGGCAAAATGCGCGGTTTCCCGGTCTCTATGGACGAGCTGGAGCCGCGCACCCGCGTCATTCTGCGCGAACGCGGGCAACTGTCGGCGACACGCTACATTTCCGCGGTCGAATCGATGCATGCACTGGGCCGGGCGATGGCCGGCTTCTTCGAAGAGTACGACGTTGTCCTCACCCCGACGCTCAACCGCGCGCCGCCCCGCTTGGGGGAGCTGGCCTTCGACGACGACAGCCGGTCCCTGCAGGACTTCATCGCGCTTTCGCACAGCTACTCACCCTACACGGCGATCTTCAACGCGACTGGCCAGCCAGCCATGTCCGTGCCCCTCTACTGGACAGCCGATTCGCTGCCACTGGGTTCTCACTTTGCCGCACGGTTTGGCGACGAACTGACCTTGCTGAGCCTCGCCGGCCAACTGGAGCGCGCCCAGCCGTGGGCCGCACGCAGGCCGCCTTTGAGCGCTTATACGGGTTGATGCGAAGGGATTTTGCCAGCGACGCAGGTAAGGCCACCGGCGTGGTCTTGCCTGCAGAAGCCCATAGAACCGAGGATGCAGCGCATTTTACTGCGCTGCGTGAACCCCTTCACTGTTCAAGATGACTGCCTTTCATATGCCAGATAAAACCCGATGGGGTAGAATAGTCGCCTTTTCCGCCATGCCCCCTTGAGGACTGCCATGTTCAGCCGTGATTTGACTATCGCCAAGTACGACGCCGATCTGTTTGCCGCCATGGAGCAAGAAGCTCTGCGTCAGGAAGAACACATCGAGCTGATTGCCTCGGAAAACTACACCAGTCCGGCCGTCATGGAAGCTCAAGGCTCGGCCCTGACCAACAAGTACGCAGAAGGCTATCCAGGCAAGCGCTACTACGGTGGTTGCGAGTACGTCGACATTATCGAGCAACTGGCCATCGACCGCGCCAAGGAACTGTTCGGCGCTGACTACGCCAACGTTCAGCCACATGCGGGTTCGCAAGCCAACTCGGCGGTCTACCTGGCCTTGCTGCAAGGCGGCGACACCATTCTGGGCATGAGCCTGGCTCACGGCGGTCACCTGACCCACGGCGCCAGCGTTTCGTCCTCGGGCAAACTGTACAACGCCGTTCAGTACGGCATCGATGCCAACGGCATGATCGATTACGACGAAGTCGAGCGCCTGGCTGTCGAGCACAAGCCAAAAATGATCGTCGCCGGTTTTTCTGCCTACTCGCAGATCCTCGACTTCCCGCGCTTCCGTGCAATCTCTGACAAGGTCGGTGCCTACCTGTTCGTCGACATGGCTCACGTAGCCGGTCTGGTCGCCGCAGGCGTCTACCCGAACCCGGTGCCATTCGCCGACGTCGTGACCACCACCACGCACAAGACCCTGCGCGGTCCACGTGGCGGCCTGATCCTGGCGCGCGCCAACGCCGAGATCGAGAAGAAGCTGAACTCCGCGGTATTCCCTGGCTCCCAGGGCGGCCCGCTGGAGCACGTCATCGCAGCCAAGGCCGTGTGCTTCAAGGAAGCGCTGCAGCCTGAGTTCAAGACCTACCAGCAGCAAGTGGTGAAGAACGCCAAGGCCATGGCCGGCGTGTTCATCGAGCGCGGCTTCGACGTCGTCTCCGGCGGTACCGAGAACCACCTGTTCCTGCTGTCGCTGATCAAACAGGACATCTCCGGTAAAGACGCCGACGCCGCTCTGGGTCGCGCCTTCATCACCGTCAACAAGAACTCCGTTCCAAACGACCCACGCTCCCCGTTCGTCACCTCCGGCCTGCGCTTCGGCACCCCGGCAGTGACCACTCGCGGCTTCAAGGAAGCTGAGTGCAAGGAACTGGCCGGCTGGATCTGCGACATCCTGGCTGACCTGAACAACGAAGCCGTGATCGACGCGGTTCGCGAGAAGGTCAAAGCCATCTGCGCGAAGCTGCCGGTTTACGGCGCTTGATAAGCCTGGCTTAAACGCAGTACCAAAAGCCCCGACTCGCGAGAGCCGGGGCTTTTTGTTGGACGGTTCACTGTATGGGCAGAAGCTCAGCCGCTATTCGTCTCCTCACCCACATACCCTCTCGAACCCCGCCCGAATCTTCTCCTCCGGCAACTCATCGGCAATGAACACAATCACGCTCTCGCGTTTTTCGCCTTCGGCCCACTCGGTGTCCCAGTCGAAGCCATACAGTTTGAGCACGCCCTGAAACACCATCTTGCGTGGTTCGTCTTCGATGTTGAGCACGCCCTTGTAACGCAGCAATTGTTTGCCGTGATCTTCCAGCAGTTCGTTCATGAACTCGCTGAGGCGGTCCAGGTTCAGCGGTTTTTCGCTGCGCAGGACCAGGCTGCTGATCCGGTCAGCGGAATTGCCGGCCGGGGCCAGCGGGCGCAGGATCATGCCGCCGCCGAGGTCGGCATTGAGGTTGAAGCCGCGTACGTCGAGCAGTTCGGCGAGGTCGATCCTGCCGTGCGCGACAATACGGATCGGCGCACGGCGGTTGATGCGGGTCAGGCGTGCACTGAGGGCCTCGAAGGCTGCGTCGTCAACCAGATCACGCTTGCTGACCAGCAACCGGTCGGCAAAACCGATCTGCGCCTGGGCGATGGTTTGCGCCAGGTGGGTATCGGCATGCGCGGCGTCGACCAGGGTAATGATGCCGTCGAGGATGTAACGCTCGCGCAGCTCTTCATCGATGAAAAAGGTCTGCGCGACCGGCGCGGGATCGGCCAGCCCGGTGCATTCGATCACCAGCCGGTCGAACGCGATCTCGCCGCTGTCCAGACGCTCCAGCAACAGGTAGAGCGCCTTGGTCAGGTCAGTGTGGATGGTGCAGCACACGCAACCGTTGGACAGGGTCATGATCTGCACAGGGTCGGTGCCGAGCAACTGGCTGTCGATGCCTGCATCGCTGAATTCGTTTTCAATCACGGCGATTTTCAGGCCGTGTTCGGCCTTGAGCAGGTGGCGCAGCAAGGTCGTCTTGCCGGCGCCCAGAAAACCGGTCAGCACGGTCACGGGGATGGGTTGCAACTCAGTCATAAGGCTCCTGGCGTGAGGCATTCAGCTGAAATGAAAACGCGCCACAGGTGATGGCCTGCGGCGCGTCGAATCAAACCATAACGCAGATCAGCGGATCAACAGCACTTCGGACCGGCCTTGCCGCCGTAACGGGCCTCTTGTCGCTCCCGAAAGAACTGCTCGTAGGTCATCACCGGCTTGTCCGGATGAGTGTTCTGCATGTGCTCGACATAGGTGTCGTAGTCCGGCATGCCCACCATCAGGCGCGCAGCCTGACCGAGATATTTGCCGAGGCGACTCAGGTCATTGAACATGGGCAAATCCTCTGTGGGTAACCATCATCACACCTGCGACGCTGGCGGCATGGCCTGGAACGGAGCTTCCTTGTCGGTGCGCTCCTTGGTGCTCCAGGCCGCACGGCCGACTTTAATGGCGTAGAACAGAATGCTGACCACCACGAACAGGAACAATATGGTCAGCCCGGCGTTGGTGTAAGCGTTGAAGATAACGTGCTGCATCTGGTCCATGGTTTTGGCCGGGGCCAGAATCTGACCGGCATCGGCCGCCGCGCTGTATTTCTTGGCCAGAGCCAGGAAACCTACCGCAGGGTTGGCGTCGAACAGCTTGATCAAACCAGCGGTCACGGTGCAGATCAGCAGCCAGACAGCGGGCAGCATGGTCACCCAGACATAGCGCTGACGCTTCATCTTGATCAGCACCACGCTGGCCAGCATCAGAGCGATACCGGCAAGCATCTGGTTGGAGATACCGAACAGCGGCCACAGGGTATTGATGCCGCCCAGCGGATCGATCACGCCCTGATAGAGCAGATAGCCCCACAGTGCCACGCAACCGCCGGTACCGATGGCGTTGGCCGTCCACGACTCGGTGCGCTTCAGGGCCGGAACGAAGCTGCCCAGCAAGTCCTGCAGCATGAAGCGTCCGGCACGTGTACCGGCGTCGACGGCGGTCAGGATGAACAGCGCCTCGAACAGAATCGCAAAGTGGTACCAGAACGCCATGGTGTTTTCACCCGGCAGCACCTGATGAAGGATCTGCGCGATACCGACGGCCAGCGTCGGAGCACCACCGGCACGGGCCAGAACAGTGTTTTCACCGATGTCTTTCGCGACAGCGGTCAGTTGCTCCGGCGTGATCGCAAATCCCCAGCTGGACACGGTCTGCGCAACGGTTACCACGTCACTGCCGACCACCGCAGCCGGGCTGTTCATGGCGAAGTACACGCCCGGCTCGATCACCGACGCGGCAACCATCGCCATGATGGCCACGAAGGACTCCATCAGCATGCCGCCGTAACCGATGTAACGGGCGTTCTTCTCGTTATCCAGCAGTTTGGGCGTCGTGCCCGACGAGATCAGTGCGTGGAAACCCGACACTGCACCGCAGGCAATGGTGATGAACAGGAACGGGAACAGTGCGCCCTTCCAGACCGGGCCTGTGCCGTTGGTGAACTGGGTCAGGGCCGGCATTTTCAGCTCGGGCGCCAGAATCAGGATGCCGATCGCGAGTGCCAGAATGGTGCCGATTTTCAGGAAGGTCGACAGGTAGTCACGGGGCGCAAGCAGCAGCCAGACCGGCAGCATGGCCGCTACAAAGCCATAACCGACCAGCATCCAGGTGATCTGCACGCCGGTAAACGTGAACATCGGCCCCCAGGTCGGATCCGCCGCAACCATGCCGCCGACCCAGATGGAGCCGAGCAACAGAATGACGCCGACGATGGAGATTTCACCAATGCGTCCTGGACGGATGTAGCGCATATAAATGCCCATGAACATCGCGATCGGGATCGTCGCCATGACCGTGAACATGCCCCACGGGCTCTCAGCCAGGGCCTTGACTACGATCAGCGCCAGCACCGCGAGGATGATGATCATGATCAGGAAACAGCCGAACAGCGCGATGGTGCCGGGAATACGGCCCATTTCCTCGCGGACCATGTCGCCCAACGAGCGTCCGTCACGGCGCGTCGAAAGGAACAGGATCATGAAGTCCTGCACCGCACCGGCCAGCACCACGCCGGCAATCAGCCAGAGCGTACCTGGCAGATAGCCCATTTGCGCTGCCAGTACCGGGCCTACCAGCGGGCCTGCGCCAGCAATGGCTGCAAAGTGGTGACCGAAGAGGATGTGTTTGTTGGTCGGCACATAGTCCAGACCGTCATTGTTGACCACCGCCGGTGTCGCGCGCAGCGGATCGATCTGCATGACGTGAGTGGCGATGAAAAGACTGTAGTAACGATAGGCAACCAGGTAGATAGCTACCGCGGCGACCACGATCCACAAGGCGTTGATCGCCTCTCCGCGATGCAAGGCCACGACCCCAAGGGCACATGCCCCGACAATTGCGACGATGAGCCAGGGAACATGGCGCATCAGACTATTATTATTTTTCATTTTTTTATTCCAGCAGAGTTGACTAGAAGGCAAGCCATGCGAGTTTAGCGCCGGATCAGCGAAAGACCACCCCCAACCAAGGTCTAGGTCGAAATTTGATCAATTGCGGCAGATACCCGGCATAGAGGGCTGGAATGGCCTCGACAGATGGCGTTCCGATCACAAAACAGCGATGCAGAACTGTTCTGCAATTGCTTTCCGGTCTATCGTACATGGACAACAGAATCGATCAGATAACGACCTGCCCGCTGACTCCGGTGGCGGTCAAAAAGAGAGTTCATTCGATGACCGACTCACCTGCAGATCGCCGTCGTTTCAAGCGCATTGCCTTCGACGCCAAAACCGAATTGAAACAGGGCGATCAGACCTGGAAGGTTCAACTGGTCGACCTTTCCCTGAAAGGCCTGCTGATCGAGCGACCCGAGTCATGGACCGCCGATCCGGCGCAACCCTTTGAAGTCGATATTCGCCTGAGCAATGACGTATACGTGCAAATGGATGTCGAAATCACCCACGACCATAACCGGCAACTCGGCTTCGTCTGCCGGCACATCGGGCTGGAGTCGATCAGCCATTTGCGACGCCTGATCGAGCTGAACCTTGCCGATCAGGCCGAACTGGACCGCGAGCTGGCAGCGCTGATCGAACTCTAGACCTGCTTACTCGAACAGCGCATCCAGTGCCTGTTCCAGTCGCGTAACGGCAATGATCTGCAAGCCGGGCGGCGCTTCCTTCGGTGCATTGCCCTTGGGCACGATGGCGCGTTTGAAGCCGTGCTTGGCGGCCTCCTTGAGGCGTTCCTGCCCGCTGGGCACCGGCCTGACTTCACCGGACAGCCCAACCTCACCGAACACCAGCAAGTCATGCGGCAGCGGACGATTGCGCAGGCTGGACATGACCGCAGCCATCAAGGCCAGGTCGGAGGCGGTTTCCAGCACTTTCACGCCGCCTACCACGTTGAGGAACACGTCCTGATCGTGAGTAGGAATGCCACCGTGACGGTGCAGGACTGCCAGCAGCATCGCCAGACGATTCTGATCCAGTCCCAGCGTTACGCGGCGCGGGTTGGACATGTGACTGTCGTCCACCAGCGCCTGCACTTCCACCAGCATCGGCCGCGTGCCTTCCCAGGTGGCCATGACCACACTACCCGGCACCTCTTCCTGCGCACGAGTGAGAAAGATCGCCGACGGGTTGGAGACTTCTTTCAGGCCCTTGTCGGTCATGCCGAACACGCCCAGCTCATTGACCGCGCCAAAGCGGTTCTTCACCGCTCGTAACAGGCGCAGGCGACCATCCGACTCGCCCTCGAAATACAGCACGGTGTCGACCATGTGCTCAAGCACACGCGGACCGGCCAGGGCGCCTTCCTTGGTGACGTGGCCGACCAGGAAGATCGCCGTGCCGCTCTGCTTGGCGTAACGCACCAGCAAGGCGGCGCTTTCACGAACCTGCGACACGCCGCCAGGGGCCGACTGCAGCTGTTCGGTGAAAATCGTCTGGATCGAATCGATCACCATCACCTTGGGCTTCTCGACCTTGGCAGTGGCAATGATGGTCTCGATGCAGGTTTCGGTCATGACCCGCAGCTTGTCCTGCGGCAGGCCCAGGCGCCGGGCGCGCATGGCGACCTGCTGCTGGGATTCCTCACCAGTGACATACAGCGCAGGCATGCGCTGGGCGATGTTGCACAGCGTCTGCAAGAGGATCGTGGACTTGCCGATGCCGGGGTCGCCGCCAATCAGCACCACCGAACCGTCAACCAGACCGCCGCCGAGTACCCTGTCCAGCTCGGTGGAGTTGGTGGAGAAGCGCGGGATTTCTTCGACGCTGACCTCCGCCAGGGTCCTGATCTGCGCCTGCGAACCGGTCCAGCCGGTACGCCCGGTGGGCGGCGCGGCGGCACCGCTTTCAATCATGGTCTCGACCAGTGTGTTCCAGGCACCGCATTCGCCGCACTGGCCCGCCCACTTGGGAAATGTCGCGCCGCACTCGGTGCAGCCGTACAAGCGTTTGGCCTTGGCCATGACAACCCCAGTCGTTAGAAAACGCCCATGATAACGCAGGTTGCAACACCTGCCAGTCGCAGGGCGACGACTGCTTTTGAAAACCGGATAAAACTTACGCGGACGACTCCGGTCGATTGAACGTGGCACGGGCGGCAGCAGTACGTCTGGGCTACACTCATTCGGATCAAATTTATCTGCTACAAGGAATTACCCCATGAGCGTGCTTAAGGAATTCAAGGCATTCGCGGTCAAAGGCAACGTAGTTGATATGGCCGTCGGTATTATCATCGGCGCGGCATTCGGCAAGATCGTTTCTTCCTTCGTCGGCGATGTCATCATGCCGCCGCTGGGCCTGTTGATTGGTGGCGTCGACTTCAGCGACCTGGCCGTCACCCTGCGCCCAGCGCAAGGGACTGCACCTGCGGTACTGCTGGCGTACGGCAAGTTCATCCAGACCGTCCTCGACTTCATCATCGTCGCGTTCGCGATCTTCATGGGCGTCAAGGCCATCAACCGCCTGAAACGCGAAGAAGCCAAGGCACCTACCCTGCCGCCAACACCCTCCAAAGAAGAAGTCCTGCTGGGCGAGATACGCGACCTGCTCAAAGAGCAGAGCAAACCGGCAGCGCCCATTACCGTGGATCCTGCGCGTACGCTTTGATTGAGTAAGGCCCGTGGGCTACGGTCACCGTGCCGAGCGTCGGCACGAGAGTCAAAACAGTCTCATGCCTTGCCCGCGACCACCGCCACCGCAGTGCCTTTCAACCGCGATGGCACTGACGACGCAAATTGCGACGTAAGTGACGGCTGAGTCCTGGCGCTGATCCGGGGGTAGCCTGGCAGGACGCCAGGCTAGCCGCACCGCGCCATGGATGGCGCGTTGCGGCGACCCCCGGATCAGTGACAGGGCGAAGGAACCCGACGAAGTCGGGCCGGAAACGGAGCCAGGGGCTTTGGTCACTTTGGCCCCATCAAAGTGACTCGCCGAGGGGCGAAAAGGTGACCTGAGCCGACCCCCTATCTACCTGACATCAAAAAACCGCTGTGTGACGCGGAGCGTCACGAACTGCATGCCGAAGCGGAGCGTGAGGAGAGATAGTTATGTGACTGTCGTGCCAATGCTCGGCAAGACAGCCATCGTTAGCCGCCAACCCTCACCAATACGTCTCCACCGCCACCTGCCCAGGCTTGCGTGACAGGCTCAAGCGCATCTCGCGCTGCTTGAGAATCGCCCGAGTGTCATCAATCATCTGCGGATTGCCGCACAGCATCACCCGCGAATGCTCCGGCGTGAGAGCAATGCCGGCCGCGCGCTCCAGCTCCCCGTTTTCGATCAACTGCGTGATACGTCCATTCAATGCGCCCGGATGCTGCTCGCGGGTCACCGTGGCCAGAAACAGAAACTTGTCCTCGTATTCAGCCAGGTACTCACGCTGCATCAGCTCGGCAATCAACTGCTGATAAGCCAGCTCGCGCGACTCACGAACGCTGTACACCAGAATCACCCGCTCAAACTTCTCCCAGACCTCGAAATCCTGAAGGATCGACAGAAACGGCGCGACACCCGTCCCTGTGGATAACAGCCAGAGATCGCGCCCATCGACAAAGCGATCCAGGGTCAGATAACCAAACGCCTGCTTTTCCACCAACAGACTGTCGCCCTCACGCAAGCGGCTCAACTCGCTGGTGAACTCGCCATCCGGCACCACGATGGAAAAGAACTCCAGAAACTCGTCATGCGGAGAAGAAACCATCGAGTAGGCACGCCATACGACTGAACCGTCGGCCTTGGTCACCCCGAGACGCGCAAACTGTCCAGCACGAAAGCGAAAACCGGGATCACGCGTGGTGCGCAGGGTAAACAGGTTCGCGGTCAGCGGCGTGACACGCTGCAGTGTCTGTCGGGTGAATTTGTCGTCACTGACGGTCATGGTGCGCTTTGAACTCCTGAATATGGAAAACAGAGCCCAGTGTCCCGCAAAGCAGGCTCGATAAACACCGGCTATTTGTGATGGATTACCCGGCAACGGGCTCTGCCGCTTAGAGTATTTGGTTCTTGGATCAGCCCTTGCAGGGTCGAACGTCCACAGAGCCGATTAGCCCGACCCTTCTCGCGCGGGGGTTTCAGCCGACAGCCCCGAAACACACTGCCAAGTGCCATCAGCCCATCCGTCCGGCTGATCCGCAGCCTGACGGATTGCGGTCTATTTGTTCCTAGACTGGATAAACACCCAGCAAGGTCTGTACACGTACTGCAAGGAGGCTACATGAAAACAATGGACATAAATTTCTCACAGCCCTCGCCAGCAAAAAACCTGACTCAGAGAGAAATCGAAGTCCTCAAATGGTCCGCTGAAGGCAAAACAGCTGGCGACATCGCAATGATCCTCTGCCTGAAGGAGCGCACCATTCACTTCCACATTGCCAGCGCCATTCAAAAAATGGGCGTTTGCAACAAGACGGCTGCCGCCGTACAAGCCGCACTCAGCGGGATGTTCTGACAAACGGGCAATCACCGCGTAATCAAACAGGTATCGAAACGAAAAAATACGTAAAATCGTCTGCATCAGCGAGCCCACCTGCCATCGGGCTCACTGACATACCTTCGATTGCACAGAGTTCTCCCGCCAATGCCGCTGCTCATCAGTCCCTTCGCTGAACTTGATCTCATTCGCCAACCCGAGCAACAGGATGAGCCCCTGCAGGCCTTCGATGCCGCTGACGAGTACCTGCTCAATCATGTTGCACAAACAGGGCTGAGCCTGCCAAGCCGGGTTCTGGTGCTCAATGACAGTTTCGGCGCGCTGGCGGCAAGTCTCGCGCCGCATGCCACGGTGATCAGCAGTACCGACTCGTTTCTGGCGGCACAGGCGCTGGAAAAGAATCTGGCGCGCAACGGCATGAGCTACGACGCAGTACCGCACATTCCGGCCAGCGAAGCGTTGCAGGGGCCATTTGACTGGGTGCTGATTCGTGTGCCCAAGACCCTGGCGCTCCTCGAGGAGCAACTGATACGCCTGCAAGGCCAGCTGGCCCCCGGCGCACGGGTTATCGCTGCAGCAATGGTCAAGCATTTGCCGCGTTCGGCTGGCGACTTGCTGGAGGAATATGTCGGACCGGTCCAGGCCTCGCTGGCAGTGAAAAAAGCCAGGCTGTTGTTTGCCACGCCACAGCCCATGGAAGTGCGCACCTCGCCCTACCCGACGCGCTACCGGCTGGATGAACCGGCCATCGAACTGCTCAACCATGCCAATGTGTTCTGCCGCGACGGGCTGGACATCGGCACCCGCGCTTTCCTGCCGCATCTGCCAAAAAATCTTGGCACGGCACGGGTCGCGGACCTGGGTTGCGGTAACGGCGTACTGGCCATCGCCAGTGCGCTGGACAACCCGCAGGCGCACTACACGCTGGTCGACGAGTCGTTCATGGCCGTGCAATCGGCAGCCGAGAACTGGCAAGCGACGCTGGGTGATCGCGACGTACGGATTCAAGCAGGCGACGGTCTGGAGATGCAGGAGCCTGATTCGCTGGATGTGGTGCTGTGCAACCCGCCCTTCCACCAGCAACAAGTGGTCGGCGACTTTCTTGCCTGGCGGATGTTTCTTCAGGCCCGGGCCGCTCTGGTGACTGGCGGGGCGCTGTACATCGTCGGCAATCGCCACCTGGGTTATCACACCAAGCTGTCGCGCCTGTTCCGCGGCGTCGAACAAGTCGCCGCTACGCCGAAATTCGTGATCCTGAAAGCCCGCAAGTAACCCACGCCCACGGCACAAAAAAAGACCCCCTTGCCACGCGAGTGGCAAGAGGGTCGCAAAACGTGTTCGCAGACACGAACGGGAATTCAGTATCAGTGTGTCGTCAGGCCCGCTGCGCTCATGAACATGCGCATCAGGCTGGCCACGATGAACAGCGCGAATACGCTGCCCGCCCAGATTCCGACCAGCCAGGCCAGTCGTTGCCAGAGCGGCTTGCTCAGCGCCGGATCAGGATCGTGCATGGAATTTTTACCAGACATCGTCATTCTCCTCGGTTCGGACTAGTGATAACCGTCTGCAGCCGTCACCTTGCCGCGGAACACGTAATAGCTCCAGAAGGTGTAGCCCAGGATGAACGGAATGATGAACAGCGTGCCCACCAGCATGAAGCCTTGGCTCTGCGGCGGCGCGGCGGCGGTCCAGATCGATACCGAAGGCGGGATGATGTTTGGCCACAGACTGATGCCCAGACCGCTGTAACCCAGGAAGATCAGCAACAGGGTCAGCAGAAACGGCGTGTAGTGGGCATTGCGGGCCACCGCCTTGAACAGACCATACATGGTCACCAGCACCAGAATCGGTACCGGCATGAACCAGAACAGGTTGGGCATGCTGAACCAGCGATGCGCGATATCAGCGTGGGCCAGCGGCGTCCACAGGCTGACCACGCCCATGACCGCGAGCACCGCAAGGGCCAGCGGACGCGCCAGATCATGCATCGCCTTCTGCAGCGAGCCTTCGGTTTTCATGATCAGCCAGGTGCAGCCCAGCAGCGCATAGGCGACGATCAAGGCCAGCCCGCAGAACATCGGGAACGGCGAGAGCCAGTCCAGCGAGCCCCCGGCAAACTGGCGATCGACCACAGGAATACCTTCAATGTAGGTACCCAGCGCCACGCCCTGGAAGAAGGTCGCAGCCAGCGAGCCGCCAATGAACGCCTTGTCCCACCAGTGGCGCTTCAGTTCGGTCGCTTTGAAGCGGAACTCGAATGCCACGCCACGAAAAATCAGGCCCATGAGCATGAACATCAGCGGCAGGTACAGCGCAGACAGGACCACCGAGTAGGCCAGCGGGAATGCGCCGAACAGTGCCGCACCGCCCAGCACCAGCCAGGTTTCGTTGCCGTCCCAGACCGGCGCGACGGTGTTCATCATCACGTCGCGGTCGGAACTGTCTTTCATGAACGGGAAGAGAATCCCGATACCCAGATCGAAGCCGTCCATCACCACGTACATCATGATGCCGAAGACGATGATGATGGCCCAGATCAGCGGAAGATCGATACCCATGGCTTAAATCCCCTTGCCGTGACGGTCAAGATTGTCGCCATCTTCTTCGCCTTCAACAGCGGCGGAGAGCGGACGGGCCGGTGTGCGTTGCTGGCCGGGACCACCGTGAGGCACATGTTCGACGTAGGCTTTCG
>Ga0308164_10002209_pt1 | contig 20031 bp, 17 predicted proteins | sample PhyTR2_FD_201031 | JGI IMG/M metagenome (GOLD analysis project Ga0308164, IMG submission 201031) | Phyllosphere microbial communities from UC Gill Tract Community Farm, Albany, California, United States - DLSLT.R2 | ecosystem: Host-associated > Plants > Phyllosphere > Unclassified | place: USA... | reverse complement strand
CGCGGCACCATCCTGATGGTCGGCACCAAGCGCCAGGCTCGCGAGATCGTCGCCACGGAAGCCCGTCGCGCCGGCGTGCCCTTCGTCGACACCCGCTGGCTCGGCGGCATGCTGACGAACTTCAAGACCGTCAAGACGTCGATCAAGCGCCTGAAGGACATGAAGGCCCAGCAGGAAGCCGGCCTCGACAGCCTGAGCAAGAAGGAACAGCTGACTTTCACCCGCGAGATCGAGAAGCTCGAGCGCGACATCGGCGGCATCCAGGACATGACCGCGCTGCCCGACGCCATCTTCGTGATCGACGTGGGCTTCCACAAGATCGCCGTGGCTGAAGCCAAGAAGCTGGGCATCCCGCTGATCGGCGTGGTCGACACCAACCACTCGCCCGAAGGCATCGACTACGTGATCCCCGGCAACGACGACTCGTCCAAGGCCGTGGTGCTCTACGCCCGTGGGATCGCCGATGCCATCATCGAAGGCCGCAACAGTGCCACGAATGATGTCGTCAAGGCCATCGCCGACAGCGAAAGCGACGAATTCGTCGAAGTCGAGGAAAGCGCTTCGGCCTGATCGCGTTCTCGCGAGCCTTGAAGAAGGGGCTTTCGGCCCCTTTTTTTGATCTGATTTTTTGAGTTACGGAGAAATGACAATGGCTGCAATCACAGCGAGCATGGTGGGTGAACTTCGCGCGAAGACCGATGCCCCCATGATGGAGTGCAAGAAGGCCCTGACCGAGGCCGACGGCAACATGGAAAAGGCCGAAGAGCTGCTGCGCATCAAGCTGGGCAACAAGGCCGGCAAGGCATCGGGCCGCATCACCGCCGAAGGCGTCGTGACCGCCTTCGTCGACGGCGACGCCGGCGCCATGGTCGAGATCAACTGCGAAACCGACTTCGTCACCAAGAACGACAGCTTCCTGGCGCTGGCCAACGCATCGGCCGCGCTGGTCGCCAAGCATGCTCCCGCGGACCTGGCTGCGCTGGGCGCCTTGCCCTATGAGCAGGACGGCTTCGGACCCACGCTCGAGGACGTGCGCAAGGGTCTCATCGGCAAGATCGGCGAGAACATGAGCTTCCGCCGCTTCAAGCGTTTCTCGGGCAATGGCAAGCTGGCTTCCTATCTGCACGGCACCCGCATCGGCGTGGTGGTCGAGTTCGAGGGCGACGACACGGCGGCCAAGGACGTGGCGATGCACATCGCGGCGATGAAGCCGGTCTCGATCTCCAGCGCCGACGTGCCGGCCGAGTTGATCGAGAAGGAACGCGCCGTGGCCGCAGGCAAGGCCGAGGAGGATCGCAAGACCGCCGAAGCCGCTGGCAAGCCGACCCAGCCCGCCGACATCGTCGCCAAGCGCATCGAGGGCGGCGTCCAGAAGTACCTCAAGGAAGTCTCGCTGCACAACCAGCCGTTCGTGAAGAACGACAAGCAGACCGTCGAGCAGATGCTCAAGGCATCGAACTCCTCGATCAAGTCCTTCACCCTGTACGTGGTTGGCGAAGGCATCGAGAAGAAGGTCGACGACTTCGCGGCCGAAGTGGCCGCCCAGGTCGCTGCCGCCAAGGCCGCCGCCTGATTTCCAACCGGTTCGCGATCGCACATCGAGCTTTCGGTGTGCGATTGCTGTGACATGGTTTTACACTCGTCCCCGATCATCAATTCAAGGAATTCCCGTATGCCCGAAGCCAGCCCCGCCCACAAGCGCATCTTGTTGAAGCTGTCGGGAGAGGCACTGATGGGCGACGACGCATTCGGCATCAATCGCGCGACCATCGTGCGCATGGTGGGTGAAGTGGGCGAAGTCGTGAACATGGGGGTCCAGGTGGCCGTCGTGATCGGTGGCGGCAACATCTTCCGTGGTGTGGCCGGTGGCTCCGTCGGCATGGACCGTGCGACCGCCGACTACATGGGCATGCTGGCGACCGTCATGAACGCCCTGGCGCTCGCCGATGCGATGAACAAGCAGGGACTCATCGCACGCGTCATGTCGGCGATCGCCATCGATCAGGTCGTCGAGCCGTATGTGCGGCCCAAGGCATTGCAGTATCTCGAGGAAGGCAAGGTCGTCATCTTCGCCGCGGGGACCGGCAATCCGTTCTTCACGACGGATACGGCCGCTGCCCTGCGCGGCGCGGAGATCGGGGCCGAGCTGGTCCTGAAGGCGACCAAGGTCGACGGTGTCTACACCGCCGATCCCAAGAAGGATCCGGAGGCGACGCGTTACACGTCGCTCACTTTCGACGAGGCGATCGCCCGCAATCTCGGCATCATGGACGCCACGGCCTTCGCGCTGTGCCGCGACCAGAACCTGCCGATCAAGGTGTTCTCGATCTTCAAGAACGGCGCGCTCAAGCGCGTCGTGCAGGGCGAGGACGAAGGCACGCTGGTGCACGCCTGAAGAGAAGAAACGAACATGACCATTGCAGACATCAAGAGCGCGACCGACGCGAAGATGAACCAGTCGCTCGCTGCGTTCCAAAGCAACCTGACGAAGATCCGCACCGGCCGTGCCAACTCGGCGCTTCTGGACTCGATCCACGTCGACTACTACGGTTCATCGGTTCCGCTCAGCCAGGTGGCGAACGTCTCGGTGCTCGATTCGCGCACCATCAGCGTCCAACCCTGGGAAAAGGGCATGGGCGCCAAGATCGAGAAGGCCATCCGCGAGAGCGACCTCGGCCTCAATCCGGCATCCATGGGCGACCTGATCCGCGTGCCGCTGCCCGCCATGAGCGAGGAGCGCCGGCGCGAGATGACCAAGCTGGTCCGCAACGAGGGCGAATCCGCCAAGATCGCCACGCGCAACCTGCGTCGCGATGCCAATGAATCGGTGAAGAAGCTGGTGAAGGACAAACTGGCTTCCGAGGACGACCAGAAACGCGCCGAAGCCGACATCCAGAAGGTGACCGATCGGCACATCGCCGAGATCGATCGCTTGGTCACGGCCAAGGAAGCCGAGATCATGGCGGTCTGATGAGTACGTCGCCGGCGATTCCTCATCATGTCGCCGTCGTCATGGACGGCAATGGCCGCTGGGCAACCCGGCGCTTCCTGCCGCGTGTCGCGGGCCATAAGCAGGGCGTCGAATCGCTGCGTCGGTGTGTCAGGGCGTGTGCCGATCGCGGCATCAAGGTCCTGACGGTCTTCGCCTTCTCGTCGGAAAACTGGAATCGTCCGGTCGACGAGGTCTCCGGTCTCATGGATCTCATGGTGGGCGCTCTGGCGCGCGAGGTCCCGAGGCTGTCCGCCGATGGCGTGCAACTGCACTTCATCGGTGAGAAGGGCGGACTCTCGGAGAAACTCACGGCCGGTCTGCAGCAGGCCGAATCGGCCACCGCGCACAACCAGCGCCTGGTGCTCAATGTCTGCTTCAACTATGGCGGGCGCTGGGACATCGCGCGCGCGGCCGCGACCCTGGTCGAACGTGGCGAGCCTTTGACCGAGCACAACCTCGACCGCGCGATGGCACTCGCGCACGTGAGCGATCCCGATCTCTTCATTCGCACGGGCGGAGAGCAGCGGCTGTCGAATTTCCTGCTGTGGCAGAGCGCCTATGCCGAGCTGTTCTTCAGCGACCGCCTGTGGCCTGAATTCGACGAGGCGGCGCTCGACGAAGCCATTGCCGCCTTCCAGCGCCGCGAGCGCCGGTTCGGCAAGACCTCCGCCCAGGTCAAGACCCCGCCTTCGCGCGATCGACGCACCGCCTGATGCTCAAGCAGCGAATCATCACTGCCCTGGTGCTGCTGGCCATCCTGCTGCCGGCGCTGTTCTACTCGACGCCCGTGCCGTTCACGGTCGTGATGCTGGTCCTGATCGGCGCCGCGGCCTGGGAGTGGGGGCGGCTCAATGGCTACGGTCCGCGCATGTCGTTGTTCCTGGGGATCGAGATGGTGCTGCTGTGCGCCTTCTCGTGGTGGGTGGGCCTGATCCAGCAGAATCTGCTGCCCGTATGGATCGTCGCCAGCGCGGCCTGGGTCATGGGCGGCGCGGCCCTGTTGCGCGGCGCCGTCCCCGGTTGGCCGAAGGTCCCGCGTCCGGTCCGCCTGCTGGGTGGCCTGCTGGCGCTCTGGGTGGCCTGGCTGGCTGCCGTCCAGGCGCGCACCTGGGGCATCAATTTCCTGCTGTCGATCTTCCTGCTGGTCTGGGTGGCCGATGTCTTCGCCTATTTTTCAGGTCGCGCGCTGGGACTCAAGTTCACGCGCAACAAGCTGGCACCGTCGATCAGTCCGGGCAAGAGCTGGGAAGGCGTCTGGGGCGGCATGCTCGGCGTGATCCTGCTGGCCGTGGCCTGGGTCCTGGCCGATGCGTCCTTCGAGGCGAGCGTCGCCAGTTTCTACAGTCGACTGGCCGCGGTGGGCTGGTGGTTCCTGTTCCTGGGCGCGATCGCCATGGCGGCCATGAGCGTCGTCGGTGATCTGGTCGAGTCGCTGGTCAAGCGCAGCGCCGGTGCCAAGGACAGCAGCAATCTCCTGCCCGGCCACGGCGGGGTGCTCGACCGCGTCGATGCGCTCCTGCCCACACTGCCCATCGCCATGATGCTGGCTTCACTGGCCGCGACGTGAGCGACATCACCGGTCCGAAGCAGCGGGTGACGGTGCTGGGATCGACCGGCTCGGTCGGTGCCAACACCCTCGATGTCATCGCGCGCCATCCCGATCTGTTCGAGGTGTTCGCATTGTCGGCATCGACCCGGACCGAGGAGATGCTGGCTCAATGCATCCGTTTCCGGCCGCGCTTCGCCGTCATGGCGAGCGCGCCACATGCGATCCTCCTCGAGGAGCAACTCGCGCGCAGCGATGTGCCGACACGCGTGCTGACCGGCAACGACGCGCTCGAGACCATCGCGTCGCATGACGAGGTCGATACGGTCATGGCCGCCATCGTCGGTGCCGCCGGCCTCGCTCCCTGTCTGGCGGCGGCACGCGCCGGCAAGCGCCTCCTGCTGGCGAACAAGGAAGCCCTGGTCGTCGGCGGTGAACTCTTCATGGATGCGGTGCGCGCGGGGGGTGCGACCCTGCTGCCGATCGACAGCGAACATTCCGCCATCTTCCAGTCGCTGCCCGAGGACCCCACCAGCTGGAATGCCTCGATCGACAAGCTGATCCTGACAGCCTCGGGCGGACCGTTCCGCACACGCGACCCGGGCTCGCTGGGCGACGTCACGCCGGAACAGGCCTGTGCCCATCCCAACTGGGTCATGGGCCGCAAGATCTCCGTCGACTCGGCGACCATGATGAACAAGGCGCTCGAGGTGATCGAGGCGCGCTATCTGTTCGGCGTCAGGCCGGAGCAGATCGAGGTCGTCATCCATCCACAGAGCGTCATCCACTCGATGGTGCAATTCACCGATGCGTCCGTCATCGCGCAGTTGGGCACCCCCGACATGCGCGTGCCCATCGCCGTCGGGCTCGCCTGGCCACGGCGAATCGAATGCGGCGCTGCCCGTCTGGATTTCCGTGCCTTGTCCGCATTGACCTTCGAGACCCCCGACGCGATGCGCTTCCCCGGCCTGGCATTGGCCTGGCAGACCCTGGCCGCCACGCCGGGAACCACGGCCGTGCTGAATGCCGCCAACGAGATCGCCGTGGAAGCCTTCCTCGACCGGCGTCTGCGCTTCGATCGCATCCATGCGGTCAATCTGGAAACTTTGGCCGCTGTTTCGCCATCGAAGCCGCTGTCGCTCGGCGATCTGCTGGCGATCGACACCGTCGCCCGCGAAGCCGCCCGCGCAGCCGTCCGACGTCACGCGGTCTGAGTGTCGCGTCGGCGGACAGGGTTTCCCATCCGGCGCCGCAGCGGGTTCCTGTCGAGAATTTCCGCTTCCTCCATCCATCGATCCACAACCCTCCATGCTCACAGTCATCGCCTTTCTCGTCGCGCTGGGTCTCCTGATCGCGGTCCATGAATATGGACACTACCGGGTGGCCGTGGCTTGCGGGGTGAAGGTGCTGCGCTTCTCGGTCGGTTTCGGCAAGGCCCTGTTCCGCTGGAAGCCGAAGAACCAGCGACCCGGTCAGGACACGGAATTCGTCATCGGCGCATTCCCGCTCGGGGGCTATGTGAAGATGCTCGACGAACGCGAGGCACCGGTGGATGCCGCAGAGCGCCATCTCGCCTTCAACACGCAGCCCTTGCGTTCCCGTGTCGCCATCGTCGCGGCCGGACCCATCGCCAACCTGTTGCTGGCGGCGCTGCTCTACACGCTGGTGAACTGGATCGGTGTGCAGGAGCCGGTCGCCACACTGGCACGTCCGGTGGCCGGATCGCTGGCCGAGCAAGTCGGCCTGCAGGGCGGCGAACGGATCGCGAACGCGGGCTTCGACGGTGTGCTGACGCCGGTCGATTCATTCGAGGACCTGCGCTGGCGCATGACGCGCGGCGCACTGGACGGGCGCGACCTGACGCTCGAGCTCGCGGACGGCGGGCGGCGGATCGTATTGCCGCTCAGCCGCATCGATGCCAAGGACGCCGATGCCCAGATGTTCCGCAGGATCGGCGTTCTGGCGCCGCTCACGCGACCGGAGATCGGCGAACTCGTCGCTGGCGGCACGGGGGAGCGGGCCGGCCTGCGTCAGGGCGACGTGGTGCGCGCCATCGGTTCCCAGCAGGTCATCGATGGCCAGCAGTTGCGCGAACTCATTCGCGCGTCGATCGATGGCGGCCAGCCGCGCAGGCAGACCTGGCGCATCGAACGCGACGGCCGTGCCCTGGACATCGACGTGACGCCCGAAGCCAAGGAGGAGGGCACCGCCATCGTGGGGCGCATCGGCGCCTATGTCGGCTCGCCGCCCGAGATGGTCACCGTGCGCCAGGGGCCCCTGGAGGGCCTGCGCAAAGGCGTCGTCAGGACCTGGGAGGTGTCGGCCCTGACGGTGCGCATGATGTTCAAGATGGTGATCGGCGAAGCATCGCTGAAGAACCTGAGCGGACCTCTCACCATCGCCGACTACGCCGGCAAATCGGCCAGTCTCGGACTGACCCAATATCTGATCTTCCTGGCCCTCATCAGCGTCAGTCTGGGGGTGCTCAACCTGATGCCGCTGCCAGTCCTCGATGGCGGACACCTGATGTATTATCTTTGGGAGGGCCTGACGGGCAAGAGCGTTTCCGATGCATGGATGGAACGATTTCAACGTGGTGGTGTGGCGTTGTTGCTCGTGATGATGTCGATTGCGCTGTTCAACGACGTCAATCGGCTTTTTGGTTAATCACTGCCGGCAATTCGTCCGCCGGCATTCCACATATCTCATGAACAAAAAAATCAGTCGCTTCCGTCTGCGGAGCGTCGCAGCCGTGATCGCCAGCACCCTGGCCGCCACGGCGGCGTGGGCCGTCGAACCCTTCACGGTACGCGACATCCGCGTGGAAGGCCTGCAGCGCGTGGAGCCGGGCACCATCTTCGCCTCGCTGCCATTGCGCGTGGGTGACACCTACAGCGACGAGACGGGCTCGGCGGCGATCCGCGCGCTGTTCGAACTCGGCCTGTTCAAGGACGTGCGCCTGGACGTGAACAACGGCGTGCTGGTGGTCATCGTCGAGGAGCGCCCCACGGTGGCCGACGTCGACTTCGTGGGCACCAAGGAATTCGACAAGGCGGCGCTGCAGAAGTCGCTGCGCGAGGTCGGCCTGGCCGATGGTCGTCCCTACGACAAGGCCCTGACCGACCGCGCCGAGCAGGAGCTCAAGCGCCAGTACGTCAGCAAGAGCCTGTACAACGCCCAGGTCGTGACCACCGTCACGCCGATCGAGCGCAATCGCGTGAACCTGACATTCACGGTCACCGAAGGGGAATCCGCGCGCATCCGCGAGGTCCACATCGTGGGGTCCAAGGCCTTCAGCGAATCCACCCTCCTGAACCTGTTCGACCAGGACAGCGGTGGCTGGATGAGCTGGTACACCAAGTCCAACCAGTACTCGCGCGCCAAGCTCAATGCCGACCTGGAGACGCTGCGTTCGTACTACCTGTCGCGCGGCTACCTCGAGTTCCGCATCGACTCCACGCAGGTGGCGTTGTCGCCCGACCGTCAGGACCTGGCGGTGACGGTGAACATCACCGAAGGCGAGAAGTTCACCGTCGCCGGAGTGAAGCTGGCAGGCAACTACCTCGGACGCGACGACGAGTTCAAGTCGCTGGTCACCATCCGTGCGGGCCAGCCCTACAACGGCGAGCAGGTGGCCGAGACCACCAAGGCCTTCACCGACTACTTCGGGACCTTCGGCTATGCGTTCGCGCGGGTCGAGGCGAGGCCGGAGATCGACCGGGCGACCAACCGCGTCACGCTCGACCTCGTGGCCGAGCCGGCGCGCCGGGTCTACGTGCGGCGCCTGAGCGTGGGCGGCAACAACAAGACGCGCGACGAGGTGGTGCGGCGCGAGTTCCGCCAGTACGAGGCCTCCTGGTACGACGGCGACAAGATCAAGCTCTCGCGCGACCGGGTCGACCGGCTGGGCTTCTTCACCGAGGTCAACGTCGACACCCAGGAGGTGCCGGGCTCGCCCGACCAGGTGGATCTGACGGTCAACGTGGTCGAGAAGCCCACGGGCTCGCTGCAGCTCGGCGCCGGCTTCTCCAGCTCCGAGAAGGTCTCGCTGACCTTCGGCATCTCGCAGGAGAACGTCTTCGGCTCGGGCAACTTCCTGGGCCTGCAGGTCAACACGAGCAAGTACTACAAGACGATCTCGCTCACCGCGACCGACCCGTACTTCACCAAGGACGGCATCTCCCGCACCTTCAGCATCTTCCACCAGACCTCGCGTCCCTACTACACGCAGGACGGCGACTACTCGCTGGTCAGCGAGGGCGGATCGATCAAGTTCGGCGTTCCCTTCAGCGAGGTCGACACGGTCTTCTTCGGCGCCGGCCTCGAGCGTTTCAACTTCAAGCCAGGCACCATCGTGGCCACCGCCACGCCGCAGGCCTATCGCGACTACTTCGGTTGCCAGCTCAATGCCGCCGGCGTCATCAATTCCTGTACCGACGACAGCAAGTGGGGCCTGCCGCTGACCATCGGCTGGGCGCGCGACGATCGCGACAGCGCGCTCGTGCCGACCAGTGGTCGACTCCAGCGCGGCAACGTCGAATGGGGCGTGGGCGGCGACCTCAAGTACATCAAGAGCAGCTACCAGTATCAGCAGTACTTCCCGTTGACGAAGCAATACACGCTGGCCATCAATGGTGAGGTTGGATATGGCAAGGCACTCCAGGATCAGGCCTATCCGATCTTCAAGAACTTCTATGCCGGCGGCCTGGGTTCCATCCGCGGTTTCGAGCAGAACTCGCTGGGTCCGCGCGACACCGTGACGCGCGCCGCGCTCGGCGGCACCAAGAAGGCCATCTTCAACGTCGAGCTCAGCACGCCGTTCCCGGGCGCCGGCAACGATCGCACCCTGCGTCTCTTCGGCTTCTTCGACGTCGGCAATGTCTTCACCGACCGCACCAGCCAGACCGATGCGCAATGGGCGGCGCAGAAGAAGATCCGTGCCTCGCTCGGCCTGGGCATCAGCTGGATCTCGCCGCTCGGACCCCTGCGTCTGGCCGTCGCGCGGCCGATCCGCTCGCAGAAGGAGGACGATCTCTCCGACCCGGCCAATCCGATTTACAAGGATAGAATTCAGAGCTTCCAATTCCAGATCGGAACATCGTTCTAATGATTCATTCGTTCCGTGCCGTCAGTACGGTTCTGCTGGTTCCACTGGCCGTCCTGGCAGCTTTTCCCGCGCAGGCTCAGGCCCAGGAGACGTTCCGCATCGGATTCGTCAATCCCGATCGGGTATTGCGCGAGGCACAGCCGGCCAAGCTGGCCCAGGCCAAACTCGAATCCGAATTCCTGAAGCGCGAACGCGATGTGGCCAGCCAGGGAGAAGCGCTCAAGGTGGCTTCCGAGAAGTTCGAGCGCGAGGCGCCGACATTGTCGGAGAGCCAGCGCGCCACGCGACAGCGCGCGCTGGTCGATCAGGATCGCGAGTTCCAGCGCAAGCGGCGTGAATTCCAGGAAGACCTGAACGCGCGCAAGAACGAGGAATTGCAGCAGGTCTACGACCGTGCCAATCGCGTGGTCAAGCAGGTCGCCGAGGCCGAGAAGTACGATGCCATCCTGCAGGAAGCGATCTACATCAACCCCAAGCACGACATCACCGAGAAGGTGATCAAGGCCCTCAACAATTCCGTACCTTCCACTGCCGCCACCAACGGCGGCAAGTGAAAGCGGGATAGCGGCGGATCGTCGAGTGGCACTGCGGCTGGGCGCCATCGTCGATGCTCTGGGAGGCCAGCTGCATGGCGATGCGTCGTCGGTGGTGGAGCGACTCGCTTCGCTGCAGCACGCATCGGCCGATGACATCTCCTTCCTGAGCCATCCCAAGTACCAGAAGGAACTGGCGGCTTCCCGGGCCGGATGCGTGATCGTGTCCCCGGCCATGCAGGATGCCGCCACGGCGCGGGGCGCGTGCATCGTCACGCCCGATCCCTATCTCTACTTCGCGCGCCTGTCGCAGCTCTGGAAGGCACATCACGCGCGGCCCGAAGGCGCGCGCATCCATCCGAGCGCCGTCATCGATCCGGATGCCTCGATCGACCCCAGTGCCCGCATCGGTGCCTTCTGCGTCGTCGAGCGCGGCGCGCGCATCGGAGCCGACACCGTCCTGAAGTCGCGCGTCACCATCGCGGAGGATTGCATCGTCGGGGCCCGCTGCCTGCTGCACCCGGGTGTGGTGATCGGCGCCGATGGCTTCGGCTTCGCGCCGCATCAGGGCGCCTGGGTCAAGATCGAGCAGCTCGGTGCCGTGCGCATCGGCGACGATGTGGAGATCGGCGCCAACACCTGCGTCGATCGAGGCGCCCTGGACGATACGGTCATCGAGGATGGCGTGAAGCTCGACAACCTCATCCAGATCGGCCACAACGTGCGCATCGGCAGGCATTCGGCCATGGCGGGATGCGTCGGCGTCGCCGGCAGCGCGGTGATCGGCGCGCACTGCACCGTGGGCGGTGGCGCCATCATCCTCGGTCATCTCACCCTGGCCGACGGCGTGCATGTCTCGGCTGCCACGGTGGTGACGCGGTCGATCCACAAGCCGGGTCAATACACGGGCATGTTTCCCATCGACGACAATGCCACCTGGGAAAAAAACGCTGCCACGCTCAAGCAATTGCATCGTCTTCGCGACCGACTCAAGGCGCTGGAGAACAAGGACGATGCACGATAGAAGAACACCATGACGACGCTCGACATCCACCAGATCCTCAAACTCCTTCCCCATCGCTATCCGTTCCTGCTGGTGGATCGCGTGCTCGAGATGGAAAAGGGCAAGCGCATCACGGCGCTCAAGAACGTGACGATGAACGAGCCGTTCTTCAACGGCCATTTCCCGCATCGCCCGGTCATGCCCGGCGTGCTGATGCTGGAAGCCATGGCGCAGGCGGCGGCTCTGCTGTCGTTCCATTCGCTCGACATCGTGCCCGACGACAACACGGTCTACTACTTCGCTGCCATCGACGGTGCGCGCTTCAAGCGGCCCGTGGAACCCGGCGACCAGCTGACCCTGGAGGTCGAGATCGACCGCATGAAGGCCGGCATCTCCAAGTTCACCGGGCGCGCCCGCGTGGGCAGCGAACTGGCCTGCGAGGCGACGCTCATGTGCGCCATGCGCCAGCTCAGCTGATCCCGCGCCGTCCATGACGCAGGTTCATTCGACGGCCATCGTCGATCCATCGGCGCGGCTCGATGCCTCGGTCGCCGTCGGCCCCTACGCGGTCATCGGCCCGCATGTGACGGTGGGCGCGGGCACCACGATCGGCGCGCATTGCGTGATCGAGGGGCGCACCACCATCGGATGCGACAACCGGATCTTCCAGTTCTCCTCGCTCGGCGCGGTGCCTCAGGACAAGAAGTACGCCGGCGAACCCACCGAGCTCCTCATCGGCGACCGCAACACCATCCGCGAGTTCTGCACCTTCAATCTGGGCGTGCCGGGAGCCGGCGGCGTGACGCGCGTGGGCAGCGACAACTGGATCATGGCCTACACCCACATCGCGCACGATTGCCGCGTCGGCGACCACACCACGCTCGCCAACAACACGACCCTGGCGGGCCATGTCGAGCTCGGCGACTGGGTGCTCATCGGCGGCCTGACGGGCATCCACCAGTTCGTGAAGGTCGGCGCGCATGCCATGGTCGGTTTCGCCAGCGCCGTGACGCAGGACGTGCCGCCGTTCATGCTGGTCGATGGCAACCCGCTGGCCGTGCGTGGCTTCCATCTCGAAGGCCTGCGCCGGCGTGATTTCTCGGCGCCGCGCATCGCTGCCATCAAGCAGATGCATCGATTGCTCTATCGCCAGGGTCGCAAGCTCGAGGACGCGCGCTCGGCGATCGAGGCGCTCGCGCTCGAGATGCCCGAGGCCGCGGCGGACATCGCCCTGATGGGCGATTTCCTGGACCGCAGCACGCGCGGCATCGCTCGCTAGCACCGGCATGTCCGACGCTCAACACAAGCGCTTCGCGATGGTCGCCGGAGAGCCTTCGGGCGATCTGCTCGCCGGCCTGCTGCTCGACGGGATCCAGGCACGCTGGCCGATGCTGCAGGCCCAGGGCATCGGCGGCCCGCAGATGCTGCGGCGCGGGTTCGAGAGCTGGTGGCCCCAGGAGAAGCTGGCGGTGCGCGGCTACATCGAGGTGCTGCGTCACTATGCGGAGATCGCCAGCATCCGGCGGCAGCTGAAGGCGCGCCTGCTGCGCGAATGGCCCGAATTGTTCATCGGCATCGACGCGCCGGATTTCAACCTCGATCTCGAGAGCGCCCTGCGCGGGCGTGGCATGAAGACGGTGCATTTCGTCTGTCCGTCGATCTGGGCCTGGCGCGCGGACCGCATCGAGAAGATCCGCTCGGCCGCCGACCACGTGCTGTGCATCTTTCCGTTCGAGCCGGCGCTGCTGGAGGAGCAGGGCGTCGAGGCCAGCTATGTCGGCCATCCGCTCGCCAACGTGATCCCGATGGAGCCGGACCGCGCCGCCGCCCGCGCCGTCCTGGGCCTGCCCGACGACGCTCCCGTGGTGGCCCTGCTGCCCGGCAGCCGGCGCTCGGAGATCCGCGCGCTCGCCGCCCGGTTCTTCGCCACGGCGGCGCTGATGCGCCAGCGGATGCCGGACCTGCGCTTCGTCACGCCCGTCATCCCGAGCCTGCGCGAGGAGGTCGAGGCGCTGCTGCGCGCGAGCGATGTCGCCGACCGGGTGCAGCTGGTCGATGGCCGCTCGCACGACGTGCTGGCCGCCTGCGACGTCACGCTGATCGCCAGTGGAACCGCGACGCTCGAGGCCGCGCTCTTCAAGCGGCCGATGGTGATCGCCTACAACATGAACCGGGTCTCGTGGCACCTGATGCATCGCCAGCAGCTGCAGCCATGGGTCGGACTGCCCAACATCCTGTGCCGCGACTTCGTCGTGCCCGAGCTGCTGCAGGAGGCCGCCACGCCCGAGGCGCTGGCCGAGGCCACGCTCCGCTGGCTCCAGGCGCCCGACGAGGTCGGCGCCCTGCAGCGGCGCTTCACCTCGCTGCATGCCGAACTCCAGCGCGACACCCCGACCCTGTGCGCCGATGCGATCGAAAAAGTTCTTGCACGCTGAACAGGCCTCGCTGGCCTGGGATGCGCCGGGCCTGGTCGCCGGCGTCGACGAGGCCGGTCGCGGGCCGCTGGCCGGCCCGGTCGTGGCCGCGGCGGTGATCCTCGACGAGCGCCGGCCGATTCCCGGGCTGGCCGATTCCAAGACATTGACCGCGCCCCAGCGCGAGCGCCTGAGCGAGCAGATCCTGGCGCGCGCGCTCTGCTGTTCCATCGCCGCGGCGACGGTCGAGGAGATCGACACCCACAACATCCTGCAGGCCACGATGATCGCCATGCGACGCGCGGTCGAAGGCCTGCGGCTGCGGCCGATCAAGGTCCTGGTGGACGGCAACCGGCTGCCGCAGCTCGACGTGCTGGCCGAGGCCATCGTGCGTGGCGACGCGCGCGTGCGGGCGATCTCCGCCGCCTCGATCCTCGCCAAGGTGCATCGCGACCGGCTCTGCCAGGCATTGCACGAGGAGTTCCCGCACTATGGCTTCGCCGGCCACAAGGGCTATGGCACCAAGGCGCATCTCGATGCATTGCTGCGCCATGGCGCGTGCGTCCATCACCGGCGCTCTTTCAGTCCGGTGGCGGCGGCGCTGGCGCGCGGACCGGTCGACCCGCGCGCACCGGGCGTGGCGCTCGTCGCCGATGCGGTGCCGCTGACGATGGGCCTGTCATGACCCCGGTCGAACCCACCCACGTCAGTTCGCGCGACAACCCGCTGCTCAAGGAGCTGCGCAGGCTGGCCCAGGACGGCGGCGCCTATCGCAAGCTGGGACGGGTCTGGCTGGAGGGCGATCATCTCTGCCGCGCGGCCCGGGAACGGGGCGTGCGGCCGGTCGTCGCGGTGTTCTCCGAAACCTTCTGGGCCCGCTCGCGCTTCGAGTGGGTGGATGCGTCCGACCGCATCGTCGTCGTCGCCGACGATCTGCTCGCCGGTGTCAGCGGACTGGAATCCCCCGCGCCGATGGGCTTCGTCATGGACCTGCCGGAGCGCCCGGCGCTGCGTCCCGACATGGCCACCGTCGTGCTCGACCGCCTGCAGGACGCGGGCAACGTCGGCTCCATCCTGCGCAGCGCCGGCGCCTTCGGATTCGCCCAGGTGGTGGCGCTCAAGGGCACGGCGGCGCTCTGGTCGCCCAAGGTGCTGCGCGCCGGCATGGGCGCGCATTTCGGCCTGCGGCTGATCGAGACGGTGACGCCGGACGAACTCGAGGCACTGGCCGTGCCGCTGCTCGTCACGAGTTCGCACGGTGGCGAATTCCTGCATCGCGCGGCCTTGCCCTGGCCCTGCGCCTGGGTCCTGGGGCACGAGGGGCAGGGCGTCTCGCCGGCGCTCGAAGCGCGCGCGGCCCTGCGCATCCGCATCGCGCAACCCGGCGGCGAGGAGTCGCTCAACGTCGCCGCGGCCGCCGCGATCTGCCTGCATGCGAGCGGCGCGACGCGCTGAATCCCCGAGTCACAGGTGATCCGGCATGCGGATCGATCGAAGCTTCGGGAATGTCCGATTGACGAATGAATTAGTGGTCGTGACGGCTACAATCAAGCGCTTTTCGCACAGCGTCGCCCGGCCGCCTTCAAAGCAAAAATCCTCGAATCAGCAGTCTCCCGGGAGCATTTCCGGAGACTCCGGGCGACCGTAACCATCCGGAGAACCCAGTGCTTTTGTCTCTCAAGGGAGCGTTTCCTCCCGCCATCCTGGCGCTCGCAGACGGCACGGTCTTTCTCGGCCATTCGATCGGAGCCACCGGCTCCACCGTCGGTGAAGTGGTGTTCAACACCGCCATGACCGGCTACCAGGAAATCCTCACCGACCCCAGCTATTGCCAGCAGATCGTGACGCTCACGTATCCGCACATCGGCAACTACGGCGTCAACGAGGAGGACGTCGAAGCCGACAAGGTCCATGCCGCCGGGCTGATCATCAAGGACCTGCCGCTGGTCGCCTCCAACTTCCGCAAGACCGAGACGCTCAGCGACTACCTGGTGCGCAACCGGACCGTGGCCATCGCCGATCTCGATACCCGCAAGCTGACGCGCCACCTGCGCGAGAAGGGCGCCCAGAACGGCGCGATCCGCGGCCTGGCGGCGGGCGAGACCGTGACGCAGGACCTGATCGACCAGACCATCGCCGCCGCCCAGGCCGCGCCGAACATGGCCGGCCTCGACCTCGCCAAGGTGGTGTCGGTCAAGCAGACCTACGAGTGGACGCAGACCGAGTGGAAGCTCGTGCATGTCGACGGCAAGCCGGGCTATGGCATGCAGATCACGCCACGCTTCCACGTCGTGGCCTTCGACTACGGCGTCAAGAAGAACATCCTGCGCATGATGGCGCAGCGTGGCGCGCGCATCACCGTGGTGCCCGCTCAGACCCCCGTCGCGGACGTGCTCAAGCTCAAGCCCGACGGCATCTTCCTGGCCAACGGACCGGGCGATCCGCAGCCGTGCGACTACGCCATCGACGCGACGCGCGAGCTCATCGAGACCGGCATCCCGGTCTTCGGCATCTGCCTGGGCCACCAGATCATGGCGCTGGCCATGGGCGCCAAGACCTACAAGATGAAGTTCGGCCACCACGGCGCCAACCATCCGGTGAAGGACCTCGACAACGGCCGCGTCAGCATCACGAGCCAGAACCACGGTTTCGCGGTCGACGAGAAGTCGCTGCCGCCGACCCTGCGCGCGACGCACATCAGCCTGTTCGACAACACGCTCCAGGGCCTGGCCCACACCTCCAAGCCCGCCTTCTGCTTCCAGGGCCACCCGGAAGCCTCGCCCGGCCCCCACGACATCGGCTATCTGTTCGACCGCTTCACGGCACTGATGGAAAAGCACAAAGCAGGAACCAAGAATGCCTAAGCGCACAGAACTCAAGAGCATCCTCATCATCGGCGCCGGCCCGATCATCATCGGCCAGGCCTGCGAGTTCGACTACTCCGGCGTGCAGGCCTGCAAGGCGCTGCGCGAGGAAGGCTACCGCGTCATCCTGATCAACAGCAATCCGGCGACGATCATGACCGACCCGGCCACGGCCGACGTCACCTACATCGAGCCGATCACCTGGCCGACGGTGGAGAAGATCATCGCCAAGGAACGGCCCGACGCGATCCTGCCGACCATGGGCGGCCAGACCGCGCTGAACTGCGCGCTCGACCTGTGGCGCAATGGCGTGCTGGACAAGTACACCGGCGCGGCGACCGGCCGGCCGGTGGAGCTCATCGGCGCCACGCCCGAGGCCATCGACAAGGCCGAGGACCGCCTGAAGTTCAAGGACGCGATGACCAAGATCGGCCTGGGCTCGGCGCGCTCGGGCATCGCCCACTCCATGCAGGAAGCCTGGGCGGTGCAGAAGCTGATGGGTTTCCCGACCGTCATCCGCCCGAGCTTCACGCTCGGTGGCACCGGCGGCGGCATCGCCTACAACCCGGAGGAGTTCGAGACCATCTGCAAGCGCGGCCTGGAGGCCTCGCCGACCAACGAGCTGCTGATCGAGGAATCGCTGCTCGGCTGGAAGGAATACGAGATGGAAGTGGTGCGCGACAAGGCGGACAACTGCATCATCGTCTGCTCGATCGAGAACCTCGACCCGATGGGCGTGCACACCGGCGACTCCATCACCGTGGCGCCGGCGCAGACGCTCTCCGACAAGGAGTACCAGATCCTGCGCAACGCCTCGCTGGCCGTGCTGCGCGAGATCGGCGTCGACACCGGTGGCTCGAACGTGCAGTTCTCCATCAATCCGAAGGACGGCCGCATGGTCGTCATCGAGATGAATCCGCGCGTCTCGCGCTCCTCGGCGCTGGCCTCGAAGGCGACCGGCTTCCCGATCGCCAAGGTCGCGGCCAAGCTGGCCGTGGGCTACACGCTCGACGAGCTGCGCAACGAGATCACCGGCGGAGCCACGCCGGCGAGCTTCGAGCCGAGCATCGACTACGTGGTCACCAAGATCCCGCGCTTCGCGTTCGAGAAGTTCCCGACCGCCGATTCGCGCCTGACGACGCAGATGAAGTCGGTGGGCGAGGTGATGGCGATGGGCCGCACCTTCCAGGAATCGTTCCAGAAGGCGCTGCGCGGCCTCGAGGTCGGCGTCGACGGCCTGAACGAGAAGACCCAGGACCGCGAGGTGCTGGAGAAGGAACTGGGCGAGCCCGGTCCCGAGCGCATCTGGTACGTCGGCGATGCCTTCGCCATGGGCCTCTCGGTCGACGAGGTGTTCGCGCTGACCAAGATCGATCCGTGGTTCCTGGTCCAGATCGAGGAGATCGTGAAGATCGAGCTCGAACTGGAGACCCAGTCGCTCGACGCCATCGATCGCGACACGCTGCTGGCGCTCAAGAAGAAGGGCTTCTCCGACCGCCGCCTGGCCCGCCACCTCAAGACCACCGACACCGCGATCCGCGACAAGCGCCGGGCCCTCGGCGTGCGCCCGGTCTACAAGCGCGTGGACACCTGCGCGGCCGAGTTCTCGACCAACACCGCCTACATGTACTCGACCTACGAGGACGAGTGCGAGGCGGCACCGACGGACAACAAGAAGATCATGGTGCTCGGCGGCGGTCCCAACCGCATCGGCCAGGGCATCGAGTTCGACTACTGCTGCGTGCACGCGGCATTGGCGATGCGCGAGGACGGCTACGAGACCATCATGGTCAACTGCAATCCCGAGACCGTCTCGACCGACTACGACACCTCCGACCGGCTGTACTTCGAGCCGCTGACGCTCGAGGACGTGCTGGAGATCGTCGACAAGGAGAAGCCGCTCGGCGTGATCGTGCAGTACGGCGGCCAGACGCCGCTGAAGCTCGCGCTCGACCTCGAGGCCAACGGCGTGCCGATCATCGGCACCTCGCCGGACATGATCGACGCGGCCGAGGATCGCGAGCGCTTCCAGCAGCTGCTGCACACGCTCGGCCTGCGCCAGCCGCCCAACGCCACCGCGCGCGCCGAACCCGAGGCGCTGGCCAAGGCCGCCGAGCTCGGCTATCCGCTGGTCGTGCGCCCGAGCTACGTGCTCGGTGGGCGCGCCATGGAGATCGTCCACGAGCAGCGCGACCTCGAGCGCTACATGCGCGAGGCCGTCAAGGTCAGCAACGACTCGCCGGTGCTGCTCGACCGCTTCCTGAACGACGCGGTCGAATGCGACGTCGACTGCATCCGCGATGCCGAGGGCGCGACGCTCATCGGCGGCGTGATGGAGCACATCGAGCAGGCCGGCGTGCATTCGGGCGACTCGGCGTGCTCGCTGCCGCCGTATTCGCTCTCGGCCGAGACCATCGCCGAGCTCAAGCGCCAGAGCGCCGCCATGGCGCAGGCCCTGAACGTGGTCGGCCTGATGAACGTGCAGTTCGCGATCCAGCAGAAGGATGGCAAGGACGTCATCTACGTGCTCGAGGTCAACCCGCGCGCCTCGCGCACGGTGCCCTATGTCAGCAAGGCCACCGGCATCCAGCTGGCCAAGGTGGCGGCACGCTGCATGGCCGGCCAGTCGCTGGCCTCGCAGGGCATGACCCGGGAGGTCACGCCACCCTACTTCAGCGTCAAGGAGGCGGTGTTCCCGTTCGTGAAGTTCCCCGGCGTCGACACCATCCTCGGCCCGGAGATGAAGTCGACCGGCGAGGTGATGGGCGTGGGCCGCACCTTCGGCGAGGCCTTCGTCAAGTCGCAGCTGGGCGCCGGCACCATCCTGCCGAAGTCCGGCAAGGTGTTCGTCTCGGTCAAGAACAACGACAAGCCACGCGCCGTCGAGGTGGCCCAGGGCCTCGTCAAGCTCGGCTTCGAACTGCTCGCGACCAAGGGCACGGCGGCCGCGTTCAACGCCGCCGGCGTGCCCTGCACGGTGGTCAACAAGGTCACCGAGGGCCGTCCGCACATCGTCGACATGATCAAGAACCAGGAAGTGGCCCTGGTCATCAACACGGTCGAGGAGCGCCGCAACGCGATCGCCGATTCGCGGCAGATCCGCACCTCCGCGCTGCTCGCGCGCGTGACGACCTTCACGACCATCTTTGGCGCCGAGGCGGCCGTCGAGGGCATGCGCCACATGGACGAGCTGGGCGTGATCTCGGTGCAGGAGATGCACGCTCAACTCGCCGTCCAGGCCGCAGGCTGACGCAGATGTACGGCACGCTCGGGTTCCGGCCACCGACGAGCGGCGCGGCGCCATTGCCGGCATTGGCGCCGCTGCAATCGCAGCCGTCGCAGCCATCGGAGTCGCAGATCGTCGAGCTCGATCTGGCCGACTGGCATGCGGCGCGCTCCGATGCCGGCTGGATCGCCGCGCTCGAGGCCGGCAAGGTGCTGTACTTCCCACGACTGGCCTTCGAGGTCGAGCCGGGCGAGCGCCGCCTGCTGTCGCCCGACGTCCTCGCGCCCCAGGTGCGCAACATCAGCTACGACGCCCGGGGCGGGCTCAAGGGCGTCGCCGGTGACGA
>Ga0308164_10002207_pt1 | contig 20060 bp, 9 predicted proteins | sample PhyTR2_FD_201031 | JGI IMG/M metagenome (GOLD analysis project Ga0308164, IMG submission 201031) | Phyllosphere microbial communities from UC Gill Tract Community Farm, Albany, California, United States - DLSLT.R2 | ecosystem: Host-associated > Plants > Phyllosphere > Unclassified | place: USA... | reverse complement strand
CGTCGATTCCGAATTTGGCGAAGCGCGCATTAAGCGGGTTACGAAGCCCAGAGGTCTCATCCACGTCTACCTGCCGCCGGCAAGTGAGGCCGGCGGTGCCGGGCGGTTCGTTCCTGATCATTGGCTTAACGAAGATCGGCACCGGCCGTTTTGGACCATTATCGTGCGAGGTTATCGACAGGGTGCCTATGGAGGTTCGTTCGATGCGCTTCCAGCCGAATGGAAGCCCGCCATGCTGGCCCGCGTTTCAGTTCTGCGCCGCACTCTTCGCGCGATACAGGCGAAGGTCGTTGCCGATGGCGACTTTGATGAGACTTTGACCGTCGATGTGCTGGCTGCGCTGTTCACCGCGATGATGCCGCTGACCAGCGATCCGCTGCTGCTTCACGTGCTCCGCAAGCACGCGCAATCCAGGCGTGGCGACTGGCTGGGAGAACGCCTCGCGGTCTACCGGGATCTGGGTAAAGAACCTGAAGGACGGAGCCGGGAAACAACGACGGCGAAGGGGAAGTAAAATGACGAAGGCATCGGCCGGCCGCATGGCGGCGCGACATCTCTCGCGGCCGCTGGCGGCGATACTGTCGTCGGTAGGACTGGCTGTCGAGGATGTCGACGACGCGATCTCTGGGCAAATCGCGCGCGGCCTGGCGCCGCTGCTACGGCCGGGTCACCCGCACATCCGCAAGCTGGCTGATGCGACAGGTCTCAACGTCATGTCGGTAGCCCGGCGCTATCACCGTCTGCTGGTCGAGATCGAGCAGAAGTCTCAGCAGGGCATCTGGTGGATCTACCGGGAGCATAATCGCGCGACCGCAGACTTCATGTGCAGCTGCGTCGTGCCTGACACGGCAGCGGTCGCATTCGGAGGTCGGCTTTTGCGGGATCTCGCCGATCCGCCATTCGAGATTGATACGGCACTGATCAAAACTGCTTTGGTTGTCGAGGGCGGTGCGTTGTCGGTCACTGTCGCACCAATCTGGATCGACCTCTAGCTAGAACAGCGCGCCATCTGCACTTCGCCTGCCGCCGTGATTATGCAGCTCGACGGTGTCGCCCCGCGGGTCGACATCCTTGTCCCCGAAGCAGAAGCGCCGTGGACGGGTCATCACGCACGCTACGCGAAACATAGTGAAGCGCTTCGGCGCGATCGCCGACCGGCACCCCGCCATCGCCGAGAGCCGGATCGACGGCGACGTGCCTGATGGCACGCCCGGTTGCGTCCGCGTCCTGCGGCTCGGCGATGGTGGGACCCTGCGCGAACGCCTGCTGGCATTCGACGACGCCAACCGCAGCCTCACCTATCGCTTCGACGCGGCGCCGCTGCCGGTCGACGACTATCACCTCACCGTGGCGCTAGCGCCGATCACCGGCGAAACGCGTCTACCGCGTCATGAAGGTGCACGGGCTGCTGCTACAGCGAGACGGCGAACGCCGCGAGGAACGACGTCACGACGGCCGGGTCGCCGTCGACCTCCGCAACACCCGCTGGTGCTCCGACGGGTTGGAGATCGCTTGCGACAATGGTGCGAAGTTGCGTGTCGTCTTCGCGCTCGACTGTTGCGACCGCGAGGCGATGGGCCACGTGGCGACGACGGGCGGCATCACCGCCGAGGACGTCCAGGACCTGATGGTCGCCACGGTCGAGCATCGCTACGGACAGGTGAATCGCGTGCCCGAACCGATCGAGTGGCTCACCGATAATAGCAGCTGCTACACCGCTCGCAACACACGTGCGTTCGCCCGGGGCATCGGGCTGATCCCGCGCACGACCCCGGTCAGCAGTCCTCAATCGAATGGCATGGCCGAGGCGTTCGTTCATACTCTCAAGCGCGATTATGTCCGTGTGAACCCCAGGCCGAATGCGCAGAGCGTTATCGACCAACTGCCCGGCTGGTTCGCCCATTATAACGAGGTGCATCCGCACCGCGCTTTGCGCTATCGATCACCCCGCGAGTTCATCGCGCAAACCTGCGAGGCCCTGTCAGGCCTTTAGGGGCAACAACACCCACTCTTTAACACTTACCATAATCGGACATTATGGTAAGTATAACGATGTGCTACGATGCCGGAATGCAGGGTAAATCGGACCAGCGGGCGCGGCTCTCATGAGCGAGATCGTCGTCCACCGCACAGACGGGGAGGGGCTGCCGGTCCGAACGCGGCGTGGGACCGTCGAGCCGATCGATGCGCGTGTGACCCGGTTGCTGGCGCTAGCGCTCCCGGTCGACGCCGGCCCCGTGAGCGAGATCGGCTTTGCCGCGCAGCTCGGCGCTATGGCAGCAGCGAGCAAGGCGGCACTGGCCTCGGACCTCGCCTGCTATCTGCGTTGGTGTGAGGACATCCGTGTCGCTCCGCTCCCCGCAGAGCCTGAAAACCTGGTCCGCTACATCGCCATGCTCGAAGCGCGGGGCGCCAAGCCCGCCACGGTCGCCCGGCGGGTTGCCAGTCTTGCCACCGCACACGGCCTGTCAGGGATGCAGGAGAGGGGGCATGCGCCGACGAGCCACGTCATGGTCCGCGCCGCGCTCAAGGGCCTGCGCCGACGGCGTGGCGCTGCTCAGCGCCAAGCGGCCCCGTTGCGGTTCGGGGCCTCGCTAGATCCCCATACCAAGGGGTTCACGTTGACGGCGCTGCTTGGCGCCTGTGGCGGCGATTTGCAGGGCTTGCGCGATGCCGCGCTGCTGTCGCTCGGCTATGACGCTGGATTGCGCGTCAGCGAGCTCGTCGCGGTCGCCGTCGCGCACATCGATCCACATAGCGATGGTTCGGCGCTCTTGTTCATCCCATCATCGAAGACCGATCAGGAAGGGCAGGGGGCGTGGGGCTGGCTGTCCGCGGACACGATGCGCCGGGTTGGCGCCTGGTTGGTAGCGAGCGCCATCACCGAGGGGCCCGTCTTTCGCCGCGTCGGGGTCGATCGGCGTCGGTTGCGCGCCGCAGTTCCGCCGATGGCGTACGAAGCAATCCCGGGGCACACGCGGCACTGGCAGGAGAAGCTTAAGGGCAAGAAGGCCGAACCGGCGAGGACGGTCTACACCGTCGGGACGGCCTCGCTGAGTCGGCAGGGCGTCAACGGCATCTATCGGCGTGTGGCGGTAAGTGCATTCGATCAGGGGCTGGTCGAGATGCCGATCGCCAAAGTCGAAGATGCAGCGCGCACGCTGTCGAGCCATTCGCTGCGCGTGGGGCTGACGCAGGATCTGTTTGCGGCCGGGGAGGACGGCGTTGGCATTGCACAGGCGCTGCGATGGTCTTCACCGTCGACCGCGCTGCGCTATGGGCGCAAGCTTGCCGCCAGGAGCAATGTCGCAGCGCGCGTATTGTCTCGCATTAGAGCTTGAACTTGCAAAACCGATGCAGCCTATTTGGGTGTCGGGTTGAGTTCGCGATGTATGGGCACACTGTATTTGTCGTCGAGTTTCGCGACCAATCCGCTAAAAATTGATCTAGAAGATATGTGATCGCTGATAGGATGCCGGCCATTTATCAAATACACTCAAATTGGGATGAGATAAAACCGCCACAGGCGGTATTAAAGTCCTCGGCAAATTTCGCATTAAAGATATTTAAACCAGCGATTTGATAGGTTCCGCTCCATGAGCCTTTCTAAAAAATCTCAGTATCAAGGGGACGATGATACAGTAACCGTACTGCTTCATCTTCAGAATGAGATTCTGAAGATGATTGCCAGGGGCGCTGGGCTCACACCGACGTGTACCATGCTGTGTGTAGAAGTAGAGCGGATCCTCCCTGACGTAATCTGTTCGGTTTTAACGGTCGATGCGGCAGGACTGCTTCATCCGCTAGCTAGCCCGAGCCTTCCGGAAATATATTCCCAAGCATTGGATGGCTCGTCTGTCGGCCCATTAGCCGGCTCCTGCGGAACTGCTGCCTATCTAAAGACAGAAATTACCGTCAGTGATATTGGGACCGACATCCGCTGGGCGCAGTTCAAACACCTCGTACTTCCCCACGGGCTCCGCGCATGCTGGTCCAGTCCGATATGTGATGCAGACGGTCGCGCGATCGCGACATTTGCTCTTTATTACCGTAACGCCCGCGGACCGACTGTCTTTGAGCGGGAGGTGGTGGCTAACTGCGTTAACCTCACGCAAATCGCTATCGAGCGTCATGAGCGTGTCCTCGAACACCAGCGCCGAGCTTTTACCGACGCCTTGACCGGGTGCCCCAATCGGGCCGCTTACCATGCCGCACTTTCCAAACTCGAAGGCGCTGCGGTCGGCAGTTGGGCGCTGTTCGTGCTGGATCTCGATAATCTCAAGGTCGTGAACGACACGTTCGGGCATCATGCGGGTGACGAGCTTCTTCAGATCGCCAGCAACAGGATCTCAGCAGCGGTCAGCCCCGGGCGAACGTTTCGCGTCGGGGGCGACGAGTTTGCGGTCATTCTCCAGGCTCCTGAAGCTCTTTGTAACCTAGAGAAAATCGCTGATGAGGTTCTAGGCGCGCTCTCGGTTGCTGCCGACTGCGGCGGGCATAGCATAGTCCCCCGCGCTACCATCGGAGGCGCTACGGTCTCATCGGACGACGCCGGGGTTGGGAGTGTTCGGCAGAATGCCGACTTTGCCCTCTACCACGCCAAGGAAACCGGTCGTGGTGGTTTTATACGATACTGGGTGGGGCTCCGCTCGAACATGACGCGGCGCATAGGTGCGATCAGGGACCTGAGCGCGGCTTTGCGAGAGGACCGGATCGAGGCGCATTACCAACCGATCTTCCGACTAGACACGCGCGAGATCGTAGGCCTGGAAGCGCTTTGCCGCATGCGCATCGGCGACAATCTGGTCTCGGCTGCCTCTTTTCATGAGGCGACTGTCGACGCCCAGGTGGCGACCTCGCTCACTGCCAGGATGATGACCCTTGTCGCGGCCGACCTGCGCCGATGGCTCGATTTGGGTATTCCGTTTCAACACGTCGGCATCAACGTCTCGTCTGCGGATTTGAGTGGCGGCGCCGTCGGGCAGGTACTGGCCGCAGCGCTTGAACGCGAGCGGGTCCCCCCCGATCACGTCATTCTCGAGGTAACAGAGACGGTATACATGGGGCGTGGCGACCAGGTGATACAGCAAGCGATCAGGGCACTACGCGCTGACGGCATACGTGTCGCGCTGGACGACTTCGGGACCGGGTTTGCGTCGCTGACGCACCTGCTCACGGTTCCCGTCGATGTCATAAAAATCGACAAACTGTTCGTCGATCATCTCGAACCCGACGGCGTCAGCGTGACCATCGTCGAAGGCCTTATCCGTACCGCGAAAAAGATGGGCATCAGAATCGTCGCCGAAGGGATAGAAACCGAAGAGCAAGTCGAGCAGCTTCGCGCGATCGGTTGTACTTTAGGGCAGGGATACATATTCTCACCCGCGGTCAACCGCGATACCACGACCGCCCTTCTCCTCGGGCATGCGCAGGGGATCTTGAGACCGCGAAATACAGCCCGATCGGGCGTAGCCTAAGTACTAGTCGAGCAGAGGACGCTGCGGTAGTCAGCAACGGTCAATTTCGTACTATCGACGACAGTGAGCAAGCTGTCGTCAGGCAACCGCAGTCAGACTGGTGTCGAGACTTCGCTTGCTAACGTGTTGATCCCAATTGCGAAGCGTTCGGGTTCGGTGAGCAATGCAATATTAGTCAGAGCACAGTGGTTAATCCACCATTTCGCCTCGGTTACAATGGCGTAAACTCGGTGTCCGTTTCGCTCTGTCACCGGACGCGCAATGACCGCGCAAAGCTGACTAGCACGAAGGGATGTTGCCCATTCGACCTGACGATGCCGCCTGCCAGTACAGGCAGGTCGAGATCGGCGATGGCTGCGCCGGCCCGCACGGCCGCTTCCGACTGCTCGGCCTGCTTGGTCGCAACGAAGCAGGTGCTGCATCTAGTTGCTTCGAGCCAGCGAGCTCTCCGCTCCTGCTGGCTGGCGAAGCCGGAGAGATAGTGGATCTATTCGTGCCCACAGGCGTGCATGATAATCTGTCCCATGTTGCGATGATTACCGTCAGCCGTTTTCAGGGAACCGGTATGAGTCAGGTCGAATCAGGAATGCGTCGAGCCGTTCGCGTGCAGCGCCTGTCGGCTTCAGCGCTCGAGCGGGCACCACGCCCTCGCCATTCACAAGGGCTGGACCTACTAACGTGCCGACTAGCCGGACCCGTTTCTTTGCCAAATAGACCGGCGTGTGTGACCGCCCAGATCTCGCTGCAGGTAGACGGAACCGCTGTCGCAGGTCAGCGTACCAATTTCATCTATCCGCGTACCGATCACCGGCACCACTCCTTCGCTATTGAGTTGCCGCGCTCGGCGCGCTCGCGATCCACCTTCCGGGCACGGCTAACAGCCGCGGCATGTTCGCGCGGACGTTTTCGGACGGCTTTTCGTAATGCCGGCGCAGCTTTAACTCGCGGTACACCCCTCACGCTGCAGTTTCTTCTTCAGAAGGCGGCGAGCTTAGTCGACGTTGTTGTCGTGGACGATGATTTGCATAATGGCAGCTTCTGGCGGATATGGCTGCGTCGAATTACAGACGCCCTATGCGTGGGGGCGGTCTATGCCAAGTGACGGCACTGTGCAGCGTTGGTCGGCAAGTTGCCCTAACTGGCGACCATTTAGGCCTAGAATTCGATGGTGTTAGCGCCGCTTGATGACGCTCTGTTCAAAGGCTAATATTCCGCCGTGCCATTTCTCGGAAAGCCATATTGCCGATCGGGGTACAAGGTTCTGCTTTGAAGATTTCGGCCAGATCGGACAGGTCATTATTAGCAAGTGCCGTTATAAAGCTTCTGATCTCGGCAACGCATTCGATGGCGCGATCACCGTGACCGATGCGCCGTTTCAATTTTGTGCTGAGCATCCGCACTCCAACCATGCATCTTGAAGCGGGCAGGGGCATTCACCCCCCCCTGACGTTAAGCTCTTTCGACGGCGAGACTGCTGCTCCTGACGAAGGACGTCACATGAGTTTCGAACCAAGCGCAATTTAGTTCCGAAAACGGAATCGTTGCATCGCTGCAAATCCGTGCGTCGTTCACTCATCGCGGAAGTTTGCCGTTTTTGATCGCCCGGGGCGATCGGGGGGCAATTTTACAAGCGTGATACGAAGAGGAAACGGCAATGAACGTGGACGTGATCTCGAAGGCTACCGGCGCAGTCAGCCAGGTTTCGACCGGCACGATCAATCTCGGCGCACCCAGCATCGTCCGGCTTGACATCACTCGGGCCGACGTTGCCGGGATCGAACGGCAGGGGCAGGATCTCGTCATCAGGTTGGCGAACGGCGAGCAGGTCCGGGTCGTCGATTTCTATTCCGCCGACGCCGCCGTTTCCAACGACCTCGTCCTGCGCGAACCCGATGGAACCCTGTGGCACGCCCGCACGACGAATACGCAGGTCACGTTCACGCAAATCGAGGATCTCGACGATCTTGCAGTCGTAGCATCGGGCGGCGGTTCGTCGCTCGCGCTGCCGGCGATCCTGGCAGGCGTCGCCGGGGTGGCGGGACTGGCCGCAGTCGCCGCCGGTGGCGGCGGTGGTGATGACGACGATCAACCGACGCAGCCCAATCCTGGGCCGGGCACCGGCGTGACGCCCGATACGACCGCTCCGTCGTCGCCGACTGCAACCGTGCGCGGCGATGGGACCGTGCTGAACGGCACGGGCGAGGCCAGCGCGACGATCCAGGTTCGCGACGCCAGCGGCGCGGTGATCGGCACGGGCGTCGTCGGCGCCGACGGCAATTATTCGGTCTTGCTGACGTCGCCGCAGATCAAGGGCGATCCAGTCGTCGTCACGCAGACCGATCCGGCCGGCAACGTCTCCCCCGGAACGACCGCCGCGACCCCCGACCTGACGGCACCCGCCGCTCCGAGCGCGACCGTCGATGAGACCGGAACGATCGTCACCGGCCGCGGCGAGCCCGGCGCCACTGTGACCGTCACCGACTCGACCGTCGCGGTCGGGACGACGGTCGTGGCTGCCGACGGGACCTTTACGTTGACGCTGCCGACCCCGCGTGTCGACGGTACCAACCTCACGATCGTGCAGGCCGACGCTGCCGGGAACGTCTCCGGTCCCGTCACGATCGCCACGCCCGATCTTACCGCGCCCGTGCCTCCGATAATCGCGATCGACGCCACCGGAACGCAGGTCAGCGGCACCGGCGAGCCCGGCGCGCAGGTCGTCATCACCGATCCGGCAGGCACGACGCTCGCGACGGCGACGGTTGTCGCGGACGGCAGCTATACCGCGATCCTCTCGACGCCGCAGGTCGACGGCGAGGTGATCGTTGCACGCCAGACCGATGCCGCCGGCAACGCATCCGGGACCGCAAGCACGATTGCGCCCGACTTCACGGCACCCGCCCAGCCGACCGCGACGATCAGCGCCGACGGCACGTCCGTGGCCGGGATCGGCGAACCGGGTGCCCGCATCGTCTTCGCGGACACAAGCGGGACCGTGATCGGCTCGGCGACGGTAGCGGCGGACGGCAGCTACAGCACCGCGCTGACCCCGGCGCAGGCGAATGGCGAACAGCTGACCGCGACGCAGGTGGATGCGGCAGGCAATGCGGCACCACCGCTGTCGCTGACCGCACCCGACGCGACGGCGCCGCTCCCGCCCGTCGCGACGCTCGATGCCAATGGCACGATCGTCACCGGTTCGGGAGAGGCCGGCGCGACCGTTACGGTCCGCGACGCGAACGGCGCCGTTCTCGGGACGGCGACCGTCGGCGCGCAGGGTAACTATGCGGTCACGCTCGCCACCGTGCAGGGCAATAGCGAGACGCTGTCCGTCACGCAGGCCGATGCTGCCGGAAACGTGTCGCCTGCGGCCACGCTGGTCGCACCCGACCTGACCGCACCGCTCGCACCGACCGGCATCGTCGCCGGCGACGGCACCAGCATCAGCGGCTCAGGCGAAGTCGGCGCGACCGTGACGATCCGCAGCCCGGTCGGCGCGGTCATCGCCACCGCAGTCGTGGGCGCGGACGGCACCTATGTCGCGGTGCTCACGCCGGCGCAGGTCGACGGCGAGGTGCTGACGGTGCGCCAGGCTGACGCCGCCGGCAATGTGTCGCCGACCGCGACCGCCACAGCACCCGACCTGGTCCTGGACGACGGGCCTGATGCACCGACTGCGACGGTCGTTGCCGATGGCACGGCCGTGACTGGTATTGCCGTCGCGGGCGCGGCGATCACGCTGTACGATGCCGACGGAACGATCATCGGGACCGGCATCGCAGGTGCCGACGGCAGCTATTCCGTCGCCCTGACGCCGGCGCGCATCGACGGCGAGACGATCGGCGTCACGCAGGCCGACGCGGACGGCGACGTCTCGCCTCCGGCCACCGCCATCGCGCCCGATCTGACCGCGCCCAACGCTCCTGTCGCGACGCTTGATCCGACCGGTGCCGTGGTCACCGGCAGCGGCGAGGCAGGCGCGGCGATCACCGTGCGCGCCGCCGACGGCACCGTGCTCGGCACCACCACCGCGAATGCCAACGGCGACTATGCCGTCACGCTGAATACGGTGCAGGATGCCGGCGGCACGATTTCGGTGACGCAGGCCGATGCGGCGGGCAACGTCTCGCCGCCCGCCAACCTTTCAGCTCCCGACTTCGTCGCGCCCGACGCACCGGTCGCCACCTTCGCGCCCGACGGTAGCGCCGTCACCGGCACCGGTGAGGCTGGCGCCACCGTCACGATCCGCGACACCGCAGGCGTCGTGATCGGCAGCGCGATCGTTGCTGCCGACGGGAGCTATTCGGCGCCGCTTGCCACGCCGCAAGCCAATGGCGAGACCGTGTCCGTCACGCTGACCGACACGGCCGGTAATGTGTCGCCGTCCGTCGACTCGGTCGCGCCCGACATCACCGCACCCGGCACGCCCACCGCGACTCTGTCCGGCGACGGCGGGCTGGTGGCGGGCACCGGCGAGCCTGGCGCCATCGTCACCGTGACCGCACCGGGTGGCGCGGTCATCGGGTCCGCGACGGTCGGCGCCGGCGGCAGCTATGTCGTCACGCTCGCCACGCCGCAGACCAATGGCGAGACGCTGGTGGTTACCCAGGCCGATGCGGCTGGCAACACCTCCGCGCCCGTCAGCGTCGTCGCGGCCGACATGACGGCCCCGGCCGCGCCGACGGTGGTCGTCAACGGCGACGGCGCGGCGGTGACGGGCACCGGCGAGCCTGGCGCGACAGTGACCATCACCGACCCCGCGGGCATCGCGATCGGCACCACGCTGGTCGATGCCGGCGGTACCTATACCGCGCAACTGAGCACGGCGCAGGTCAATGGCGAGACGCTGACCGCGACGCAGGCGGATGCCGCCGGCAACGTGTCGGGCATCGCCACGACGATCGCGCCCGACTTCACCGCGCCAGCGCCCGTCGACGCGGCGATCAACGGCGACGGCACGATCGTATCGGGTACCGGCGAGGTCGGCGCACGGATCGCCGTTGTCGATGCCGCGGGTACGACGGTCGGCACCGCGATCGTCGCCGCCGATGGCAGCTTCGACGTTACCCTCACTCCTGCGCAGGCCAATGGCGAGGCGTTGAGCGTCGTGCAGACCGATGCGGCCGGTAACGCCTCTGCGCCGCTCGCGCTGACGGCGCCCGACATCACCGCGCCGCCTGCGCCCGATGCCGCGCTCGATCCCTCGGGGACGATCGTGACCGGTACCGGCGAAGTCGGCGCGACCGTTTCGGTCCGCGATGCGGGCGGGACGGAACTCGGCACCGCGATCGTCAACGCGCAGGGCGCCTACACGGTCGTCCTCGCCACGCCGCAGGTCGACAGCCAGTTGCTGTCCGTCGTGCAGACGGATGCGGCCGGCAATACCTCCGTTCCGACGCCGCTGACCGCGTCCGATCTCACCGCGCCCGATGCTCCGGTCGCGACGGTCGGTGCGGATGGCCTCAGCGCCACCGGGACTGGCGAGGTCGGCGCGACGATCGTCATCCGCGATCCGCTGGGTGTCGTGATCGGTAACGCCATCGTTGCGGCCGATGGTACCTACACCGCGGCGCTGTTACCGGCACAGGTCGATGGCGAAGTGCTGACCGTCCGGCAGACCGATGGTGCGGGCAACGTCTCGCCGCCAGCCACGACGACCGCGCCCGATCTGGTCGCGGACACCGATCCCGACGCACCGACCGCGGCAGTAGGCGCCGACGGTACGACCGTGGCCGGCACCGCGATCGGCGGCGCTGTGATCACGGTCTACGATGCCGACGGTGCCGTGATCGCGAACGGCGTCGCCAATGCCGACGGTAGTTACAGCGTAGCCCTCACGCCGGCACGGATCGACGGCGAGACCATCCGCGTCACGCAGACCGAAGCCGATGGCGACGTCTCGCCGCCGGCAACCGCGGTGGCACCCGACCTGACCGCACCGATCGCTCCGACGGCGGCGCTCGATGCGACGGGTAACGCGGTGACGGGGACGGGTGAAGCCGGCGCGACCATCACGGTGCGCGCGGCCAACGGCACGCCGCTCGGCACGGCGCTCGTCAACGCGGACGGCTTCTATGCCGCAACGCTGAGCACGGCACAGATCAACGGCGAGGTGCTCAGCGTGACGCAGGCGGACGGTGCGGGCAACGTCTCGCCGCCGATCGCGCTGACCGCGTCGGATCTGGTTGTCCCCACCGCACCGCTGGCGAGCGTCAATGCGGATGGTACGGCCGTGACGGGTACCGGCGAGGCAGGGACCACGGCGACCGTACGCGATCCGGCCGGCGTGGTGATCGGCACGGCGATCGTCGCGCCCGACGGCAGCTTTACGGTGCCGCTCGCGGAGGCACAGGATAATGGCGGGAACCTGACGGTGACGCTGACCGACGCGGCGGGCAACGTCTCGGCGCCCGTCAATGCGCTGGCGCCCGACATCACGGCGCCGGACGTGCCGACCGTGGCGATCGCGGCCGATGGCAGCGTTGTGACCGGTGTCGGTGAAGTGGGCGCGACGGTGTCCGTGGCGAACGCGAACGGTGCCGTGATCGGCACTGCGCTCGTTGCCGCGGACGGCAGCTATTCCGTGGCACTGGCCCCGGCGCAGGCCAATGGCGAAGCGCTGACCGTGACCCAGGCCGATGCGGCGGGCAATGCGTCCGGTCCGGTTGCCATCACCGCACCCGACATCACCGTGCCGACGGCACCGGTTGCGAGCGTCGTCACGGATGGAACGGCGGTGACAGGCACGGGCGAGGCGGGAACGACCGCAACCGTGCGCGATGCGGCCGGCGCGGTCATCGGTATCGCGGTCGTCGCGCCCGATGGCAGCTTCACGGTGCCGCTCGCGGATGCGGAGGACAATGGCGGGACCCTGACGGTGACGCTGACCGACGCAGTGGGCAACGTCTCGGCGCCCGCGTATGCGCTGGCGCCCGACATCACGGCGCCGGACGTGCCGACGGTGGCGATCGCGGCCGATGGCAGCGTCGTGACCGGTGTCGGCGAAGTGGGTGCGACGGTGTCTGTGGCGAACGCGAACGGTGCCGTGATCGGTACTGCGCTCGTTGCCGCGGACGGCAGCTATTCCGTTACGCTGACCCCGGCGCAGGCCAATGGCGAAGCGCTGACCGTGAGCCAAGCCGATGCGGCGGGCAATGCGTCCGGTCCGGTCGCCATCACCGCACCCGACATCACCGGGCCTGCAGCCCCGGTGGTGACAGTCTCGGCCGACGGCACGGAAGTGTCCGGCATCGGCGAACCGGGAGCGACGGTTTCGATCGACGGTCCTACCGGGGCCACCATCGCCACCGCCACCGTTGCGGCCGATGGAACCTTCGTGGCGGTGCTCTCGCCCGCGCAGGCCAATGGCGAGCAGCTCGAGGCCATTCAGGTGGACGCGGCGGGTAACGCTTCGTCGCCGACGCTGGTGACCGCACCGGACATCACCGCACCGGCCGCTCCGACGCTGACGATCACGCTCGACGGGACGGCCGCTAACGGTACCGGCGAGCCCGGCGCCACCGTGACCGTGCGCAACCCGGATGGCAGCACGATCGGCACGACCGTCGTCGCGGCCGACGGCAGCTATACGCTGGTCCTCGATCCGGCGCGGATCGACGGCGAGGTGCTGAGTGCGATCCAGAACGATTCGACCGGTAACCCTTCGCCGCCCGTCACCGCGACGGCACCCAATTTCGATGCGCCCGTGGGCCTGACGGCGGACGTGTCCGCGGACGGCACGACCGTCACCGGCGCCGGCGAGATCGGCGCGACGGTGACGATCCGCGATCCCGCCGGGATTGCGATCGGGACTGCGGTGGTCGGCGCAGACGGTACCTACGTTGCCACGCTGACCACGGCCCAGGTCAATGGCGAAGTCCTGAGCGCGACCCAGGTCGATCAGGACGGCAATGCCGGGCTGCCCGTAGCGGCCACCGCACCGGACCTGACCGCACCCGCGCTTCCGACGGCGGACGTCAACGACACCGGCACTGCGGTCACCGGCACCGGCGAAGTGGGAGCGACCGTGACGGTCACCTTGCCCGGCGGCGCAGTCGTGGCGACGGCAATCGTCGGCGCGAACGGTACCTATACGGCGACACTGACTCCTGCGCAGGTCAATGGCGAGACGCTGAGCGTGGTCCAAGCGGATCCGACGGGTAACCCGTCGCCCGCCGCTACGGCGCTGGCACCGGACCTCACGGCGCCGGTTGCCCCGACCATCGCGATCAACGGCGATGGCACCGTCGTCAGCGGTACGGGTGAGCCTGGCGCGACGGTGACGATCACCGGGCCGGGCGGCACGCCCATCGGCACGGTGCCGGTCGCCGGAGACGGTACGTACACGATCACGCTCGGCGATCCGCAGATCAACGGCGAGACGCTGACCGCAACGCAGGCGGACCCGACCGGCAACGTGTCGAGCCCGGCGTCCACCATCGCCCCAGATTTCGTCACGCCGCCGGCACCGACCGCGATCGTCTCCGGCGATGGCACGATCGTGACCGGCACGGGCGAGCCCGGCGGGCAGATCATAGTGACCGATCCGGCCGGGGCCGCGATCGGTGTCGCGACTATCGGTGTGGACGGCACATACTCCACGACACTCAGTACGCCACAGCTGAACGGCGAGGTCCTGTCCGCGACGCAGACCGACGGCGGCGGGAACGTCTCGCCGCCGGCTACGGCACTGGCACCGGACCTGACAGCACCGACAATCCCGACGCTGGTCATCGCCCTCGACGGCGCGAGCGCAAGCGGTACCGGGGAACCCGGCGCTACCGTCACGATCGTCGGACCCGGCGGCGCTACGATCGGGCCGATCACGGTTGCGCAAGACGGCAGCTACAGCACCGTCCTGAGTCCGCCACAGCTGAACGGCCAGGCGTTCACCGCGACGCAGGCCGACGGCGTCGGCAACGTCTCGCTATCGGTCTCGGCAGTGGCACCGGACACGACCGCACCCGATGCTCCCGCGGCTATATTGGCTGCGGGCGGCGGCAGCGTGACCGGGACGGGCGAGGCCGGCGCAACGGTCCGCGTATCGGGCCCGAACGGCCTGCTGGGAACGGCAGTCGTCGCGGCGGACGGCAGCTTCACCGTGCCGTTGGCGTCGGCGCAGGCCAATGGTCAGGCGCTGACGGTGATCCAGACCGATCGGGCCGGGAATGGCTCCCTGCCGACCGGCATCACGGCCCCCGATACGACGGCGCCTGGCGCGCCGTCGGCGGTGGTCGCTGGAGACGGCACCAGCGTGACTGGCACCGGTGAACCCGGCGCGATCGTGACGATCACGGCCCCCGGTCTCGGTACAATCGGAACGGCCACGGTGAACGCGGACGGCATCTACACCACGCCGCTGAGCACTCCGCAGGCCAATGGGGAACAGCTTACCGTGCGGCAGGCGGATGCGGCCGGCAACGTGTCGCTGCCGTCCTCCGTCCTGGCACCCGATATCACCGCACCGAGCGCACCGACCGCCACCGTTTCGGCGAACGGCGGGTTCGTCACCGGTACCGGTGAGGCGGGTGCGACGGTGCGGGTCACCGGCCCAGACGGTGGACTGCTGGGCACCGCGATCGTCGCTGTCGACGGCACTTACGCGGTACCGCTGTCGACTGCGCAGACCGACAGCCAGTCGCTGACGGTTACGCAGACCGACCGTGCGAACAACCTATCGCTGCCGACAATCGTGGTCGCGCCCGACGATACGGCACCATTTTCGCCGACGGCCACCGTCTCGGCCGAGGGCGACGCGGTCGTCGGTGCCGGTGTCGCCGGCGCCACGATCACCGTCAGCAGTGCGACCGGCTTGGTACTCGGCACCGCGACAGTCGGCGCAGACGGCAATTACATCGCACTGCTGGATATCGCGCAGCGCAACGGCGAAGTGTTGAGCGTCGTCCAATCTGATACGGCGGGCAACGTCTCGCCACCCGTTCCCGCGATTGCACCCGACCTCACCGCGCCGGGCGCGCCGAGCATCGACATCAGCCTCGATGGCGCTGTCGTTACCGGCTCGGGCGAGGCCGGCGCGATAGTGACGATCACTCGCGGCGGTACGGCGATCGGCACGGCAATCGTCGGAAGCAACGGAGCATACCAGATCACCCTCGCCGAGGCTCAGCGCAACGGCGAGACTCTGGTGGCGACGCAGCGCGATAGTGCCAACAACGTCTCCGATCCGGCGAGCACGATTGCGCCGGACCTGACCGCACCGGCCGCCCCTGGCGCGCTAGTGGTTGCTGGAGATGGAACGACGGTCACGGGCACCGGCGAACCCGGTGCGCGCGTCGAGGTTCGTGGTAGTGGCGGTGCCGTCCTGGGTAGTGCCCTGGTTGCGGCCGATAGCAGCTTTACCGTCACGCTGGCTCCGGCGCAGGTTACCGGAGTGACGCTTGCGGCTAGGCAGACGGACGCTGCGGGCAATGCCTCCCTACCCGGAAGCGTCCTCGCACCGTTCGACATCGAGGCGTTCGACAATAGCAATACGGCCCTGATCGACCTCGTTCCATCGACCACGCCGGTAAACTTCGGCACCGCGGGATATCTCGCACTCGTCTCACTTGGCGCGGTCAATCTGCAAGCGGAGGTGCTCTCGGTCCGGGACGTCCGATTTACGGTCGCGGCTGGGCATAGCTTGGATGCCGTCTTCACCTACAACGCTTTGCTCGATATCGGTGTCGTCAGTGGTTATGCAGTGGTGGTGCAGCGCTTCGACGGAACCAACTGGGTTGCGGTCGATGGACCGGGCAATGCCTCGCTACTCGATATTGGACTGCTCAACGGTAATTTGAGCGCTACCGAAACGCTGGGACCGGGCGAATACCGTGCGTTCCTGACCTTCTCGGGCACAGCGGGCGTCGGGCTGCTCGGTAGCCTCGCCGTCGCCGGCGTGGATGCGGACTTCACCGCTGCGGCAAACGCTGTGCCGTCCACGATGGCCGGCAACGTCATCACTGATCAAGGGGCAGGCGGCGCGGTCGACATCGTCGGACCGGGTACGGAGGTCGACAGCGTGACCGTCAACGGCACGACCACAGTGGTGGCGGCGAACGGCACCGTTGTTGACGGCGCCTGGGGCACGCTGACGATCAACCTGGACGGCAGCTATACCTACACACCGGATGCCAGCGCGCTTGCGATCGGAAAGACCGACGTGTTCACCTACACAGTGATCGATCCGACCGACGGGGAACGCGAGAGCGCTACGTTGTCCATCGCGATTAGCAGCCCCGACATCGCCGGTGCGCCGGTGGCCGCCGCTGATGTGGCGGTGGCTGCAGTGACGTACGACAACGTCGTGGCAACGACAGCGCCGACGACTGCGTTCTCGTTCAACTCGCAGACAACCGGTCTTGGCTTAGTCTCCAGTGGTAGTGGCGCTGGCGCATTTACCGTTGCGCCGAACAGTTTGGCGGACATCTCGATCACGGCGGTTCTTGCGCCCGGTATCGCCTTGTTGCCGAGCTATACGTTGACGGTGCGCAACCGTGCGGGCGTCGTGGTTGAGACGGCGACACAGACGGCGGTCGCTGGGTTGCCGATCGGCACAGGAGTCGCCTTTGCGGTCGATGATCTGCCGGCTGGCCAATACACGTACACCATCTCCAGCAGCGCGTTGCTGACGTCGTTTGGAACCACCGTGTCGGTTGGCGCGACGACGACGTTCCTCAACCAGTTCACGCTGGCGACCGCTACGACCGCGGAGGGCAATTTGCTCGACAACGATACCGCAAACACGCCATTTGCCGGGATCCGCGTAAATTCAGGAGCCGGCTTCGCGGAGGTCGGTGATACCGCGGTGGTACTGAACGGACAGCATGGGACGCTGACGGTCAACGAAACGGGCGATTATCTCTATAGCCCCAACGCGACGCTCGGTTACTCGACGGTCGATCTGTTCGATACGTTCACCTACCAGGTGATCCAGCCAAACGGCACTGCGGCGACGTCTACCCTGACGGTGATAATCGACGTACCGGCGGACGGCACGATCGCGGCGACAAGCGTCGCCAGCCAAATGGTCGGCATCGAAACGGACGTGATCGCGCTGGATGCGTTCCTGACGCGTGCGATCGACGCAGACGCTTCGGTCACCGTCGCGCCCGACAGCGATGCGATCGGTCGTGCAATCTACGACGTGTTCGAAGGGCAGGGTGAATTGGAGAATGTTCTGGCGAACTACCTCCCGCCGGAACCACCTGCGGTGTTGGAAGGTATCGGAGACGCGGGATATTCGACCATCGCTATCGATGTCGCGATGCCCACGGTCGTCGATCCGCTTGCCTACATCGTCGCAGTGGAAGATATGGACCGGTATAGTAACAATACTAATTCTGTCTATTAAATAATGGAGATAGGTTAGTTATAGTGGTGCTAATACTGCAAAGACATTGCTCTCGAGGGCGTATCTATTTGTATCGGTTATTCTGTGTGTTTAAAGAAGAAGATCCGATACCCATGCAGAAAGCATGTTCGTAGCATGGCTAGTATACGCAATATATTTAAAAGGAATGATTTTGGCGGTAGAGGAGGCAAGTTGTGGTACGCGATTAGATGTTTGATCCCACGGTTTGATGGTGCGATCCTTTTGTTGGAATGGAAGGAAGCCGTATGGGACAGGTACGTCACGGGAGCGCCACGACTACGCACGCCGTCCGAGCAGCAATACAGCGATCGCACGCTTCGCTCTCGACGCTGAGCCGGGAGCTCGGGATCAATCCGAAGACGGTGGCGAAACGGCGGAAGCAGGCGACGGTCGAAGATTTGAAGACCGTGCCGAAGGCCCCTCACTTCACGACCTTGACCGAAGCCGAGGAGGCAGCGGTCGTCGCATTCCGGCGCCACACACTCCTGCCGCTCGACGATTGCCTCTATGCGTTGCAGCCGTCGATCCCGCATCTGACACGGACAGCGCTGCACCGCTGCCTGCAGCGGTACGGCATATCCCGTCTGCCGGACATTGAGGGAACAAGGCTCTCCTGAGCGAAGTCGAAGGGCCAAAGCGACAGCGCTTCAAGCGCTACCCGATCGGGTTCTTTCGCATGGATATCGCCGAGGTGTAGACTGCCGAAGGCAAGCTCTACCTGTTCGTCGGCATCGGCCGCACGAGTAAATTCGCGGTCACCCAGCTTGTCCACAAGGCTGACAGGGGAACGGCGTGGGAGTTCCTTAAACACCTGCTGAAAGCGGTGCCGTACAGGATTCACACGATCCGGACCGACAACGGCATCCAGTTTGCCGAGCAGCCGCGCAACCGTAACACCGCCTGGTCGCGTCAGATGCGCTTCGACATGATCTGCGAAGCGAACGACATCGAGCACCGGCTCACCAAGCCGAACCATCCCTGGACCAACGGTCAGGTCGAGTGGATGAACCGCACGATCAAGGAGGCGACCGTCAAACGCTTCCATTATGAAAGCCACGAGCAGTTACGGGTGCACCAGGCCGACTTCATCGCAGCCTATAATTTCGCCCGTCGGCTCAAGACGCTCAGCGGCCTCACACCCTACAAATACATCGCCAAGATCTGGACGTCAGAGCCGGACACGTTCATCGTCGATCCGATCCACCAGATGCCGGGACTAAACACTTAGCAATGGGTTACGGCGCAGGAAGCATCAGCGATGGTATGCCGACGAGTTTGCTGAAGCGGCTCGAGCGTTACCGTAACTAAGCCAGTGCGGCGTTTTCCGTGCCAAAGCACGAACGCGCGGCTTCGACCATTCCACCCCTCCTCATCGAGATAGGGATGTCAGGTTCACCGCGTATCGTCATGTCGTGGCTTAATGCCCGGAACGATCCGCTGCCACTAGCCGCTGATTGCCTACGGGAGGATCAGTATGCTGCGTGCCTTGAGTCCTAAAGTTCTGGACGTCTTAGCAGACGAGGGGCGGTGCTGTTCGATGGGCCTGGCCTTACTCTCACACTCGACATCGAAGCGGCGTAAGCGTTGCCCGATCAGTTGCTCTCCAAATGCGCCTTGGCCCATCAGCAGCAGCGGACAGTGATCAGCCAGGCGTCCCACCCGGGTCATCCTCGTCGGGGTGAAGCGCTTGCGACATAGCCAACGCACAGAAAAAGGCCGCTTTCAGTCGCCCAGGGAAGGGGTGACACTTTCGATAGGTCTCTATCGATTGGCCGGGCGTTAATACGGGTGCTGTCCTGCAAATACAAAACAGTTTTTGGTTGATCAAAATTTCAGAACCGTTTGACCCACCTCGACCATATAGTCGGAGCGGGGACATAGGTGCTAAATTTATCAAAACTTCTGCTGCTTTAGGAACTGGGGCTGGCGCGATCGCGGCCACCCCTCGCGTTGGAGATGTCGGCCTTGCAACTGCAGGCAGTCGTTCCGAAGTGCCAGCGCTGCAAGGCCTTTAGTTTAGGCGCAGTCGCTTGCGGTATGCTCGCCCAGTCCTGCTGCACAGAAAGCCGGAAATCCAAACATTTCTTAGGTTAGGGGCAAGCCGTTCTTCGTGTGGGCAGTCAGATAGCTTGCCGTCGATAGTCTGGCCCGCGACCCGACCAGCTTCGAAAGTTTGCTCCATAATTCGATCAATGCCTTGCATGACAGAGGAG
>Ga0308164_10002204_pt1 | contig 20081 bp, 17 predicted proteins | sample PhyTR2_FD_201031 | JGI IMG/M metagenome (GOLD analysis project Ga0308164, IMG submission 201031) | Phyllosphere microbial communities from UC Gill Tract Community Farm, Albany, California, United States - DLSLT.R2 | ecosystem: Host-associated > Plants > Phyllosphere > Unclassified | place: USA... | reverse complement strand
GCCGGTTGAGGCGCTCAAGCGGGTAGGCGCGACCCTGGATTCCTATGACGCGCGGCTGGCCTTCTTCCGCGCTCGGCCGGAGCTGATCGAGGCGTTCGCTAGCCCGGGCCAAAGCCTGGAGCAGGCGTTCGATGCATTCAACAGCAATGCGCTGATGCTCATGCAGCCAGACCCCAAAAAGACCGACCTGCTCAGCACCTATATTGGTCTGAAGATTCGCTACGACCGGGGACTTGATGGCGCCAGTGTGCTCAACGATTTTGTCGCTTATGCGGCCGAGCGAGAGAGAGACCAGTTGGTCCAGGACCTGCAGATCATCAAGGCCAACCGCCTGGCCGAAGTTGAAGCACAACTGAGTTCCGCGGTGGAGCAATATAGTGCAGGTAAAGAAAGCCGAATAGCGCGCTTGGAAGAGGCCGATGCCATCAAGCGCGCGGAGTTGAACGACGAGCTGACCGCCCTGCGCGTGCAATCGAAGCTGCGCAGAGAGGCGCGGCTGGCTCAGTTGGATGAGGCAATTGCCATTGCGCGAAGCCTGGGCCTGAGCCGGCCCTCTACACCGTCTCTGATGGCAAATGCAGATTCGGAAAGCAGCAATGTCATCCGCACCGAAGTCAACAGCCAGCAAACGCCGTTGTATTTCCTTGGCTCAAATGTGCTTGAGGCTGAGCGCAATGCGTTGCGCCGACGTACTTCCGACGACTTCACCGAGCCGCGCATCGCGCAGATTCGCAAAGAGCTCGTCATGTTGTCCAGCAACCGCAAGGTGCAGGCCCTCAAGGCGCGGGAGAACGATGCGGCTTTTCTTGAAGGGATCGAAACCCTCCGAGCAGAAAAATCCCGCCTGCTCAACCTAGATACTAGCCTGCAAGGTCTGCGTTTGATCAGTGTTGACCAATTAGCGGTTGAGCCGGCTCGTCCGATCCGCCCACGCAAGGCTCTCATCGTCCTAGCTGCCTTGGTAGTCGGGTTGATGCTGGGTGTGCTGACCGCCTTGATCCGCAGCCTGGTCAAGGACCGCTTGCGGCAGATCCGGGTGCTTGAGATCAAAGGCACGGCAGAGCGAGTTTCTCCTAATGCTGTCGCAGAAACCGGTACGTCCCGGATCGAAAATGGGGAAACGAGCGGCGCGGGAACTTAGCATCGAAGCGCTGACCGCAGACAATCTGGCCAGCTTCGATGCGGTAGTGCTGGCGACCGACCACTGCGCTGATCGAGAGCAAGGCAAGAGCTGCTCAGGCGGTTCACTCAGTCTGGGAAAACTGCGGATCTGGCATTTGATGCTTTCAATAAATAGGCACTCGGCCTTATACAGACGGACCCTAAAAAGACCGATATGCTAAGTGCCTATGTGGCCATCCGGCTTCGCTGTGCGCAAGGATTGAAGGGTGCGAGGGTACATGATGATTTTATTGCCTGCGCAATTGAGCGCGAACGGTTACGTTTATTGAATTAGTTCAGCGTTGTTCTGGGTAACTGGTTGTCTGAAGTAGACGCCAAGCTCAAATGGGGCGTGGAACAATCCGGTGAGGCCATAACAGTCAAATCGCGCGCCTGGAAGAAGGCGATACAATACGACGTGCTGATCTTGAAGACGAGTTGACTGGTCTAAGGGTTCCGCTGCGCATGCGGCGGGAGGACCGTCCTGCCCAACTTGCTGGAGATATTTCGATCGCCAAAAGCCTCGGCTTGGAAAAGCCGTCGGCGCCCGCATTGATGGCCAATCAAGGGACGGCAAAGGCGAACCTCATTCGCACTGAGGTGAACAGCCAGCAAGCGCCGGTATATTTCCTCGGTTCTCAAGTTCTTGAGGCCGTGCGTGATGCGTTGAACCGGCGTGCCTCTGACGATTTCATTTATCCAGACATTGTCCAAATCATCATTGAATGTGATTTTTTGGCTTGGCGACAGGATTTGTCATACAGATGCGCATTGATGACCGCGAGGGTTTACCGTCGGATCTTGCGTCTCCATCAGGCGCGAATGCTCATCGTAGGGTGTCACTGGGATCGGCGCACTCAACGTCAATGGGCCGCTGTCGAACAGACGTGATTGTGTAGAGCGTCACGATGCCGTAGTCGCTCAGTGAGAGTGAGAGCTTCAATATATGAATGCTTAGCATGGGTCGCATCGAATAGTTCTATACCGCCCCCGCCCCCGCCGTGGGATACATAGGCCTAATCAGTCCAGATGCGTATCTATGGTGCATTATGACTCATCGCTGCAACGAAGCAGCCTCGGCGGGTTTGCTGCGTGCGCCTACCCGCGCATTCGAGCTGGGAAAGGCTCATCTGGTTCACGGAGGGCTCAGATCGAGGCGGTGAGTATTCGCATTTCTGAGACTGGATCGGAGAACCCTTCGCCAAGAGGCAGAGCGCGCGGGTGGTGGCGGATCGCATTCGGTGTCACAATGCGAGCTTCGTCCTAGGGGACAAGTAAGCAAGCTTCGTAACTCAGGGGGCGTGTGCAGGAACAAAGCTTTGATAGTTTAAGTTGGCCTGGGCTGAAGGTAATTCAGTACGAGGCGAGAAAGACTGACTTTTCAATGTCTGTTGTCGGTCTCGATCCTACCTATGCTGAGGGCGACAATGGCCAGCGAGTTATTAATGACTTAGCTAAATGCCCCATTGAAAGGAAAGCGCAATGATTGCGGGAGCTCCCAAGATTACCGTTGATAGGTTGCTGAAAGAAAATCAGGCTCGGTTGGTGTTCGCTCGTCTCATACGCTCAAGTGTCTGGCACGCTCGAGATCGATTGGCCCCAGTTGATGTCAAATTGATATCCTGGCGCAGTCGCACCATGGTGGCACTCGGCTAAGCAGCACGGTGGAAAGCCTGGGTGATATGACTTGTCTCGCTGACCGCGCATTGAAAAAATGAAAATAGGCGTAGGCCAATAGGTCCACCGAAGCTGGTAGTTAACGAAATTCGGCAATCCATTGGCAGTACAGCAGGTGGATTTTATCAGAAAAATGAGTGGGCGCGTGGCTCCTCACTACTTGACTCAATTTGCAACAGGGTTGGATGAAATATGTTTTCACTTAAAGACGTGAAGCTCGCTGTAATCGGCCTTGGCTACGTCGGTTTGCCCTTGGCGGTTGAGTTTGGGAAAAAGCGCTCGGTTATTGGTTTTGATATAAACCAATCTCGAATCGAAGCATTGCAAAGCGGCCACGATTCGACGCTAGAGGTGAGTGGCGAAGAGATGCGGGAAGCGCACCAACTTCGTTACAGCGCCTGTCTCGATGATCTACGCGCCTGCAATGTATACATCGTAACCGTGCCGACTCCGATTGATGATTACAAACAACCGGACCTAACACCGCTGATCTCAGCCTCTGAGACGATCGGTAAAGTGCTGAAACGTGGTGATATCGTTATTTATGAGTCCACGGTCTATCCCGGCGCGACCGAAGACGATTGCGTACCAGTGCTTGAAAAAATTTCGGGTTTAGCTTTCAACTCAGATTTCTATGCAGGCTATAGCCCCGAACGGATCAATCCAGGTGACAAAGAACACCGCGTCACCACTATTAAAAAAGTGACCTCGGGTTCTACCCCGGAAGTGGCTGAAGTAGTAGATGCTTTGTATCGCGAAATTATTATCGCCGGTACGCACAAGGCTAGCAGCATCAAAGTAGCTGAAGCCGCCAAGGTAATTGAGAATACCCAGCGAGACCTGAATATTGCGCTGATTAACGAACTGGCTTTGATCTTTAACAAGATGGGAATCGATACTGAGGCTGTTCTCGAAGCAGCGGGGACCAAGTGGAATTTCCTGCCCTTCCGTCCAGGGCTGGTAGGTGGCCACTGCATTGGGGTAGATCCCTATTACTTGACGCACAAGGCCCAAAGCATCGGCTATCACCCAGAGATCATCCTCGCTGGCCGTCGTCTGAATGACAGCATGGCAGCGTACGTCGCATCCCAGTTGGTTAAGACCATGGTCAAGCGTCGGATTCATGTAGACGGCGCACGCGTATTGATTATGGGCCTCACGTTCAAGGAAAATTGCCCGGACCTGCGCAACACTAAGATCGTGGATATTGTCAAAGAACTACAAGAGTACAATATTCATGTGGACATTTATGACCCATGGGTCAATGCGCAAGAGGCCCAACATGAGTATGGCATCACTCCAATTCATGAAGGGGTCGGCGGTACCTACGATGGCGTAATAATCGCCGTAGCGCATCGACAATTCAAAGAGATGGGGGAACTCGGTATTCGCGCATTGGGTAAGCCTGAGCATGTACTTTACGACCTGAAGTACTTGCTGCCTGCTGATGCGAGCGATCTGCGTTTGTGACCGATGAGGTGGCCCGCAAGGGTGACCTCCCTTACTATCTCTTTGCGAGAGTGGATATATGACTACTTACGAGGCTTTAACCCAACGTCTGATAACCGAAAAAGCCACATGGCTCATAACGGGTGTAGCGGGTTTCATAGGTTCCAACCTACTCGAAAAACTACTCAAGCTGAATCAAAAGGTGATCGGCCTAGATAATTTTGCGACGGGTCACCAGCGGAATTTAGATGAAGTCAGAGGCGCAGTGACGCTTGAACAATGGGCTGCATTTGAATTCGTTGAAGGCGATATTCGTAACCTCGATGATTGTCACAGGGCTTCTCGGGGTGTAGATCATGTACTTCACCAAGCTGCGCTCGGTTCAGTGCCTCGTTCGATCAACGACCCTATCACTACTAATGCGACGAATATTGATGGTTTCCTCAATATGCTGGTCGCCGCTCGCGATGCAGGTGTGAAGAGCTTCACCTATGCCGCAAGTAGCTCGACCTACGGTGATCACCCAGCGCTCCCCAAAGTAGAAGATAAGATTGGCAAGCCACTTTCTCCATACGCAGTCACGAAATATGTCAATGAGTTATACGCTGAAGTATTCGCCAAGACCTATGGCTTCAAAACAATAGGGCTGCGCTATTTCAACGTGTTTGGGCGGCGTCAAGATCCCAATGGCGCGTATGCAGCAGTGATACCAAAGTGGACTGCGGCTATGTTGGCCGATGAGGAAGTTAAAGTTAACGGGGATGGTGAAACTAGTCGAGACTTTTGCTTCATCGAGAACGTAATTCAAGCCAATCTCTTGGCTGCAACGGCAAGTGAAGCAGCGAGAAATCAGGTTTACAACGTTGCGCTCGGTGATCGAACTACGTTGAATCAACTGTTCTCATACTTGATTGAAGCGCTGGCGGAAAATGGTGTTAGTTACAAACGGCCGCCAGTGTATGTGGATTTCCGCGAAGGCGATGTGCGCCACTCACAGGCCGATATCAGCAAAGCAAACACCCTCCTAGGTTACGATCCCAGATTTGATATAAAAGAGGGAATCAATAGGGCAATGCCGTGGTACATAGAGCTATTTAAGTGAAGCTTAGAAACGGCGGCATATGCAGGCTTGCTACTGATATCAGCACATTTGAAACGGGGTCGGTATGAGTAAGGGTACTGTTTTCTATATCGGTGGTTTTGAATTGCCTGATAAGAACGCAGCAGCACTGCGTGTTATTGCAAACGGCAAGATTCTTCGTTCGCTTGGATATGAAGTGGTCTTTGTTGGTGTAGATAGCTCGTTGCCACCTGGGTCAGATGCTCAGCGTGCCCTTTATTCAGACTTCGAGTGTTGGTCGGTACCTTACCCCAAGACGGGTGTCGAGTGGGTGCGTTATATTTGCGGCCTTCAAAACGTTATGGATGTTCTTCGAAAATCTCGCACAGAGAAAATGGTCGCTGCTATTTGTTATAACTACCCGGCTGTCGCAAGCCTGCGAATCTGGCAACACTGTCGCAAGGTCGGTATGAAATTTATAGCAGATGCCACGGAATGGTACGATGCAAGTGGCGGCCAATTGGTTCATCGACTAATCAAGTTCGTTGACACCGGCTTGAGGATGCATTTGGTCAATCAACTCTGCGATGGCGTCTTTACGACGAGTAAATATCTTACTAATTTTTATTCTAAACGGGGAAAGGTTGCAGTTGAACTGCCTACCCTGTTCGACGCATCTGTATTCTCCCCACCGCCCATACGGAATCCAGCGTCGCCTAAAAAGTTTATCTACGTGGGCTCACCGTTTGATGTCGGTCGAGTAAATCGAGATCGCACAAACTTGAAAGAACGTTTGGATACTTGTATTGAGCTTTTTTACGAGTTGTATCTCAAAGGTAAGCTTTTCAGTTTTGATATATATGGAATTTCAGAGGCGGACTATTTAAAAGTCTTCCCCGAACACATGGCTGCTTTGGAGAAAATGTCAGGCACTGTTCGATTCCACGGACGAAGGCCAAATGCTGAAGTTTTATCATTTATCGCACAGAGCGACTTCAGTATATTTTTTAGAGACAAGACTAGGGTTACCCTTGCTGGGTTTCCTTCGAAATTGGCAGAGTCGATTACCATTGGTACTCCGGTGATTTCGAATACAATGATGAGTCTCGAACCCTATAGTGATTCCCCTGGAGTCATTCTCTTCGAAAAGGGCGATGCGGTGAGAGGCGTTGGGTCGCTAGTGGACCTTTCAAGTGATGGGGTTGACCAACTCAAGCGTAGGGCGTTCGAATCTAAAACATTTAGTTATGAACAGTACACAGGCGCAGTCTCTGACTTCATAGGCAAAGTGAGAATTTGACATGAATTTTCGTCGACTTCTAAAGATATTTACAGTCCCCTTTTCCAAGTTCTATGCTGTTTACGATCCGGTGGGTTATGCGCGGTATCGAGGTGTGAATATTAAGGGCTCGGTCAAGATCTACGGGTCCAGCTATTCAATGTTTAGTTCAGAGCCGTATTTAGTAACGCTTGGTGATAACGTTTTCATCAGCGTCAATGCAAATTTTGTATGTCATGATGGTTCTACGTTGCCGTTTCGTAGAGACATCCCAGACTTGGAATTAGCTGGAGAGATTAATGTCGGTGACAATGTCTTTGTTGGGATGGGGGCGCTCGTGCTTCCGGGAGTCAGTATTGGAAATGACTGTATCGTAGGTGCTAATTCCGTGGTAACCAGGAGCGTGCCCGACGGTGCTATTGTAGCTGGCAATCCAGCTCGAATAGTTGGTCAGACAGCGGAGTTTGTCGAACGAGCAAAGGTTAAGTCTTTAAAAATAGGTCATCTAAGCGGCGGTGAGAAGGTGGCGGCTTATAAAAGGATATTTAACAAGCCATGAAGATATTTGGCTATCGGTATATGCCTGCAAATATGTACATGGCGTATTCGGTTTTTGTGTTGTTGAGCCTGTACATTGGCCCTGTAGAATATATAGGAATGGACAGCATTTTGCTTTTAGCCTTCCTGGGGCCAGTATTGCTCTTGTTTTATGTGGGATTCATACTCGGTGCACGAGGCAGCCTGCCTGAAAGCACCACTGCTTTTCAGGAACGGCGCCACTCTTTCCACCAGATTAAAAAGCTCATGGCAATGATGTTGCTTTGCGGGGCGGCGGCGGCGATTTTGCAATGGTACTTTTTCCTGACTACCGGAGGAGGGTTATCATTCAACTCCATAGGCGAAAGTTATGTTGCAGGCTACGAAGGGTATGAGCGTGGGCAGGCGAGTGTGGACGCTGCCTATGTTCTTAACATCTTACAGCAGAGTTTAACTCTTCTGTTATTGCTGTTCGGGTTTTACTACTACTCATCGCTGGGTCGGATTTCCAAAGCTACTTTTATTTTTGTGGTTTTAACCTATTTACTGGTAAATGTTTTGGGTGCGGGTAAACAAAAGTACTTAGGCGACCTAGTAATTTTTACATTTTTTGCCCTTGCAGTGAATTTTGCTGCTAGTCGCCGTCGATTTAAGATTTCAACTGTAATTCTGTCAGTTGCAGCTGGGGTGCTGATATTTGCTTTGTTCGTCGAGATCCTCCGACAACGTTATCAAGCAGCGGGTATAAATATCGATAATATTTACGATAAAACCCATGCTTTGATTGTTTGGAACAGAGATGCCTCGCTGTTCGATCTAGTGAGTACTGATTACGCCCTCGCACTGGGTATTTTCCTCGGGTACTTTACTAACGGTTTGAATGGGTTGTATCTAAGTCTGACACTGCCATTTGAGTGGTCGTATTTTGTCGGCAATTCATACTCCTTGGGTCGTATCATAGAAATTATATTTTCAGCAGACGGAGCTGTGCTTCATCATACCTATCCCTATCGGGTAGGCGAAGTCTATGGGTGGGGTTTCGACAAATGGCATTCAATGTTTGCTTGGCTGGCGTCTGATATTACCTTCCCAGGTGTAGTGATGGTCACGCCGTTATTTGCATTTGTTTACGCGCGTGTCTGGATTCAGGCGATTAAATCTAGTAATCCTTTTGCGGGCGCACTTTTCATTTATCTGTCCATGGGCCTTGTCTTTAGTTATTCAAACAATCAACTGATGCACAGCCTCTCCGGCGTGCTGGTATTGGCTTTTCTGCTGGTAGGTTGGCTTGTTTTCCCAAATCAAAATTTTTCGACTGATTCCAGGATTGAGAGGGGCGCGCCATGATGGGGAAGCGCCACGCAATAGTCGCGTTAGTGTTTTTCATCGTGATTATGGGCAAAGTAAGCGGATTGTTTAAAGATTTGATGTTCACCTATTACTATGGGGTGTCAGATATAACGGATGGTTATTTTTTAGCTAATTCCATGTCTTCATTGGTTTATATCGCACTGTATGCGACCGTGCCAGTGCTGGTCGTGCCTCTATATTCGCGGCTGCTCACTAAGGGAAACCAGGAGGCAACAGACTCTAGCCTTACGGTATCGCTCTTTTTTCTATGTCTGGTATCGGTGCTGTTAGCGGTTGTTGTAGGTGTGTTTTCTAGTCGTCTAATCGAGCTAATTACTGGCGGGGCTAGTGAGCACGTTAAAGCGCTCGCAAGTGATTACTTGAGGATAATGGCAGCAACGTTCGTGCTCTCGACCGCGGTGGGTTTTTTTAACGCGTTGCAAACGGTCAAGAAGTTTTCCTTGCCCAGCTATGTGGTCCCGCTAGTAAACAACATGGTCTTTTGCACAGGGCTGGTCTTGTTTAGCCCGGAAGAGGGTTTGTCCCAAGTTTTATGGTTAGGCGTTGGAGGTTGGGGGGTATTATTAGTAAGCAACATTCTATTGTCTAAAGGATACTTTTCGCTGTCGACTTCCGGCGCTTGGCATAGGCTCAAAGAAATATCGCTGTTGGTGGTGGTCATGCCCGCGCTACTTGCGTTTTTTATTGAGCAGGTTAATGGGTTTGTTGGTGTGTACTTCGCCTCAAGTTTAGAGGCTGGAGCGATTTCTGTCCTGGGTTATGCTGGTAAGCTGAATCTACTTTTCATATCGATTTTTCTAGTGTTCTTGACAGCAAAGTTATTTCCAAGAATTGCGGCGCTTGTGACCATCGATTCGGCAGATGAATTGGGTGCTTATTTGACACGCTGTGTGCGAATTATAGTGCTTGTGTCCTTGCCCGTTATTAGCTACATGATTTTCTACAGTCAATCAATCGTAGAGCTGCTGTTCAAGCGTGGAAAATTTCTGGAAGAAGATGTTTCGCAGGTTTCTAGCGTCCTATCAATTTTATTAATTGCAGTTCCATTGGGATTGATTCGAGACCTCATGAACCGATTTTTCTTTGCTCGCGGCCGCAATGTTGCCCCGATGCTGTTGTCACTACTCGCTCTGATAGTCAACTTCATAATAAGCTTTTATATCCATGCCGACTTTGGCTTGAAAGGGCTGGCTGCGGCGATGGTCGTATCTACGCTCATTTGCTGCTGCGCCTCGTTGCATTTGGTCGCACGGGATATCGGCGTACGCTTAATGAAAAATAATTTCTGGGTATTACTGGTGGCAGCGCTCAGTCTGTCAGTCTCATTTTCGTTTTTAATACTCCTGAATAACACGCTGTCAACGTATTGGATTGTTCTGTTCTTCCCGTTTTCCTGCTGTTATATAGCAGTTCTTTATCTATTCCAGGTGGAAGAGTGTGTCAATGCTGTCACTTGGATCAAACGCAGATGTGTTTTATAGTTGCCTTGATACAGGCTGAAATTTTAAGGGGTCACAAATGCGAGTGCTGATACTGGGTGCTTCGGGTATGCTTGGAAGTGCCGTGATGCAGATATTCAGGCGCGATGTAGATCATGAGGTTTTCGGGACGCTACGGAGTCCATCCTCACTGCGTCTGTTCCCTGTAGCAATGCATAGTCAATTGCTGACGAACATTGATGTGCTTGATCAAGACGTATTGGTCCGCACGCTGCACCGGGTCCGGCCTGATGTGGTTATCAATTGTGTTGGCTTGATTAAACAGCTCGGTGATGCCAAAGATCCTCTCATCGCCCTACCGCTGAATACTTTATTCCCTCAGAAGCTCTCACGACTCTGCGGTCTGGCAGGTATTCGACTGGTGCACATTAGTACGGACTGTGTGTTTTCCGGGCGTGACGGGATGTACAAAGAGGAAGACATTTCTGACTGTGACGATTTGTATGGCAAATCGAAATTCCTCGGCGAAATTCATGATGAGTCGTCTGCAATTACCCTTCGTACCTCCATCATTGGCCATGAGTTGAACTCCGCTGTTTCGCTCGTAGATTGGTTTTTGGCCCAGGCAGGCAGCGTGAAAGGCTACGCGAAGGCTATTTTTTCAGGGCTGCCTACAGTCGAGCTTGCTTCTGTAATCAAGAATCAGGTGCTGGTAAACCCGCATCTATGTGGGCTGTATCATGTAGCGGCAGCGCCAATTAATAAATTTGATTTGCTGCAATTGGTTGCATCTGTTTACGAAAAATCTATTGATATCAAACGAGACGAGTCAGTAGTGATTGACCGGTCGCTTGATGCCACCAGATTTTTAGTAGCGACTGGCTATCGAGCTCCTTCCTGGCCTGAACTCATTCGCAAAATGTACGATGAACAAAAGCTACGTGATTCAGAGATCGCCGTGCTTAATCCGGTCATCCTGTCTCCGGATGCATGACAGTTATAATTTACTCGGGTGGAATACGCATGTTTGACAATAAAATCTTGATGATTACCGGCGGTACCGGATCGTTCGGCAACACAGTGCTGAAGCGTTTTCTGAATACGGGCGTACGTGAGATACGAATTTTTAGCCGTGATGAAAAGAAACAAGAGGACATGCGTATTGCCCTCGCCAATGACAAAGTAAAGTTTTACATTGGAGATGTACGCGACTATCAAAGCCTGGCTCAGGCGATGACGGGCGTGGACTATATTTTCCATGCGGCTGCTTTGAAGCAGGTTCCGTCCTGCGAGTTTTATCCTATGGAGGCAGTCAAGACCAATGTGATTGGTACCGAAAACGTACTCAATGCTGCAGTGGCGATGGGGGTCAAGCGTGTTGTAGTACTTAGTACGGACAAAGCAGTTTATCCAATCAATGCAATGGGTATCTCCAAAGCCATGGCCGAAAAGATTATGGTGGCCAAATCACGGATGATACCAAATGATGGTCCCGTTGTTTGTGCGACGCGGTATGGTAACGTAATGGCCTCTCGGGGCTCAGTTATTCCTTTATTTGTAGAGCAACTTAATCGCGGCGAATCTTTGACAGTAACTGATCCGGAGATGACACGATTTCTAATGTCATTGGAGGACTCTGTTGATTTGGTTCTGCATGCTTTCGAACATGGTCAGCAAGGCGATATATTTATCCAAAAAGCGCCTGCTTCAACCGTGGGTGATTTAGCAGAGGCGCTGAAGCAGCTGCTTGGTAAAACCGCACCTTTGAAAATAATTGGCACGCGGCATGGTGAAAAACTCTACGAGTCACTTGTGTCACGAGAAGAGATGGCCAAAGCTGAGGACATGGGTCGCTACTATAGGGTTCCTGCCGATAACCGCGATTTAAACTACAAAAAATATTTTGTTGAAGGTGAGCAAAAAATATCTGATGGCGATGACTATACCTCTCATAATACTGAGCGGCTTGACGTCGAAGGTGTAAAACGTATCCTGCTTCAACTCGAATTCATTCAAGGGGTGCTCAATGCTTAAGGTAATGACTCTAGTCGGCACCCGTCCTGAATTAATCAAGATGAGCCGTGTTATTGCGGAACTGGACAGGCAAGTTAATCATGTGCTTGTCCATTCGGGTCAAAATTATGATTATGAATTAAATCAGGTTTTTTTCGAGGAGCTCGATATCCGTAAACCTGATCACTTTCTAGGCGCAGTGGGTGGAACAGCCGCTCAAGCGATCGCAGAAGTAATTCGTAAATCTGACGAAATTTTCGAACTTGAGAAACCGGATGCCTTGGTGCTGTACGGAGACACCAACACGTGCCTCGCAGTAATATCGGCCAAACGCAGGAAAATTCCGGTCTTTCATATGGAGGCAGGTAATCGTTGTTTCGATCAACGCGTACCTGAGGAACTTAACCGAAAGGTCCTTGATCATCTAAGCGATGTCAATATGGTGTTGACCGAACACGCACGCAGATACTTGATGGCCGAAGGTATTCGCCCAGAGACAATTTTCAAGACCGGCTCGCACATGAGTGAAGTCCTTGATCATTATCTCCCTAAAATTCGCCAGTCTGACGTCTTGGATCGAATGGGACTTACTGCAGGGCGTTATTTTGTTGTCAGCACCCATCGTGAAGAAAATGTTGATAGCCCGAATAATCTTCAGGACTTGATTGATTCACTGAACGCGCTTGCCAACTACTACGGTATGCCAATCATCGTGTCAACCCATCCTCGTACGAGGAATAGGTTGGAATCCAGCGGGGTAACGCTTGATAATCCACTGATAAGTTTTATGAAGCCCTTTGGTTTCTTGGATTATATTAAGCTACAGATGTCATCATTCTGCGTACTGTCGGACAGCGGTACCATAACCGAAGAGGCCTCGTTGTTAAACTTGCCTGCTATTACGATCCGTAATGCACATGAGCGCCCCGAAGGTATGGACGAAGGTACACTGGTCATGAGCGGACTTAAGCCAGAACGTGTGCTTGAGGCGGTTAAAGTGGTGACTAGCCAGCATGATGCAGATCGCCCTATTGTTTCCGTAGTGGGAGATTACCAGGGAGGAACGGTTTCCGTGAAAGTTGTCCGTATCGTACTGAGTTATGTTGACTACATTAATCGCACGGTGTGGTCTAAGTCTTAAACCCAAAAGATTTACCGTTTGTAGATCATTGCGGTATCACTTACACATAAACTTTGCGATTTTGACTATGAAATATTTGATTATTGCCAGCTTCCCCGAGTCATTGTTGAACTTCCGCGGTGCACTTATGGAAAGTTTGAAGAGCAAAGGTGTAATTGTTCACATAGCCGCACCTGATCTGCCGGTGAATTCATCCATCAGGAAACAAATTGAAGATCGCGGATATATTGTTCACCCTATCGAGTTGCAACGCGTGGGTATGAACCCCTGGAAGGACCTCCTTTGTCTGATAGGGCTATGTCGCTTGCTCCGAACAGTCAAACCTGACGCCGTGCTAGCCTATACTGTCAAACCTGTTGTATATGGACTGTTAGCCGCTCGATTGATGGCTGTTCCTAAGCGTTTTGCTTTGATTACAGGGCTAGGATACGCATTTCAGGGAGATGAAGGCGGCCGGTCCTCCAGGAGTGGTTTGCGTTCATTGGTGCAGAAGCTCTATGCATTAGCGTTGCGCGGCTCTTGCAAAACATTTTTCCAGAACCCCGACGATTTAAAGTTGTTCAAGGACAGAAAACTGATTTCGTCGTCTGCTCAAACCTGTGTCGTCAATGGTTCCGGCGTCGATCTTGATAAATTTGAGTTGACCGCTCCGCCCTCGCCAATCAATTTCTTGTTGATTGCGAGGTTGTTGGGAGATAAGGGTGTTCGTGAGTATGTGGCTGCAGCTCGGTTGATTAGACAAACGCATCCTGGCGTTATATTTAATCTGGTGGGATGGATCGATGATAATCCTGACGCGATTAGTCCCGATGAATTGGATGCTTGGGTAAAGGATGGCACTGTCCAATACTTGGGGCGCCTTAACGATGTTCGACCTGCGATCAGTGCAAGCAGTGTCTATGTCCTACCCTCTTATCGGGAGGGAACGCCGCGCACTGTGCTAGAGGCCATGGCGATGGGACGCGCGATCGTGACAACAGATGCTCCAGGTTGCAGAGAAACAGTGTTGGATGGCGTCAATGGTTATCTGGTTGAGGTCAAGAATTCCGACAGCTTGGCGCAAGCTATGCTACGTTTCTTGCAGGATCCGAGCAAGGCTGAGACTATGGGGCACGCTTCTCGCAAACTCGCAGAAGAAAAGTACGATGTGCACATGGTTAATCAGATGATGTTGCGTGAGATGGGTATTTAATATATAGCTTTTAACTATTTCGCTTGTATGTAGGTGTTTCATGTCTAAGCGTATTTTTGACGTATTTTTTTCATTGCTGGGATTGCTGGTGCTGTCACCAGTCATCTTATGGGTAATCGTAAAAATCAAGCGTAACTTGGGATCTCCAGTCTTGTTTCGGCAAGTTCGTCCTGGCTTAGACGGTCAGCCGTTCGAAATGGTTAAGTTTCGAACGATGCGTGACGCATTCGATGCTTCGGGAGCTCCGCTATCCGATGCGGAACGTATGACAAAATTCGGTGCTTTTTTGCGAGCGACCAGTCTCGACGAATTACCGGAGCTATGGAATGTGCTCAAAGGAGATATGAGTCTGGTTGGCCCTCGTCCATTGTTGATGGAGTATCTACCCCTCTACAGTGAACGCCAGTCCAGACGCCATGCTGTGCGGCCTGGTGTCACGGGTTGGGCCCAAGTTAACGGGCGCAATTCGATCAGCTGGGAAGATAAGTTTGACCTGGATCTTTGGTATGTATCCAATCGCTCTTTGTTATTAGACATAAAAATCATCCTGTTAACGTTGAAGAAAGTCGTCAAGCGCGATGGGATCAGCGCTGAGGGGGAGGTTACAATGAGCAAATTTACGGGTACTAAACCGTGAAAGTTCTTGCCATTCTCGGTGCCGGCGGACACGGAAAAGTGGTTGCGGATACCGCGGAGAGCAACGGCTGGGATTCAATAGTCTTTTTCGATGATGCTTGGCCCGCCTTGCAAAAGAACGGTATTTGGTCAGTCGTTGGTACATCGAATGACCTCATCAGAACAGTCCGAACATTCTCGGGCGTTGTGGTCGCGATTGGTAATAACGCGATTCGCCGCGCGAAACTAACCGAGTTAGCGGCTATCGGCGCCTCAATCGTGACTTTAGTTCATCCGAGTGCGATCATCAGCAGGTATGCTTCTCTCGGTCTTGGCTCCGTCGCATTCCCGGGTGTCGTAGTGAACGCCGAGGCGGTTGTCGGCGAAGGCGCAATCCTCAATACTGGATGTAGCGTCGACCATGACTGCCGGGTGGGCGCTGCTGTGCATCTCTCGCCGGGAGTACGCTTGGCGGGTGGAGTAGAGGTTGGGGATTGCTCTTGGATTGGGATCGGTGCAACGGCTCGCCAGTTAGTCAAAATTGGTAATAACGTCGTTGTTGGCGCGTCGGCTGCCGTGGTCAGTGACCTTCCAGACAACACAGTCGCTGTGGGCGTTCCGGCACGTATTGTAGTCAGACAGGTCCGTTGATCTTCGCGCGCGTACAGTTTACAAATCTAGGTCGGCAACGCTGTTGGCCTCTGACTTCTCTATTTTCAGGAACGGTTCAGTGCTAAATTCTTCGTTTTCCCCTTGGCCATCTTTCACCGAAGAAGAGGCTGATCGCGCGCGCGATGTTATCTTGTCTAATAAAGTCAATTATTGGACTGGTCAGGAATGCCGCTTATTTGAGCAAGAGTTCGCAGAATGGGCAGGCGTGAAGTATGCAATCGCGCTCACTAACGGGACGGTGGCTTTGGACCTCGCGCTGCATGCACTGGGTATAGGGCCTGGTGACGAGGTTATTGTAACCTCACGCACTTTCTTGGCGTCCGTGTCAAGTATCGTCAATGCTGGCGCTACTCCTGTCTTTGCAGATGTCAATCGTGATTCTCAGAATGTGGATGAAACCAGTATCAGTGCTGTGATAACTGAGCGAACAAAAGCCATCGTCTGTGTTCACTTGGCCGGCTGGCCATGTGATATGGATCCCATCATGGACCTCGCAGCCGAGCATGGCTTCAAAGTCATTGAGGACTGCGCTCAGGCCCACGGTGCTAGCTACAAGGGGCGTCCGGTTGGTTCCATTGGACATATCGGTGCTTGGTCTTTTTGCCAAGACAAGATAATGACCACAGCGGGTGAGGGTGGCATGGTCACCACTCAGGATCCTGATCTATGGTCTCATATGTGGTCGTATAAAGATCATGGTAAAAGTTGGGAAGCTGTTTACGAACGTCAGCACGAGCCGGGCTTCCGCTGGCTTCATGAAAGTTTTGGTACTAACTGGCGTATGACCGAGGTGCAAGGCGCGATCGGACGAATACAATTGAAGCGTATGCCATTCTGGCATACTCGGCGAGATGCTAATGCCAAACTTATCTGGTCGTGCGCTCGTCGGCTCCCTGGATTGCGCGTTCCTGGCCTGCCTGATGACATTACGCATGCTGCCTATAAATGCTATGTCTTTGTGGATCCTGAGCAGCTGTGTGCAGGTTGGACGAGAGATCGCATAATTAATGAAATAACCGCGCAAGGAGTGCCATGTTTTTCTGGGTCCTGCTCCGAAGTATATTTAGAGAAAGCGTTTGAAGGCACTGTATGGAGGCCTGCAACTCGGTTGCCAGTCGCGAAAGAGCTCGGTGAAACCAGCCTTATGTTCTTGGTGCATCCAACTCTAACGCCAGATGAAATGTCTCGGACGTGCGGTGCTCTGGAAAACGTTATGCGGCAAGCTTGCCAAGCGGCCTAGATAGAGACTTGTACATCGCTGGACGTGGGGTGTTCGTTGCGCCTTGAGCTTATTGAAATGGAGGTTATTTAGAGTGGTTCGTAATCAGGAGGGTGGGTACATGATGGGGAAAATTCGAACAGGGATGCTCTCATTACCCCGCCGTCATAAACGTGCGCTCCAAGTCGTCACCGATGTTGCACTGGTGTGGTTTGCGCTATGGATGGCGTTCATTGTTCGTCTTGGTACTGACGAGATTTTTGAAACCATCAGTGTACATTTCTGGCTTTTTGTAGCAGCGCCGATTATTGCCATTCCGATATTTATCCGATTCGGTATGTACAGGGCTGTTATGCGGTACTTTGGCAATGATGCACTCATTGCGATCGTAAAGGCCGTTTCCCTGTCTGCTCTATTATTTGCCGTTTTTGTATACTGGCATAGTAACCATTCTGTAATCGTACCCCGTTCCATTGTCTTCAATTATTGGTGGCTTAGCCTCGTGATGATTGGCGGGCTCCGACTCCTCATGCGTCAGTATTTTCTGGGTGACTGGTTCGCAGCGCGTCAGCATGTGCCTTTTACTAATCGGGACAACGGTCTGCCTAAAGTCGCGATTTATGGGGCGGGTGCTGCGGGAAACCAACTGGTCGCGGCGCTGCGAATGGGGCGTGTTATGCGCCCTGTGGCTTTCATTGATGACGATGAAGGTGTTGCAGATCGGGTCATTTCTGGACTTCCGGTATGCCACAGCAAAGACATTCAAAAGATGATCGACATGACCGGTGCCGAAGAAATTCTGTTAGCCATTCCTTCTGCCACGCGTGCGCGTCGCCGTGAAATTCTCGGGTTTTTAGAAGGTTATCCACTACACGTGCGTAGTATCCCAGGCTTTATGGACTTGGCTAGCGGTCGAGTAAAGGTCGACGACATTCAGGAAGTCGATATCGCAGACCTGCTCGGTAGGGATCCTGTGCCAGCACAAGGTGAGCTTCTGGCGCGCTGTATTTCCAAGCAAGTGGTCATGGTTACGGGTGCCGGCGGATCCATCGGTTCGGAATTATGTCGTCAGATTCTCATGCTCAAACCCAGGGCATTACTACTTTTTGAACACAGTGAGTTCAATCTCTACAGTATTCATAGCGAGCTGCAGCAGCGGATTGATCGTGAATCGCTACCTGTGAATCTCGTGCCCTTCCTCGGCTCAATTCGTAATCAAAAGCATATTTTTGACACCATGACAATGTGGCGTGTTGATACTGTGTATCATGCCGCAGCCTACAAACATGTGCCTATGGTGGAGCACAATATTGCTGAAGGCGTGCTTAATAATGTCATCGGCACATTGAACACAGCTCAGGCGGCGCTGAAGGCTAATGTTTCCAATTTTGTGCTGGTGTCGACGGATAAAGCTGTGCGTCCGACCAATGTGATGGGCGGTACTAAGCGGTTAGCCGAAATGGTATTGCAGGCGCTTAGCCAAGAAGCGCAACCTCTATTATTTGGTGAGTCCGATCATGTTGCTCGTTTAAATAAGACTCGTTTTACAATGGTTCGCTTTGGAAACGTGCTCGGCTCCTCGGGGTCTGTAATTCCGCTTTTTCACAAGCAAATCAAGTCCGGTGGTCCGTTAACAGTTACCCATCCTAAAATTACCCGCTATTTCATGACGATTCCTGAGGCTGCTCAGCTGGTGATTCAATCCGGTTCAATGGGGCTTGGAGGCGACGTATTCGTATTAGATATGGGTGAGCCCGTCAGGATTGCTTCATTGGCTGAGAAAATGATTCACTTGTCTGGCTTGAGCGTTAGATCGGAAACTAATCCGCACGGTGACATTGCCATTGAGTTTAGTGGCCTGCGGCCAGGTGAAAAGCTTTATGAAGAACTATTAATTGGCGATAACGTCTCGCCAACGCAACACCCTATGATTATGACGGCGAACGAGGAGTGCCTTACCTGGGAGCCTCTCAAGGAGCACCTTTCGGCTCTGGTCCAAGCTGTAAATAGGGAGGATTTCACATTGGTAAGGCAGATACTTCGTGATCTGGTCAGCGGATACGAACCTGAGGGGGAAATAGTAGACTGGGTACACCTGCAACGTCGACTTGACATTTCTTAGAACGATTCGCAGCGCGTGATTGGTGGCGTTTACTCCTTCGGACGGACCGTTGGAGTTGTGAGTGCGACTATCAATGGGAACACAGCTGCCTCCGCGAACCGCGTGGATATTTCCGCAGCGCGCAAGATATAATCGATTGCCATAGACGGAGTAACCCTAACCCCAGGTGATGTCGTGAGGGTTATCCATACTTATTGCAGTTATTGGCCCGGTGACGAACCGCTCGCCGCTAATTAAGTAGAGTCGGCGCTTAGCTGACCTAATGAGCAACGTAGCTAGGTACACTGGTGTTTTTCTTGACGGTTCGGGGCAGGCGGGAATATTGCGGAGGGCTCGAAAGTTTGCATGTAGAAGTACACTGAATAAATAATTGGCGGAATTTTCCAGAAGTACGCCCAGTGCATGATATTAACAATGAGGTTTGGGTGGGCAGGAGTTTTACTGTTGATGGTATTGCTCTGTTTTTAAATATGTGTCCATTAATTGCGCTTGCTTGAGAGTGTTTTGCTGTTGCTCGTATTGAGGCAGTGCCTGTTTGGAATTGTCCTACATATACTTCATCTCTTTCTGCGGTGATAGCGGACGATATTGGAATCGCTGTTTAAATTAGTAACGCATTCCTCCCAGGTGCTCGCTTCCAAAGTGGCCTGTTCATAGCTATTTTAATAGGGCAGCCAAGGAACGCTGCCATTGTTTTATTAGCCGACAGGAGTATGCTATATGCGCAATACCGTCCTTTCCTATCTGTTGCTCCCTTTATTTGCGGGCCTTTCATTCTCTGTAAATGCCGCACCAGCCGCAGTACCTGAGCCAATTCCGGTAGTAGCTCAAGCCGCCACAACGCCATTAGCCACAACCAACCTGAACACCGCCGACGCTTCCACCCTCCAGCGCGAACTCAACGGCATCGGCCAAGCCAAAGCCCAGGCCATCGTCGCCTACCGCGAAGCAAACGGCCCGTTCCAGTCAATTGATGAGCTTCTGGAGATCAAGGGCATCGGTAACGCCCTGATGGAGCGTAACCGCGACAGGCTTACCCTGGAGTAAACCCGCAGGCGATGGCCGGCTTTGCGCCGGCCATCAATCATTCATAGCCCTTTGGATTCCTTGGCATCCATCTGCGCGTTACGTTCA
>Ga0308164_10002202_pt1 | contig 20085 bp, 18 predicted proteins | sample PhyTR2_FD_201031 | JGI IMG/M metagenome (GOLD analysis project Ga0308164, IMG submission 201031) | Phyllosphere microbial communities from UC Gill Tract Community Farm, Albany, California, United States - DLSLT.R2 | ecosystem: Host-associated > Plants > Phyllosphere > Unclassified | place: USA... | reverse complement strand
CGCCCAGCGCCTCGTTGAGCGGCAGCGCTGCCATCGCCGTCATCATGGCGCGGCGCGCGCGATTATCGATGGTCATGGCCGCTCCTCAGATATCGAGCTTGCGCTCGCTCATCCACTTGACGATGGCGGGATCGCGGTGCGAAAAGAAGCTGCTGGTAGCCGTCTCCAGGGTGGTGATGCGGGCGAGGTCTTCGCTGTCGAGCTGGAAATCGAACACGTCGAGGTTTTCCGCCATGCGTACGCGGCGCGTGGTCTTGGCCAGCGCCACCACCTGGCGCTGTACCAGCCAGCGCAGGATCACCTGGCCGATCGACTTGTTGTATTTATTGGCGATATCGGCCAGCACGACATTGTGGAACAGGTTGTTGCGGCCTTCGGCAAACGGCGCCCACGCCTCGGCCTGCACGCCGCTTTCCTGCATGAAGGCCACGCTTTCGTCCTGCTGGTGGAACGGGTTCACTTCCACCTGGTTCACGGCCGACTTGATGTCGTTGAACGCGATCAGGTCCATCAGGCGGTCGGGCTGGAAATTGCTCACCCCGATGGCACGCAACTTGCCAGCGTGGTAAGCGTCCTCCATTGCGCGCCACGAGCCGTGCACGTCGCCAAATGGCTGGTGGATCAGGTACAGGTCGAGGTAATCGAGTTGCAGGCGTTGCAGCGACTTGTCGATCGCGGCAGCGGTTCGCTCGTAGCCGGTATCCTGCACCCACAGCTTGCTGGTGATGAACAGCTCTTCACGCGCCACACCGCTGTGCTTTACGCCCTGCCCCACGGCGCCTTCGTTCAGGTACGACGTGGCCGTGTCGATCAGGCGATAGCCGGCGGCAACCGCGTCGATCACGCTGCGTTCGCATTCGGCAGGATCCGGGATCTGGAACACGCCAAAGCCCAGCAGGGGCATCTTCAGACCGTTATTGAGGGTTACGTAGTCCATGGTTGACTCCTTGAGGTGAGGCAGGAAGAATGAAAGCGGCGACCAGCAGCAGTGCCAGCACCAGCAAGCCCGCCGAGCAGGCCAGCGCGGTATTGACGCGGTGTAGCAGCAAGGTGGCGCCGGTGGCCGTGTCCGCACCGTAGGCCGCGACAGCGACCAGCGCCGCCAGTCCGAGCGAGTTGCCGAGCTGGTGGGCGACATTGACCACGCCCGATGCCGCGCCCGCATCCCGGGCCGGGACGCCGACGATGCCAGCTGCCGTGAGCGGGCTCAGCGTCAAGCCCTGGCCAATGCCGATGATCACCATCGGCAGCGCCACTGCCAGCAGGTAATGGTGCTGCGCCGATACCTGGCTCAGCCACGCCATGCCGATCGCACACAGGATCAGGCCAGTTGCCAGCAGGCGGCCATTGCCGAAGCGGGCCGTCAGGCGCGGCACCTGCAGCGCCACCACGAAGTTCACGGTGGTCATCGGCAGGAAGCCGAGGCCGGTAATCGCGGGTGGATAATCGAGCACCGTTTGCAGATACTGCGTGGTGAAATAGAAGAAGCCGATCATCGCGCCCAAAAACAGCAGGCGCGCACCATACGCTGCGGCCCGTGCCGGCACCGCGAACAGGCGCAGCGGCATGATCGGCTGCGCCGCGTAGCGCTCGTTGACCACGAACGCCACCAGCAACAGCACGCCACCGGCCACCGCGCCCAGCGTGGCGGTATCGAGCCAGCCGGCGCTGGCCGAGCGGATCAGGCCGTACACCAGCGCCGTCATGCCGGCGGTGGACGCGATGGCACCCAGCACATCAAAGTGGCCGGTGCTGCGCGGGGTTTCCTCGATAAAGCGCAGCGCGGCCCAGATCATAGCGATACCGATGGGCAGGTTGATAAAAAAGCCCACGCGCCACGACAGCCACTCGGCCAGCACGCCGCCGAGCACCAGCCCCACGCTGGCGGCAATGCCGGCCACGGCACTGTAGTACGACACCGCGCGGGTGCGCTCGACGCCTTCGGCAAACGTCGTCTGCAGCAGCGCCAGTGTCGACGGGGCCAGGATGGCCGCACCCAGGCCCTGGACGGCGCGCGCACCCACCATCCAGGCGGGCGTGGGCGCCATGCCGATCACCAGCGAGGCCAGCGTGAACACGGCCAGGCCCAGCACCAGCATGCGGCGCCGCCCCAGAATATCGCCGGCGCGCGCTGCCAGCAGCAGGAAGCCGCCGAAGGTCAGCGTGTAGGCGCTCTGCACCCAGGCCAGGCCGGTATCGGTAAAACCCAGGTCGCGGTGGATGCTGGGCAGGCCGGTGAGCACGATGGAGGTGTCGAGCACGATCATGACGTAGCTGACCAGGATGATGGCAAGAATGGCCGTCTTGTGCGGCGTGGCGTGTGATGCAGACATGCGAAGGTTTCCGTGCAGTGATTCAAGGAGACACTGTAGGCCAAACGCATTTGTGCGATAAGTGGGGTAAATCGGGATGCACTTATTAGAGAAACTCATCAAAGTAAGCGGCCCGGGGCTTGGCGGGGGCTCGGGGCGGGCTAGCCGTCAATTCCAGGCACACCGTCCGAACCAGTTACGGAACAGCGATTACACGTGCAATTTAATCCAAACCCGCATAGGCGCCGTACATTCACGTCACCTTTCTGCCGGGCCTGCGGTGTGCTTAAATTGCCTGGTCCCACGTTGACAGATCGTGAACGATACATTCCAGTCCACGCAAGCTGAGAGAGTCTGTGTCGGTGCTGGTTATGACGATGCGCATGTGCTGCAATTTGAATGCACTCGATGGGCACCGGTCAGCGTCGCACGCACATGGCTCATGCTGCCAGGCGCGCCGCCAGGTCGTCCACGGACGTCCGCCACGCGTCGTAATGCTCGCTCTCTTCCCACAACTGGCGCAGCTCCGACTGCTCGGACAGGATGCGCACCAGCGCCTGCCCGGCCTTCGCCGCCAGGTCCGAACGCGGTTTGACCGGTTTGCCCTTGGCCTCTGCCCTGGCCTTCACCGCATCCACCCATGCATCGATCGATGCGCTGTCCTCGGTGCGCGCGCCGCCCTTGCCTTGCAGGCGCGCCAGCACTTCGATGGCCACCAGCGCTTCGGCGGCCAATGGCGCTTCCAGCTCGTCGCCATCGGTCAGCACCGTGTCGAGGGTGTTCTCGATGGCGTCCATATTGCTCGTTTCGTGCAGGTCTTCGGCCCAGTCCTGGGCGAAGTCGTTGCCGAAGGCGTCTGCCGCCCATGTACCCATGTATTGCTCCTCAAGGCCGCACTGGTCGCACCAGCGGCGCGTCCAGCGGCGATTTGTTCTGCGATTTGACGACCTGCATCGCGGTGGCGATCAGGCCGCTCATGTCGCCCAGGTTGGCCGGGACGATGATCGAATTATTGGTCTTGGCCAGCTTGCCGAATGCTTCCACGTACTGCTCGGCCACCTTGAGGTTGACGGCATCTTCGCCGCCCGGCTCGCGGATCGCGGAACCCACCTGGCGCAGCGCATGCGCGCTCGCTTCGGCCAGCGCGATGACGGCGGCCGCTTCACCCTGGGCGCGGTTGATGGCGGCCTGCTTGTCGCCTTCGGACCGGGCGATCTGCGCTTCGCGTTCGCCGTTGGCGATGTTGATCTGTTCCTGCTTGCGGCCTTCGGACGCGGCGATCAGCGCGCGCTTTTCGCGTTCGGCGGTGATCTGCGCCTGCATCGCGTGCAGGATTTCTTTTGGCGGCGTCAGATCCTTGATCTCGTAGCGCAGCACCTTCACGCCCCAGTTGGCGGCCGATTCGTCGATGGCATTGACGATGGTGGTGTTGATGTGGTCGCGCTCCTCGAAGGTCTTGTCGAGCTCCATGCGGCCGATCACCGAGCGCAGCGTGGTTTGCGCCAGCTGGGTAATGGCCGCGATGTAGTTGGACGATCCGTACGAGGCGCGCATGGCGTCGGTGACCTGGAAGTACAGGATGCCGTCCACCTGCAACTGCGTGTTATCGCGCGTGATGCATACCTGCGGCGGCACGTCGAGCGGGATCTCCTTTAATACGTGCTTGTACGCGATGCGATCGACGAACGGGATCACGATGTTCAGGCCCGGGCCCAGCGTCGCATGGTATTTACCAAGCCGCTCGACCACCCACGCGTGCTGCTGCGGCACCACGTTGATGGTTTTAAACACAAACACCAATGCCAGCACAAACAGCACCAGGGTCACATTACCGAAACTGATATCCATCCGGAGTCTCCTTCGTTGTAAATTGATTCAGGCAGCAACAATCAGGCGGCTGCCGCGCACTTCGCGGATGACGTACTGGCCCGGCATAGCCAGTGCTCCCGGCGCACCAGCACTGCGGTCGAGCTCCACGTCCCACAGCGCGCCGCGGTACATCACGCGGGCCACGCCATCCTGCCAGGCCGGCACGTGGATGGTCTGGCCGATATCGAGGTTCACATTGGGATCGCGCTCGGCATCCACGCGCGTGCCCATTTTGCCGAACCGGCTGCGGCGCAATCCCACCGTGGCGGCCACACCCACGATGGCGGCCACCAGCGTCTGGATCGGCAGCGCCAGTCCCAGTGCGGCAGCCAACGCGCCAGAGGCGAGACCGATGGCGATCATCAGCAAATAAAAGGTGCCGATGAACAGTTCGACGGTGACCGCCACGCCGGCGGCAATCAGCCAGAATCCCCAGTCATCCATAATGTCTCCCCCTGTCTTGTTAAACGCTTTTTTAAATGCAAAGACCCCCGTGTCCCAGTTTGGGGCACGGGGGTCTTCTATGCAAGACGTCAGCTTATTATTTCTGCAAACTTGCCAGTTTCTGCCAGGTGTCGATGACCGAATCCGGGTTCAGCGACATCGACTCGATGCCCTGCTCCATCAGCCACACGGCGAAGTCCGGGTGGTCGGAAGGACCCTGGCCGCAGATGCCGATGTACTTGCCCTTCTCGCGGCAAGCCTTGATGGCCAGCGACAGCAAGGCTTTGACGGCCGGATCGCGCTCGTCGAAGTCGGCAGCCAAGAGCGCCATGCCGGAATCGCGGTCCAGGCCCAGGGTCAGCTGGGTGAGGTCGTTGGAACCGATCGAGAAACCGTCGAAGAACTCCAAAAACTGGTCGGCCAGGATGGCGTTCGACGGCACTTCGCACATCATGATCAGGCGCAGCTCGTTTTCGCCGCGTACCAGGCCGTTTTTCGCCAGCAGGTTCACGACCTTCTCGGCCTGGCCCAGGGTGCGCACGAACGGCACCATGATCTCGACGTTGGTCAGGCCCATGTCATTACGCACGCGCTTCATGGCCAGGCATTCCATTTCGAAGGCACCGGCGAAGTCTTCGGCCAGGTAGCGCGCGGCGCCACGGAAGCCCAGCATCGGGTTTTCTTCGTCCGGCTCGTAGCGCGAACCGCCGATCAGCTTCTTGTACTCGTTGGACTTGAAGTCCGACATGCGCACGATGACTTTTTTCGGCCAGAACGCGGCAGCGATGGTGGCGATACCTTCGGCCAGCTTGTCGACGTAGAACGCTTTCGGCGACGCGTGGCCACGGGCGACCGACTCCACCGCTTTTTTCAGGTCGGCGTCGATGTTCGGGTATTCCAGAATCGCTTTCGGGTGTACACCAATATTGTTATTGATGATGAACTCGAGGCGCGCCAGGCCCACGCCTTCATTCGGCACCGACTGGAAGTCGAACGCCAGCTGCGGGTTACCCACGTTGAGCATGATCTTGGTGGCGATCTTCGGCAGTTCGCCGCGCGACACTTCCGAGATTTCGGTTTCCAGCAGACCGTCGTAGATCTTGCCTTCGTCGCCTTCGGCGCACGAGACGGTGACGAACGTGCCGTCCTTGAGCACTTCGGTCGCGTCGCCGCAACCCACGACTGCCGGCACGCCCAGTTCACGGGCGATAATCGCTGCGTGGCAGGTACGGCCGCCACGGTTGGTGACGATGGCCGAGGCGCGCTTCATGACCGGTTCCCAGTTCGGGTCGGTCATGTCGGCGACCAGCACGTCGCCAGGCTGCACGCGTTCCATTTCCGAGGGGTCGGTAATCACGCGTACCGGACCGGCGCCGATCTTCTGGCCGATGGCGCGGCCGGAGGTCAGCACGGTGCCGGTCGATTTGAGCTTGAAGCGCTGCTGCACGTCGGTCGCTTTCTGCTGCGATTTGACGGTTTCAGGACGCGCCTGCAGGATGTACAGTTTGCCGTCGCGGCCATCCTTGCCCCACTCGATGTCCATCGGACGGCCGTAGTGGTTTTCGATGATGACGGCGTACTTGGCCAGCTCCACCACTTCGGTGTCGTTGAGCGAATAGCGGTTGCGCAGTTCCACCGGCACGTCCACGGTTTTCACCGAGCGGCCAGCCTTGGCCTCATTGGTGAATTCCATCTTGATCAGCTTGGAGCCGATGTTGCGGCGGATGACAGGCGATTTGCCTTTTTCCAGCATCGGCTTGTGGACGTAGAATTCGTCCGGGTTGACGGCGCCCTGCACCACGGTCTCGCCCAGGCCATAGCTGGACGTGACGAATACCACGTCCTTGAAGCCCGATTCGGTATCGATGGTAAACATCACGCCGGCAGCGCCCAGGTCGGAACGGACCATGCGCTGCACGCCCGCCGACAGTGCCACTTCAGCGTGGGTGAAGCCTTTATGGACGCGGTACGAGATGGCGCGGTCGTTGTACAGCGACGCGAACACGTGCTTCATCGCGTCGAGCACGTTGTCGATGCCGACCACATTCAGGAATGACTCCTGCTGACCGGCGAACGACGCGTCGGGCAAGTCTTCGGCGGTGGCCGACGAACGCACGGCAAACGACATTTCGGTGGTGGAATCCGCGACCAGGCGCTCGTAGAAGGCCGTGATTTCGGCCTGCAGGCGTGGCTGGAACGGGGTTTCGACGATCCAGCCGCGAATCTCGGCGCCCGCTTGCGCCAGGGCGCGCACGTCGTCGATATTCAGATCGGCCAGGCGGTTGGCAATGCGTTCGGCCAGCGGCTTGCCGCCGTCGACGCTGTGTTCGAGGAAGTCGCGGAATGCTTGCGCCGTGGTGGCAAAGCCACCCGGTACGCGCACGCCCGCGCCAGCCAGTTGGCTGATCATTTCGCCCAGGGACGCGTTCTTGCCGCCGACCGATTCGACATCGGTCATGCGTAAATTTTCGAACGATGCGACGTAAACCGCTTCCCCTGCCTGCTCCTTCAATGCTGCGTTAGACATAAAAAACACCTTTTTGATGATAGAAATCTTTCAGCCGGGTGCAGACGTCTCCGTTTTGCTTGTTCTTGTTATTCTGGTCGTCGTGCACCACAATCATGCTATTGGCAACCATTCTACAGCCTGTAACGACAATTGACGATTCCTGAACACCACCGGCAGAAAAATACATGACACAAGAACAACGAACCTCCTTTCCCACCGCGTCACGCACGGTGTTCTTCGTCTCCGACGGCACCGGCATCACGGCCGAAACCTTCGGTCACTCGGTGCTCACCCAGTTCGAACTGCGCTTCCGGCAGATCCGCCTGCCCTTCATCGATACGCTGGACAAGGCCCACGATGCGGCGCGCAAGATCAACGAGGCGTTTGTAACGGACGGTCAGCGGCCGATCATTTTTTCCACGCTGGTGCAGACCGAATTGTCGGACGTGATCCGCCGTTGCAAGGGCATGTACATGGACCTGTTCCAGACCTTCGTGGCGCCGCTGGAACAGGAATTGAACGTCAAGTCGACCCACACCATCGGCCGCTCGCACAATATCGTCGACAGCGAAGAGTATAAAAACCGCATCGAGGCGATCAATTTCTCGCTGGCGCACGACGACGGCCAGTCGCACAAGAACCTGTCCTCGGCCGACATCATCCTGGTCGGCGTGTCGCGGTCGGGCAAGACGCCCACCAGCTTGTACCTGGCAATGCAGTACGGGATCAAGGCGGCCAACTACCCGCTGATCCCCGACGATTTCGAGCGCGGCCGCCTCCCATCGTCGCTGTACGAGTTCAAGTCGAAGATATTCGGGCTGACGATCACGCCCGAACGTTTGAGCGAGATCCGCAACGAGCGCCGCGCCGGCAGCAAGTACGCGTCGATCGAGAATTGCAGGTACGAGGTGAACGAGGCGGAAACCATGATGAAGCGCGAGGGCATACGCTGGCTGTCGTCCACCACCAAGTCGATCGAGGAAATTTCCACGACCATCCTGCAGGAGATCAAGCCGGATCGGCGCGAATACTGAACCCGCACGACCCTGACCTTCGCAGCGTGCGTGGCGCTGGCGGTGCCGCGCGGGCGGGCGTCTCAGACCCGGGGCGGATCGGTATCGCGCGCATACACGCGGTGCCGCGCCAGTACCGCCACGAATTGCGCCAGCGCGTCGGCCAGGCTGCAGGTTTCGGCAACGATCACTCCCGGATCGGGCTCGCCGTCGGGCAACTGGTCGGGAATGCGGGCCGCCCGCAGCAGCACCGCGCCGCTGCCCACCGCCAGCAGCGGCTTTAAATGCCGGTACTGCAGTTTTAAAAATTCCAGCGCGTGCGGATCGCGCGCCAGCGCGCTTTCGCCATCCGGAAAATCCGGCACGATCACGGCGTCGAACAGCACCGCCGGGCCGGCCTCTAAACTGATTTCCACGTCGAGCGGCGCATCTTCCGCAGCTGCCACCTTGCCGATCTGCGCGCCCACCAGGCGCGGCACCGCGCCCGCATCCAGCAGCGCCGCGTACAGTTTGCGCGTTTGCGGGCCATCCACGCCCGGCGCCACCAGCACCGCCACCCGGCGCGTGGCCACGCCCACGTTGCCGGGCAGGTGGAACAGCGATAGCGGCGGCGACGGCGGATAAGGATGCGGCGGCCGGTTGGTGGCCGGTGGCAGCGGGTCGGGCACGTCCATGCCCAGGCCGGCGGCGACCGCCGCCGCCAGTTGCGCATCGACGTTGGCCAGCGCCGCCAGCACGCGCTTGCGCACGGCCGGCGTTTGCACCCGTGTCAATTCGAAGCGGAACGCGCGGACGATATGGGCCTGCTCCACCGGCGTCTGGCTGATCCAGAACAGGCGCGCCTGCGAATAGTGATCCGCAAACAGCTCCGGCTTGCCCCGTACCTCGTTGCCTTGCGAGGCTTCCGGCACGCTGACAAACCCGCGCACCCCGGCCTGGAACGGGCAGCCACCGGCCAGCGAATTCGGTTCGTAGTTCACGCGGCCCCGGTTGATCTGCTGGCGATGCATGCCGTCGCGCTGGTTGTTATGGATGGGGGCCACCGGCGTGTTGATCGGAATCTCGTGAAAATTGGCGCCGCCAAGACGCGAGATCTGGGTGTCGATATACGAATGCAGACGTCCCTGCAGCAGCGGGTCGTTGGAAAAATCGATGCCGGGCACCACGTGGGCGGCGCAAAACGCCACCTGCTCGGTCTCGGCAAAAAAGTTGTCCGGGTTGCGGTTGAGGACCAGCTTGCCCACGGTGCGCAGCGGCGCCAGCTCTTCCGGCACCAGCTTGGTGGCGTCGAGTATATCGAACGGAAAGCGCGCGGCCTGCGCCTCGCTGAATACCTGCAAGCCCAGCTCCCAGGCGGGAAACTGGCCGCTGTCGATGGCCTCCCACAGATCGCGGCGGTGGTAATCGGGATCGGCGCCGGCCAGGCGCGCCGCTTCGTCCCATACCAGCGAGTGGGTGCCGGCCAGCGGCAACCAGTGAAATTTGCAGAACACGGCGTGACCGTGTGCGTTCACCAGCCGGAACGTGTGCACGCCGAAGCCCTGCATCATGCGGTAGCTGCGCGGCAGGGCGCGGTCCGACGTGTGCCACAACAGCATGTGGACGATCTCGGGACTCAGGGAAGCAAAATCCCAGAACGTGTCGTGCGCGCTCGACGCCTGCGGCATGCCATGGTGGGGTTCGGGCTTGACGGCATGGATCAGGTCCGGAAATTTCATCGCATCCTGGATGAAGAACACCGGGATGTTGTTACCCACCAGGTCCCAGTTGCCCTCTTCCGTGTAGAACTTGACGGCGAAGCCGCGCACGTCGCGCACGGTGTCGGCCGAACCGCGCTCGCCGGCCACGGTGGAAAACCGCACGAATACCGGCGTGCGCTTGCCCGCCGCGCCGAACAGTGCGGCGCGGGTGATGGCGCCCTGGTCGCCGTAACTTTCGAAATAGCCATGTGCCGCCGAGCCGCGCGCGTGCACTACCCGCTCCGGTATCCGTTCATGGTCGAAGTGCGTGATTTTTTCGCGCAGAATAAAGTCTTCCATCAGGGTGGGCCCGCGCAGGCCGGCCTTCAGGCTGTTCTGGTTGTCGGCCACGAGCACCGCCTGGTTGGTGGTGAGCATGCGGCCGGTGTCATCAACGCGCACGCGGTCCAGCGGGCCGTCGAGCGGATCGTCACCCAGGTCCGGCTGGCCGGCGCCTACCTTGCTTGAACTCACCGTCTCGGTGCTGGTGCTGGCCGTGGCCCACGGCGACGTGGGGGTCTCGGTATCGCCCTGGTGCGGGGTATAGGCGGCATCGCCGTATTCGCTGGCCTTGGTGGCGTTGTACGGCATGTCGGCCGCCAACTGGGCGTCGCTGACGGCCTTTTCCAGCAACTGGCCGGCGATCGGGTTCGGAGGACCCAAACGCGATGGGCGCGGTGCCTTGGCTGGGCCGCCGAAGGTGCTCAAAACGGAACCGGCGCCGTCCACCTCGCCGCCATTGCTTTTACGCTTGGCCATGTCTCGCTCCTCGTCTGGTGCCCTCGTCAAAAAGCAGGGCTGAAGTCGAGTTTGCGATGTTGGGGATGACGCCGCTTGATGTCGCTCAAGCGCGGCGGTGTCAGAAAAAATGTCTCCAGTCGGAGAGCCAGTCGGGAAATTCCTCCACCGGCATCGGCTTGGCAATGTAGTAGCCTTGCGCATACGTGCAGCCCAGGCCTTGCAAAAAATCCCAATCCTGCTTGGTCTCCACGCCCACCGCCACCGAGCGCCGTTCCAGGCTGCGCGACAGCCCCAGGCAAGAGCGCAGTACCGTGGCAATGGCCGGCTTGCGGAACGCGCCGTCCACGAAGCTGCGGTCGATCTTCAGTTCCGAAAACGGCACCCGCGCCAGCAGTTGCAGGTTGATCAGGCCAGTGCCGTAGTCGTCGATGGCAAGGCCAAAGCCTTTCATGCGCAGCCGCAGCAGGCGCTCGAGAAAATGCGGCGTGGTGGTGAGCACCGCTTTTTCCGTCATCTCGAACGTCAGGTAGTCGGGCATGATGCGGTGCCGTTCCAGGCAGGCGTCGATCTGCTCCATGAATTGCGGGTGCGCCAGCGTGCTCGGATCGACGTTGACGGAAAACGAAATGGGAATGCCTTCGTCGTGCAGCCGGCGACAGGCCTGCACCGATTTTTCGATCATGCCCCAGTCGAGGAAATCGATGCGGTGGTTTTCCACCAGCGCCGGCATGAACGACCCGGGCCCCAGCAGCCCATAACGCGCGTGACGCCAGCGTGCGAACATTTCCAGGCCTTTGACGCGCCCCGTTTCCAGTTCGATCTTGGGCTGAAAGTGCGGATCGAATTCATTTGCCTGCAGCCCGTTCGCCACTTCCGCGAACGACAGCGTGGGTACCCGTTCGGCGCGGACTTCGGGCGGCTTCAGGTGGGTGGCAATCACGGCTTCGAGACGACCGGCGATCAGCGGCTTGGTCATCACGCCCAGCACATTGAGGCCGAAAGCATCGGCCATCGATTCGATCGAGAACAGCACGGAATTGGTTTGCGAGCCGAAGATGATCAGGCCCGCGCGGGTTTGCACGTCGCCCATGCGGCGGATCACTTCCAGCGCATCGGTGCCAGGCACTTGCAGGTCGAGGATGATGACATTGACGGCCGGCTGATAGCGCAGGCCCAGGCAGCGCAGCGCCGTGTCGCCGTCCGGGGCCTCGGTGATCTGGGTGGCGCCCACGCGGTGCAGGATGTCGACGATCACCCGGCGCTGTGCCTCGTCTCCCTCAGCTATCAGAAAATGCAACTGCCCGATTTCCATAACCGCTCCGCGCTGGGTTTGATGTAGCCTTAAACCTGATTTTGCCTGACTTGTTCGAAAAAGCATACTGCCGCGCACGCTGCCACGTTCAGCGACTCCACCTGGCCCAGATGCGGTATTACCACCTGGTGCGTGGCCAGTGCCAGCAGGTCGTGCGCCACGCCCTGCCCTTCGTGGCCAAACAGCCACGCCACGGGCTGGCGCAGATCGATATCATACAGCTTGTGCGTGGCATAGCCGCTGGTCGCCAGCGATGCCACCCGGGCGCCGGACACCAGCGCCGCCAGGTCCACGTTCTCGAAGATATCAAGCACGAAGTGGGCGCCCATGGCCGCGCGCAGCACCTTGGGCGACCAGCAGAACGCGGTGCCGGTGCTGCAATACACTTGCGTGATGCCAGCCGCTGCGGCGCTGCGCAGGATGGAGCCGACGTTGCCGGGGTCCTGCACACCATCGAGCAGCACCGCCGATACGGCCAGCGGACGGTCCACGGTGCGCTCCGGGGTGGGGATCAGGAACATCACGCCCACGCCGTGTTCCACCTGGCTCAGGGCGTGGTACAGCGCATCGGGCAGGCCCAGCACGTGGGCGTGTTGTGCCTGCAGCTGGCCCACGATGTCCATCACTTCCGGGTTGTGCAGCGCGGTTTCGCTGACGATGCATTGTTCGGGCGCGCCGCGCAGTTGCAGGTACGACTGGCACAGGTGCACGCCGTCGAGCAGCGTGCGGCCCGATTTGCGGCGCGCCTGGGCGCTGCCGGCCAGCTTGACCAGGTCCTTGTATTGGGCGTTGTCGCGCGAGGTGATGGTTTTCATGCGGTCACCTCGATCTGTACGGTGGCGCCGTTTTGCAGGGCCAGTACCGCGCGCACCGGCGCGAACGAGCGGCGGTGCACCGGCGAAGCGCCGTGCTCGCGCAGCCGTGCCAGGTGCAGCGCGGTGCCGTAGCCCTTGTGCTGGTCGAAGCAGTAATGCGGATACAGCGCGTGCAGGTCCACCAGCGCGGCGTCGCGCGCGGTCTTGGCCAGGATCGAGGCGGCGGAAATCGCATCCACCTTGTCGTCGCCGCCAATGACGGCAATCGACTGGATCCGCATGACCGGGCAGCGGTTGCCGTCGATCAGGGCCAGCGTCGGCACGGTGGACAATGCTTCGACGGCGCGCCGCATGGCCAGCATCGACGCTTGCAGGATATTGAGCCGGTCGATTTCATCTTCCGACGCCTGGGCAATGGCCCATGCCAGCGCCTGCGACTTGATCACGGGAGCCAGCAAATCGCGCTTGGCTTCGGTGAGCTTTTTGGAGTCGCGCAGGCCAAGGATGGGACGGTTGGGATCGAGGATCACGGCGGCGGCAAACACGGGGCCTGCCAACGGGCCGCGGCCGGCTTCATCCACCCCGCAAATGATTTCGTCGGGGGAGCTGGGGAGGTCGTCGAACAGGCCGGGGTTGAGGTTTTTCACTTTTTACTTTGCTAATTAGTTCTAACTTACTGCCTACAAATTGGATCCCCGCCTACCGGGGATGACGGATTTGAGACCACTGGCCGTCGATCCGTCATTCCCGCGAAGGCGGGAATCTAATTTCTTATCCTCGCCCTATCACCTTCAACACCGCTGCCGCACTTTCGGCCGCGCTGTTGCGCAGCAGGCTGTGGTGCATGTCGGTGAACCGCTGCGCCAGTCGCAGGCGGTGCGGGGCGTCGCTCAGTTGCTGCCACATGGCGTCGGCCAGCGCCTGCGGGTTGGCAGCGTCTTGCAGCAGCTCGGGCACCAGGAACTCGCGCGCCAGGATGTTGGGCAGGCCGATCCACGGCTGGTAGCCGAAGTGGCGCAAGATCTGCCATTCGAGCGCCATCATTTTATACGCGATCACCATCGGCTTCTTGAACAGCGCCACCTCCAGCGACGCCGTGCCCGAGGCCACCAGCACCGCGTCGGCGGCAGCAATGGCCGTATGCGACTGGCCGTCGAGCAGTTGCACTTCGACGTCCTGCAAACCGGCCTGCGCCACCAGTTCGAGGAAGTACTGGCGCTGCCGTTCGCCGGCCATCGGTGCGATAAACCGCAGCGACCGGTCGCGCTGGCGCAGCAATTTGGCCGCCTGCACGAACGCCACCGTGTTGTATTTGAGCTCAGACATCCGGCTGCCGGGCATGATGGTCACCACGTTGGCGTCCTGCGGCAGGCCGAGTTTGACGCGCGCGCCCGCTTCGTCCGGGTCCATCGGGATCAACTCGGCCAGCGGGTGGCCCACGTAACTGACCGGCACCCCGGCCTGGCGATAAATCTCTTCCTCGAACGGGAACACCACCAGCATGTGCGACACCGCGCGCACGATCTTCTTGATGCGGCCACCGCGCCAGGCCCAGATCTGCGGCCCGATGTAGTGGATGGTGGGGATGCCGGCCGCCTTCAGCTGCTCTTCCAGCCCCAGGTTGAAACCCGGGTAGTCGGCGCCGATAAAGGCGGCCGGCCGTTCGGCCAGCAACTGGTCGCGCAACTGGTTCTGGATACCCTTGATCTCGCGGTAGCGCGGAATCACGGCCAGCAGGCCGCGCACGGTCAGCTTGTCCATGGGCCACTGCGACTCGAAACCCTGGGCGATCATGTGTTCGCCGCCGATGCCGTGCACCCGCAGCCCGGTGTCGGGCGGCAACTGCGCCTTCAGGCCGGCAAGCAAACGGGCAGCCAGCAGGTCGCCCGACGGTTCGCCGGCCACCATCGCCAGCGTCAGCTTGTCAGCGGACGATGCCACGCGTGGCCGTGTCGAGGAATTCGCGCATGGCGCGGATGTGCACTGCCGCGACGGGCGTGGCCTGCTCTTCGGCCAGCAGCGCCGCCTTGGCTTCTTCCAGCGTGAGGCCCGAGCGGTACAGCAGCTTGTAGGCGGTGCGAATGCCGTTGATCTCTTCGCGCGTAAAACCACGGCGCTTGAGGCCTTCGATATTGACGCCGTGCGCCTGCGCCGGGTTGCCGTTCAACAGCACGAACGGCGGCACGTCCTGGGTCAGGCTGGTGCTCATGCCCACGAACGCATGAGCGCCGATCTTGCAGAACTGGTGGACATTGGCAAAACCGCTCATGATCACCCAGTCGCCGATTTCCACGTGACCGGCGATTTGCGCGTTGTTCGAGAAGATCGTGTTGCTGCCCACCTGGCAGTCGTGCGCCAGGTGCACGTACGCGGAAATCCAGTTGTCGTTGCCGAGCGATGTAATACCCTTGTCCTGCACCGTGCCGGTATTGAAGGTGCAGAATTCGCGGATCGTGTTGCGGTCGCCGATGGTGAGGCGGGTCGGTTCACCGGCCCATTTCTTGTCCTGCGGCGCGGCGCCGATCGACGAGAACTGGAACAGTTTGTTGTCGCGGCCGATGGTGGTATGGCCTTCGATGACCACGTGCGGGCCGACCACGGTGCCGGCGCCGATCTGCACGTTGGGACCGATGACCGTGTACGGTCCCACGTCGACGCTGCTGTCGAGCTGCGCTTTCGGATCGATGACGGCGGTGGCGTGGATGGTACCCATGATTACTGCCCCGCAGCCTGGCTGGCGTCGGCAACGCTGCGGATGGTGCACATCAGCTCCGCTTCCACCGCCAGCTGGCCGTCCACCGTGCCCACGGCCTTGTACTTCCAGATGCCGCGCGCGTTGCGCAGGATTTCCACTTCCATGCGCAGTTGGTCGCCAGGCCCCACCGGGCGCTTGAAGCGCGCGCCGTCGATGCCCACGAAGTACACCACCGAGCTTTCGTCCGGCTTGATGCCCATGGTCTTGAACGACAGCAGCGCCGCCGTTTGCGCCATCGCTTCGATCATCAGCACACCCGGCATGACCGGCTTGTGCGGGAAGTGGCCGTTGAAGAATTCTTCGTTGACGGTCACGTTCTTGATGGCGACGATGGACTTGCCTTCTTCGTACGAGAGCACGCGGTCCACCAGCAGCAGCGGATAGCGGTGCGGCAGGTAGGACTTGATCTCGCAGATGTCCATGGTTTTGGCGATTTCTGGCTGGGTAGTGGTCATGATTCGTTTTCTTCTTGATTGGTCTTGATAATTTTTTCGAGCGCGCGGATCTTCTCGCGCATGCCGGGCAGGTTGCGCACGATGGCGGCCGATTTTTCCCAGTCGGCGTTCTTGGCCAGCGGGTAAAAGCCCGTGTACTGGCCCGGCTCCATGATCGAGCGCGACACCATCGAGGCGGATCCCACGTGCACCCGGTCGACGATGGTCAGGTGCCCGAGCACCATGGACGCGCCGCCGAAGGTGCAGTACTTGCCGATTTTTGCGCTGCCAGCCACGCCGGTGCAGCCGGCCATGGCGGTGTGGGCGCCGATATGGCAGTTGTGGCCGATCTGGATCTGGTTATCGAGCTTAACGCCGTCTTCGATGATGGTGTCGGCCAGCGCGCCGCGGTCGATGGTGGTGTTGGCGCCGATGTCCACATCGTCGCCGATCACCACGCGCCCGGTTTGCGGGATCTTGATGTACACGCCGCCCTCGTTGGCGAAACCGAAACCGTCGGTGCCGATCACGGCTCCCGAGTGGATGATGCCGCGCGCGCCGATGATGCAGCGCGCGTGGAACGTCACGTTGGCAAAGAAATGCGTGCCCTCGCCCACTTCGGCGTCGCGGCCGATGTAGCAGCCGGCATCGATCACCGCGTGTTCGCCGATGACGGCGCCCGCTTCGATCACCACGCGCGCGCCGATATGCGCGCTGGGCGCAACAAAGGCGCCCGCTTCCACCACGGCGCTGGCATGCACCCCGGCCGCCGGCACGACGGCCGTGAGCGACTCGAAATACTGCGCCGCGCGGGCGAAATACACGTACGGGTTGGGCACGACGATGCGCGCGCCATGGTAGCCGGCGGCGATGAACTCGTCATCCCGGGCAGCGACGATCAGTGCCGCCGCCTGGCTGTCGCGCGCGTCGGCGCGCAGTTTGCTGTTGCTGAGAAAGCTGATGTGCGAAACGCCGGCTTCAGTCAGTGGTGCGATGCCGGACACTTCCAGGTCCGGGTCGCCCACCAGCTGACCACCGAAGCGTTCGACCAATGTGCCTAGTCGAGTGCCCATCCTAATTCCTTATTGATAAAGCACCTCGATAACCGTAGCGAGCGGCCTGTTACCGTCTTGCGTAGCGCAGGCGTACGAACGTACTGGGCTACGGAGAGACGATGGCGGGCCGCGCAGCAGGTCAGCGAGGTGCTTTTATTTGTCTTTGTCCAGCGCGGCCAGGACCTTGTCCGTGATGTCGATGCGCTTGCTGGCCCATACCGCGTCCTGCAGCACGATGTCGAAACCTTCGGTATCGGCCATCTGGCGGATGATCTTGGTGGCGCGGTCGGAAATGGCCTGGCGTTCCTCGTTGGTGCGCTGGCTCAGGTCTTCGCGGAACTCGCGCTGGCGGCGCTGGTACTCTTTATCGAGATCGAACACGTCGCGCTGGCGTTTCACGCGCTCGGTTTCCGACAGCGCCGGCGCATCTTTTTCCAGCTTGTCGGACGTGGCCTTCAGACGCGCTTCCATGTCCTGCATGGCTTTTTCGCGCGACTTGAACTCTTCCTGCAGTTTCTCGCTGGCCAGCTTGGCCAGCCTGGACTCGTTGTAGATGCGCTCCGGGCTGAGCCAGGCAATGCGCGACAGCGAGGTCTGCGCCTGCGCCGGCGCCATTGCGCACCAGCCCAGCGCCAATACCGCAAACGAAGCGGCAAGCGAGGTGGCGACAGATTTGGTCAACGTGGCGGATGCAGTATTCAACGTATTTCTCCGAATAAATATAGATGCCTGGGACCGGGTCGCAGGCAAATCAGAAACCACTACCCATCTGGAACTGGAAGCGTTCCAGGCGGTCGCCCGGCTGGGCGTTAATAGGCTTAGCATAACTCAACTTGAGCGGGCCCACCGGCGAAATCCAGCTGATGCCCAGGCCGGTGGAGTAGCGCAGCTGCGAGTAACGCAGCTTCTCGCCTTCCTGGTACACCTGGCCCGCATCGAGGAAGCCGAACCAGCGCAAGCTGCGATCCTGGCCCGAGCCGGGGAACGGCAGTTGCAGCTCGGCGTTGCCGATCACGCGCGACGAACCGCCCAGCGCATCGCCGTAGCGCGAGTCGACCGCGCCCAGCGACGAACTTTCGTAGCCGCGCACCGAACCGATACCGCCGCCGTAGAAGTTCTTGAACACCGGGTACGGGGTGTCGCCGAGGCCGCGGCCGTAATCGATCTCGCCTTTCAGCGCGAGCACGGTTTTCCAGATCATCGGCTTGTAGTACTGCTGCTCGTAGACGGCGCGGTAGTACTTCTGCTTGCCGATCACGTCGAGTTCGAGGTTCAGGCGCTGGTAGCGGCCGGCGCTTGGCGTCAGGCCCGAGTCGCGGCTGTCGCGCGCCCATGCCAGCGTCAGTGGCACGGCATTGGTTTCGGCCTTGCCGATGCCGCTGGCGTTGCCGGTAACGTCGGACACGTATTGCAGGAAGCGCGTGGGCGACGTCGAATCGGTCTCGATCGACGAACGCTCCAGGCCAATGCCCAGGAACACGGTATCGACTTCCGAGAACGGCACGCCGTAGCTGATGCGGCCGCCCTTTTGCTTGATGGTGTAGCTGCCGATATTGAGTGCCGGCGGACGCTGGGTACGCAGGTACACCTCGTACGAGCGCGAAATGCCGTCATCGGTGTAGTACGGATCCACTTGCGAGAACGAGATCGTGCGGCTGTACTTGGAGGTGTTCAGTTCCATGCCCACGGTGGTGCCCGAGCCGGCGAAGTTGGCCTGCTGGATCGCGGCCTGGAACGTGAATTTCTCCGACTGCGAGAACGCGCCGCCGATGGTGAAGTTACCGGTCGGCTTTTCCACCACGGTGAGGTTGACATCCACCTGGTCGGACGTGCCCTGCGCTTCCGGCGTGTCGATCGTCACGTCCTTGAAGTAGCCCAGGCGGTCCACGCGGTCGCGCGACAGCTTGATCTTGTTGGCGTCGTACCACGACGATTCGAACTGGCGGAATTCGCGGCGGATTACCTCGTCGCGCGACGTGGTGTTACCGGCGATATTCATGTGGCGCACGTACGCGCGCTTGCCCGGATCGATGAAGAACGTGAAGCTCACCTCGCGCTTTTCCTGGTTGATATCCGGGTTGGCGTTGACGTTGGCGAACGCGTAGCCGAAGGTGCCCAGGCGATCGGAGATCAGCTTGTTGGTGGCGGTGAGCAGTTCGCCCGAATACACGGCGCCCTTGCGCAGCAACACCAGCCGGCGCAGTTCATCTTCGCGGCCAAAGGTCTCGCCTTCGAACTTGATGTCGGCGACGTTGTACTTCTCGCCTTCGGTGATGTTGATGGTGATGTAAATGTCTTTTTTATCGGGCGTGATCGAGACCTGGGTGGAATCGATATTCATCTCGATGTAGCCGCGATTGAGATAGTACGACTTGAGCGACTCGATATCGCCGGTGAGCTTGGTCTTCGAGTACTGGTCCGCCTTGGTGTACCAGCTGAACCAGCCGCCCGTGTTGAGCGCCAGCTGCTCGCGCAGCTCCTTGTCCGAGAAGACCTTGTTGCCGACGATGTTGATCTGCTTGATCTTGGCGATTTCGCCCTCGTCCACCGCGAACGTGATATTGACGCGGTTGCGTTCCAGCGGCGTGACGGTGGTGACCAGCTTGACGCCGTACAGGCCGCGCGACAGGTACTGGCGCTTGAGTTCCTGCTCGGCGCGGTCGACCGACGCCTTGTCGAAAATTTTTGCTTCGCCCACGCCGATATCTTTCAGCGCCTTGACCAGTACGTCCTTTTCGAACTCCTTGGTGCCGGTGAATTCAACCTTGGAAATGGCCGGGCGTTCCTCGACCAGTACCACCAGCACCTGGCCGTCCGCTTCGAGGCGCACGTCCTTGAAGAAGCCGGTGGCGTACAGCGCCTTGATGGCAGTCACGCTCTTGTCGTCGTTGAAGGTCTCGCCTACCCGCACCGGCAGGTAGCTGAAGACCGTACCGGCTTCCGTCCGTTGAATGCCCTCGACGCGGATGTCTTTGATCACGAAGGGGTCGATCGCCATGGCCTGGCCGGAGCACAGCGCCATGACGGCGGCGCCGATCAGACTGCGACGCATGGAAGATGGAGTAATACGGTCAGAATATAATTTCA
>Ga0308164_10002201_pt1 | contig 20086 bp, 17 predicted proteins | sample PhyTR2_FD_201031 | JGI IMG/M metagenome (GOLD analysis project Ga0308164, IMG submission 201031) | Phyllosphere microbial communities from UC Gill Tract Community Farm, Albany, California, United States - DLSLT.R2 | ecosystem: Host-associated > Plants > Phyllosphere > Unclassified | place: USA... | reverse complement strand
GTCATGAAGTATTTCTCTTCCACCTGGTCGACGCCTGCATTCGCCAGCGCCTGGGTGAGCTCCACGCGGCGCGACGGATCGGTTTTCAGGAAGACTGCGCCGTCGCCGAATTCGACGTCGCGCATGCGTGCCTTGGCCAGTGGCGAATCAGGCATCTTCACCGCCATTTTCAGCAGGGACTTCTTGAGCTTTTCACAGGCCCCGAACACGCCGGAGCCCACAGTGGCCACGTGCGACGAACCACCCTCGATCGGCGCCATCGGCAGCGTCGAGTCGCCCAGCTGGAAGGTCACCAGCTCCATCGGCAAGCCCATGGCCTCGGCGGCAATCATCGACATCACGGTATAGGTGCCGGTGCCGATATCGGTGGCCGCACTGCTCACGACCAGGCGGCCATTGCTGTGCATCACGGCGCTCACGCGCGCCACCATGACCAGGGCATCCCAGATGCCAGTTGCCATGCCCCAGCCCACCAGCTCGTCGCCGTCCTGCATCGAGCGTGGCTCGAGCGGACGCTTGTCCCAGCCGAAGCGCTCGGCGCCCTGGCGGTAGCACTCGCGCAGTTCCTTGCTCGAGAACGGCTTGTCCTCGATCGGCGAGATCTCGGTGTAGTTCTTCAGCCGCAGCGCCAGCGGATCCATCTTGAGTTCGTAGGCCAGCTCGTCCATCGCCACTTCCATGGCGTGCACGCCGTGGGCGGCGCCCGGGGCGCGCATGTCCAGCGGCGTGAAGCGGTCGTTTGCAACCACCTGGTAGCCGAGCTTGATGTCGCTGCACGCATACAGCTGCCCCGACCAGTTGACGATCACTTCGACGTAATCTTCGAGACGCGAGGTTTCCTGGATCGCTTCGTGCCAGATCGCCTTGAGCGTGCCGTCCGGCGCCGCGCCCAGGCGGATGCGGTGCCAGGTTTCCGGACGGTGGCCGAAGCTGAACATCTGCTGGCGCGTCAGCACGACACGCACCGAACGCTCCAGCTGCAGCGCGCCCATCACGGCCAGCGGCAGCTGGTATTGCGGGCGCAGGCCGGAACCGAAGGCGCCGCCCACGTACGGGTTGCGCACGGTGACTTCGTCGCTCGACAGGCCGAAGCCGTGCGAGACATACCAGCGGCTGTTCTGCGAGCTTTGCGTCTTGTCGTAGATGGTCAGGTGGCCGTTTTCAGCGCGAATCACGGTCGAGGCGAACATCTCCATCGGATTGTGGTGCTCGACGCCGTTGTAGTACTGCGAGTCGACCCGTACTTCGGCCGCCTCGAACGCCTTTTCACCGTCGCCGATCGAGCTTGGCGGCACGAAGCCGGCCTTCATCTTGCGCGGCTCGTAAGCCTGGTCGAGGCTTTCGAGCAGATTGGTTTCGTGCGCATCGACATCGTAGTGCACGCGCACCAGCGACGCGGCGTAGCGCGCCGCTTCGAAGGTTTCGGCCAGCACCAGCGCCACCGGCTGGCCGCTGTAGAAAATCTCGTCCGAGAACAGAGGGCGGAATGGCGAGCCGGCCGGAGCCGTCATGTCTTTCCACGCCAGGTCGAACGAGCGCATCTTGGGGCGGTTCTCGTGCGTCATCACGGACAGCACGCCCGCAACGGCCAGCGCCTCGGCCGTGTCGATGCTGGTGATGCGGCCCTTGGCCACGGTGCCGCTCACGACCACGCCATAGGCCAGGTCGGGAGCGAAGTATTCGGCAGCGTATTGCGCCTCGCCGGTCACCTTGGCGCGGCCATCAATGCGCGAGACCTGCATGCCGCTTTTCACGCGGCCGGTGCCGGCCGGCGCGCTCGGTGCGCGCAGTTCTGGAATCAGGTCGGTCATGCTTGTTCTCCTTGTGCATCGAGTCCGCGCGCATGGTCGGTGCCACGCGCAGCGGTCGTCAAGGCTTGCACGATGGCGTTGCGCGCCAGCGGCAGCTTGAAGTCATTTTGGCCGAAGCCCTGGGCGCCTTGCAGGATCGTCTCGGCAGCCTGCCGGAAGGCCGCTTCGCCAACTGCCTGGCCGACCAGCGCTTCTTCGGCCGCTTCGACACGCCACGGCTTGTGGGCCACGCCGCCAAGCGCGATGCGCGCCGCGCGGATCGTGCCGTCGGCATCGAGGTCCAGCGCAGCAGCGACGGACACCAGCGCAAACGCGTACGACAGGCGGTCGCGCACCTTGATGTAGGCGCTGTGGTCGATGAAGCGGTCGGCTCCGGGCACGGTGATGTGGGTGATCATCTCGCCCGGCTGCAGCGTGTTGTCGATCTGGGGCGTGTCGCCTGGCAGGCGGTGGAAGTCGGCGAACGGGATTTCGCGCGCGCCGCTCATCGAGCGCACGTGCACGGTTGCGTCGAGCGCGCGCAGGGCGACGCACATGTCCGACGGGTGGGTGGCGATGCAGCTTTCGCTGGTGCCCAGAATTGCCAGCTGGCGGTTCAGGCCTTCGCGCGCCGGGCAGCCGGTGCCGGGTTCACGCTTGTTGCAGGCGGTGCCGACGTCGTAGAAGTAGACGCAGCGGGTGCGCTGCATCAGGTTGCCGCCGTTGGACGCCATATTGCGCAGTTGCGGCGAGGCGCCGGCCAGGATCGCCGACGACAGCAGCGGATAGCGCTCGCGCACCACCGGGTGGTAGGCGGTGTCCGCGTTGCGGGCGAGGGCGCCAAGCAGCAGGCCGCCGTCTTTTTCTTCGACCTGGTCCAGGCCGAGGTTGTTGATGTCGACCAGGCGTGACGGCTTCATCACGCTTTCCTTCATCAGGTCGAGCAGATTGGTGCCGCCGGCGATCGGGCGGGTGTCAGGGTCGAGCAGGGCGGCCAGCGCCGCGTCGACGTCCGTGGCTTGGGTAAAGGCGAACGGGTTCATGACAGCACCGCCCCGGTCGTGAAGCCTTCGGTGGTTTTTTTCGTGTCGCGCATGTCGAGAACCTTCACGACCGCATCGGCGATCTGCGGGTACGCCCCGCAGCGGCACAGGTTGCCGCTCATGAGCTCACGCACGTCGTCGCGCGAGGTGGCCTGGCCTTCGTTGATCAGGCCCACGGCCGAACACAGCTGGCCCGGCGTACAGTAGCCGCACTGGAACGCGTCGCAATCGATGAACGCCTGCTGCAGCGGATGCAGGTCGTCGCCGGTGGCCAGGCCTTCGACGGTGGTGATCTCGCGGCCGTCCTGCATGACGGCCAGCGTCAGGCACGAGTTGATCCGTTTGCCGTCCACGAGCACGGTGCAGGCGCCGCACTGGCCCTGATCGCAGCCCTTCTTGGTGCCGGTCATGCCTGCGCGCTCGCGCAGCAGGTCAAGCAGCGTTACCCACGATTCGACGTTGAATTCCCGGTCCTGGCCGTTGATGCGCAGTCGCACCGGATGCTGCTGTTGATGTTCCATGTTCTTCCCCTCTGTGAGAAGGTATGAACATAACGTCCTGTTACATTTGCGACGGTTAGATGACGCACTTATATTAAGTATAAGTCAACGTTGTTGCCAATGTCATTACGGCCCGCGGAACACGACAGTCTTGTTGCCATCCACGAACACGCGGCGCTCGATATGGAACTTGACGGCCGTGGCCAGCGCCAGGCATTCATTGTCGCGCCCCACGCGGGTGAGCTGGTCGACGCGGTAGTTGTGATCCACGCGCGTGAGCACCTGTTCGATGATCGGGCCTTCGTCCAGATCGGGCGTCGCGTAATGGGCCGTTGCGCCGATCAGCTTGACGCCCCGGTCGAATGCCTGCTGATACGGCTTGGCGCCCTTGAAGCCGGGCAAAAACGAGTGATGGATATTGATGCACTTGCCGGCCAGGCGGCGCGCCAGCCCATCCGACAGGATCTGCATGTAGCGCGCCAGGACCACGAGTTCGGAGTCGGTCTCGTCGACGATTTCCAGCAGGCGCGCCTCTTGCTGCGCCTTGTTGTCCTTTGTCACCGGCAGGAAGATGAAGCGGATGCCTTCGCGCTCGACCATCGGGCGCAGGTCGAGGTGATTCGACACGACCGCCGTGATCGACAGATTGAGTTCGCCCGTGCGGCGGCGGTACAGCAGGTCGTCCAGGCAGTGATCGGTCTTCGAGACCATGATCACGGTGCGCACCGGGTCGAGCGGATCGTAGATTTTCCAGCCCATGTCCAGGCGCGTGGCGACCGTGCTGTCGAATTCTGCGCGGATCGTGTCGATGGTCGGCGACTTGTCCTGCTGGCGAAACACGGCGCGCATGAAGAAGCGTGCAGTTGAATCGTCGTCGAACTGTTCGAGTGCGCAAATATAGCAATCGCGTTCGGCCAGGAAGGTCGCCACGGCGGCGACAATGCCGATGCCGGCCGGGCAGCTGGCGTGGAGAATGTATTCGGGGCGTGTTGGCGGCGTGGCTTCGCTGGTGCTGCGCATGCTTGTTCCTGTCGGTGATGAGGCGATGTTGTCAAGACAGCTAGAATGCGCGATGCCACGACGGGCGTCAAGCGCATGCTACGATGCGCGTTTTTTTCGCCCGACCATCTCTCATGTCGATCTCCCTTCGTCCAATGCTGCCCACCGATCTCGATGCCGTGTTGCGTATCCAGGCCGCCTGCTATCCGGCCCCGATGCAGGAGCCGGCTGCGGTCGTCGCGGCCCGGATGGCGGCGGCGCACGGCACCTGCATGGTTGGCATTCACGAGAGCATCGTGCGCGGTTACCTGTTCGCCTATCCGTCGCGCATCGGGCTGGTGACGGATCTGAACGCACCGTTTAACGTAGCGCAGCGGCCGGACACGCTGTACCTGCACGACCTGGCAATCGCGCCGTGTGCGCTGGGGCGTGGCCTGGCGCGCGCACTGGTCGACGAAGCATTGCACCTGGCGCGCACGCTGGGACTGGCGCATGCGGCTCTGGTGTCGGTGCAGGACAGCGAGCGCTTCTGGCACGCGCTGGGCTGGCGCGCTGCATCAACCCACGACGCCGGTCTGCATACCTATCCGCCCGGCGCGCTGTACATGGTGCGTACGCCCGCCTGACCTTTATTGCACCCGGCGCACCTTGGCCGAGCTGTTACCGCCATCGACTTTCAGGAACAGCGTGCCAAACACATTGCGTTCGATGGTCACCGCCGCATCTTTCGTGCGCGGCAGGACGGCGTCGCTGCCGTCGATGACGCGCCAGACCTGCCCATTGGCCAGGCGGATCTGCGAGCCGGGGCCCCAGCCATCGAAGTCGCCCACGACCGTGCTGCGGATCGATGCCGGCTGCGCTTCGCGCTGCTTGACTGCTTCAAGACCGAAATTCTGCTCAGGCGTGCGTGCTGGCGCAGGCGCAACGGCGGGACCGGCGGCGCCGACCGGAATCGCGTCGTAGCAGGCCACGCGCGCCGGTATGTCGCTCAGGGTACGGCATTTGAGCAGCGCGGCATCGTCGGCAAGTGCAGTGCCGCTGGCAGTCAGCAGGGCAACCATGAGGACGGGCAGGGACAGGGCTTTCATCGGGACTTTCGGGTAGTTGAAAATTGCGCCCTGGCGTCAGGGCGCTCACGATTATAGGGGATGTGCCGGGCGCAGGGGCTGACACATGAGGTCACCGCAGCAACAGTGCAGAGCATCGCAACGGTGACATGTTGTGTCGACGAATTTGACACCTCGTCTGCGCAGACGAACCACCGATCATGAATGTTGTTTAGAATCAATGGGATGCTGGCATTAAATCCACGGGCGTAATTCTTGCTGACGTATTGTAGGAACTTTCCGAGGAGATCATCAATGACGCGCATTGCCCCCGTCGCCTTACTGCTGGCCGCCGCCCTGGCGATGCCGGCGCAAGCCGCAGTCACCTACAGCTGGCAGCAAGTGAGTGCCTCCAGCTCGATGCCGACCGGCCTCAACCTGGAACTGGCATTCTCCGATGAGGCTGTCACCGCCGGCCGGTTGTCACTGGATATCCACAACGAATGCGACATCGGTCCGCCATGCCTCGATCCGCAGTCGAGTTTGCTGTCCCTGCGCTACTGGTTCGACGACCCGTACATCGGTGGCCAGCACAACCTGATCGACTACGACTACCGCACCCCGCCGCGCAATTATTACGACTACATCGTGATGGACCTGACATTCCTGGCGGGTGGACTTCTCGGCGGCAGTATCTTTGCCTCGGACGGCAATTCCGATTTCCAGATGGAGAGCCAGGGCGCGCTGTTCAGCGTGGTGGCCGCCAACAGTGACGAACCGTTTGGCTGCGGTTGGCAGTACCCCGACTGCAGCGGCGCCAGCGGCATGCTGGTGGCTGCTGCGCAGGAAACGATCGAGGTGCCGGAGCCGGCCACGGGCGTTATCGTCGGCCTTGGCCTGGTGGCAGCCTGGTTCGCGCGCCGCCGTCAGCGGCCGGCGCGCAGCATCGCCTGACGCACGGGCAGCGCCGTCAGTTCGCCGGCGCCAGGAGGGCGGCGGTGTCGGCTGCGCCCATCTTCAGCGCCGCGTCGTACGCAGTCACGCCCGACGCGTCGCGCGCCGCCGGGTCGGCGCCGCGTTCCATCAGCAGTTCGGCGATGGCGACCCGGTTGAACATCGCGGCGAACATCAGCGCGGTGCGGCCGGACGGGCCGGCGAAGTCCGGCAGTGCGCCCTTGTCGAGCAACAGCGTCGTGACTGCCAGGTCGCCCTTGAATGCGGCGCCGTGCAACGGCGTTTGCCCCGCATCGTTGATCAGGTGCGGATCGGCGCCGTGCTCGAGCAAGACCCGCGTCGCGTCCAGGTGGCAGTGGTAGCTGGCCAGCATCAAGAGGCTGTCGCCTTTTTCGTTGCGCAGGTTCGGCGGCAGGCCGCGCGACAGGAAGGCGGCGAGATGGTCGGCATCGCCCGAGCGCGCGTACTGGAACATATTGCGCGCCATGTTGAGCGCGGCTTCGTCCAGTTCGGCTTTGGTCGGCGTCGCCGCTTGGTCGTTCGTGTGCATTGCGTACTCCGGATCAGGATAAAGGTTGATTAAAACATATCTTAATCCGGCGCGTGGTCTAGGCGCTCTGGCGTGCGGCCGCATCCTCGGTGGCTTCGTGGAGCCAGACCGGCAGCGTCAGCGCCGGCAGCAGCATCCCGACCAGCAGCGCCGCGTGCCAGCCATGTGCGGCATACACCCAGCCGCCCAGCGCGGAACCGACCGCACCACCGGCAAAGAACAGCGCGAAGTACAGGCCGTTCAGGCGGCTGCGCATGTCCGCGCCCAGCGCGAACAGCGCGCGCTGGCCCAGCACCAGGTTGGCGGCCACGGCAGCATCGAGGGCGATGGCGGCCACGGCCAGCAAGCCAAGCGCAACCGGTTTTGACGACGGTGCAAACAGGGGCAGCAAGAAGCTCAGCGCGCCGACGACCAGGGCGGCGGCAGTGGCTTTCAGCGTGTGGCCAGCATCGGCCAGGCGCCCGGCGACAGGCGAGGCCACCGCGCCGGCCATGCCGACCAGGGCAAACAGCGCGATGCCATTTTGCGTGAGGCCGAAGGCGGGGCCGGCCAGCGCCTGCGGCGCCACGGTCCAGAACAGGCTGAAGGCGCCGAACAGGCCGGCGTGATACAGCGCGCGCCGGCGCAGCACTACGGTCGTGGCCAGCAACGGCCATAGCGAGCCGATCAGGCGCCGGTACGGTTGTGTCGCCGTTGGCTGGCGCAGCGGCAGCTTCAACCGCAACACCACGGCCAGTAGTGCCACCAGCGCGGCGGCGATCCCGAACACGGTGTGCCAGCTGCCCAGGCCAGCCAGCACGCTCGCCACCGGCCGCGCCACCATGATCCCCAGCAGCAGGCCGCTGACCACCTTGCCGACAATCTGGCCACGCGTGGCTTCCGGCGCCAGGTGCGCGGCAAACGGCACCAGCACCTGGGCCACCACGGCGCCCAGGCCGATGGTCAGCGCGGCCAGCAGGAATGCCCACGCCGTGGTTGCGGTGGCCGCGACCAGCAAGGCAGCGCTCGTGACAAGAAGACCGGTGACGATCAGGCGCCGGTTTTCCACCAGGTCGCCCAGCGGCACGATGAACAGGAGGCCCAGCGTGTAGCCGATCTGGGTCAGTGTCACGATCAGTCCGGCCGCCGCGGGCGGCAGGCCCAGCGCGGCGCCAATCGGGCCGACGAGTGGTTGCGCATAATAAAGGTTGGCGACGATGATGCCGGCTGCAGCGGCCAGCAGCATGACCATGCCGGACGAGATGGATGATGACCTGGGGGTGTTCATGGCGAACTCCATGGGAGTGAATGAGGGAATGACCCCATGGTAGCCAGTTCGCCGGCGAAGATAATCAGGGCATAATGCGCTTATACCATTCACTTTATATGAACAATCATGGACAAGGTGAAAGCGATGCAGACGTTCGTGCGCATCGTCGAAGCGAACAGTTTCACGCGCGCTGCCGAGTCGCTCGACCTGCCGCGTGCGTCGCTCACGGCGACGCTGCAGAATCTCGAACGTTATCTGGGCGCGCAACTGCTGCAGCGCACGACGCGCCGGCTGTCGCTGACGCCCGAGGGTGAGCGCTACTACGCCCACTGCAATGCCATCCTGGCCGCCATCGACGATGCCGAAGCCGACTTTCTGGGCGAGCACGCCGGGCGCATGCAGGGCAGGTTGCGCATTGACCTGCCGGGCGCGCTCGGGCGCGCCATCGTGCTGCCGCACATCGGTGAGTTTCGCCAGGCGTTTCCGGCGCTTGACCTGACGATCAGCCTGGGCGACCGCCTGGTCGACCTGACCGCCGAAGGCATCGATTGCGCGTTGCGCGTGGGCGACTTGCCCGATTCGAGCCTGGTCGCGCGCCGGATCGGTTTGATGCGCTTTGTCATTGCTGCCACGCCCGGCTATCTGGCGGAACGGGGCACGCCTGAAACGGTCGATGCATTGGGCCAGCATGATGCGATCGTGCATTTCTCGGGCAAGACCGGCCGCGCATTCGAGTGGACGCTCGCCGATCAAGAGAAGGAAGAGGGCGCGGGTAGCGTGGTCCGGGTGGCCATCGATGGCGGCATCGCCGTCAACGATGCCGAGGCCAACCTGCTGTGCGCGCTGCAGGGGCTGGGACTGGCGCAACTGGCCCGCTACCAGGTGCGCACGCACGTGGCGCAGGGCGCGCTGGCCGTCGTGCTGCCCGCCATGTGCCCGACGCCGATGCCCGTCTCCCTGCTGTATCCGCGCGGGCGCATCGCCAATCCGCGCCTGCAGGCGTTTGCCAGCTGGCTGGCCGGTGTGTTCGAGGCCGACCCCGACCTGCGCCTGGCGGATGCCTGACGCCGGTTCACCCGCCGCTCAGAAGTCCACGTTCATCGACAGCCACAGGCGGCGCCCGTCGAGGTTGTTGACGTAGACGCTGCTGTAGGTCGGCGCGGCCGCTGGCGTTGCGCGATACGGCCGGTAGTCGATGAAGTCCTTGTCCAGCAGATTGTAGATCGCGGCATTGAGCGTGATGGCTGGCGTGACCTGGTAGCTGGTGCCAAGGTGCAGCATCGTATAACCTTTGAAGTCGCCCAGCGCGTCCCGCGCCGCGCGGGTGGCGGCCGACGTTCCCGGATCGCGGAAGCGCTCGCTGCGGTATTCGGCGCGCAGCCACGTGTTCCAGTCTGGCGACACGTCCCAGGTCAGGCGCGCATTGAACGCGTGCTTCGGTGTGTCGGACAGCGGCTTGCCGGCATTTTCGCCGCTTTCCTGTTCGCTGTCGGTGTACGTGTAGTTGGCGCTGGCGGCCCAGCCGGCGGCGAGCGGGAAGCGCGTGGCAAGTTCGACACCGCGCGTGACGGCCTCGTCGACGTTGATCGACTGGCCAAAGGCGTCGACGTTCGGCCAGTTGCCGAAGCTGACGCAGCCCGGCCGGTTGAGTGCCGGGCGGTAGGTGCAATTAATCAGGCCAGTACCGCTGGTGATCTTGTCCTTGAAGTCGTTGTTGAAGAGCGTGGCGTTCGCGGTCCAGCCGGCGCCATTGTCGAAGTAGGCACCCAGTTCGGTGGTGACGCTGGTTTCGGGTTGCAGGTTCGGGCTGCCCACGAGCGGGATCGTGCCCTGGCCGCCGAAGCCGTTGATGCCGGGAGTAAGCTGCTCGACGCGCGGGGTCTTGTAGCCCTTGCTCACGCCGCCCTTGACGGTCCAGCGGGGCGAGGCGCTCCAGACCAGGTAGCCACGTGGGCTTGTCTGGCCACCGAAGATGCTGTGGTCGTCGTAGCGCGCACCGATTGTGAGCGAAACCCGGTCGTGCAGGCGCCACTCGTCTTCCACGAACAGGGCTTTCTGCGTGAACGCGAACGCTTGCGGCGCGACGCCGTCGATCATCTCTGCATCCCAGTGCTGGGCGCCGATCGTGGTCAGGTGCGTGCCCCATGGCAGCAGGAGCTTCGTGTCGAAGACCTTGCTCTCGACTTCCAGCGTGCGGGGCGTGCCGGGGACTGCGCCCGGCGTACCCGGCGGAATCGTGCGGCCGATGGTTTCCGTGTTGTTCACCATATAGCTGCTGTCCCAGGTGCTGAACGGCAGGCGCGCCTTGTACGACAGCGTGGTTTGCTCGCGGTTGTATTTCTGTTGCGGCCCATAGCCGCCCGTGCCCAGCGTGCCAAGCTGGCCGCGCGTGTTGTCATACGTTTGGCGCGTCCTGTCGGCGTCGAGCACCAGTTCGTGGTTGCGGTTGGGGGTGAACGCCAGCCGCGCGCCGACGTTGTCGATCTGCTGCTTGACGGGGTTGGCGTTCTGCGTGAGTGGCCGGGCCGGGTTGATCTCGTCATACGCAATGCTGGCTTCGTCGCGGCGCAGCGTGCTGCCGCGCAGCGAGAGTCCCAGCACCTCAGCCTTGAGCGGGCCGCTCAGGTAGAACTTGGCGCCCTTGACGTCACCGAATTGGCTGTCTTCCTGCAGCGTGTAGTCCGCTGCCACCGAACCGACCCAGCGCTTGCCGACCTTGCGCGTGATGATGTTGATCACGCCGCCCATGGCGTCCGAGCCATACAGCGTCGACATCGGACCGCGGATGACTTCGATGCGCTCGATGGCGCTGACAGGCGGCATGAAGCTGGTCGAGGTGCCGCCGAAGCCATTTGGCGTAACGTTGCCGGCCGCGTTCTGGCGCCGGCCGTCGATCAGGATCAGCGTGTAGTCGCTTGGCATGCCCCGGATGCTGATGTTCATGCCGCCGGTCTTGTCGCCAGCCGCGCCCACGTCGATGCCTTCCACGCTCTCGAGCGCCTGCGCCAGGTTGCCGAAGCGCTCTCTCTGCAGCTGTTCACGGGTCAGCACCGTGATCGAGGCGGGCGCTTCACGGATCGTCTGCTCGAAGCCGGCCGCGGTCACGACCACGGTCGGCATGGTCGCCGGCAAATCGTCAGCAATCGCATCAGCGGCAACAGCGGCAAGCGGCAGCGCGCCGATGGCCAGGCTCAATACGGTGCGGGCAAATTGGAGGGCAGGCAAACGGTCAGTCATTGTTCAGGCATCCTTTTTATAATTTGAAACAAAGCTCTGCGTAAAGACGTAAAACGAGGCAAAGACCGCAGAATGGCGCCATTCTAATGGTTAATGCGAATCATTCCCATTCAAATTTCATGACGGGCGTGTCGGATGCTGTTCATGCAATGCCGTGCTGCCCATGCCACTGGGGTTTCCCGCTATGATGTCAGGCGGTGCCCGCCCAGGGCGCCTGCGCCTTACGATCAACCCAGCCACTGGAGCATCATGAAGAAGTACCTGACCCTGACCCTGGCAGCGACCGTTGCCGTCGCCGCCATTCCCGCCGCCCACGCGAACGCCGACCTGGCCAAGGCCAAGGCCTGCATGGCTTGCCACGCCGTCGGCACCAAGCTGGTCGGTCCGGCCTACAAGGATGTCGCGGCCAAGTATGCGAAAGATGCCGGCGCCGAAGCGCGCCTCATCCAGAAGATCCAGAAAGGCAGCAGCGGTACCTGGGGCCCGATCCCGATGCCGGCCAATCCACAAGTGACAGAAGCCGATGCCAAGGTCCTGGCGAAATGGATCCTGGCGCAGAAATGACCCACTGGCGGCCGCTGCCCGGGCCGCCCTGACCGTACCTGGCGCGTTCTTTGCATATAAGCAATGAACTCAACGCCAGGAGCGGCCGATGTTCTTGCACAACGATGTCATCGAATACCTCGATCCTCCGGGCCATCTGGTGCGGATTCTCTGGATCGACGTGGCAGATTCCGTGGCTTATACCTTTGCGCTGCGCCGTCCGAGCGCCACACCGCGCAGGACGCCGCTGCACGTGCTGGTAGCGGACGTGTCGACCCGGCGTGCCCGGTTGCTGCTCACTGACCCTTGCCGCGCACCGCGCGTCGACGCCCCATCCGGCAAGCACCACCTGCTGCAGATGAAGGCGTGGGATGCGGTGAGCGCGCTGCATCGCGACCTGCCGCAACTCTATCTGCCGCGTCCGCGCGGGGCACTGCTCAGCGCCTACAGTCGCGCCCACGGGATCTCCGTCGCCAGCCTCATGCGCTACCTGCGCCGCTACTGGGAGCGGGGCCAGACGATCGACGCGCTGCTGCCCGATTACGCCAACTCCGGTGCGCGTGGCAAGACGCGAGTGGCCAGCGCCGGCGTCAAGCGCGGCCGCCCGCGCAATGGTGCAACGAGCAGCGCCAACGCCGGCACCAACACCGACACCGCGCTGCGGGCGTTATTCCTGGCCGCTGCTGCGCACTTTGCCGCCACCCATCCGCGCTTTTCGCGGCCGGCCGCGTATCGCCAGATGCTGCGTGACCACTTCGCCGATTGCCCGCCCGGCGCCATTCCCAGCTATGGCCAGTTCAACTACTGGCTGGAACGCGACGGCGTTGACCGCACCCATTGAAGTGCGTCTTTACGCCACAACGGTGCAATGTCGATTTGGCATGCTCGCGGCGCGTGCGCGGCGTTGCTACGCCGTCCGTGCACGATCCCGAACGGGTCAGAAAAAATAAAGTCTCGACGCAGCATGCGCCCGGCATCGGGCGAAGCGCGTCACCTTTGTCAATACGAACGAAGAAGCATCAGTTCTGAATCTTGTTTGCATAAAGACGCTTACGTCAGGCTTACGTTCGGTAAAGCTACCGCTGTACTTTATTTTAATTCGAGGCGTATTGACGATTGTACCGCCCACTTGGCACAGGTATTGCTGATAGACCACTAGTTGCAAGGTCTTTCAGTAACGCCAAGTGGAGGTAGAAATGAAACGTTTGACACCGTCGCTGACCCGACGTGAGTTCTTGTACCGCGCCGCCGCCGTTGGCGGTTCGGCGCTGTTGATGGGTTCGATGAATGCCTGGGGCATGGGGATCGCTTCCCGGACCACGACGCCACCTGTACTCGCTGGCTCTGGCAAGGGGAAGAAAGTCGTCGTGCTGGGCGCCGGTCTGGCTGGCCTGACGGCAGCCTATGAACTGGGCAAGCTGGGCTACGAGGTCCAGGTACTCGAAGCGCGGCCCTACGCAGGGGGGCGCTGCCAGACCGCGCGCAAGGATTTCAAGCTGCACGAACTGGGCGGCGAGGCCCAGCAGTGCCGCTTCGACGCGGGCCAGTACATCAACCACGGCCCGTGGCGCATCCCGCTGGATCACCAGTCCACGCTTTACTATGCGCGCCAGTTCAAGGTGCCGCTCGAAGTGATGGTCAACGAGAATGACCATGCGTATGTGTACCTCGAGGATGGCGGGCCGCTGTCGAAGCAGCGCCTGCGCGGCGCCCAGATCAAGGCCGACATGCGCGGCCACGTCGCCGAGCTGCTGGCCAAGTCGGTCACCGGCCACGCGCTCGACACGCAACTGACCGGCGACGACCAGCGCCTGCTGCTCGATTACCTCAAGCGCGAAGGGGCGCTGGACGCGGGCGACCTGGCCTACAAGGGGCGCAGCGGCCGTGGCTTTGCCACCAACCCCGGCGCGGGGCTGGTGCCGGGCGCCGGCACGCCGTCCGATCCGCTGGCGTTTCACGATCTGCTGGCCGCCCGGGTCGGCAAGGTCTACAGCGCCGTGCAGGAGTTCCCGATGCACGCCACGATGTTCCAGCCGGTCGGCGGCATGGACGCGATCCCGCGCGCCTTCGCCAGCCGGCTGGGCGGCCGCATCCGCTACCACGCCGAAGTCCAGCGCATCCGCCAGGGCGACGACAAGGTCACGATCGACGTGCGCGACACGGCCAGCGGCGCGCTCTCGCGCGTCACGGCCGATTATTGCCTGTGCACGGTGCCGCTGTCGGTGCTGCGCATGATCGACACCGATTTCTCCGACGGATTCAAGGCCGCGATCAAGGCCGTCCCCTACGCGCCGGTCGGCAAGATCGGCCTTCAGATGAAGCGCCGCTTCTGGGAAGAAGACGACCATATCTACGGCGGCCACGTGCTTACCGACCTGAAAGGGATCAACACGATCTCGCTGCCGTCCGGTGGCTGGCAGCAGAAAAAGGGTGTCGTGCTGGGCTACTACCACTACGCGCTCGACGCCATTGAAGTGAGCGGGATGACCCCTAGCGAACGGACCGAGTTCGCACTCGCAGCCGGCGAAAAGATCTTTCCTGCCTACCGCGCAAGTTACGAAAGCAGCTTCTCGGTTGCCTGGCATCGCGTGCAGTACAGCCTGGGCGGCTGGGCCGAATGGACCGACGCCGCGCGCAAGAGCGCCTACCCGATCCTGCTCGATGGCGAGCGCCGGGTGCTGCTGGCCGGTGAACACCTGAGCTACCTGACGGGCTGGCAAGCCGGCGCCATCGAATCGGCATGGCAGCAGGTCGAAGCGCTACACCGGAGGGCCAGCGCATGAAGACCCCGATCCTTGCGCTGGCAAGCGCCGTTCTATGGGCTGGCGCTGTCCAGGCCCAGGCTCCCGCACCGGCCGACGGCAAGACCCTGTTTGCCAGGAACTGCGCGGCCTGCCACCAGGCCAATGGGCGCGGCATTCCCGGCGCGTTCCCGGCGCTCGTCGCCAGCCCGGTTGCCATCGGGCCGGCCGACGCCGTGGCCGAGGTGCTGCTCAAGGGGCGCGGGGGCATGCCCGATTTCAGTACCAGCCTGGATGATGCCGATATCGCTGCCGTCCTGACCTATGCGCGCAGCAGTTGGGGCAACCGCGCGCCGCCGATCGCCGGCGCCGAGGTCGCCATGCGGCGCGCGGCGCTGCAGGTCGCACCGGCGGGCGACAGCCGCTTCGGCAACAAGCACTGAGGCTCTTCCTTTCCTTTCTTTTCCTTCCCATGCCCATGAAAGACGATCCAATGACATTTGCCGCTTTCCGCTCCACCTCATGCCTGGCCGCCGCGCTGCTGCTGGCGCCGGCCATCGCCAGCGCCACAGCCACGGACATCGTGCGCCACAAGATCCCGAACTCGGATTTTCCCATTGCCCTGGCCGTGTCGGTGCCGCCCGGCGCGACGATCCACTTCATCAGCGGCCAGGTGCCGCCCATCGTCGACAAGGCCGCCGGGCCCGACACCATCGCGGCTTTTGGCGATACCAAAACGCAGACGGTCGGCGTGCTGCAGAAGATCAAGGAGATCCTCGCCGGCATGGGGTTGGGCATGGGCGACGTCGTCAAGATGCAGGTGTTTCTGGTGGGCGATCCCGCGCAGAAAGGGCGCGCCGACGTCACCGGCTTCATGGCCGGCTACACCCAGTTCTTCGGCGGTACGCAGCCCAACCTGCCGGCGCGCGCGGTGATGCAGGTGGCGGGCCTGAGCAATCCCGGCTGGCTCGTGGAAATCGAAGTCGTGGCAGCAAAGAAGTAAGCGGCGCGGCCCGTGCCGGGCCACGCCAACCATACCTATAACAGATCACGCCAACCAGGGAACCACCATGTACAAGACCATCATTCATACCAGTGTCGCAGCCGCTTTGCTGTCGTGGGGCGTGGCGGCCCACGCCGCCGACAAGGCGGTCGATCCCGCTGTCGACTCAGTTGTCGACACCGCGGCGGCGGCGGCGGTCACGCCCGATGCCCCCGCGATCGCCAGTACCGGCGTCGTGATCGTCACGGGCACGCGCGCCGCCGGCCTGACGGTCGAGGACAGCGCTTCGCCGATCCAGGTGCTCGACGCGTCGTCGCTGGCCCGCACCGGCCAGCCCGACCTGATCCAGGCCCTGGCCCAGAACCTGCCGTCGCTCAATGCCCAGGCCTTCGGCAGCGACATGGCGGCGATGACGCTGTCGGCGCGCCTGCGCGGCCTGTCCCCGAACAACACGCTGGTGCTGGTCAACGGCAAGCGCCGCCACGGCACCGCCAACCTGGCCGTGCTGGCCGGCGCCTTTCAGGGCGGCGCCGCAGCCGACCTGAATTTCATTCCGGTGGCTGCGATCGAACGCGTCGAAGTGCTGCAGGACGGCGCGGCCGCGCAATACGGCACCGACGCCATCGCCGGCGTCATCAACATCATCCTCAAGTCCAATTACCGTGGCGGCAGCGCCAACGTCAGTGGCGGCGGCTACATGGACGGTGGCGGGCACACGGGCGACGGCATGGCCAATATCGGCCTGACCCCGTTCACCGATGCCTGGCTGTCGCTGACGGCGGAAACGAAATACCACGGCTTCTCGCAGCGCGGCGGGATCGATCCGCGCGTCGTCGATCCGGCCACGATGGCGGCGATGCCGTCGCTCGTCAATGCGCCCGGCTACCCGTACCTGAACAAGATCCAGGGCGACGCCCAGTACCGCCAGCACATCTTCGCCGCCAACTTCGGCGTGGACCTGGGCGGCGACACCGAGCTGTACAGCTTTGCCACCTACGGCAAGAAGGAAGCGCGCGCCTTCGAGAACTACCGCATGCCCAACCGCCTGCCCGCGATCTACCCGCTGGGTTTCAGCCCGCAGGAGACGTTTGACGAAGAAGACTATGCGTTCACGTTCGGCATCAAGGGCAAGGTGTTCGGCAACTGGAACTGGGATCTGTCGAGCACCTACGGCAAGGACGTGGCCAAGCTGGGCGTGGCCAATTCGGCCAATGTGTCGTTGTTCGCCGATACGGGCGCGACACCGCTGTCCTTCAAGGCCGGTGAGTTCCAGGCCAGCCAGTGGACCAACAACCTCGACCTGCGGCGCGAGTTCGACGCCGGCATGGCCACGCCGCTGACGCTGGCGCTGGGCCTCGAGCATCGCCGCGACACCTACGCAATCGTTGCGGGCGACGCCGCATCGCGCTACAAGGAAGGGGCGCAATCGTTTCCGGGCTTCTCGCTGACCGACGCCGGAAAACACAGCCGCAACAACAAGGCGGTCTACGCGAATATCGCCGTGCAGCCCGTGACCGGCTGGACGGTTGACATCGCCGGGCGCTTCGAGGATTTCAGCGACTTCGGCAACGCCAAGGTCGGCAAACTCACCAGCCGCTACGACTTCACGCCGGACGTGGCCGTGCGGGCGACCTACAGCAACGGCTTTCGCGCGCCGACGCTGGCCGAATCGTTTTATTCGGCCACCAACGTCTCGCCACGCAGCGCCTTCGTGCAACTGGCGCCGAATTCGCCGGGCGCGCGCCTGGTGGGCATCGACGGCCTGAAGCCCGAAGCGTCGACCAATATCAGCGCGGGCCTCGTGCTCAATCCGGTGGCCGGTATGTCCGTCACGCTGGACGCCTACCAGATCACGATCCGCGACCGCATCGTCGGCAGCGGCTCGCTGTACGGTTCGGGCGGCGCGATCAATTCGCCGGCCGTCACGGCGGCGATCCTGGCCAATGGCAATGTGCTCGACCCGACCGTCGTGCAAACCGGTATCAACATCTTCACCAATGCGGTCAACACCCGCAGCCGCGGCGCCGAAATCGTCGCCACCCTGAGCAGCAACTACGGCGCATACGGGCGCGTGGACTGGTCGGCAGCGGCCAATTACAACAAGGTCGAGGTCATCAAGATCAACCAGGCACCAACGCAGCTGGGCGCGCAGACGCTGCTCGACGCCACCGCGATCTCGCATCTGGAAACGGCCTCGCCCAAGGTGCGGGTGAATCTGGGCGGCTTGTGGCGCATGGGTGACTGGACCGTGAACCTGCGCGAGAACTACTTCGGCAAATCGTCCGAACAGTTCTCGACCGACGGCGCGGTGTACCGCGAAAACCGGATCAAGGCCAGCCTGTTGACCGATCTGGAAGTGAGCTACCAGATCAGCAAGGTCTGGAGCCTGTCGCTGGGTGCGAACAACCTGTTCAACGAGTACCCGGACAAGGTCAACGCGCTGACGCTGGCGGAGCAGCGCGCCAATCTGGACAACGGTGCGGTGACGATCTACCCGGGCTTTTCGCCGTATGGCATCAACGGCGGTTACTACTATGCGCGCGCGGCCGTGAAGTTCTGATCCGCGGCGTCGGGCGTCAAACGCCGGGCGGCTGGCCGTGGCGGGCCAGCCGCTTGATTGCCGCTAAGGGTTCGATCCAGCCCGAGACGCAGATTGGATAATCGAAAATATCGATCATAGGGCGATAGATAACTCGTTTTTCATCATGGCCGGTGGCGCGCATAATAGCGTCATCGCATCGGGAACAAGGCGCGAATCAGTAAATGCCCGCAACGGCATCAAGATTCGAGCAGCTCGATGATCCAATCACGAAAGGAGCACATGATGTTGAACGTCCGTAAAAGCAATGAACGTGGTGGCGCCAGTTTTGGCTGGCTGAACTCGCAGCACTCGTTTTCGTTCGGTCATTACCACGATCCGAAACACATGGGTTTTGGCCCGCTGCGCGTCATCAATGATGACCATGTAGAGGCAGGCCGCGGCTTCGATTCGCACGGTCACCGCAATATGGAAATCATCTCGTATGTGCTCGAAGGCGCCCTGGCGCACAAGGACAGCATGGGCAACGGCTCGGTGCTGCGCTGCGGCGACGTGCAGGTCATGAGCGCCGGGACGGGCGTCGTGCACAGTGAGTTCAATGGTTCGAAAACCGAAGGCGTGCACTTCCTGCAGATCTGGATCGAGCCGAACGAGATCGGCGCCGAACCGCGCTACGAAGAAAAGCACTTCGACACGGCCTCGAAGACCGGCAAGCTGCGCGTGGTGGCGTCGAACGACGGCCGCGATGGTTCGGTCTCGATCCGCCAGGATGCGTCGATTTATGCCGGCATCTTCAACGGCGCCGATGGGGCGACCCATGCGCTGGCCGATGGCCGCCAGGCCTATGTCCACGTGATTCGTGGCCAGATCACGGTGAACGGCGTGGCGCTGGGCGGTGGCGACGCGCTGAAAATCACCGGTGAATCTGCGGTGACGCTGGGCCAGGCCGAAGCGGCCGAAGTGCTGGTGTTCGATCTGCCGCAGTAACACGCTCAGGCAGCATGGCAGCAACGCCGCCCCGAACCCGGGGCGGCGTGTCGTGTGTGTGTCGTTTTACGCAGCCGCACAGGGATCGGCGGTCATGCGCGCGAACGGTGAACTCGTGCGCATCCGGTCGATCCACCAGGTGAGCGCCGCGCCATCCTCGGTGCTGCGCCAGGCCAGATAAAAGGTTTCGTCGGGCTTGGGTTCCACCACCTGTTTTTCAATGAGCTGGCCGCGCGCGATCGCCGGCCTGGCCCAGGCCTCGGGCAGGAAGCCAAAGCCCAGCCCCTGCACCTGGAATTCGTACTTGGTGCGCATGTCGGGCACGGCCAGCGTGGCCTGTCCGAACAGGATGCCCACGGTGCGCGCGCCCAGCACGCGCGCCGAATCCGACACCGTGATCGCCCGGTACGGCAGCAGATCGGCCTTGTCGAGCGCGTGATCCAGCGCTGCCAGCGGGTGGTGCGGCGCGACCGCGAACACGAAGCTGCTGGTGCCGATCGGTTCGGCCGTGTAGCCGCCGCCCGACGGCCCGTCGCCGGCGGCGCCCACGAGCAGGTCGACGCGGCGGTCGAGCAGGGCGTCCCAGGTGCCACCCAGCGACTCGCGCACGATGCGCAGGCGCGTGTGGTCGGCGACCTGGTAAAAGTCTTCAATGTCCGGCTGCAGGCCGCCCGCGCCCAGCACCGAATCCATCCCGATCGCAAAGTCCGTTTCCCAGCCCGAGGCCACACGCCGCACGCGCGACTCCAGGTCGCCGGCAGCGCGCAGCAGGTAGCGCCCGTCCTTGAGCAACGCCTGGCCCGCCGGCGTCAGCGTGACCTTCGGCCCGAAGCGGTCGAACAGGCGCACGCCCAGGTCGTCCTCGAGCTTGGACACCGTGTACGAGATGGTGGACGGCACGCGAA
>Ga0308164_10002200_pt1 | contig 20090 bp, 19 predicted proteins | sample PhyTR2_FD_201031 | JGI IMG/M metagenome (GOLD analysis project Ga0308164, IMG submission 201031) | Phyllosphere microbial communities from UC Gill Tract Community Farm, Albany, California, United States - DLSLT.R2 | ecosystem: Host-associated > Plants > Phyllosphere > Unclassified | place: USA... | reverse complement strand
CACCATTATCAACAAGCTTGGCTTGCATGCCCGCGCGGCCGCCAAGTTCGTCGGCGTCGCCGGCAAATACCCCTGCCAGGTTCGCGTGGGCCGCACACCGGCCTCGATGGTCGATGGCAAGAGCATCATGGCCGTGATGATGCTCGCCGCTGGCAAGGGCACGCAGGTGCACCTGAGTACCGAGGGCGAGCAGGAACAAGAAGCGCTCGACGAGCTGCAAGCGCTGATCAACGACTTTTTCGGCGAGGGGGAATAACCCCGTTAGACGGTACCGCCACTATCCCAGGGCGGTATCCATGACCATCATCAGGCAGAAGCCGATGCACAGCCCCATGCTCGCCAGCCGGTGATGGCCGTTGGCACGGGATTCGGGAATGATTTCCTGGGTCACCACCAGCAGCATGGCCCCGGCCGCGAAGGCCAGCCCGAGCGGCAGCAGCACCTCCCCCAGCCTTACCAACCAAGCGCACAGCACGGCCGCTACCGGCTCAACCAACCCAGACGCGGCGCCGATCAGAAAGGCCCTGCCTCGCGACATCCCTGCCCCGGCCAATACCAGAGCGATCACCAGCCCCTCAGGCACATCCTGCAAGGCAATGCCCATCGCCAGGCTGGTAGCGTCGTGCATGCCGCCGCCAGCGGACACGCCGACGGCCATGCCTTCCGGAATGTTGTGGGCGATGATGGCGATGACGAACACCCAGATACGCGGTGGTATCTGCGGCCGCGCGGGGTCGGCCAGCAGCAGCTCCGGCCCCGGTGCCGAGACCTTGCGGTCCAGCAGGAACAGGCAGAAGCCACCGAACATGATCCCGAAGCTGATCAGCCCGCCGGCGCCCCAGCGGCCCAGGCCGATGCGCTGCGCCGCATCCAACCCCGGGATGATCAGCGAGAACGCCGTCGCCGCCAACATCACGCCAGCGCCGAACCCCAACAGGCAATCGGCGATGGCCACTGGCATGTTGCGAATCACCAGCACCGGTACCGCCCCGAGCGCCGTGCCCAAGGCGCAGATCGCGCCGCCCTCCAGCGCCCGCAGCATGCGCGGGTCGAGGTCGAGCCAGGCCAGCGCCCGGGCCACTAGCAGCGCGGTGCCCACCAGCAACAACAAGGTTCCCAGGGCGAGGCGAAACAACCGCCCACTGCTGATCGACAAGCTTTCAGAACGCATAAAAGGCCTTGGGCAGAGGTCACTCACAGTCGGATTTCAGGCCAGCGCGGCCTGGTAGCGGCGTTCCACTTCCGCCCAGTTGATTACAGCGTAGAACGCCGCGATGTATTCCGGGCGGCGGTTCTGATACTTCAGATAATAGGCATGCTCCCATACGTCGAGGCCGAGGATCGGGGTATTGCCGTGCATAAGCGGGCTGTCCTGGTTGCCGCTGCTCTCGACCACCAGTTTCTTTTCCGGGGTCACGCTCAGCCACGCCCAGCCGCTGCCGAAGCGCGAGACCGCAGCCTTGGTGAAGGCTTCCTTGAACGCCTCGAAACCGCCCAATTGCGCGTCGATGGCCTTGGCCACTTCGCCTTGCGGGGTGCCGCCGGCCTTGGGCGCCATCACGGTCCAGAACAGCGAGTGGTTGGCGTGGCCGCCACCATGGTTGGTCACCGCGCCCTGGAGTTTTTCCGGCAGCTGCTTGACCGCGCCCACCAGCTTCTCCACCGGCCAGTCAGCGTATTCGGTGCCTTCGATGGCCGCGTTGATGTTGGTGATGTAGGTCTGGTGGTGCTTGGTGTGGTGGATTTCCATGGTCGCGGCATCGAGGTGCGGCTCCAGGGCATCGTAGGCGTAAGGCAAGGCAGGCAAGGTATAAGGCATGTCAATGAACTCCATATCGGTGGGCCGGCGCGCCTGCGGGGGCGGCGTCGACAGGTTGCACGCCGCTGTACAGCAGGCGCGCGGTGCGGGGGTATTCGCCGTGCTCGCCGATGAAGCTCAGCAGCTCGGCGTAGGTCTTGCCGCTATGGCGCAGTGCGGCCTGGCGCAATTCGGGCTTGAGGCGTGGGTCTTGGGCGGCCTGCAGCAGGCGCTGGTGGATAGCGCACAGGTACTCGGCGCTTTCCTCCGGCTGCTTGAGACGTAGATGCAGGTCAGCCAGGTTGTGATGGGAGATCACGCAGGCAGCCACCGCCTCGTCCGGGTCGGGCCAGCGCTCGAACAGCACCTGCGCCCAGGCGAGCGCTTGCAGGTAATGCTCGCGGGCATCCACCAGTTCGCCCAGGTTGAAGCAACTGTTGGCCCGCTCGATGGTGCGTTTCCAATGCTGCATGGTGAGTCTCCCAGGGGTAGCCGTCAGATGCCGCCCGCTGTCAGTTTTTCAGGGTCCAGCAGGGTTTCCAGCTGGCTGCGTTGCAATTCGGTGTTTTCCAGTGCCACGTCGATGATGGGGCGGCCTTGCTTGTAGGCGAGCTTGGCGATTTCCGCAGCCTTCTGGTAACCGATGATGGGGTTCAGCGCGGTGACCAGGATCGGGTTGCGCGACAGCGCTTCCTTGAGCTTGGCGTCGTTGACGCGGAAGCTGGCGATGGCTTTGTCGGCCAACAGCCGGGCGCTGTTGGCCATCAGCTCGATGCTGCTGAGCAGGTTCTGGGCGATGATCGGCAGCATCACGTTGAGTTCGAAATTGCCGGACTGGCCAGCAATGGTGATGGTGGCGTCATTGCCGATCACCTGGGCGGCGACCATGGCCGTGGCTTCCGGGATCACCGGGTTGACCTTGCCCGGCATGATCGAGGAGCCCGGCTGCAAGCCCTCAAGTTCGATTTCGCCAAGGCCGGCCAGCGGGCCGGAGTTCATCCAGCGCAGGTCGTTGGCGATCTTCATCAGCGAAACGGCGGTACCCTTGAGCTGGCCAGAGACCGCCACAGCGGTATCCTGGGAGCCAATCAAGGCGAACAGGTTGTTGCCGGGCACGAATTCGACCTGGGTCAACTGGCTCAACTGGCGGCTGAAACGCAAGGCGAATTCGGGATGGGCGTTGATGCCGGTGCCCACCGCCGTGCCGCCTTGGGCCAGGGATTGCAGCGCCGGCAACTGGGCACGCAGGTGGTCGATATTGGCGTTCAACTGCGCGGCCCAGCCATTGAGTACCTGGCTCATGCGTACGGGCATGGCGTCCATCAAGTGGGTGCGGCCGGTTTTCACGTACTGATGCACCTCCCCTGCCTTGCGCTCGGTGACCTGCACCAGGTACGCCAGCGCCGGCAGCAACTGCTCGTGCAGGGCCAGCGCGGCGCTGACGTGGATGGTGGTGGGGATGATGTCGTTGCTGCTCTGGCCGCAGTTGACGTGGTCGTTGGCGTTCACGGTGTCGCCCAGCAGGCGTGTGGCCAGGGTGGCGATTACCTCGTTGGCGTTCATGTTGGAGCTGGTGCCGGAGCCGGTCTGGAAGATGTCCACCGGGAAGTGCTGCATGAAATCACCGGCCAGCAGCTGCTCGCACGCGCTGACTATGGCCTTGCCCTGGGCCGCGGTGATCTGCTCCAGCTCGACGTTGGCCTTGGCGGCCGCAGCCTTGGCGAGAATCAGCGCACGGATGAACTGCGTCGGCATACGCTGGTGGCTGATGGGGAAATTGTTGACCGCGCGCTGAGTCTGGGCGCCATACAAGGCCTGCTCGGGGACGTGCAGCTCGCCCATGCTGTCGCGCTCGATACGGGTATTACTCATCGGAATATCCTTGCAGCAGTTCGGTGGAGGAAAGGGATGGCACCAGGGTGCAGCTCGCCAGTTGGCCGGCCCAGGCTTGCCAGCGGCGGCGGTGTTCGAGGCAGGTGGCGGCGGCGCGCAGGTCGCGCAGCGGGCGCCAGGCCTGGTCGAGGCACAGGCTGCGCCAGTGCCAGGGCAGCACCGGGTCGCAGGCGGTGTCGAGCAGCAGGCGGAACGAGGTTTCCGCCACGGTCCACGGCGGGGTGGGCGTGCAGTGGGCCAGGTAGCGGCCTTCAGCCAGGTAGTGGTCGATCAGCCGCGGCTCGTCGGGCTCGAGCGCGCAGCGAATCTGCAGGCTCAGCCAGCGCCAGTTGTCCTGGTAGGGTAAATCTCGAACGGCAGCCCACATCGATACGCCCACAATCCTCGATAATGATTTTTATTATTATTTGATATTGAGAATCGATGCAACCGTTCAAACATGAAAAAAGGCGTATCGCAATGTTGCGAGACGCCTTCGTTCGAGCTGAGGGTGCTGCGCTTTACACCAAGTGGAAGCGCGCCGTGTTGCTGCTCAGGGCACGGCTGCCGCTGCTCAGCTGGTCGGCCGTGGAGTGCACCGCGCGGGCGCCCTCCAGCAGACGAACGGCGGCCTGGTCAACCTGCTGGATGTTGCTGCTGACCTCATCGGCGGTGTTGGCCTGCTCTTCCACCGCGGTAGCAATCTGCGCCAGGGTGTCGGTCACGCTTTGCACCGCGCTGGCGATTTCGCCGAGACTCTGGCCCAGGCCAGTGACGGCATGGGCATCGGACTCGGCCTGGCCGCAAGCGCTTTGCATCAGGTCCACGGCCTGCTTGACGGTGCTGCGCAGGCTGTCGACGGTGCCGGCGATCTGCGCGGTGGAGGCCTGGGTGCGCTGGGAGAGGCTGCGCACTTCGTCGGCCACCACCGCGAAGCCGCGGCCCTGCTCGCCGGCGCGGGCGGCTTCGATGGCGGCGTTGAGCGCCAGCAGGTTGGTTTGCTCGGCGATGCCGCGAATGCTGTCGACCACCGACTGGATCTGCTGGCCTTGCTCGCTGACCCGGCCCAGGGCCGAGGCCGTCTCGCTCAAGCGCAGGTTGAGCTGCTGGATGCTGGCGGTGGTGCGCTGGCTGTCACGGCTGCTCTCTTCGGCGATGCGGCGGGTCTGCTGGGCGCTGCCGGAGGCCTGCTCGCAGCTTCTGGCCACGCCTTGCGAGGTCGCGGCCAATTGGGTGGCGGCGGCGGCGATCTGGCTAATCTGGATCTGCTGGGCTTCGACGTCCACCAAGGTGCCGCTGGAATGGGAACCCAGGGTCAGCACCGCACCACTGAGTTGCGAGGTCTCGTGGTCGACACCCTGCAGGCTGGTGCGCAACTGCACCACGGCGACGTTCAAGGCGGTGCTGATGGCGGCCAGCTCGTCACGGCCGGTGACGGGTACCTGCACGCACAGGTTGCCGTCGCGCAGGGATTCGGCCAGGGTGGTAATGCCCTTGGCGCTCTGGCGAATGGAACTCTGCAGGCAGCCGAACAGGTACAGCGCCAGCAACAGGAGAATGGCGAACGCCGCCGCTACCGGGAGGAACTGATGCACCGTCTGGTCGTGGTAGAAGCTCAAGCGCGCGTCGAGGGAGACCAACGCCTGGCGGCGCAACGCCGTCAGGTCAGCCAGCAGGCCGTCCATGCTCTGTTCGAAAGTGGCGGCATCGATCTTCAAGTCACCAGAAAACATGCCCTCGTCCAGATGCTTCAGCTCACCGTCAAGGCGGCGCAAGGTCTTGTCGTACTGGCTTGACCAGGCTTCGAAGCCGGCCGGCAGGCGATCCTGCAGGGCAGCACCGGCCTTGAGCATCTGCTCGCGCGAGTCACCGATGCGGTTGCGCAGGTCGCGCAACTGCAGGCGGCTTTGCAGGCTGAGCTGGCCAGCGACCACTGAGGTTTCGCCGACGCTCGCCATGCGCCCCACCCGCTCGATCAGGTCGGGTACTTGCTGCGTCGCCAATTGCACCAGTAGATAGGTTTCCATCCAGGGCGCCAGGTTAAGGCCGCTGTCTTGGGCGATCTGGTCGCGCAGGCCCTGCACCGCGGCGCTCGCCCCGGTAAAACGCTCATAGCCGTCAGGCCACCAGCCGATGCTGCGCAGGCTGGCCAGGTCAAGGCCGCCCGCTGTCGCTTTCAGGGCCTCAAAACGCTTGCGCACCTCGCTACTGGCCTGCGTGTCGGCGAGTACCTGCCCGGCCTGGGCGATGGCGGTGCTCAGCGCGGGGCTCGCGGCCTGCAGCGCATCCATCGCCTGCTGGGCCTGGGCGGTGGGGTTGTGCAGAATATCCACCGCTTTCCAGCGCGCCGCACGGTTGCGTTGGGCAGCCAACTGCTCGTCGCTGGCTTCCAGGCCCAGCAGCTGCGCTACGCCGTTGCGCTCCCCGGCGACACCCTGCAGCCGCGCGCGGTAATCCTGCCCAAGCAGCCAGAGGCTGGCGGCCAACGGCAGCATGAACAGCAGAAATAGCAGCTGGAATTTACGTGCGAAGCCGAAACGTCCGAGCAGGCGGATACCGGGCGACAGAAAGGATTGCATGTCCGAAATCTCCACTGGACGAAAAGCGACAAAGTGCCACTATTGGCACTGCAAGAATCAATCCGAAATCACAACCCTGTTATCGGCATCGTCCGCCGCCAGTTGAGCACGGGATTGGAGCGCGCAGCCACCGCTTGCCGACGCACCAAAAAGCACCGGCGAATGAACCTCCCGTGCCTCTTTTGGAAGCACTCCGGGACGCGGCACCGCCCATACGTTTCGAAACTGCACAATGAGATTCTGACCCGCAGGTTAGGAAATTCGCGGCGTCCAGCCCGGCCCGACGACCTGCCAGCCTCATTACTTCGGCAGCCGCACGCTCTGGCCCGCTTCCTGCTTAAGCACGGCAACCTTTAAGTTAACCATTCGGTCAACTTTTATCAGCCCATTTACAGTGCCATCGGCACCCCTGGGGAGCCCCATGCTGGACAGCTTATTCAAACTCAAGGCGCACAACACCAACGTGCGCACGGAAATTCTCGCAGGCGTGACCACCTTCCTGGCCATGGCTTATATCCTCTTCGTCAACCCGAGCATTCTCGGCGAGACCGGCATGGACAAGGGCGCGGTGTTCGTCGCCACTTGCCTGGCCGCCGCCATCGGCTCGGCAGTGATGGGCATCATCGCCAACTACCCGATCGCCTTGGCGCCGGGCATGGGCCTCAATGCCTTCTTCACCTATACCGTAGTCCTGCACATGGGCCACACCTGGCAAGTGGCGCTGGGTGCGGTGTTCATCTCGGCGGTGTGCTTCTTCCTGCTGTCGATCTTCCGCATCCGCGAGTGGATCATCAACAGCATTCCCCTGCCCCTGCGCTCGGCCATTGCGGCGGGGATCGGGCTGTTCCTGGCGCTGATCGCCCTGCATAACGCCGGTATCGTAGTGGGTAACCCTGCCACCATGGTCGGCTTGGGCGACCTGAAGCAGCCGGCGCCTATCCTGGCGACTCTGGGCTTCTTCCTGATCGTCGGCCTGGAAGCGCTGAAAGTGCGCGGCGCGGTACTGATCGGCATCCTGGCGGTGACCATCGTCTCGATCATTGGTGGTTTCAGCCCGTTTGGCGGTGTGGTGTCCATGCCGCCCTCGCTGGCGCCGACCTTCCTGCAGCTGGATATCAAGGGCGCGCTGGACATCGGCCTGGTGAGCGTGATTTTCGCTTTCCTGTTCGTTGACCTGTTTGACAACTCCGGCACCTTGATCGGCGTGGCCAAGCGCGCCGGGCTGATGGACAAGAACGGGCACATGCCGAAGATGGGCCGCGCGCTGATCGCCGACAGCACCGCGGCCATGGCCGGGTCGCTGCTGGGCACTTCGACCACCACCAGCTATATCGAGTCGGCGGCGGGCGTGAGTGCTGGCGGCCGCACCGGCCTGACCGCCGTGGTCGTGGCGATCCTGTTCATGCTGGCGCTGTTCTTCTCGCCGCTGGCCGGCAGCGTGCCCGCCTATGCCACCGCGCCAGCGCTGCTGTTCGTTGCCGTATTGATGTGCTCGGGGCTGGCCGAGATCAACTGGGACGACATCACCGAAGCGGCGCCAGTGGTGGTGACCGCCCTGGCCATGCCGTTCACCTATTCGATCGCCAACGGCATCGCCTTCGGCTTCATCGCCTGGACCGCCATCAAGCTGATCTCCGGCCGCGGCCGCGAGCTGAACCCGGCGCTGGTGATTCTATCGATTCTGTTCGTGATCAAGCTGGGCTGGTTCAACGCTTGATCGGGCGGGTAGATGTTTGCAATCAAGGGGTTAGGTTTGCGCGCCTTTGAAATTATTTTCAACATGACGCTTGACACCTATCCCTTCTCAGAGAATAATGCGCGCCACTTGGCTACATAGCTCAGTTGGTTAGAGCATAGCATTCATAATGCTGGGGTCCGGGGTTCAAGTCCCTGTGTAGCCACCAAGTACTAAAAAGGGCTTACCGAAAGGTAGGCCCTTTTTTTATGCCTGCGAAAAAGAACGGTCCTACAGCCCCGTGGGAATCGTCTGACCCCCACGTTTTGGGCTTGCCGCTATGCTGACGACTTGCCCATAGCGCCAGGCCGCCGTAGAAACCTCCAGCCAGATGGCTACCGCAGGAAGCTCGTAGATGGGCTATGTGGCGACTGGTCATTCAATCGTCACATAGCGTTGCTAGCGTCCCGTCGAAACATTTTGTTACCTCTGCCGGGACGCCGATCGATGAGCAACGACCAAGACGACAACAAACACACCCCCAGCCCCACCGACGCCTTGCCCGACAGCAGCCGCCGCCGCTTCCTCGGTGGCGTTGCCGTGCTCGGTGCCGGTGCCGCGCTGAGCGCCACCGCCCAGGCTGCCGACAAGGCCCATGGCGGCGGCGCCGGCCGCACTCTTGGCCCGCCCGAGCTGGACACGGCGCTGCACGAGCACGTCAAGACCGTGGTGGTGATCTACGCCGAGAACCGCAGCTTCAACAACCTGTTCGCCGATTTCCCTGGCCTCGAGCAGCCGCTGGCCAAAGCCAGGCCTGAGCAACTGCAACAGAAAGACCGTGACGGCAGCCTCTTGCCCCACCTGCCACAATCCTGGGGCGGCGTGCTGCAACTGGGCCCGCAGACCATCGAAGGCGTTACCTACGCCGCTGGCACCCAGTACCAGGAAAACCTGCCGAACGTGCCTTACGCACTGAAAGGGCCGACCGGCGAGCCGCTGCCGATGAGCCTGGTGACCCGCGACCTATGGCACGTGTTCTACCAGAACCAGATGCAGATCAACGGTGGCAAGAACGACATGTTCGCCGCCTGGGCCGACTCCGGCGGCCTGACCATGGGCTACTACTCCCAGAGCGCCTACGCCCTGTACCTGTGGAACCTGGCGCAGGAGTTCGTGCTGTGCGACAACTTCTTCCAGGGCGCTTTTGGTGGCTCGTTCCTCAACCACCAGTACCTGGTGGCCGCGCGCGCGCCGTTCTACCCCGATGTGAAGAACTCGGCGGCCAAGTCGCAGATCGCCACCCTGATGAGCGACGACCCTGCCGACCCGCGCCTCAAGCCTACCGACAAGTCGCCGACCAGCGCCCTGCAAGGCGCCCCGCTGTTCGGCCCAAGCGCCCTGACCCCGGACGGCTACGGCGTCAACACCATGAGCCCGCCGTACTGGCCGACCCAGGTGCGCGACCCGGAGCATCCCGAACAGGCCAAGCCTGGCCAGGCCAACGTGATGGTGCCCCAGACCCACGAGCATATCGGCGACAAGCTGAACAAGAAGCACATCGACTGGGCCTGGTACGCTGGCGCCTGGCAGGTGACCCTGGACCAGTTCAAGGACTCGGACGGCATTCCCAAGATCCCCAACTTCCAGTACCACCACCAGCCGTTCAACTATTTCGAGAAGCTCGGCCCGCAGCACGCCGAGGAGCGCGCCAAGCGCCTGCGCGACGGTGGCCTGGGCGATGACCGCAGCACCAACCGCTTCCTCGCCGATGCCGCCGAGGGCAAACTGCCGGCCGTGGCCTTCTACAAGCCGCAGGGCAACCTCAACATGCATGCCGGCTATGCCGACATCACCTCGGGCGACCGCCACATCAACCACATCGTACGGACCCTGCAGGCCAGCCCGCAGTGGAAGAACATGGTGGTGGTGATTACCGTCGACGAGAACGGGGGCTGGCATGACCACGTGGCGCCGCCCAAGGGCGACCGCTGGGGCCCGGGCACGCGTATCCCGGCCGTGGTGGTGTCGCCGTTCGCGCGCAAGGGCCTGGTCGACCACACGGTGTACGACACCGCGTCGATCCTGCGCTTGATCACCCGGGTATTCCAGCTGGAGAAGCTGGACGGCCTCAAGGAACGCGACCAGGCCATGACCGCCCGCGGACAGAAGCCCATGGGCGACTTGACCAACACCCTGCGCTTCCCCGGCCAGGCGTGATCTGAACGCCCTGCTGCGCCGCTATCGATGGCAGCGCAGCAGGCTCACCCTTGCTGCGCCTGTTGCGCTTCGGCCCGTGCATGGCGCCGGCTCAGCCACGCCCCTACCGCCAACACCAGCGCCGCGCCCAGGACACTGGCGATGTAGTGCACCCACACGGCCGGCCACGGCAGCCAAGGCGCCACGGCAGTATCCGCGACCAGCATGCCACCGGCGATCCAGCCGATCAGCGCGCCGCCGAACTTGATCACCGACGGGAAACGCTCCATCAGCGCCAGCACCAGCCGGCTGCCGAGGACGATCAGCGGAATGCTGATCAACACCCCGGCCGAGACCAGGTAGATATTGCCCGCACCCGCACCTGCCACCGCCAGCACGTTGTCGAGGGACATCACCGCATCGGCGACGATGATGGTCTTCATCGCCGTGATCAGCCGCACGCCGCCGTCGATCTCGGGATCGTCATCATGGGACGACAGCAGCTTGATGCCCACCCAGAGCAGCATCAACGCGCCGACCAGCTTCAGGTACGGCAGCGCCAGCAACTCCATGGCGAAGAACAGCAACACCACCCGTAGCAGTATCGCCCCGGCCATGCCGCCCCAGATCGCCTTCTGGCGCTGCTCCAGGGGCAGCTTGCGGCACGCCATGGCGATCACCACGGCGTTGTCGCCCCCCAGCAGGATGTCGATCGCAAGGATCTGCAGAAGGGCAGTCCAGATGCCCGGGTCGGTAAGCCATGTCATTGTGCGTGCCCTTTAAACTGACGGTCGGTGAAGCCTGAATGAATGTGACCGACAAGGTTACCGGATTACGCCCGCCAATGAGCCGCCGCCGGGGAAATAGTCAGATCACCCCGCAGGCCATGCGCGCGCCGCCACCGCCCAAAGGTGCTGGCATGTCGGCGTGGTTGTCGCCACCGGCGTGCACCATCAGCGCGTGACCGTCGATTTCCGAGAGTTTCTTGATGCGCGGCGCCAGCACCGGGTAGGTGGCGGTGCCATCGGCGTTCACATAGATCGCCGGCAGGTCGCCGAGGTGGCCGTTGCCGTAGGGCCCGAGGTGCTTGCCGCTTTTCGCTGGGTCGAAGTGCCCGCCCGCGGCTTCGGCGGCCGAAGGCTTGCCGTCTTTCATGGCCGAGGCGCAGCTACCGTTCTGGTGCACATGGAAGCCGTGGATGCCCGGCGGCAGGGATTTGAGTTGCGGGGTGAACAGCAGGCCGTACTGGGTTTCTTCGATCTTGACCATGCCGATGGGCTGCGGCGCCCCCTCGGCGCTGACCAGGTTGATCTCGACTTCCTTGCTTGCCGCATGGGCGCTGCCGATGGACAGAGCCGCCATCAGCGCTAACCAGCCGTAGGCTTTCATCTTGCCTCCTTGAACATGTCGTTTGAATAGCAAAGGGTAGCCCAGGAAAACCCCGGGCGACCCTTTGCTTTGACGTTTCAAGGCGCGGCTTTGTTAGATGAAATTTCTAGCTATCAATCCAGCGCGCGCAAGCGGTACTGCGGCGGCAGTTGCTCAAAGCCGCTGATGGTCGCGTTCAGGCTCTTCCAGCGACCATCCTTGATGCCGTAGATGCAACCATGGATCGACAGGCTCTGGCCGCGGTGCCAGGCGTTCTGGACGATGCTGGTGTGGCCGACGTTGGCGACCTGCTGAATCACGTTCAGCTCGCACATGCGGTCGACGCGCTCTTCCTCGGTGGCCAGCTCCGCCAGTACATTGCGGTTTTCGTAGTACAGGTCGCGTATCGAGCGCAGCCAGCCGTCGATCAGGCCCAGCTGGCGGTCCTGCATGGAGGCGCGCACGCCGCCGCAGCCATAGTGGCCGGTGACCAGGATGTGCTTGACCTTGAGCACGTCCACCGCGTACTGGATTACCGACAGGCAGTTGAGGTCGGTGTGCAGCACCACGTTGGCCACGTTGCGGTGCACGAACAGGTCGCCGGGGAGCATGCCGACGATTTCATTGGCCGGTACCCGCGCGTCGGAGCAGCCGATCCACAGGTATTCAGGGGTCTGCTGACGTGCCAGTTTGGCGAAGAATTCGGGATCTTCCTGCTTGATCGCCTCGGCCCAGCGCGCGTTGTTATCAATCAGTTCTTGTAGATCGTTCATGTTCAAGCCTCAAGTACGGTGCCCAGCTTTGACTCGGCTCAGCGCTACAAGGTCACGCCATTGGCGCTGATCAATGAATTTGAATCCTCGCGGGCCCCTCGGGTCAACCCTATTAAGACCCCGTACCGGAGGAAAGACCATGACCGAATCACATCGCCCGATCAATGCACCGCAGCCGACACCGATCGATGACAACGAAGACCGCATGGGCTCCTTGGAAGAGCTGGATTTCGACGTGGACGAACCCACCGGCAAGATCGGCGACCCGATCCCAGAGCGTGAATTGCGTCAGGAGCTGCCGCTGTCACGCGAGCGTGAAGCCGGGATGACTGGGGCGTCCGAGGATGACCATGAGCCTACCGATGACGATATGAGCCCGGAAACCCTGATTCACGAAGATGGCGCACGCTCGGCCAGTGAAATCGGCGAAGGCGGCCCGGAAGATGAATCGCTGAGCATTGTCGATGAAGACGACATCGGCGGCGGCGACGGCCTCGATGAGGCCGAACTGGCCCGCCGCGATCCGCTGGACGGCAAGCCCTGAGTTTTTTGAACCTGGCTTACTCGAACAGGCTGCAGGCCATCACCAGCGCGTCTTCACGCCCACCCACGGCGGGGTAGTAATCCCGCCGGCGGCCGATCTCGTTGAAACCGTAGCGCTCGTAAAGGCGATAGGCGGACTGGTTGCTGGAACGAACCTCGAGGAAGCACTCGCGGCCATTGAGCGCGTAGGCGCGGCTCATCAGGTGTTCCAATAGCTTGAGGCCGAGACCGCGCCCCTGGTTCTCGGGCTTGACGGTGATATTGAGCAAGTGCGCCTCGTCGATGATCACGTTGATGACCCCATGTCCCACCTGTTGCTCGCCGTCGAACATCAGCCATATTTCATAGGACTTCAGACCGTCGGTGAAGATGCCCCGCGTCCAGGGGTGGCTGTACGCGGCAAATTCGATCTTCAGTACCGCATCCATGTCCGCCTCGACCATCCGGCGAAAAGTTACCGCGTCACTCATCAACATTCTTCCAGCGCGCCATCAGCCGGCGCATGGCTTGCCAGACGCTTGCCTTGCGCGCGGGCTCTTCCATCAACAGTTCCAGGCCCGGCAAGGCCCATGCGGTGCCGAGGCCTTCGACCTGCAGCTCGCGGTCATAACTTTCGGCGTCGGCTTCACCGGCGAATTTCACCGCTGGCAGGCCGACCAGCCACAGGCAGGCGCACGGCTGCTGCTCCAATTGCACCGCTACCACGCCCTGAACGAAGTCGCGGGCGGCGTCGGGGCCTTGGTCGAGGTTGCCGCGGGCCAGCAGTGGCCAGCGTACCGGCGCGCCGAGAATCTGCGGGCTGTCGGGCAGGCGCGCGGCGCGCAGCATGTCCTTGAGCAGCAGGTAGGCAGGGTCGCGGCTTTGCAGGGGTTCGCCGGTGGGCAACTCCACCAGCAGCAGGCAGGCGCCCGCACGCAGTAATTGCAGGGCGAAGCGTGGCGGTGGCACCGGCGCAGGGCGAACCACCGCCGGGGCGTCGGCCTCTTCCACTCCTGGCTTGCTGCCAGCGCGTGGGGTGGCGGACGGCCTTGGCACTTCGATCTTCGTCCGTGGCGCCGGTGCCTCGGCTACCCGCGCAGGCGCGGGCGTGGCACTGGAAACCGCGGCAACCACCGGGGCCGCCGCAGGCATGGGGACCACCACTTCCAGCAGCTCGAGCCGCGATGGCGCGGCGAACGGCAATTCGGTGCGCGGCAGCCAGTGCACCACTTGCATGGCGTCCAGGTAAGCGCGGCGGCGTGACTCGTTCAGCAAGGGCAGACCATCGGTGAGGGACTAAAGCCGGCAATTCTACCGTTGTTCGGCGCGCGCTGCCGCAGTGGCGAGCGAAAAACCCGATCGATGTACCCATTGCGCGATCAGGGGCTCAATCGCGGCCGCCGTGATGCAGTACAATCTCCCCTTTTTTCTGGCAACGAGTCGGCCATCCCATGATCGAACCCAAGCGCGTCCTGCGCGCCCTCGCCGAACACTGGGCCTTGCTTGAGCCGCTGTGCGAGCACTTCGACCAAGGCACCCTGAGCCTGGGCGAACTGCGCCAACAGCTGGGCGCCCAGCAAATCGACAGCACCGCGCAAGACATCACCCAGCTGCTGGACGTGTGGATTCGCCTCGATATCCTGGTGCCGGTGGCCAAGAGCCCCAACCGCTTCGAGCTGAATGCCCAGATCCACGACTTCCTCGCCTATCTGCGCCGCGAGCACCGCCTGGGCCTGTGCCTGGAGATCGAAGCTTACCTGCGCCACCTCGAGCGCCTGGCTGAGCACATCCAGCAGGCTTTCGATATTCGTGACGGCAACGACCTGGCGCGGCAACTGCGCCTGCTCGACATGCGCGTCCGCGACGTACTGAAGAAACTTGCCAACGACGAACAGGCGCTGGTGGCCGTGGCCGAACGGGCCAAGACCAGCGACCGGCAGATTCCCCTGCGCCAGCGCTACGCCGAGGTGCTGGCCACCTGGGATGAATACGTCGAGCCGATGATCTCCCTGGTGAATGCCGACGGCGCCTTCGAGCAGGGCGTGCGCAAAGTCGAAGTGGTGCTGCTGCGCATGCTTGGCGAGCAACAACGCCTGGGCCACCTGGTCGATGACGACATGCTCCTGCGCACCCATGCGCGCATCCTGGAAATGCAGACCAGCGCCCAGCTGACGTTGCGCCATGCCCGCGAACTGCTGCTGCCGCTACGTGAAGAAGCGCGCCGCCACAACGCAGTGACCCGCGGTGCCGCCCTGGCCCTGGCCGCCATCCGCCGCAAGGGCATCGATGCCGTGCCACAGGCGGCGATGCCGATGTTCACCCGCCCGCAAAGCACCTTCCTCGGCAGTGCCAGCCAGGTCGAGGCCTACGTCTATGCCTTGGCGCGCTTCGAGCCCAAGCCGGCGCAATTCCCCCGGGCCCACAAAACCGTCAAGAGCGGCGAGCCGCCACGGGCACCGCGCACGGTCAAGGAAATGCTCGAACGCTGCGAAGACGCCCTGCCGTTGCCCGACCTGATGGTCTGGCTACTGGAGCAGGAGCCCACCGGCGCCACCGACGAACTGCTGTACTGGTTCTCGCGCCTGTCGCGGGACAAGCGCTTTGCCCGCCAGCGCCTCGAGCGCCGCGACTACCACACCCGCGAGCACGAAGTGAGCCTGCGCTCCTTCGCCCTGCTCGCCCCCGCCGACGCCGCCCTGGGCATCGCCGCCGAACCCTCAGAGCCCACCTCTGCGAGTACCCAACATGCATCTTGATCTGTCCGAACTGTCCCAGCTGGCGCCGATTTTTCGCGAGCTGTTCAAGGGTTTTCACATCAGCCGCCGCGACCCGGAGCTGTACGCCCAACTGTCCAACCAGCAGGACACCTACCGCGGCCTGTTCAAGGCCCTGGGTTTCGAGCTGGTGTGCGACACCCGTGGCTTCTATTACTTCGTGCCCGACCAGGCCGCCGCGCAGGTCAACAAAACTGCCCAGCGCCTGTCGCTGTTCACTTTCATTCTGGTGGAACACCTGGCCGACCAGGGCCGTGACCCCATGGCCGTGCTCGACGGCGGCACCCTGGGCCGCGACGAACTGCCTTCGCTGCTGGACAAGTACCGCGACCTCTTCATCCAGGCCGAAGTACAGACCCAGGACGAGCTGGAAGAAAAAATCATGCGACGCATGACCCAACTGGGCTTCGCCAGCGAAGACAACGGCATCTACCGCTTCCTGCCGCCCATGCACCGCTTCCTCGACGTGTGCCTGTCGGTGCAGCAGGACCGCGACCTGGCCGCCAGCCTGCACAGCCACCTGCCATTGCCCACGCCGGTGCTGATCGACGAAGACAGCGACGAAAAGCTGCTGCAGACCGACGACCCGCTGGACCTCGCGCCCTTCGCCGAAGGCGATGAAGAAACCGAAGAACAGGCCCTGGCCCGCGCCATCGCCGAAGAGCAACAGGAGATCGACGCATGAGCCAGGAACGTTACGGAATTCGCCGCTTCGCGCTGCTCAACACGGCCGGCTACAGCCTCGGGCTGTTCCCGCTAGAGGAACCGCTGTCGGTCTATGGCGCCAACAATCTGGGCAAGAGCGCCTCGATCAACGCCCTGCAGTTCCCGATTCTGGCGCGCATGTCGGACATGAGCTTCGGCAAGTACAGCCTGGAGCAATCGCGGCGCTTCTACTTCGCCAGCGACACCAGCTATATCCTCTGCGAAGTGTCCTTGCCCCACGGCCCCCACGTGATCGGCGTGGTCGGGCGCGGCCCGGGCGGCGGTTTCGGCCACCAGTTCTTCGCCTATGCCGGCCAGCTGGACCTGGCGCACTACCAGAAAAACGACACTTGCCTGCGCCAGAAAGAGCTTTTCGCCAACCTCGAGCAGCAGGGCCTCAAGGCTTACGAACTCAAGCCCGACGAGCTGCGTAGGCTGCTGGTGGGCGGCCATACGTCCATCCCGCTGGACCTGACCCTGATTCCGCTGCGCTCCACCAGCGAGCAAAGCCTGAAGACCTTCCGGGCGTTGTTCATCAACCTGCTGCACATGCGCGAGATCACTGCGGCCAAGCTCAAGCAGCTGTTCCTCGACGCCTTCGAGCACAGCCTGCGTTCGGGCAGCGTCGACTACATCGCTGCCTGCGAAGAGGCCTTCCGCGACGTGCGCCGCATGGAGCAAGACTACAACTCGCTGGTCGCCGCAGGCCCCTTGGTGGAAGCCTTGGCCAACGGCGTAAATCATCGTGACATCCTGCGCGGCAAGCTGCATCGTCTGTCGCCATTGCTTGATTCACTGCTGGGCACCTGGCAGGACTATGCCGGCTCGCGCAAGGAAGAGTTGGTCATTCAATCCGAGCACTACCGTAACGAGCAGGACTCGCTGCAAAACGACCAGCGCGGCGGTACTCAGGAGCTGATGCGCCTGGAACGCGAGATCAGTGGTATCCAGCGTTGGCTGGGTGAACTGTCGGTGCTTAAACATCGCTTCGCGCTGGTCACCGACGTCAAGGTGCTGGAGCAGCAACTGCTGGTCGCCAAGGACGCCCACGACGAACTGGCCGGCGCCCTTGCGCAATCCCGGCAATTCAGCGCCGAGGATCTGGAGGAGCGCCTGCGCGATCTGGAAAAACGCCTGAAGTCGGTGAAGCAGCAACTCGACCACGCTGATAACAACAGCTATGCGCGCCTGCGCGAAGAGTTCTCCCAACCGGATGTAGAGCGCTTGATGCGCCTGTTCAACAGCGCGCTGTTCAGCCTGCCGCTGGGTGAGCAAGGCATTGCTCTGGACGACAGCGACGCCTGGGTCAAATCCCTGGAGGCCATCCTTGATGGTTTCAAAGGTGAGCGCTTCGAAGTACCGGGTATCAGCATCGACCTGTCGAATATCGAGCCACCAGCCCTGCAGGCCCTGGCCGACCGTGCGGCATTGCGCGACCAGAAGGAGCGCCTGGAGAAAGAGCTCAAGCAGCTCAAGACCCAGCAAGCCGTAGCGTCCGACCGCGCCGCCAGCAAGACCCAGACCGAGGCCCTGTACCAGCAGGTACTGGATGCCCAGAAGGCGCTGGAAGACTACCGCCGCGCCCAGACCCTGAGCGCCGAGGAAGACGACAAGCTGGAACAGCTGGCGCAGATGGAAGCCGCCCAGGACGAACTCAAGCGTTCCAGCGATGCCTTCACCGAGCGCGTCCAGCAGCTGTCTGCCAAGCTGCAATTGATCGGCCGGCAGATCGCCGACATGGAGGCCAAGCAGCGCACCCTCGACGATGCCCTGCGCCGTCGCCAGTTGCTGCCCGCCGACCTGCCCTTCGGCACGCCGTTCATGGACCCCGTGGACGATTCCATGGACAACCTGCTGCCCCTGCTCAACGACTACCAGGACAGTTGGCAGGGCCTGCAACGCGTGGATGGGCAGATCGAGGCGCTGTACGCCCAAGTGCGCCTCAAGGGCGTGGCCAAGTTCGACAGCGAAGACGACATGGAGCGCCGCCTGCAATTGCTGATCAATGCCTACGGCCATCGTCAGGAAGAAGCCCTGACCCTGGGCAAGGCGCGCCGTGCCGCGGTGACCGACATTGCCCGCACCCTGCGTAATATCCGTAGTGACTACGACAGCCTCGAGCACCAACTGGCGCTGTTCAACCGCGAGATCAACAAGCGCCAGGTATCGAACCTGCAGAGCTTCCGCATTGTGCTGGCGCCGAACAAGGAAGCGCTGAAGCACATCGACCAGATCATCCACAGCGCCGGCCAGTACGAAGAAGGCGAGACGCTGTCGGTGTTCGACCTGAGCCAGAGCGCCGAGCAGGACAACAAGAACGAAGAGGCCAAGGAATACCTGGCCCGCCTGGTGGCCGCGAACCATAACCAGCTGGGCCTCAAGGACCTGTTTGAACTGGCCTTCGAGATCACCAAGGTCAATGGCCAGCCGGTGATCCACACCGACATCGACGGCGCCGCGTCCAACGGCACCACCATGACCATCAAGGCGCTGACCAACATGTACCTGTTGCTGCACTTGATGGACCGTGAACAGGCAGGCCGCATTCGTTTGCCTTACTACCTGGACGAAGCGGCGGACATCGACGAACGCAACCAGGCGGCGTTGCTGGAGACCAGCCTGCAGCTGGGCTTTGTGCCTATCCTGGCTTCGGTGAAGCCACAAGTATCGGCACGGGTGGCGATCGACCTGGAAGCGGGCAGCGGGCCTAACGGCATTTACATCGATGAGGCCGACTGGAAGTACATTCGCCGGCATGACGAGGTGAAGGTAGCGGTTGGCGAAGTGGAGCCCGCTGAGGGCTGAGTCTTGTACCAGGCTGTACGGTGCATTACACCGTACGGCCTCTGGTGCAGTGCCGATCAGTGCCAGGGTCGCGGCACCCCGTATTCCTTTACTTTTATGGTGAACAGGGCGTCGTCACCGCCAGCATCGTTCAGATAAGGAAAGTAGTCCTCTACCAACCTGCGAACCTTGCCGCCTTTCGGGCTCAGCAAGGCAACATCCTTGACCTGTCCATTCGCCTCCAGCTCGCCAGGGCTCAAGTCGAAAAGCACTGGGCCAGTGAACCGCCAGAGCACCGCGCGGCTCTCATCGTAGCGTTCGTCCGCTGGCATCTGCCCCTCGTACACCGCTAGATAACCATTACGGCTAACGTCCAGGGTGTAGGCCTGAAATGGGTTTCTCCGTCCTGGCTGGTCGCATACCCGTAGCTCGTAGCGATAGCCGAAATCGTTTTCATCGTCGTCGTAGTAGCAGCCAAACCAGAAGGTAAGGCCTACCAGCCGCCGCGAGGAGTGATCCATGCCCAGGCCGATTTCTTCAGTGCCCGAATAAGAGTCTCCGACGCTCGCGTATATCCACCCATTGTTGACGGCCGTAACGGCGTTCTCCACCAAAGTGGCGCTTAGCCCGTGCACCGATTCGCGGCCGTCCGGCCGCTGCCAGTGGAGGGTTCCGATGAAGCTGTAGTCCGGTTTGTAAGTGATAGCCATGTCGCGCACCTCATAAGTCATCTGAGGCACGGAGCGTGGCAGGCAGGCGGCAGGGGAGGAAGCTGGAAAGCCTGCCGGACTGGCTAAGAGTCAAAAGCTCGCAGGCTGACGCCAGCTCCTACCCCGACTGAGCTCCATCCTGAATATCAGTTTGCGAATAAGGTCAGGGGGTAGGAGCTGGCGCTAGCCTGCGAGCTTTTGATCTGGCTTTTACAGACTCCCAGAAAGACAAAACCCCCACCTGCTCGCGCAGATGGGGGTTTCGGAATTTAATCTTGACGATGACCTACTCTCACATGGGGAAACCCCACACTACCATCGGCGATGCATCGTT
>Ga0308164_10002198_pt1 | contig 20093 bp, 14 predicted proteins | sample PhyTR2_FD_201031 | JGI IMG/M metagenome (GOLD analysis project Ga0308164, IMG submission 201031) | Phyllosphere microbial communities from UC Gill Tract Community Farm, Albany, California, United States - DLSLT.R2 | ecosystem: Host-associated > Plants > Phyllosphere > Unclassified | place: USA... | reverse complement strand
GTTATTCAAGTTACTCGGCGGATTTGCCGAGCGGTTTCCCCAAGCTTACCAAGAAACGGTCGCATTCCGGCGGCAAGGGCGCTTTCAAGGTCATCGGCTTGCCCGTCTCCGGGTGCGCAAAGGTGATCTGGTAGGCGTGCAGGAACATGCGCCGCAGGGCGCCGCGGCTGTCGCTTGCCTTCTGAAGCTGCTTGTTGAGCGCAAAATCGCCGTATTTCTCGTCCCCGGCGATGGGGAAACCGCTCGACGCCAGGTGCACGCGGATCTGGTGCGTGCGCCCGGTCTTCAGTTCCGCCTCGAGCAAAGCGAACGCCTGCCACTTGCGCAGCAGGTTGAACACGGTATGCGATTCCTGGCCGCCGGCCTGCACCACCACGCGGCGCTCGCCGTCCGCCGTCGTGTACTTGTGCAGCGGCAGCTTGACGTGCTGGCGCGGGTTGGTCCAGTTGCCAACCGCCAGCGTCAGGTAGCGCTTGTCCGTCTTTCCGTCACGCATTTGCTCGTGCAAATTGGTGAGCGCCGACCGCTTTTTCGCCAGCAGCAGCAGGCCGGAGGTCTCGCGGTCGAGGCGGTGCACCAGTTCCAGGAACTTGGCGTCCGGGCGCGATGCGCGCAATTGTTCGATCACGCCGTAGGACACGCCCGAGCCGCCGTGCACGGCGACGCCGGCCGGCTTGTCGATCACGAGCAGGTGACTGTCCTCGTGCACGACGTGGAACTCGGCGCCCGGCACCGGCGCGCTGCCGGCCGCCTTTTCGGCGATGCGGATCGGCGGAATCCGGACCAGATCGCCGCTTTCGAGGCGGTACAACTGATCGATCCGGCCTTTATTGACACGCACTTCGCCGGAGCGCAGGATGCGGTAAATATGGCTTTTTGGCACACCCTTGCACACACGCAGCAGGTAGTTGTCGATACGCTGGCCGGCTTCTTCTTCGGTGATCGTCACGAACTGTGCGGCGATGGCGGGGCGGCTGTCCGTCTGTGATGAAGGGGGAACAACATCGTTTTGCAAGGTCATTCGCTTTGTCTTCCCAGAAATTCTCTCTAAGTCCTTCATTTTGAATATATAATCGACAGGCGGCGGTCAAACCTCTGCAGGTGTAAGAATTAAAACGATATTTTACACAGGGGCGTCTCCATCGGCCCCGCTAACATGCAAATTCGATGGAAACAAACGTGTACGCACATTCCTGAGCGAACCAGGGTTGCACCGTAGTTGTAATCGGGTAGCGCACAGGATTGCAGGATAGGATTGTTTGGACTTTTAAGGATAAGTACCGGAAAGCCGGCTTTCGGGCCGGCTCGCCGGGTGATGGCGTCGATAACGCTTGCCGTTTCCGCCGGATTCGCCAGTTGCCGCATTCGTAGATTTCTGGACGCCAAGGCTGATTGATCGCCTGGCGCGAGGCCACGGAACGGTCGCCGGCGACGGTCTGGCCTTTGTCGCACTGCCTGAAGGCCCCCTGCGCCGCCCTCGTCGGGCCGCCCGGGCCTTGCTGGGCAGCTATGCGCACGGCAATGACGTTCGACACCATTTGCGCCCTGTGGCCGGCCCCGCCGTGCCACGCCCCGGGCATACCACCGCCAACACTCCGCTCCCCGCGTACATCCCTGTACATGAGAACGGCCTACGGGTCGCGGAGTCTAATAAAATGAAACGAATGTTGTTTAACGCTACGCAGCAAGAAGAGCTGCGCGTAGCGATTGTCGACGGCCAGAAACTGATCGACATCGATATCGAAACCGCCGGTCGCGAACAGCGGAAATCGAATATCTACAAGGGTGTCATTACCCGCATCGAACCCTCCCTCGAAGCCTGCTTCGTCAGCTACGGCGAAGACCGCCACGGCTTCCTCCCCTTCAAAGAAGTCGCCCGCTCGTATTTCCGCGAGGGCGTCGACGTCCGCAATTGCACCATCAAGGAAGCGTTGCGCGAAGGCCAGGAAATCATGGTCCAGGTGGAGAAAGAGGAACGCGGCAATAAAGGCGCCGCCCTCACCTCCTTCATTTCGCTGGCCGGCCGCTACCTGGTCCTGATGCCGAACAACCCGCGCGGCGGCGGCGTGTCGCGCCGCGTCGAGGGCGAGGAACGCCAGGAACTGCGCGAGACCATGGACAAGCTGGACCTGCCGCAAGGCATGTCGGTGATTGCCCGCACCGCCGGCATCGGCCGCAACGTCGAAGAGCTGCAGTGGGACTTGAACTACCTGATGCAGCTGTGGCGCGCGATCGAAGGCGCCGGCAAGTCGGCCCCGGGCGCCTTCCTGATCTACCAGGAATCCTCGCTCGTCATCCGCGCCATCCGCGATTACTTCCAGCCGGACATCGGCGAAGTCCTGATCGACACCGACGACATCTACGACCAGGCCCAGCAGTTCATGGCCCACGTGATGCCGGACATGGCGCACCGCGTCAAGCGCTACAGCGACGACGTGCCGCTGTTCTCGCGCTTCCAGATCGAACACCAGATCGAAACCGCGTACGCGCGCACCGTGCCGCTGCCGTCGGGCGGCGCCATCGTGATCGACCACACCGAAGCGCTGGTGTCGATCGACGTCAACTCGGCGCGCGCCACCCGCGGCTCCGACATCGAGACCACCGCCTTCAACACCAACTGCGAAGCGGCCGACGAAGTGGCCCGCCAGCTGCGCCTGCGCGACCTGGGCGGCCTGATCGTGATCGACTTCATCGACATGGAAGTGGCCAAGAACCAGCGCGAAGTCGAACAGCGCCTGAAGGATGCGCTGCACCACGACCGCGCGCGCGTCCAGATGGGCAAGATCTCCCGCTTCGGCCTGATGGAACTGTCGCGCCAGCGCCTGCGTCCGTCGCTGTCGGAAGGCTCGCACGTCACCTGCCCGCGCTGCTCGGGCACCGGCCACATCCGCGATACCGAATCGTCCGCCCTGCAAGTCCTGCGCATCATCCAGGAAGAGGCGATGAAGGAAAACTCGGCGACCATCCACGTGCAGGTGCCGGTCGACGTCGCTGCGTTCCTGCTGAACGAAAAGCGCGGCGAGATCCTCAAGATCGAGAACCGCCACCGCATCACCGTCATCCTGATCCCGAACAAGCACCTCGAGACCCCGCACTACAAGCTCGAGCGCATCAAGATCGACGATCCGCGCCTGGAAGACGCCGCCTCCAGCTACACGCTGGCCGAGTCGGCCGATACCGACATGGCCTACGCCAAGACCCAGAAGGAAGACGCCAAGCCGCGCCAGGAAGCGATGGTCAAGTCGATCACCCCGGCCCAGCCGGCCCCGGTGGTCGAGCGCCCGGTGAAGGTGGAAGCCCCGGCCGCCGCCCCGGCACCGGCTGCGCCGGCCTACACGCCGCCGCCGGCGCCGCAAGGTTTCTTTGCCAAGCTGCGCAACTTCTTCTTCGGCGAACCGGAACCGGTGGCGCCGCCGCCGGCACCGGCCGCCCCGGTCAAGCCTGCCGCCCCGGCACCGGCCGCGGGTGAACGCCCGGGCCGCGGGCCGCGCAACGCCAATGCCAACGGTCGTGGCGGCCGCAACGGCAACGGCAAGGGCCGCGAACGCGAAGAACGCGACCTGGTGGCGAAAGCCGCGCCGGGCGACGAGAGCGTCAAACCTGCTGAACTCGACGGCAAGCCGGCACGTCCGCCGCGCCAGCCGCGTCCGCCGCGCGAACCGCGTGAAACCCTGGTCGATGCAGCCGGCCAGGCTGCAGCACCTGCAACACCGGCGCCACGCGGCGAACGTCCGGAGCGTGCCGAGCGCCCTGAACGTGGCGAGCGTCCGGCCCGCCAGCCGCGTGAACGCACCGAGCGCACCGAACGCACCCAGCAGGCGATCGAAGCCAAGCTGGATGAAGTCAGCATCGTCCAGGCGACCTCCGCCACCACCGTCACCGTGGCCACCACCGGCCCGGACGGCGAGCAGGAAATCGTCCAGCAGCGCATCGTGAAGTCGGTGACGTCGATCGGTCCGGATGCCGAGTCCGAGGAACTCGACGCCAACGGCGAACCGCGCCGCCGCCGCCGCCGTGGCGGCCGCAACCGCAACCGCCGCGACCGCGACCAGGCCGAGGGCATGGACCAGGACGGCAGCGAGAACGAAGGCACCCCGGCCTTCACGCCGGTGGCCGACGAGGAAGCCGCCAAGGTGCAGGCCGAAGCCAAGGCTGCGCGCAGCAAGCCCGACGCCAAGCCGGCCAAGATCGCCGACAAGGGCCCGTGGCCGTTCCCGACCTCGGCCTCGGTGAAAGCCGCCGTGGTCAAGGCCGCGGCCGAGCAGACCGCCGCCGACGAAGCCGTCAAGACCGCCGAAGCCGCCAAAGCGGCGAAGGTCCAGGCTGCGCAAGCTGCCCGGCAGGCCGTGACGACCGACGTGCCGGCCGCCAAGCCGGCTGCCGTGTCGACCCCGTGGCCGTTCCCGACCTCGCAGTCGGTGGCGACGGCGGTGGCGAATGCTGCTGCGGTGCAGGAACCGGTCGAGGCTGCGCCTGCAGTTGCCGTGCCGGTTGCGCCTGCCCCAGTGGCGCCAGTGGCTATGCCGGTCGAGGCTGAAGCGGTTGTGGAAGCGCCTGCTGTTGCCGCGCCGGTTGCTGAAGCGCCGGTTGCTGAAGCGCCAGTTGCTGAAGCCCCGGCTGCCGCGCCAGCCCCGGCTGCAGTTGCTGCGCCGGTTGCCCAGCCAGTCGCTGCGCCGGCCCCGGCCGCCGCACCGGTCGAACTGGATGACGCCCTGGCCGCCGCCGGCCTGACCCTGGCGGCAACCGATCCGGAAAAGCTGCGTGCCGCCCAGGAAGCCGCTGCGCAATCCGCCACCCCGGCCCGCACCGGCCGCGCCCGCAAGGTCGCACCGCCGCCGGTGAGCGAGCCGCTGGTGCAGGTCGACACCCGCCAGTAATCGACGCCGTCCGGCGCTGATACAAAAAAAGGGAAGCTTCGGCTTCCCTTTTTTCATGTCACTGCAAGCCTTCGAAGATCAGGGAGCGGTGAGTGCCGATCCCGGCCATGGCACCGTCTCCGATGGCCAGGGACAGGCTCGCCATCATGCGCGCCGCATCGCCGCAGGCAAACACCCCGGGCACCGAAGTCATCTTGAAGTCGTCGGTCTGGATCAAGGGTCCGAGCATGCCGTCGACGAGCGCGCAGCCGAGCTGCCCGGCCAGCGGCCCCTGCACGATGCGGGTAGCGATAAACAAGCCGTCGAGCGCGATCAGCCGGCCGTCGCGCAGGCGCACCGATGCCCCGGCGCCGCAGATTTCCGCGACCAGGCCGGTTTCGATGGCCACCCCGCGCCCGGCCAGCTGGCGCAATTGCGCCGCATCCGGCTGGAATACGCCATTGGTGAACAGGGTCGTGGCGCCCCACTCCGGGATCAACAGTGCCTGGTGCAGCGATAATTCACCCGCGGCAAGCACACCGAGTGGGCCGCGCGCGAATTCATGACCGTGGCAATACGGGCAAGGCACGACGGTTGTGCCCCAGCGCTCGGCCAGGCCGGGTACGTCGGGCAGGCGGTCGCTGACACCGGTCGCGAGGATCAGCCTGCGTGCTTCGAACACCCCACCGTCGGCAGTGCGCACGACAAAACCGTCCATGCCGCCTTCCGCCGCCGTCGCCGTGCCGTCGTGCCAGCTGAGGTCCGGGTAGTTCATGAGTTGCGCCTTGGCATCTGCAAAGATCGCTTCCGGTGCCCGGCCATCCTGTCCCAGCAAACCGTGCGAGACCGTGGCAAAGCGGTTGCGGCGCAGGCCGGCATCGATCACCAGCACCTTGCGGTATGCGCGCACCAGCTGCAATGCGGCGGCCATGCCGGCATAGCTGCCGCCGGCGACAATCACGTCAAACATGTGGATCCCCTTGTGATGGCGCCCTTTCCTTGAGGCGCCGGTGAAAATCGGCGCTGAGTTGCGCCAGTGTGACTTTGCCGAGGCGCGCCAGCAGCAAGGCCTCGGCGTCTGCGAAGGCCTGGTCCATGGCGGCGTTGACCGCCTGCTCGACCAGGCAGGCGGGCAGCTCGGTCCGGTTGCCGATGGCCAGCAGCGTCGGCGCGCCAAGGGCGTCATAAATGTTGCGCAGCGTGACTTGTTCCATATCGCAAGACAATTGCCAGCCGCCGCCATGACCTTTTTCCGATTGCACCAAGCCTTGCTCGCGCAAGCCGCCGAGAATGCGGCGGATTACCACCGGATTGGTTTGCATCATTGTGGCCAGGGCGTCCGACGTGATCGGCTTGGCGCTCTCGGCCATGTGAAGGAGGACGTGCAGGACGCCCGATAACCTGCTGTCTGTTTTCATGTAACTCAGAATATTACATGAAACCGGTTGTGGCAAGCCTGGCTGATGGCGCTCGGCCACGCCCTGTGAGCTTTTGCCCCTCGTGCTATCGTATCGGCATGTCTGAAAAAATTATCTTGCTGAGCGACGCCAGGTCCTCGGGCATGCCTGTTCCAGGCACGCTGGAAGCCCCGAACGGGCAGCTGAACGATGCGCTGGCGCGGCCGCTGCACGACCTGCGTATTTCCGTCACCGACCGTTGCAACTTCCGCTGCGTGTATTGCATGCCGAAGGAAGTGTTCGACAAGGATTACGCCTACCTGCCCCACTCCTCGCTGCTGAGCTTCGAGGAGATTACGCGCGTGGCCGCGCTGTTCGTCGCCCACGGCGTCGAGAAAATCCGCCTGACCGGCGGCGAGCCGCTGCTGCGCAAGAACATCGAGGGCCTGGTGGCCCAGTTGCGCGCGCTGCAGACGCCCTCCGGCCGGCCGCTCGACCTGACCCTCACCACCAACGGCTCGCTGCTGGCGCGCAAGGCGCGGGCGCTGAAAGATGCGGGCCTGGACCGCGTCACGGTGTCGCTCGACGCGCTCGACGACGCGGTATTCCGGCGCATGAACGATGTCGACTTCGCCGTCTCCGACGTGCTGGATGGACTGGCGGCGGCGCATGCGGCGGGCCTGGGGCCGATCAAGGTCAACATGGTCGTCAAGCGCGGCATGAACGACGACCAGATTTTGCCGATGGCGCGCCACTTCAAGGATACGCCCTACATCCTGCGCTTCATCGAGTACATGGACGTGGGCGCCTCGAACGGCTGGAACATGGACGATGTCGTCCCCTCCAGTGAGGTGGTACGCCGCATCGGCGCCGAGATGCCGCTGGAGCCGGTCGGCGCCAACTACACCGGCGAGACCGCCGCGCGCTGGCGTTATGCCGACGGCCAGGGCGAAATCGGCCTGATCTCCAGCGTCACCCAGGCCTTTTGCCAGGATTGTTCGCGCATCCGCCTGTCCACCGAGGGCAAGCTGTACACCTGCCTGTTCGCCACCCGCGGCCACGACCTGCGCGCGCTGATGCGCGACGGCCGCAGCGACCTCGAACTGTCCTCGGCCATCGCGCACATGTGGCGCAAACGCGCCGATCGCTACTCCGAGACCCGCACCATCAACACCGCCGGCCTCGAACGGCGTGCCAAGCGCATCGAAATGTCCTATATCGGCGGCTGACATGAGCAAGGAATCGATCAGCGGCCTGCTGCTGGCCGGCGGACGCGGCACCCGCATGGGCGAAGTCGACAAGGGCCTGCAACCTTTCGGCAGCAGCACCATGGCCGCGCAGGTGCTGTCGCGCCTGGCGCCGCAGGTGGCGCAGCTGGCCATCAATGCCAACCGCAACCTCGACGCCTATGCCGCCTTCGGCTTTCCCGTCTGGCCGGACGATACGCCCGGCTTTGCCGGCCCCGTGGCCGGACTCGAAGCCGGCCTGCGCCGCGCCGCCACGCCCTACCTGCTGACCGTACCCTGCGATTCGCCCTTCCTGCCGCCCGACCTGGCCGAACGCCTGTTCGCCGGCCTGCAGGAGGGCGATGCCGACCTGGCCGTGGCCGTCACCGAAGAACACGGTCTGCGCCAGACGCATCCGGTGTTCTGCCTGCTCAAGACGGACGTGGCGCCGGTGCTGTCCAGTTACCTGGCCGGCGGCGGGCGGCGCATGGATGGCTGGTACCCGCAGATCAAGGTGGCCGAGGTGCTGTTCGAGGATGCCAGCGCTTTCCGCAACATCAACACGCTGGACGAATTGCAGCGCCTCGACCCGGCCCGGCCGCGCAGCCTGGACCAGGTGGCGAGCTGCCTGTCCGGCTACGACCCGGACGACCTGAAGGTGGCCGATGCCCAGCGCATCATCCGCGACTTCGTGACGCCGGTGCGCGCCGTCGAGCAGGTCGCGCTGCGCAGCGCGCTGGGACGCGTGCTGGCGGCAGACATCGTCTCGCCGATCAACGTGCCGGCCTACGACAACTCGGCGATGGACGGCTATGCCCTGCGCGGCAGCGATCTGGCGGCGGACCGCCCCACCCGCCTGCGCGTGGCCGGCATCACCTATGCCGGCCGCGCCTTCGCCGGCGTGCCGCAGGCAGGCGAGTGCGTGCGCATCATGACCGGCGGCGTCATGCCGGCCGGTTGCGACAGCGTGGTGCCGCAGGAATTCGTGCAGGTCGACGGCGACGCCATCGTGCTGGCCGCGGGCACGATCCGTCCCGGGGACAACCGCCGCCTGGCCGGCGAAGACCTGGCCATCGGCAGCGCGGCCCTGCGCAAGGGAAGGATCGTGCGGCCGGCCGACCTGGGCCTGCTCGCCTCGCTGGGCGTGGCCGAAGTGCCGGTGCAGCGCCGCCTGCGCGTGGCCTTCTTTTCGACCGGCGACGAGCTGCGCTCGATCGGCCAGCCGCTCGACGAAGGCTGCGTCTACGACAGCAACCGCTACACCATCTATGGCATGCTGCAGCGCCTCGGCTGCGACGTCATCGACATGGGCGTGGTGCGCGACGACCCGCAGTCGCTCGAAGCCGCGCTGCTCGAAGCCTGCGAAAACGCCGACGCCATCATCACGTCCGGCGGCGTCTCGGTCGGCGCCGCCGACTACACGCGCCAGATCATGGCGCGCCTGGGCGACGTGCGCTTCTGGAAGATCGGCATGCGCCCGGGCCGCCCGCTCGCCTTCGGCCGCATCGGCGGCCAGGACCGCAGCGCCTTTCTATTCGGCCTGCCGGGCAACCCGGTGGCGGTGATGGTCTCGTTCTACTTCTTCGCGCGCGAGGCGCTGCTGCGCATGATGGGCGCCGACGCGCCGCTGCCCCTGCTGCGCGCGCGCTGCGCCGCCCCCATCCGCAAGAAGCCCGGCCGCACCGAATTCCAGCGCGGCATCCTGACCCGCGCCGCCGACGGCCAGCCCGAAGTGCGCCTCACCGGCGCGCAGGGCTCGGGCATTTTGCGCTCGATGACCGAGGCGAATTGCATGGTGGTGCTGCAGGATGGGCAAGGTAACGTCGCGGCTGGAGAGATGGTCGACATCCTCATCTTCGAAGGCCTCGTGTAGGGTGGACGGCTCGCCGTCCACGCGTCCAACGCACGTTTGATCCACCGCACCGCCCTGTTCCATGACCGGCCAATACTGCGCCGATGTCCCGCTTCCGCCGCGCCAACACTGGCACTTCCTTCTTCTTCACGCTCGTTTCATATCGCCGCCGGCCGATCCTGTGCGACGCCATGATCCGCGCATCCCTGCGCAACGCCCTACAAACCGTGCGCCGCGCACATCCTTTCCTGATCGACGGCCTGGTGCTGCTGCCCGATCATCTGCACTGCATCTGGACCCTGCCACCCGACGACACGGATTTTTCGCAGCGCTGGGCGATCATCAAGCATCACGTTTCACGTGAGTGCGGCGCAAGCTATCGCGTGCGTGGAAGCGCGGCGAGCCGCAAGCGGGGTGAATCCACGATCTGGCAGAGACGGTTCTGGGAGCATCGGATCCGGAACGACGTCGATATGCAGCGGCATATGGATTACATTCATTTCAATCCGGTCAAGCATGGGTATGTCGGGCAGGTGGCGGCGTGGCCGTATTCAACGTTTGGGCGGTATGTGGCGGGTGGCGTGTATGCCGGGGATTGGGGTGGGAATGCGGAGGTAAGCAGTTGGGATTTCGAGTAGGGGTGCGGCGGATCGAACAATGGTTGGACGCGTGGACGGCGAGCCGTCCACCCTACCCGGTTATTTGACGGGTGCGGTTTGTGCATCCGTGTCGAGGCGTTTTGCGAGGCGCACGCGCGCCGTCGCCACGTACGCGCGGCAGGCATTCCCGTCGATGAAGGCGGCATTGCCCATGGTCGGCTGCCTGGCCTTGCGCTCCCACAGGCCGCTGAATTCCGGGTGGGCCGATACCAGCACGTCGCACTTGAGCGCCGCGATCCGGGCCATCGAGCGTTCGAGGTCGGCTTTCGCGGTCGGGTAGCCGGGGTTGCCGTCGAAGCGGGCGCCGTCGGCGGCGACGGCGTTCAGGCTGTCGGCATACACGATATCGACCGTTTTGCCGCCTTCGATTGCGCGCCAGGTCCAGCTGGTGCCGCCTTTCGTGTGGCCGGGGGTGAAGCGGGCCGTCACGGCCAGCGGTCCGAGCGTCACCACTTCGCCGTCGCGCACGGCGCGCAGATTGGCAACGGGGGGCATCGGATCGAGGGCGCTGAATTGCGGGTCGCCCTTGTCGGGCAGGCCGCTGCGCAAGACTTCCAGCGCAGCCGGGCTGGCCAGCACGGTCGCGCCGCTCATCTTCTGCAGTGCGGCGATGCCGCCGGCGTGGTCGAGGTGTTCGTGCGAGGCCAGGATGTAGCGGATGTCGTCGACCTTGAAGCCCAGCTGGCGGATGTGCGCGGCGATCTGCGCCGGCGCCTGCGGGGTGGCGCCGTCGATCAGGATGTGGCCGGCGGTCGACGTGATCAGCACCGCACTGATGCCGGCGGTGCCGACGTAATACGTGCTGCCGTACAGGGCGAACGGTTCCTGCGGCCCGTTCCAGTCGACGGCGAACGCAGAACCGGTGAATGTCGCGGCGCACAGGGCGGCGGCGAGGAGATGGCGGAGTCGGGTTGTCATATGGGTACCGATTCTAGGCCCGCGCCGCGCGCCGGCCAACTGCCGTGTGACGAAACGCCGGCGCCGTGTGACGTCCGGCGCGCCATGGTCACTCGTCGCGCTCGGCCGGCTCGGCCGCGCCCAGCATCAGCTGCGCCGCCTCGTTCGGCAGCGCTTCCACCGACTTGAGTTTGCGCGCCATCTGGCGGCTGCGCACTTCCGCGCTTTCGATGTTCTTGGCGGCGCGTTCCAGCGTCAGCTTGGTGGCGGCCAGCACGTCGCCGAACTTGCCGAATTCCGTCTTCACCGCGCCCAGCACCTGCCACACTTCGGACGAGCGCTTTTCCAGCGCCAGCGTGCGGAAGCCCATCTGCAGGCTGTTGAGCAGCGCGGTGAGCGTGGATGGGCCGGCGATCGTCACCCGCAGCGTGCGCTGCAGGTCGTCCGCCAGGCCGGGGCGGCGCATCACTTCGGCGTACAGGCCTTCGGTCGGCAGGAACAGGATCGCGAAATCGGTGGTCTGCGGCGGCGACACGTATTTGTCGCAGATGGTTTTCGCTTCATTGCGCACCGCGCGTTCCAGCTCGGCGCCATGGCGCGCGACGCCGTCGGCATCGGCGACGTCGGCCGCGTCCACCAGGCGTTCGTACTGCTCTTTCGGGAACTTGGCGTCGATCGGCAACCACAACGGCGCGCCGCCTTCCGTCACGCCCGGCAGCTTGATCGCGAATTCGACGCGGGCGTTGGTGCCGCTGACCGTTTCGACGTTCTTGGCGTACTGGTCGACGGTCAGTATCTGCTCGAGCAGCATTTCCAGCTGCACTTCGCCCCAGGTGCCGCGGGTTTTCACGTTGGTCAGCACGCGCTTCAGGTCGCCCACGCCGATCGCCAGCTGCTGCATCTCGCCCAGGCCCTGGTGCACGCGTTCCAGCCGGTCGGACACCTGGCGGAACGATTCGGTGAGGCGGGTTTCGAGCGTCGCGTGCAGCTTTTCGTCGACGGTCTGGCGCATCTCTTCGAGGCGCTTGGCATTATCAAGCTGCAGGTCGCGGATCTTGGATTCCAGCGTGGCGCGCACTTCCAGCATGCGCTGGGCATTCGATTCGGTGAGGTTGGCCAGCGCGCCATTGAGGGTATCGGCGAAGCGCTTGAGCGTGCGCGCCTGTTCCTCGCGCCCGCCGGCCGCCTGCAGCTGGATCTGCTGGCGCATCGCTTCGAGCTGCTGCGCGGTGGCGCCCTGGTTCTGGGCCAGGTGGGCGACGAGTTCCTGGCGCGTGGCCTGGGCGCTGGCCTGCAGCTCGTGGCGCAGTTCGCGCTCCAGGCGTTCGAAGGCCTGGGCCGAGCCATTGCCACGGCTGCGCGACAGCATGACGAACTGCAGCGCGATCACGGCTGCGAGGCCGATCGCGAGGACGATGAATTCGATGGTGGTCATGTCGGTGGGGGCGCTTAGTGGGGACGCTTAGTGCGGCCTATTCCGCATCCAGTCGGCGGTCTGGAAAAAGGCCGTCATCAGGCGCAGCCGCAGGTCGTCGTCGTAGCCCATGTCTTCGAGCGCCAGCGCCATCGCGCGCAGCCACTGGTCACGCTCGCTGGTGCCGATCGCGTAGGGCAGATGGCGCGCGCGCAGCATCGGGTGGCCGTATTTTTCGATGAACAGGTTCGGCCCGCCCATCCAGCCGGACAGGAACATGAACAGCTTGTCGCGCGAGCCGTCGTTGGGTACCGGGTGCATGGCGTGGATGCCGGCGAAGTCGGTCTCCAGCTGCATGATGTCGTAGAAGCGGTCGACCAGTTCGCGCAGGCGGCTTTCGCCGCCGATGATGTCGTACAGGGTGCGTTCCTGGGTGGTGTCGGTGTCGGGCATCCATCCATGATAACGCAGTGGATGGATGCCGTGAACAGGGGACGCGTTAGGCCTCGCGCAGCGTCTGCAATGGCGGCTGGCGCAGCACGTTGCGCAAGCCCAGCCACCCGCCGATCAGCGCGCACACCGCGCCCACCACCAGCCCGGTCACCCACACCGTGGGATCGAAATGCCAGGGAAACTTGAACTGGTACTCGGCCAGCGCCCACCCCAGCGCCGCGGCGCCCGATGCCGCCAGCAGGCCGGACAAGCCGCCCACCAATGCAAACTCGATGCGCTGCGCCTGCGCCAGCTGGCTGCGTGTCGCGCCCAGCGCGCGCAGCAGGCCGGCTTCGCGCGTGCGCTCGGACTGGGACCCCATCAGTGCCGCGTACAGCACCAGCACACCCGAGGCCAGCGTGAACAGGAACAGGAACTCGACCGCGGTCACCACCTGGTCCAGCACGTCCTGCAGCTGGCGGATGATGCCGCTGACGTCGACCACGGTCAGGTTCGGGAACTGGCGCGTCAGCGTGTTGGCCAGGCCGATGCCCTTTGCCGGCAGGTGGAAGGCCGTCATGTAGGTGGTCGGCGCGTCGCGCATCGCGGCCGGGTTGATGATGACGAAGAAGTTGGCGCGCATCGAGCCCCATTCCAGCTTGCGCAGGCTGGTTACCCTGGCATCGACCACCTGCCCGCCCATGTCGAAACGCAGGGTATCGCCCAGCTTCAGGCGCAGCGTGGTGGCGATGCCCTGCTCCACCGAGGCTTCGGCCACGCCCGCTTTGTCCTCGTACCAGCGTCCCGCCACCACCTCGTTCCCGGCCGGCAGCGCCGGCACGCTGGACAGGTTGAATTCGCGGTCCGACAAGCCTTTTGCGCGCGGGTCGGTGTAGGTGCCGGCGGTGACGGCATTCCCGTTCACCGCCGTCAGCCGTCCGCGGATCATCGGGTACAGCGGCAGCTCGTTCACGCCGGCGGCGCGGATCTGCTGCGCCACATTGTCCTTCTGGTCGGGCTGGATGTTGATGATGAAGCGGTTCGGCGCGTCCGGCGGCGTCGACAAGCGCCAGGCCTGCATCAAATCGCCGCGCACGACCGTCAGCACCAGCAGCGCCATCAGGCCCAGCGACAGCGACACGATCTGCACGACGGTGGCGCCGGGGCGCCGCTGCAGCGAGGTGATGGCGAAGCGCCAGCCCTGGTGCGCGAACAGCGTGCGCAAACGGCGCAGGCCGAGCAGCGCCAGCCAGCCGGCCAGCGCGAACACGCCGAAGGCGGCGATGAAGCCGCCGGCCGTCATCAGGGCGATGCGCGGGTCGCCGGCTTGCCACAGCAGCAGGCCGACGAAGACCGCGGCGCCGAGGCCGTAGGTGGCCAGCGCCATCGGCTGCGGCGCCGCCTGCTCGCGCCGGATCACGCGGTTGTGCGGCACGTTGCGCAGCTGGAGCACCGGCGGCAGCGCAAAGCCGACCAGCAGCAGCATCCCGGTGGCGATGCCCTGCAGCGCCGGCAGGATCGAGACCGGCGGCAGCTCGGCCGGGATCAGCTTGCCGATCAGTTCGAGCAGCACGAAGTGGGCGCCGAATCCGGCCAGCACCCCGAGCACGCTGCCGGCCAGGCCGACCAGGGCGAATTCGATCAGGAACATCAGGCCGACTTCATTCTGGGTCATGCCCAGGCAGCGCAGCATGGCGCAGGCGTCCAGGTGGCGCCCCATGAAGCGGCGCGCCGCCATCGCCACGGCCACCGCGGCCAGCATCGCCGACAACAGGCTGACCAGCGCCAGGAAGCGCTCGGCGCGGTCGAGCGTGCTGCGCATCTCGGGGCGGCCGTTTTCCAGCGTCTCGATGCGCACGCCCTTGACGTTGTCCGCCGCGATGCGCGCGTTCAGCCAGCGCTCGTAATCGGCGATCGCGGCCAGGTCGTTGGCCGACCTTGCTGCCACCTGCATGCGGTAGGTCACGCGCGCGTAATTGTCCACCAGGCCGGTGCCCTTCAGGTCGGCCAGCGCCAGCATCACGCGCGGCGCGAAGTTCGAGAACGAGGCGCCGCGGTCCGGCTCGGACGCGATCAGGCGCGCCACCTTGAAGGTCTTGTCGCCCAGTTGCAGATCGCTGCCGACCTGGATGCGCAGCGGCGGCAGCAGATTCACGTCGACCCACACCGTGCCGGCGGTCGGGATGCCGTCGGCGGCGTCGCCCAGCGCTTCGCTGGCATCGATCGCGCTGGCGGTGGTGCGCAGCTGGCCGCGCAGCGGGTAGCCCGGCGACACCGCTTTCACGGACGCCAGCACGGCTTGCGACGCATCGCCCTGCCCGGCCTGCGCCATGCTGGGGAAGGTGACGGTATCGGCCAGCACCAGGCCGCGCCGCTGCGCCTCGGCGCGCCAGGCCGGCGCCAAGGGCTGGTCGGCGTTCACCAGCAGGTCGGCGCCGAGCAGCTGGTGGGCATCGCGATTCAAGCCGCTGCGCATGCGGTCCACAAAAAAGCCGACGGCGGTGAGCGCGGACACCGCGACCACCAGCGCCACCAGCAGGAAGCGCAGCTCGCCGGCGCGCCAGTCGCGCGCGGTCATGCGCAAGGATTGCATCAGCATTGCGTTGTCCCCGTGGGTTTATGCGGTTTCGAAAAAACGGTCGACTTCGGCAAGCCAGGCACGCTTCTGCTCGGGCGCCAGGAAGGCGGCCTCGAAGCTGTTGCGGGCCAGCTGGCGCGCATGGCCGGCGTCCAGCGGCAGCGCCTCGAACGCGGCCAGGTAATTGTCATTGACGTAGCCGCCGAAATAGGCGGGATCGTCGGAATTGACGGTGGCGACCAGGCCGGCGTCGAGCATGGTGCGCAGGCTGTGGCCGCCCATGTCGTCGACCACCCGCAGCTTGACGTTCGACAGCGGGCACACGGTCAGCGCCATCCGCTCGCGCACCAGGCGCCGCACCAGTGCGGGGTCGTCGAGGCAGCGCACGCCGTGGTCGATGCGCTCCACGTGCAGCACGTCGAGCGCGCTTTCGATATAGGCCGCCGGCCCCTCCTCGCCCGCATGCGCGACGAGGTGCAGGCCGAGCCGGCGCGCGCGCTTGAACACGCGCGCGAATTTTTCCGGCGGGTGGCCGACCTCGGACGAATCCAGGCCGACGCCGATGAACTTGTCGCGGTGCGGCAGCGCTGCCTCCAGCGTGGCGAGGGCGTCGTCCTCGGACAGGTGGCGCAGGAAGCACATGATGATGGCGGCGCTGACCGGGCTGTCCTCGCAGGCGCGCCGGATACCGTCGATGGCGCTGGCGAAGGGCACGCCGCGCGCCGTGTGGGTCTGCGGATCGAAGAAGATTTCGGTGTGGCGGACGTTGTCGGCGGCGGCGCGCGCCAGGTAGGCCGCGGTCATGTCGTAGAAGTCCTGCTCGGTCAGCAGGACGCTTGCACCGGCATAATAAATGTCGAGGAAGGATTGCAGATCGGTGAAAGCGTACGCCTGGCGCAACGCTTCGACCGAGGCATAGGGTAGCGAAACACCGTTCCTTTGCGCGAGCTCAAATATCAGTTCGGGCTCGAGCGAGCCCTCAATATGGATGTGCAATTCTGCCTTGGGCATCGCCTGCAGCATGCGGCGTAACGGTGGATTCAGCATGGGATCTCCCCTGTCGAGTGGGCGGCGGTCCGCTTCGGAACAGAGTGTAGCGCATGCATGGATTCGACTCATTTCACTCTGGAATTTTTGTAAAGCGCCAGCCGAATATCCGTGCGCCGCTGCCTGAAAAGATGGTGCACTATCTATTTACCATTTGATAAATATGATGGGTTCCAGCGGGTCCGCAGACCTGTTCGGCAGCCCCGACCGGACCCCGTCCAAGGACCTGCAAATCCCATGCAGCGGACTCTTCAAAATCATTATTTTCTTATTCGTTTCAAGGACTTGGGATCAGATCACACAAGCACGTGACAGTGTTTTGACTTCGAGAACTAATAAGCACATAATAAATTTCATAAGCGAAAGAAGACGCTCTCAGCGGGCGCTAACAACCGGTCGCGATGATTGAAATTGTTGCATGCAGCTTTTTTCAAGCATCGTAAAAAATCCGGACGAGAACAAGAAACTCGCCTTTTGTTTCGCATCGGGTCTCCCGAAGCCGAACTTCGACGGCGACCCGGCCGACGGCATCAGAAATGCCGTGGGCAGTCAATCCGGCCGGGCTTGGGCAACCGTCTTCCGGCGGCTGCCGGACAGTGATCAGTGTTAGCACATTTGAGGACATTCACATGACCATATTCGATAACTACGCAGCCCGCTACGAGCGTACCCGCGAAGAGGAATACTCGCTGTCGGAGTATCTTCAGCTTTGCAAGAAAGATCCCCTGACTTACGCCAGCGCTCCCGAGCGCATGCTGGCCGCCATCGGCGAACCCACCCTGGTCGATACCCGCCTCGACCCGCGCCTGTCGCGCATCTTCGCCAACAAGGTCATCAAGATTTATCCGGCATTCCGCGAGTTCTACGGCATGGAGGAAGTGATCGAACAGGTCGTTTCCTATTTCCGCCATGCGGCGCAAGGGCTGGAAGAACGCAAGCAGATCCTGTATTTGCTGGGCCCGGTGGGCGGCGGCAAATCCTCGATCGCCGAGAAACTGAAATCGCTGATGGAGCTGGTGCCCTTTTATGCGATCAAGGGTTCGCCCGTCAACGAATCGCCGCTCGGCCTGTTCAGCGAAGTCGAAGACGGCGCCATTCTCGAAGAGGATTACGGCATTCCGCGCCGCTACCTGCGCAACGTGCCGAGCCCGTGGGCGGTGAAACGCCTGCACGAATTCGGCGGCGACATCAACAAGTTCCGCGTGGTCAAACGCTACCCGTCGATCCTGCGCCAGATCGCCATCGCCAAGACCGAACCGGGCGACGAGAATAACCAGGATATATCCTCGCTGGTCGGCAAGGTCGATATCCGCAAGCTCGAGGATTATGCCCAGGACGACCCGGACGCCTACAGCTATTCGGGCGGCCTGTGCCTGTCGAACCAGGGCTTGATGGAATTCGTCGAGATGTTCAAGGCGCCGATCAAGGTGCTGCATCCGCTGCTGACCGCGACCCAGGAAGGCAATTACAAGGGTACCGAAGGCTTCGGCGCGATTCCCTTCGAAGGCATCGTGCTGGCGCACTCGAACGAATCGGAGTGGAAGACCTTCCGCAACAACCGCAACAACGAGGCTTTCCTCGACCGGATCTACATCGTCAAGGTCCCGTATTGCCTGCGCGTGTCGGATGAAATCAAGATCTACGACAAGCTGCTGCGCAATTCCTCGCTCGACAAAGCGCCCTGCGCCCCGGGCACGCTGCGCATGATGTCGCAATTTGCGATCCTGTCGCGCCTGAAGGACCCGGAAAACTCGAGCGTGTATTCGAAGATGCTGGTGTACGACGGCGAAAACCTGAAGGACACCGATCCCAAGGCCAAGTCGCTGCACGAATACGTCGACTATGCCGGCGTGGACGAAGGCATGAACGGCCTGTCGACCCGCTTCGCCTTCAAGATCCTGTCCAAGGTGTTCAACTTCGACAATACCGAGGTGGCCGCCAATCCGGTGCATCTGCTGTACGTGCTCGAACAGCAGATCGAACGCGAGCAATTCCCGGCCGAGACCGAACAGCGCTACATGTCGTATATCAAGGAGCACCTGGCCCAGCGCTACGTCGATTTCATCGGCAAGGAAATCCAGACCGCCTACCTGGAAAGCTATTCGGAATACGGCCAGAACATCTTCGACCGCTACGTCACCTTTGCCGACTTCTGGATCCAGGACCAGGAATTCCGCGATCCGGATACCGGCGAAAGCTTCGATCGCGAATCGCTGAATGCGGAACTGGAAAAGATCGAGAAGCCGGCCGGCATTTCGAATCCGAAGGATTTCCGCAACGAGATCGTCAACTTCGGCTTGCGCGCGCGTGCGACCAACGGCGGCAAGAATCCGGCGTGGACCAGCTACGAAAAATTCCGCACGGTGATCGAGAAGAAAATGTTCTCGAATACGGAGGAGTTGCTGCCGGTGATTTCGTTCAATGCCAAGGCGAGCGCCGAGGATGCGACCAAGCATGCCGATTTCGTGGCGCGCATGGTGGAGAAAGGCTACACGCCGAAACAGGTGCGGCTGCTGTGCGAATGGTACCTGCGCGTGCGCAAATCGTCGTAGGGTGGGCACTTTGTAGTGCGGGCATTTAGCCCGCACTACTGCCCACGCGTAATGTTCGCGTCATGCCTGCTTACGCGTGGGCTCGGGGAGCCCACCCTACGCGCACGTAACGCAGTCGTGGGATTGAGCGGATGAGCGCGCCTGACGTGTAGTCTCTGTCCCACCAAAATCCGGTATGCCAACCACGTTACGGCGCGGCGCGTTACTATTAGTGGGTGGCCGGTTGATTACGCCGGCCCGCCGCGAATTTGAGCAGGGAGGCCTGTTTTGACTTACCTCATCGACCGACGCTTGCAGGGCAAGAACAAGTCTGCAGTCAACCGCGAACGCTTCTTGCGCCGCTACAAGGCGCAGATCAAGGACGCGGTGGGCCGGGCGATCAAGGGTCGCTCGATCACCGACATCGAAAATGGCGAAAAAGTATCGATTCCCGTCAAGGACGTGAACGAACCCCGCTTCGGCCACGCCCACGGCGGGGTCTGGGAAACCGTCAACCCCGGCAATACCGAATACCAGAAGGGCGACCAGTTCAACCGCCCGCGCAGCGGCGGCGGCGGTGCCGGCCGCGGCAAGGCAGGCAACAGCGAGCAGACCACCGAAGACGATTTCATCTTCGAGCTGAGCCGCGAAGAATTCATGAATTATTTCTTCGAGGACCTTGAGCTGCCGAACATGATCAAGACGCAGCTGACCCAGGTCGTCGAATTCAAGAACCAGCGCGCCGGCTACAACATCTCGGGCACGCCCTCGAACATCCACGTGCTGCGCTCGCTGCGCGGGGCATTGGGCCGGCGCATCGCGGTCGGCGGTCCCACCCGCAAACAGTTGACAGCGCTCGAACACGAACTGCGCGACCTGCGCGAGGACGGCGCCGACGATGCAGACCCGCGCGTCATCGAACTCAAGCACAAGATCCACCACCTGCACACGCGCCTGCTGGCGATTCCCTTCATCGACCCGATCGATCTGCGCTACAGCAACCGCATCAAGATTCCGAAACCCTCCACCGCGGCTGTCATGTTCTGCATCATGGACGTGTCGGGCTCGATGGACGAGAGCCGCAAGGACACGGCCAAGCGCTTCTTCATCCTGCTGTATCTGTTCCTCAAGCGCGCCTACGAAAAGATCGACGTCGTCTTCATCCGCCACCACACCGCCGCGGCCGAGGTCGATGAGAACGAGT
>Ga0308164_10002195_pt1 | contig 20113 bp, 29 predicted proteins | sample PhyTR2_FD_201031 | JGI IMG/M metagenome (GOLD analysis project Ga0308164, IMG submission 201031) | Phyllosphere microbial communities from UC Gill Tract Community Farm, Albany, California, United States - DLSLT.R2 | ecosystem: Host-associated > Plants > Phyllosphere > Unclassified | place: USA... | reverse complement strand
TGCCGGCCGACAAGGAAATGGTCATGCCTGGCGACAACGTGTCGATCACAGTCAAGCTGATCAACCCGATCGCCATGGAAGAAGGTCTGCGCTTCGCTATCCGCGAAGGCGGCAAGACCGTCGGCGCCGGTGTGGTCGCCAAGATCATCGCCTGATCATCGTCACCTTAAAAGGAATACGACCATGAGCAAGCAAATGATCCGCATCCGCCTGAAGGCTTTCGATTACAAGTTGATCGACCAGTCCGCAGCCGAAATCGTCGACACCGCCAAGCGTACCGGCGCGATCGTCAAGGGCCCCGTGCCCCTGCCGACCCGCATGAAGCGCTTCGACATCCTGCGTTCGCCGCACGTCAACAAGTCGAGCCGCGACCAGTTCGAAATCCGTACGCACCAGCGTCTGATGGACATCGTCGACCCGACCGACAAGACCGTGGACGCGCTGATGAAGCTCGACCTGCCGGCCGGCGTCGACGTCGAAATCAAGCTGCAGTAATGTGTTGCCGGCCTCGGTCGGCTCCCAACAGTGTAAAAACCCCGTCCGGTGGCAACACCGGGCGGGGTTTTTTCATGGGGTGGCTCATAAAGACTTGCCGACCCTAATGGGCCATGCTACATTCGTGGGCTGCGCAAATTTTGGGCACTCATTTGGGTGTTCGAGATTGATTTGCACAGATTTTATTAACCTTCTCTCATCCAACACGGTTCGGCCCCGGTCGACGGTGGCGGAACGCAGTCGCCAATTGCAGTGGCTGCGGTGGGAGTTTTGGAGAAAAACCATGAGTCAAAGCAACTCCCTCGGGTTGCTGGGCCGCAAGGTGGGCATGATGCGCCTCTTCACCGATGATGGCGACGCAGTGCCTGTCACGGTGGTGGACGTGTCCAACAACCGCGTGACCCAAGTCAAGGCCCAAGAGACCGACGGCTATGTTGCCTTGCAAGTGACTTTCGGTGCCCGTAAGGCATCGCGCGTCAGCAAGCCAGCAGCAGGCCATCTGGCCAAAGCCGGTGTCGAAGCCGGCGAGATCGTGCGCGAATTCCGCGTCACGGCAGAAACCGCCGGCCAATACGCCGCTGGCGGCGTGATCAAGGCGGAAGCCCTGTTCACCGTGGGCCAGCAAGTGGACGTGCAAGGCACTTCCATCGGCAAGGGCTTCACCGGCACCATCAAGCGCCACAACTTCAAGTCGCAACGCGCGTCGCACGGTAACAGCCGTTCGCACAACGTTCCGGGCTCCATCTCGATGGCGCAGGATCCGGGTCGCGTGTTTCCTGGCAAGAAGATGTCCGGCCACCGTGGCGACGTCACCACCACCGTCCAGAACCTGGACGTGATTCGTGTGGACGAAAGCCGTCAACTGCTGCTGATCAAGGGTGCGATCCCCGGCGCGAAGAACGGTTTTGTCACCGTGCGCGCGGCCATCAAGGCCAAAGCTGCTGACAAGGGAGCGAAGTAATGGAACTCGAACTCCTGAACGAACAAGGCCAGGCTTCGAAATTCGAAGTGCCTGAAACCGTTTTCGGCCGTGCATACAACGAAGACCTGATTCATCAGATCGTCGTCGCCTACCGTGCAAACGCACGCCAGGGCACCCGTGCACAGAAGGACCGTGAACAGGTTCATCACAGCACCAAGAAGCCGTTCAAGCAAAAGGGCACCGGCCGCGCTCGCGCCGGTATGACTTCCTCGCCGCTGTGGCGCGGAGGCGGTCGCGCCTTCCCTAACAGCCCGGACGAAAACTTCACCCAGAAGATCAACAAGAAGATGTACCGCGCCGGTATGGCTTCCATCTTCTCGCAGCTGGCCCGCGAAGGCCGTCTGGTGGTGGTTGATTCCCTGACCGTCGACTCGCCCAAGACCAAGGCACTGGCTGCCAAGTTCAAGGCGCTGAATGTCGAATCGGTTCTGGTGATCGCCGAAGAAGTCGACGAAAACCTGTACCTCGCCTCGCGCAACCTGACCAACGTTCTGGTGGTCGAGCCGCGTTACGCAGACCCGGTGTCGCTGGTGCACTTCAAGAAGGTGCTCGTGACCAAGGGCGCTGTCGAGAAGCTCAAGGAGATGTTTGCATGAGCCGCGTGAATCCCACTCCCGCTCAACGCACCTTCGCCGAAGGCCGGCTGTTGTCGGTCCTCGTTGCTCCCATCGTGTCCGAAAAGGCCACGCTGGTCGGCGAAAAATCCAATGCAGTGACCTTCAAGGTCCTGCAGGACGCTACCAAGCCCGAGATCAAGGCTGCAGTCGAACTGCTGTTCAAGGTCGAGGTCAAGGGTGTCTCCGTGCTCAACACCAAGGGCAAGGCCAAGCGCTTCGGCAAGTCTTTCGGTCGTCGCGACAACGTGCGTAAAGCGTACGTGACGCTGCAGCCGGGCCAAGAGCTGAACCTGTCCGGGGAGGCTGCGTAATCATGGCTGTCATCAAGATGAAACCCACTTCGCCCGGCCAACGTGCCGTGGTGAAGGTCACGCGTGACCACCTGTACAAGGGTGCCCCTCACGCTCCGCTGCTGGAACCGCAATTCCAGGCAGCCGGCCGTAACAACAACGGTCACATCACCATTCGCCATCGCGGCGGCGGCCACAAGCATCATTACCGCGTTGTCGACTTCGTTCGCAACAAGGACGGTATTCCTGCCAAGGTCGAACGCGTCGAATACGACCCGAACCGTACCGCGCACATCGCCCTGGTGGTGTACGCAGACGGCGAGCGCCGCTACATCATCGCTCCGCGCGGTGTGGAGCCGGGTGCCACGCTGATGTCCGGTGCCGAGGCTCCGATCCGCGCCGGCAACACCCTGCCGATCCGCAACATCCCGGTGGGTTCGACCATCCACGCGATCGAAATGCAGCCCGGCAAGGGCGCGCAGATCTGCCGCTCGGCTGGTACCTCCGCGACGCTGCTGGCTCGTGAAGGCATCTACGCCCAGGTCCGCCTGCGCTCCGGTGAAGTTCGCAAGATCCACATCGAGTGCCGTGCCACCATCGGCGAAGTCGCCAACGAAGAGCACAGCCTGCGCCAACTCGGCAAGGCCGGTGTCAAGCGCTGGATGGGTATCCGCCCGACCGTTCGTGGCGTCGCCATGAACCCGGTGGATCACCCGCACGGCGGTGGCGAAGGCCGTACCGGTACCGGCATGGCGCCTGTCGACCCATGGGGCAACCTGACCAAGGGCTACCGTACCCGCAATAACAAGCGCACGCAGTCCATGATCGTGTCGCGCCGCAAGAAGTAAGGATTGACAAATGACTCGCTCTCTTAAAAAGGGTCCGTTTGTTGACCATCACCTGGTGGCGAAGGTCGACAAGGCCGTCACCGGCAAGGACAAGAAGCCGATCAAGACCTGGTCGCGCCGCTCCATGGTTCTGCCCGATTTCATCGGTCTGACCATTGCGGTCCACAACGGCAAGCAACACGTGCCGGTCTATATCACGGACCAGATGGTGGGCCACAAGCTCGGCGAATTCGCCCTGACGCGCACCTTCAAGGGCCACCCCGCTGACAAAAAAGTCAAGAAGTAAGGAGCAGACATGTCCGAAACTCGTGCAGTCCTCCGTGGCGTTCGCCTCTCCGTCGACAAGGGCCGGCTGGTAGCCGACCTGATCCGCGGCAAGAAGGTCGATCAAGCCCTGAACATCCTGTCCTTCACCCAGAAGAAGGCCGCCGGCATCGTTAAAAAGGTGCTGGAGTCCGCTATTGCGAACGCCGAGCACAACGACGGCGCCGATATCGACGAACTGAAGGTCAAGACCATCTACGTCGAACAAGGCACCACGCTGAAGCGCTTCACCGCGCGTGCAAAAGGCCGCGGCAACCGCATCAGCAAGCCCACGTGCCATGTGTACGTGACGGTCGGCAACTAAGGCTCGGAAGAAATATGGGACAAAAAATCCATCCTACCGGCTTCCGTTTGTCGGTCAGCCGTAACTGGGCCAGCCGCTGGTACGCGAGCAATCGCGACTTCGCCGGCATGCTCGGTGAAGACATCAAGGTGCGTGAGTACCTGAAGGCAAAGCTCAAGAACGCCGCGGTTTCCCGCGTGCTGATCGAGCGTCCCGCCAAGAACGCCCGCATCACCATTTTCTCGGCACGTCCGGGCGTGGTGATCGGCAAGAAGGGCGAAGACATCGAGAACCTCAAGAAGGAACTCGCTCAGATCCTGAAGGTGCCGGTCGCCGTCAACATCGAAGAAGTGCGCAAGCCCGAAATCGATGCCAAGCTGATCGCCGACTCGATCACCCAGCAGCTCGAAAAGCGGATCATGTTCCGCCGCGCCATGAAGCGTGCCATGCAGAACGCCATGCGTCTGGGTGCCCAAGGCATCAAGATCATGTCTGCCGGCCGCCTGAACGGCATCGAGATCGCACGTACCGAGTGGTACCGCGAAGGCCGCGTGCCGCTGCATACCCTGCGTGCCGACATCGACTACGGTGTCTCGGAAGCCAAGACCACCTACGGCGTCATCGGCGTCAAGGTCTGGGTCTACAAGGGCGATACGCTGGGTCGCAACGACCTGCCCGCAGCCGTCGAGCCGCGTGACGAAGAACGCCGTCCGCGCGGTCCGCGTCGCGATGGCCGCCCGGGTGACCGCCCAGGTTCGGACCGTCGTGGTCCGGGCGCCGGTGCTCCCCGCCGCGATGGTGGTACCCGTACGTTCGGTGGCAATGTCGCCCCTGCCGATGGCAGCGACAAGCCCGCCGGAGCCGGTGGCGCCGTCGATCCCTCTACCGTTAAGCGCGTCCGCAAGGTAGCCGCGCCCGCTGCAGCAGCGGACGGTGCCAAGGCTGAGTAATCAGCCGATTAAGGAAGAAATAACATGCTGCAACCCGCTCGCCGCAAGTTCCGCAAGGAACAAAAAGGCCGCAACACCGGCGTTGCCACCCGTGGCAACTCGGTGGCGTTCGGTGACTTCGGTCTGAAGTGCACCGACCGCGGACGCCTCACGGCCCGCCAGCTCGAAGCCGCACGTCGTGCGATTTCCCGTCACGTCAAGCGTGGCGGCCGTATCTGGATCCGTGTGTTCCCGGACAAGCCAATCTCTACCAAGCCCGCAGAAGTGCGTATGGGTAACGGTAAGGGCAACCCCGAGTACTACGTCGCTGAAATCCAGCCCGGCAAGATCGTTTTCGAGATCGTCGGTGTTCCGGAAGAACTGGCCCGTGAAGCGTTCAAGCTGGCAGCCGCCAAGCTGCCGCTGCGCACCACGTTCGTCGCACGCCAGCTCGGCGCTTAATCAGGAGAATGGAAATGACCAAAGCTGCTGACCTGCGCCAGAAAGACGTTGCCGGCGTGGAAGCCGAAATCAAGGATCTGCAAAAGGCCCATTTCGGCCTGCGTATGCAGAAAGCCACGCAACAACTCACGAACGTCCGTTCGCTGCGCGTCACGCGCCGTGACATCGCCCGTGCAAAGACCATCCTTGCTGAAAAGCAAGCCGCCAAGTAAGGAGCCGACATGACGGAAGCTAAAAAATCCCTCAAGCGCACCTTGATTGGCAAGGTGGTCAGCGACAAGCGTGCAAAGACCGTGACCGTGCTGGTCGAACGTCGCGTTAAACACGAGATGTACGGCAAGATCGTTGCCAAGTCGAGCAAGTACCACGCACACGATGAAACCGGTGAATTCCACACCGGCGACATCATCGAAATCACCGAGAGCCGTCCGATCTCCAAGACCAAGAACTGGGTTGCCACCCGTCTGGTCCAGAAGGCAGTTCTCGTCTGAAGACGATCAGGTTCACTTTTCGTGCACCTCTGAAAAACGGCCCACCTTGTGTGGGCCGTTTTTCTTTTGGGGTTCGCATTTTTTATCGATGAAGGAAATCACATGATCAAGGTTGGCGACAAACTTCCCGCGGGCACGCTGATGGAATATTTGGAAGTCGAAGGCGAGGGCTGCAGCATCGGACCAAACGCCGTCGACATCGAAAAGGCCAGCGCAGGCAAAACCATCGCCGTGTTCGCCGTACCGGGCGCATTCACGCCGACGTGTTCGGCCAAACACGTCCCGGGTTACGTCGAGAACGCTGCCGCATTCAAGACCGCGGGCGTGGATGAAATCTGGTGCCTGAGCGTGAACGACGCATTCGTCATGGGCGCCTGGGCCCGCGACCAGAAGACCGGCGACAAGGTGCGCATGTTGGGTGACGGCAGCGGCACTTTTGCGACCGCCATGGGCCTGACGCTCGACCTGCAGGCGCGCGGTATGGGCCTTCGAAGCGCGCGTTATTCGATGCTGGTGAAGGACGGCGTGGTCAAGAGCCTCAATGTCGAGGCGCCTGGGAAATTCGAAGTCAGCGATGCCGCTACGTTGTTGAAACAGGTCGCCTGAAAACCCGGCGAAAGCTGGTGCGGGGCCGTCGCGGCAAGGCGTTGACGCGGTGCCGGCGTCGCTGCCGGAGGCGTCGTGGCGACAACGACTTCGGCGGCACCGGAAGGCTTAGATTTCCGCCTTCAGGTAATGCGCCCCGGCGATCGGGTTGTGATAGTAGGGCGGGATGTCCTCGAAACCCAGGTCGGCGTACAACACCCGCGCCGACTCCATCTCGTCGAGGGTGTCGAGCAGCACGTTGGCATAACCGCCGCGCCGCGCGATATCCAGCGTCGCCTCGGCCAGTTGCCGGCCGAGACCGAATCCGCGAAATGCCCGGCGCACATAGAGGCGCTTCATCTCGCAGGCATTGGGATAGTCGGAAACATCCAGCGGACGAAGTGCGCAGCAGCCGGCCACTTCGCCATCGACCAGTGCCAGCAACAACCCGCCTCGCGGTTCCACGTACTCGCCAGGCAGATCCTGCAATTCGGCGTCGATTTCCTGAAAAGACAAATCGACCTTCAGGCTGCGCGCGTACTCACGAACAATCTCGCGCAGAGCGTCGAGTTCCTCCGGTGTGGACGGAGAGATCAGTCTGATCTGGGGCTTATGCACGGGTCACGAAGGGGAGCCGGACGAGGTCCGAAGGGCACACAGTTTAGCTTTACCGATTCGTTCAGGCGGCAAGCAGTTTTTCGATCAGGCTATGCAGTTCTGCGAAATCGGGCTCACCCACATACCGTTTGACGATCTGGCCGCGCTTGTCGACGACATAGGTGGTCGGCGTCAGCTGTACATCGCCCCAGGCCTTCGCCACCGCGCCCGTGTTGTCGATCGCGACCTTGAACGGCAGCTTGCGGGTCTCGGCGTAATTGACGACGTAAGCGGGTGGGTCGTAGCTCATCGCCACGGCCACGGTGTCAAAACCCCGGGCGTGGTACTTGTCGTAGGTGGCGATCACCTTCGGCATTTCGGCCACGCAGGTCACGCAACTGGTCGCCCAGAAGTTCACCAGGGTCACCCGACCCTTGAGGTCTTCGGTAGTCTCCTTCGAACCGTCCAGCAGAACGAAGGTGGACGCCGGTGCGTCCGCGCCGGCGCTATGAAGAAAAGTCGCCGCGCCGAGCGCCAGGACCGCCGCGACCGCCAGGGCAATGATGGGTTTTTTCATGGGTGATGCGAGCGAATGGGCACGGGAGGCCGCAGTTTAGGCGTTAGCCGGTGTTAGCGTGCCGCTGTCGAAAAATCCGCAGCGCCCTCGTGCGGATAATCGTCGAATGGCTAACCCGTTTCAGTCGACCGTCGGCGTGTTGTTGCTGTCGTCCTGCGCCCTGGCCGGCTGCAGCCCCGAACTCAACTGGCGCGACGTACGAGCGTCGGATACGCGGCTGCAGGCCCTGATGCCCTGCAAACCCGATCTCGCCACGCGGCGGGTTCCGCTGGCCGGCCAACCCGTGGAAATGCACCTGTCCGGGTGCGACGCCGCAGGCGCCACCTTCGTGATCGGCTGGGCCGACGTGCCGGTGTCCCGTCTCGGCATGGCGATGGGCGACTGGCAAGACGCCACGCTGGAACGTATCGGCGTTCGCTCGGGGCCGGATGCACCCGCCGGCCGCGCCTTCGTGCCGCCGGGCGGCATCGCCCTGCCGCAGGCCCTGCGGTTGAGGGCGGAGGGCAGGGCCCCGGACGGCAGCGCGTTGCCGATCCAAGCCGCCTGGTTCGCGTCGGCCGGTGACGCCACGGGCACCGGCCCGCAGGTCATGTTCGCGGCCATCTACCGGGAACCTGTTCAGCACGAAGCGGCCGACACTTTTTTTGCCGGCCTGCACCTGCGTTGAGGCAGCGGCACCGCCGCCATAATGATGCGCTGCTTACGCACGCCAAATGACCAACCGCATATTCCTGATCGCCCACGCTCCCCTGGCCCATGCCCTCCGGCAATGCGCGCTGCATGTGTTTCCCGACTGCGGCAACGGTGTGCTCGCGCTGGATGTCCAGCCGAACGTGTCACCCGAAGAAACCCTGGCGTCGGCCAGGATCATCATGGGCCAGCACCGCGGCGCCGGCACCCTGGTGCTGACCGATGTCTTCGGCGCGACGCCCTGCAACGTCGCGCAGCGGCTGGTCGACGGCGTCGACTCCAAACTCGTCACCGGCGTCAACCTGCCGATGCTGCTGCGTACCGTCAGCTACCGCCATGAAACGCTGGACGCCCTCGTCTCGCGCGCGGTGGTCGGCGGCACGCAAGGCGTCATGCAGGTCGCCATCACCGCGCCCCAAAACCAGGCTCGCAGAAAACATGATCCAGACCACCATCACCATCAGCAATAGGCTCGGCCTGCACGCACGCGCCTCGGCCAAGCTCACCAAGCTCGCGGGCAGTTTTCCATGCGAGGTGTGGCTGTCGCGGGGTGAGCGCAGGGTCAACGCCAAAAGCATCATGGGCGTGATGATGCTGGCGGCCGGCATGGGTACCGATGTGGTGGTGGAGACCAGCGGAGCGGCCGAGCAGGAGGCCATGACCGCGCTTCTCGCGCTGATCAACGACAAGTTCGGCGAAGGCGAATAAGGGCCCCCCATGACATTCGCCGTCCACGGTCTTGCAGTTGCGCGCGGCATCGCCATCGGGCGGGCGGTGCTGGTCGCGTCGAGCCGGATCGACGTGGCGCATTACTTCGTCGAGCCCGACAAGGTCACGCGCGAGATCGGGCGGCTGCGCGACGCGCGCGATGCGGTGATGGAGGAAATCCAGCGCCTGCAGACCAACGTGGCGCAGATGAACCCCCGGGATGCGCCCCAGGAGCTTTCCGCCATCCTCGACGTGCACCTGATGCTGCTGCAGGACGAAGCCCTCGAAGACGGCGTCAAGCACTGGATAACCGACCGTTTCTATAACGCCGAATGGGCACTGACCACGCAGCTCGAGCTGGTCGCCCGCCAGTTCGACGAGATGGAAGACGCCTATCTGCGCGAGCGCAAAGCCGACCTCGAACAGGTGGTCGAACGCATGCTGCGTTTCATGCGGGGCGTGTCCTCGCCGGTGGCTCCGCCGCCGAGCAACCGCGCAGCGCGCAGCCAGGATCTGCAGTTGGCCGACACCGCCGATGTGCCCCTGGTGTTGATCGCCCACGACCTGTCGCCGGCCGACATGCTGCAGTTCAAGCAGAGCGTTTTCGCCGGCTTCGTGACCGACGTCGGCGGGCGCACTTCGCACACGGCCATCGTGGCGCGCAGCATGGATATCCCGGCGGTGGTCGGCGCGCGCAGCGCCAGCCAACTGGTACGCCAGGACGACTGGGTCATCATCGACGGCGATGCGGGCCTGATGATTGTCGATCCTTCGCCGATCATCCTGGCCGAATACGGTTTCAAGCAGCGCCAGGGCGAGCTCGAACGCGAGCGACTGGCCCGGCTGCGCCACACCCCGGCGATCACCCGCGACGGCGAGCCGGTGGAACTGCTGGCCAACATCGAACTCCCGGAAGACGCGGTGGCCGCGGTCAAGGCCGGTGCGGCCGGCGTCGGGCTGTTCCGCAGCGAATTCCTGTTCATGGGACGGCATGGCAAGTTGCCCGACGAGCAGGAGCAGTTCGAGGCCTATCGCCGCGCGGTCGACAACATGGAAGGCCTGCCGGTCACCATCCGCACGGTCGACGTAGGGGCCGACAAGCCCCTGGACGACGCCCGCCGCGACGACGCCCATCTCAACCCCGCCCTCGGCCTGCGCGCCATCCGCTGGAGCCTCGCCGACCCGGCGATGTTCCGCACCCAGCTGCGCGCCATCCTGAGGGCCTCGGCCTACGGGCCGGTGAAGCTGCTGATCCCCATGCTGGCGCACGGGAGCGAGATCCGCCACACCCTGGCGCTGATCGATCATGCCCGCGCCGAGCTCGACAACGCCGGAATCGCCTACGGTTCGCCCGAACTCGGCGCCATGATCGAAATCCCGGCCGCCGCCTTGTCCCTGCCGCTGTTCCTGCGCTACTTCGACTTCCTGTCGATCGGCACCAACGACCTGATCCAGTACACCCTGGCCATCGACCGCACCGATGAATCGGTGGCCCACCTGTACGACCCGCTGCATCCGGCGGTGCTGAAGCTGGTGGCCGACACCATCACCGCCTGCCGGCGTGCCGGCAAGGGTGTCAGCGTGTGCGGCGAGATGGCCGGCGACACGGCCATGACCAGGCTTTTGCTGGGCCTTGGGCTGCGCAGTTTCTCGATGCACCCTGCGCAGATCCTGTCGGTCAAGCAGGAGGTGCTGCGGGCCGATGCGGTGCGCCTGGGTCCGTGGGCCGAAAGGGTGCTCACCGCCGAAGATCCGGCTGCGGCGCTGCTTGCTCCATGACCGGCACCGAGGCCTTTGCCACATAAAAAAAGCCGCCTGATCAGGCGGCTTTTCGATTGGCGCAGGCGGGGTTTCAGCGCGCCGCCAGTGCGTGCTCGGCCTGCTCGTCGGCGTGGTAGCTCGACCGCACCATCGCACCCACGGCTGCGTGGGTGAAGCCCATTGCGTAGGCCTTTTCCTCGAACATCCTGAAGGTGTCCGGGTGCACGTAGCGGCGCACCGGGAGGTGCGAATTGGAGGGCGACAGGTACTGGCCGATGGTCAGCATGTCGATGTCGTGGTCGCGCATGTCCTGCATCACCTGCAGGATTTCCTCGTCGGTCTCGCCGAGGCCCACCATGATGCCGCTCTTGGTCGGCACCGTGGGATGCAGCGCCTTGAACTTCTTCAGCAGGTTCAGGCTGAACTGGTAGTCGCTGCCCGGGCGCGCTTCCTTGTAGAGGCGCGGCGCGGTTTCCAGGTTGTGGTTCATCACGTCCGGCGGCGCAGCCTTCAGGATTTCCAGTGCGCGGTCGTCGCGGCCGCGGAAGTCCGGCACCAGGATCTCGATCTGGGTGGCGGGCGACAGCTCACGGATGTTCTGGATGCATTCCACGAAATGTCCGCTGCCGCCGTCGCGAAGATCGTCGCGGTCGACGCTGGTGATGACCACGTACTTCAGCCGCAGTTGCGCGATGGTGCGGGCCAGGTTGAGCGGTTCGTCCTTGTCGAGCGGGTCGGGCCGGCCGTGGCCGACATCGCAGAAAGGGCAGCGGCGGGTGCATTTGTCACCCATGATCATGAAGGTGGCCGTGCCCTTGCCGAAGCACTCGCCGATGTTCGGACACGAGGCTTCCTCGCACACCGTATGGAGCTTGTTGGCGCGCAGGATGTCCTTGATCTCGTAGAACCGCGTGCTCGGGCTGCCCGCCTTGACGCGGATCCACTCCGGCTTTTTGAGCTGCTCGCCCTGCACCACCTTGACCGGGATGCGCGAGAGCTTCGCCGCGGCCTTCTGCTTGGCCAGCGGGTTGTAGGTTTCGAGGGATTGAACCTCGCGGACGACGTCGGTAGTGCTCATTGGGCGGGCTTTCAGGACGATGCGGGTGTCAGGTAGACGCCCAGCTTGCGGGCCAGCACGGCGGCGGCCTCGTCCCAGGTGGCGGAGACGCCGATTGTAGAAAGGTCTACGGTTTTCAGCCCCGAATAGCCGCAGGGGTTGATCCGGGTGAAGGGTTCAAGGTCCATGGCGACGTTCAGCGCCACGCCGTGGTAGGTGCTGTGGCGGCTGACCTTGATGCCCAGGGCCGCGATCTTGCCGAGTCCGCGAAAGGGGTCGCCCTCGGGCACGGGGCCGGTCAACGCGGCGTGCGAAAACGGGTCGTCCAGCCGCACGTAGATGCCGGGCGCACCCGTCACGCGGTGGCCGGTGACACCGAAGTGGATCAGCGTGGCGATCACCGATTCTTCGAGCCGCCAGACGTATTCCTTGACGAAGTAGCCGGCACGCCGAAGATCGATCAGCGGATAGGCCACCACCTGCCCGGGGCCGTGGTAGGTGACCTGTCCGCCCCGGTTGGTGGAGACGACCGGGATATCGCCGGGCATCAGCACGTGGTCGGCCTTGCCGGCCACGCCCTGCGTGAAAACCGGCTCGTGTTCGCAGATCCACAGCGCGTCGGCGGCGTCGGTGGATCGATGGGCGGTGAAGGCCTGCATGGCCTCGTACGTCGACGCGTAGTCGACCCGCCCGAGGGACGTCGGCGGCAACACGGTGGCGCCTACAGCACCACCTTGACCATCGGGTGCGTCGAGAGCGCCCGGTACAGGTCGTCGAGCTGCTCGCGGCTGGTCGCGGTGACGGTGATGGTCACGCCCAGATATTTGCCGCCGCTGCTGTCGCGCAGCTCGATGGTGGTGGGGTCGAAGAAAGGGTCGAACTGCCGGGCGGTGGCGGTGACGGCGTGCACGAAGCCATCGGTCTTTTCGCCCATCACCTTGATCGGGAAGAGCGAGGGATATTCGATCAGCGAGTCCTTACGCGCGGCGGGTTGGGTGTCTTCCATGGGCGTTTCCTCAGGCGGGTTGATTCGATGCGGGTGTGCGGCGCGGCAGGCGAAGCGTCTGGCCGATGGCCAGGGTGTCGAAGACGCCGTCGGGCATCCCGGCGGCGCGGCAGGCCATTGCCAGGTCGCGCGGCGCCTGGTCGGAGGGTTCGTCGGTCAGGTTGAAGGTGCCCCAGTGCACGCCGACGCTGCGCTTGGATAGCACGTCCGCGTGGATGCGAACGCTCTCCGCGGGGTTCACATGCTGTTCGCGCATGAACCAACGCGGTTCGTAGGCGCCGATAGGGATCATCGCCAGGTCGAAACCGCCGCCGGCTTCCGGCGTATGGCGGCTGGCGAAGTGTTGCGCGATGTCGGCGAAATCGCGCGAGTAGCCGGTATCGCCGGCAAACCAGAAGTGGAAATCCGGCGCCAGCAGCGCATAGCCGCCCCAGAGGGTCTGCAGGCGGTCGCCCAGGCCACGCCCGCTCCAGTGCTGGGCAGGCGTCAGGGTCACCTCGGCCACGGCGCCGCCGCGTTGGATCCGGTGGCTGTCGAACCAGTCCAGTTCGATCGCGTCGCCGACCCCGTGCGAGCGCAGCCACGACGCCAGGCCGAGCGGCACGATGAACAGCGGCGGGCCACCGGCCTGCGCGGCCAGCGCGCGCACCGATGCCTCGTCCAGGTGGTCGTAGTGGTTGTGGCTGATGAGCACCACGTCGATGTGCGGCAGGTCGGCCGGCAGCAGCCCGGGGGCCTGCGCGCGTTTGGGCCCGATGAAGGTCAGCGGCGACGCACGCTCCGAAAACACCGGGTCGGTGAGTACCTGCAAGCCGGTGTCGCCCAGCGGAATCTGCAGCAGGGCGCTGGCATGTCCGATGAAGGTCATGCTGGGCTGCATGGCCGCGCCGGCGGCAGCGTTGGCGCGAACGAAGGCGAGGTCCGGAGCGACGACCGGTGGCGTGGTCTGCGGCGGCCGCGGCAGGCCTTCCCGCCACGCGTGCCAGCGCCAGCGTGCCAGATCGGCCAGCCCACGCGGCACGAAATCGCCATAACGATTCTGGAAACCGTCGGGCCGATGGTGCAGCTTGGCCGCGTCGTAATAGGGGTTCACGTGCTGGCAGGCTCCCAGGAGGATGGAGCCCGTGGCGGCCAACGCCACAAGCCAGTTTCGCGGAATGAAAAGGCGCGTATCAGGCATGCAAAGTGGCGAGTGGCAAGAGCTGGCGGAGAGCCCATTGTCGTGCCGCCGACGGGGTGGCTGTTCGGGTCAATTCCGATAACCTTCTCGGACATGGCGAGACCGTGCGTGCTTCTACCTATAATCAATGGCTTTGCCGAACATTTGCAAACCGTTTCAGGCTTCTGCGAACATGAAACCTGTAAACGATTTTGACGAAGTAGAGGCAGATGTTCCGGATTTCAAGCCGCTGACCGCCGAACAGGCGCGACAGCTGCAAGAACGCCATCCACCCGTTTCGCCGTGGTGGGTCATCCTGGGACAGGCAGCGGTCGGTGTGCTGGTTGCGTTGGCGGCCTGGCGCATCACCGGCGAGACCCGTACGGGGTGGTCGGCAGCCTGGGGGGCGCTGGCGGTGGTCTTGCCCGCCGCCGTGTTTGCACGGGGCGTCACCCGCCGACGGAATGGAGCGAATCCGGCTGCAGCTGTAGTCGGGTTCCTGGGATGGGAGTTCGTCAAGATCGCACTGACGCTCGCCTTGCTGGCCTTGTCGTTCAAGGTCGTGCCGGGCTTGAGCTGGCTGGCCCTGGTGGTCGGCATGGTGGCGACGATGAAGACCTGGTGGCTGGCATTTCTGGTTCGCGCCGTCTTCCGCAAGAAGGCGGCTGCGGCCGGTGAATGGAACGTATCGAAGATAAGTGCCCCTGTCGGGGCCGAGAAGGATTAACGGAATGGCCGCTGAAGGACACTCACAAACTTCCGGTGAATACATCGTTCACCACCTGCAGCATCTGCAGAACATCAAGCAGACGAAGATCGTCGACTTCTCCGTCATCAACTACGACTCGATCATCGTCGCCGGCCTGTTGGGTCTGCTCGGCATCTTCGTGTTGTGGCTGGCAGCCCGCAAGGCGACATCCGGCGTGCCGGGTCGCTTCCAGGCGGCCGTCGAGATGCTGGTCGAGATGGTCGACAACCAGGCCAAGGCCAACATCAAGAACGTGCAGAGCCGCAAGTTCATCGCCCCGCTGGGCCTGACCGTGTTCGTCTGGATCTTCCTGATGAACGCCATGGACATGCTGCCGGTCGACCTGCTGCCGCATCTGTGGGGCCACGCCAACGAGGCCGTCGGCAACAGCCGCCACGACGCCTTCCTGCGGGTGGTGCCTACCGCCGACCTCTCCACCACGCTGGGCCTCGCCCTGGCGGTGCTGGTGCTCCGCTTCTGGTACAGCCTGAAGATCAAGGGCGCCGGCGGCTGGGCCCACGAACTGGTGTCCGCACCGTTCGGCACCAGCAAGAACCCCATCTTCGCGATCATCCTGGGTGTCATCAACCTGGTGATGCAGATCATCGAATACACCGCCAACACCGTCTCGCACGGCATGCGGTTGTTCGGCAACATGTACGCCGGCGAGCTGGTGTTCATGCTGATCGCGTTGATGGGTGGCGCCGCCGCGCTGTCGATCTCCGGCACGCTGCTGCCGCTGGGTCACATCATCGCCGGCACCATCTGGACGCTGTTCCACATCCTGGTGATCACGCTGCAGGCATTCATCTTCATGATGCTCGCGCTGATCTACCTGGGCCAGGCACACGAGCACCACTAGTCGGTCAGGCAAGCGACGGGGTGGCCACGAGCCACACCCCGAGCTGCCGTTATCTCTCGCTATCCGTTTCTTTTTCTCTAAACCAACCTCTCCATCTCAAGGACTCATCATGGAAAACGTTCTCGGCTTCGTCGCACTGGCTTGTGGTCTCATCGTCGGCCTGGGCGCTATCGGCGCCTCCATCGGTATCGCCATCATGGGCGGCAAGTTCCTGGAATCGTCGGCTCGCCAGCCAGAGCTGATCAACGAACTGCAAACCAAGATGTTCATCTTGGCCGGCCTGATCGACGCCGCATTCCTGATCGGCGTGGCTATCGCCCTGCTGTTCGCTTTCGCCAACCCCTTCGTTGTCGCCTAAGCCCCGTTCGACGTCTTTCTAGAAAGGTGTTGCCGTGAGCATTAACGCGACCCTGTTCATTCAGGCGATCGTCTTCCTGATCCTGGTGTTCTTCACGATGAAATTCGTGTGGCCGCCGATTGCGAAGGCCCTCGACGAACGTGCCCAGAACATCGCTGAAGGCCTCGCTGCCGCCGATCGCGCCAAGTCCGACCTCGTCGCCGCCAACCAGCGCGTCGAGAAGGAACTGGCCGACACGCGCAACGTGACCGCCACGCGCCTGGCTGACGCCGAACGCCGTGCCCAGGCTCTCATCGAAGAAGCCAAGGCCCGTGCGACCGAAGAAGGCAACAAGATCGTCGCCGCCGCCCGCGCCGAAGCCGAACAGCAATCCGTCCGCGCTCGTGAAGAGCTGCGTGAACAGGTTGCCGTGCTGGCCGTCAAGGGTGCCGAGCAGATCCTGCGCAAGGAAGTCGACGCGAACATCCACGCCGACCTGCTCGCTCGCCTGAAGACCGAACTGTAAGGACGCACGACATGGCCGAAATCGCCACCATCGCGCGCCCCTACGCCGAAGCGCTGTTCCAGGCCACGCCTGCCGAGCAGCTCGACGCCGCACTCGCCTGGGTCGACGAACTCGGCGCCATCGCTTCCAACGAGCAGATGGCGCAGTATTCCGACAACCCCCAGGTCGATGCGAACCAGGTCTTCGACGTGATCGCCGCCGTGGCGCGCACGCCGCTGCCCGATGCCGCACGCAATTTCCTGCGTGTCGTCATCGACAACGGCCGGCTGTCCGCGCTGCCCGAAGTGGCCCGCCAGTTCCGCGCCCTGCGTAACTCGCAGGGCGGTTCGTCCGACGCCGTCGTCTACAGCGCCTTCCCCATCGGTGACGCCGCTCTGGCCGAACTCGGCGCCACGCTGCAGAAGCGTTTCGGCCGTCCGCTGAACCTCAGCGTGGTCATCGACTCGTCGCTCATCGGAGGCGTGCGCGTCGCCGTCGGCGACGAAGTGCTCGACACCTCGGTGCGTGCCCGCCTCGACCAAATGAAGGCTGCCCTGGCCGCGTAAGCGGTCCAGGACTCCCGCAACCCCAAAGACAAGGAAAGAGTCATGCAACTCAATCCCGCAGAAATTTCCGAACTGATCAAGAGCCGCATCGAGGGGCTCGCGGGCAGTGCCGACATTCGGAACCAGGGCACCGTCGTGTCCGTGACCGATGGCATTTGCCGCATCCACGGCCTGTCCGACGTGATGGCTGGCGAAATGCTCGAATTCCCGGCCGGCCCCGACGGCCAGCCCTCGTACGGCCTGGCCCTGAACCTCGAGCGCGACTCCGTCGGCTCGGTGATTCTGGGCGAGTACGAGCACATCTCCGAAGGCGACGTTGTCAAGTGCACCGGCCGAATCCTGGAAGTGCCCGTCGGCCCCGAACTGCGCGGCCGCGTGGTCAATGCGCTGGGCCAGCCGATCGACGGCAAGGGTCCGGTCAATGCCAAGATGACCGACGTCATCGAGAAGGTCGCGCCCGGCGTGATCGCCCGTAAATCGGTCGACCAGCCCCTGCAGACCGGCCTGAAGTCCATCGACTCGATGGTGCCGATCGGCCGTGGCCAGCGCGAGCTGATCATCGGCGACCGCCAGACCGGCAAGACCGCCGTGGCGATCGACGCGATCATCAACCAGAAGGGCCAAAACGTCACGTGTATCTACGTGGCGATCGGCCAGAAGGCTTCGTCGATCAAGAACGTGGTGCGCTCGCTGGAACAGGCCGGTGCGATGGACTACACCATCGTCGTCGCCGCTTCCGCTTCCGAGTCCGCTGCCATGCAGTACGTGTCGGCCTACTCCGGCTGCACCATGGGCGAGTACTTCCGCGATCGCGGCGAAGACGCGCTCATCGTGTACGACGACCTGTCCAAGCAAGCCGTGGCCTACCGCCAGGTCTCGCTGCTGCTGCGCCGCCCGCCAGGCCGCGAAGCCTTCCCCGGCGACGTGTTCTATCTCCACAGCCGCCTGCTCGAGCGCGCAGCCCGCGTGAACGCCGACTACGTCGAAGCCTTCACCAAGGGGGCCGTCAAGGGCAAGACCGGTTCGCTGACGGCACTGCCGATCATCGAAACGCAAGCCGGCGACGTGTCCGCCTTCGTTCCGACCAACGTGATCTCGATCACCGACGGCCAGATCTTCCTGGAAACCTCGCTGTTCAACGCCGGCATCCGTCCCGCCATCAACGCGGGTATCTCGGTGTCGCGAGTCGGTGGCGCAGCCCAGACCAAGGTCATCAAGAGCCTGTCCGGCGGTATCCGTACCGACCTGGCCCAGTACCGTGAACTGGCTGCGTTCGCGCAGTTCGCCTCGGACCTGGACGAGGCCACCCGCAAGCAGCTCGACCGTGGCGCCCGCGTCACCGAACTGCTCAAGCAGCAGCAGTACAGCCCGCTGTCCATCAGCCTGATGGGCGCGACCCTGTTCGCGGTCAACAAGGGTTTCATGGACGACATCGAAGTCAAGCAGGTCTTGCCCTTCGAACACGGCCTGCACCAGTTCCTGAAGTCCAGCCACGGTCCGCTGCTCGACAAGATCGAAGCAGCCAAGGCCATGGACAAGGATGCCGAAGCTGAAATGACCGCTGCTGTCACCGCCTTCAAGAAGTCGTTCGCCTAAACGCGGACCGATTCACTAGAAAGCACAGGAGCACTCAATGGCAGCAGGCAAGGAAATCCGCGGCAAGATCAAATCGGTGGAGAACACCAAGAAGATCACCAAAGCCATGGAAATGGTCGCCGCCTCCAAGATGCGCAAGGCGCAGGACCGCATGCGTGCCGCTCGCCCCTACAGCGAGAAGGTGCGCAACGTCGCGGCCCATCTGGGCCAGGCGAACCCGGAATACGTGCATCCGTTCATGAAGACGAACGCCGATGCCAAGAAGGCCGGGTTCATCGTGGTCACCACCGACAAGGGCCTGTGCGGCGGCATGAACACCAACGTGTTGCGCCTGGTCACCGCCAAGCTGCGCGAACTGCAGACGCAGGGCGCGACGGCCGAGGCGGTCGCCATCGGCAACAAGGGCCTGGGCTTCCTCAACCGCATCGGCGCCACCGTGGTGTCCCAGGTCACCGGCCTGGGCGACACGCCGCACCTCGACCGCCTCATCGGCCCGGTCAAGGTGCTGCTGGACGCCTACGCGGAGGGCAAGCTCTCCGCCGTGTATCTCTGCTACACCCGCTTCGTCAACACGATGAAGCAGGAATCGGTCGTCGAGCAGCTGTTGCCGCTCGCCGCACCGGTGGCCGACGACACGGCAGGCAAGCCCAGCTGGGACTACATCTACGAGCCGGACGCCCAGAGCGTCATCGACGAACTGCTGGTGCGCTACGCGGAATCGCTGGTGTTCCAGGCTGTCGCCGAGAACATGGCTTCGGAGCAGTCCGCACGCATGGTGGCCATGAAGGCCGCAACCGACAACGCCGGCAGCGTGATCGGCGAGCTGAAGCTGATCTACAACAAGACCCGCCAGGCCGCCATCACCAAGGAACTCTCGGAAATCGTCAGCGGCGCCGCCGCTGTCTGATCGCCGGGTCCCGAACCAACATTTGGAGCAAACAATGGCTCAAACGCAAACTCTCGCAGGCACTCAGGGCAAGATCGTCCAGTGCATCGGCGCCGTGGTCGACGTGGAATTTCCGCGCACCGCCATGCCGAAGATCTACGACGCACTGAAGCTCGAAGGCTCGAACCTGACCCTGGAAGTGCAGCAGCAACTCGGCGACGGCGTCGTGCGCACCATCGCGCTCGGCTCGTCCGACGGCCTGCGCCGTGGCCTGATGGTCACCAACACCGCAGCCGGCATCACCGTGCCGGTCGGCAAGGCGACCCTCGGCCGCATCATGGATGTGCTCGGCGCGCCCATCGACGAGCGCGGCCCGGTCAGCCAGGAACTCACCGCCACCATCCACCGCAAGGCCCCTGCGTACGACGAACTGTCGCCGTCGCAAGAGCTGCTGGAAACCGGCATCAAGGTGATCGACCTGGTGTGCCCGTTCGCCAAGGGCGGCAAGGTGGGCCTGTTCGGTGGCGCCGGCGTCGGCAAGACCGTGAACATGATGGAGCTCATCAACAACATCGCGAAGGCTCACTCGGGTCTGTCGGTGTTCGCCGGTGTGGGTGAACGTACCCGCGAAGGCAACGATTTCTATCACGAGATGGCCGACTCCGGCGTCGTGAACCTGGAGAACCTGGAAGAGTCCAAGGTCGCCATGGTCTACGGCCAGATGAACGAGCCGCCGGGCAACCGCCTGCGCG